>Ga0073934_10012485_pt1 | contig 9991 bp, 10 predicted proteins | sample LarsenN4metaG_FD_76834 | JGI IMG/M metagenome (GOLD analysis project Ga0073934, IMG submission 76834) | Hot spring sediment bacterial and archeal communities from British Columbia, Canada, to study Microbial Dark Matter (Phase II) - Larsen... ... | reverse complement strand
TGACGAGCGGCGTAAAAAAGGAGGGCAAGCGCATTGTTTCGATCAAGATGGAAACCGGCGAGGAATACGCCGGCAAGATGTTCATCGACGCCACGTACGAAGGCGACCTGATGGCGAAAGCGGGCGTGTCGTACCACGTCGGTCGCGAAGCGAACAGGACATATGGCGAAACGCTCAACGGCGTACAGGTCAAAAACGCGATCCACCATCAGTTCATCAAAAAGGTCGATCCGTTCGTGAAGCCGGGCGATCCGACGAGCGGGTTGGTGCCGCGGGTTGACGCGGCGTCGCCGGGCGTGGACGGCGAAGGCGATCATCGGGTTCAAGCATACAACTACCGCCTTTGTGCAACGGATCGGGCCGAAAACCGCCGGCCATGGCCAAAACCGGCAAACTACGACGAGAAACAATATGAACTTCTTTTGCGCAATTTCGAGGCGGGCGATCTGCGCCTGCCCTGGAACCCGGTGATGATGCCGAATCGCAAGACCGACTCGAACAACAACTACGCCTTTTCCACCGACAACATCGGCATGAACTACCTGTACCCAAACGGCGATTACGCCACCCGCGAGAAGATCATACAGGAGCACATCGATTACCAGAAGGGCCTGATGTGGACGCTGGCGAACCATCCGCGCGTGCCGGCCAAGGTGCGTTCGCACTTCACCACCTGGAGTTTGGCAAAGGACGAATTTTTGGACACGGACAATTGGCCGCATCAACTGTATGTGCGCGAAGCGCGGCGAATGATCGGCGACTACGTGATGATCGAGGCCATTTGCCGGGGCGCGAGAGCGCCGGACGATTCCGTCGGACTGGCGGCCTACACGATGGATTCGCACAACGTGCAACGCTATGTGACGAAAGATGGGCATGTCCTCAACGAAGGCGATGTGCAAGTCGGCGGCTTTTCCCCCTATCCGATTTCATTCCGGTCCATCGTGCCGAAGCATGCCGAATGCACGAACCTGCTCGTCCCGGTCTGTCTCTCTGCGTCGCACATTGCCTATGGTTCGATCCGAATGGAGCCGGTTTTCATGGTGCTTGGCCAATCGGCAGCGACCGCCGCGGCCCTGGCAATTGAATCCGGCTCGGACATCCAAAAAGTCGATTACGCGAAGCTCAAGGAACGGTTGTTGGCCGACAAACAGGTGCTCGCCTGGACCGGACCGAAACGTGCGGGCGGCGTCGATTCCAAATCGTTGGCCGGCATCGTCGTGGACGATGCGGAGGCGGACCGAAAAGGCTTCGACGCGGTCAGTGCAGCTATCGGCCCATTCGTGGGCACTGGCTACCGCCACGATGGCGGCGAACGCCGAGGCGAGCAGTCGGCGCGATTCGTGCCCGATCTGCCCAAGGTCGGCAAATACGAAGTCCGACTGGCCTACACCGCCAATCCGAATCGAGCGACGAATGTTCCAATCGCGATTTCGCATGCGGACGGCCGTAAGGAATTGAAGCTGAACCAGCGGAAGTCGCCGGCGATCGACAGACTGTTCGTTTCGCTCGGCGTCTTTCGCTTTGAAAAGGGCAAAACAGGATTTGTCGAGATCAGCAACAAGGAGGTGGATGGCCACGTGATCATCGACGCCGTGCAATGGCTGCCGGTGAAGGAGTGATGCCGTGGCAGACTTTCGAGATGTGCCACCGACTCGATCGACGGGCGCGGACCCGGCAAAGCTGGCTCGGCGAATAGCCCTTTACGGCCGGTCAAGTATCGGCATGCCGCCACCATGGGTATACGAGGGGACGGATGGAGTGCTCATACTGTATAATGGTGTAACACGTGCGACGCGAATCGCGAAGTTGTCACCCGGTACGTTGATTCGCGTGGAAAAGTCATTGGAAAACTGCCAAAACCGTTTGCAGGTGAGCCTCGAATTGGAGACTTGTTGCCATGAATGACACTCAACGAGAGGCGTTGAACGTTTTGGCAGAACTTTGGTCGATGTCGCCCGAAGTCCGGCTTGGTCAACTGATGTCGCACTTGGGATTCATGGGTGAGTGTCATCTTGGAAAAAGCCTTGCGTATATCGACGATGACGAGCTGGTCGCGATTTTGTATCGCCACCGCGAAGAATTGAGAGCGCGTGCCACAGGCTCGTCCGTTTTCGATTCGCATTCGACTACTTCGGTTTCCGGAAGCCCCACGGTAGCGGAAATCACACCGCCCCTCTCACGTTAGCCCGTTGGGAGTGAACCGCGGACCGCCGAAACCATATTCGCATTGGCAGTGAGTGAATTCCTCTTCCAATGTTCGATTCCGTTGGGGATACAAGTTGCCCAGTGGAATGAAAGAATCCTGGTCTGATTGTTGTTGAACTCGAGAACGGCTTGACTTGATTATGGGCACGAAAACTCTGCCCTTTCACCGAAGAAGGACGGCTCATCATGTCCGCCGATTTCCAGGTGACCGGCCAAAGCGCCGCTGCGCCATTTACGCTGAAACTTCATCGCGGCGACGGCATGTGCCTCGTGGCGATGAATTGGAAAAACGGCATGCCGCCGGACGATTTTGTCGGATTCGCCATCGAGTACAAGGAACCCGGCGGTGATCGCTTCTACCCCTTGAAGAATCGGCTGGCATTTCCGGGCATTGACGGCAAAGTCAATCCGAATGCCATGTCCACGCGGTTGTCGCCGATCCAAAAGTTTCGTTGGGTTCACTTCCCGCGCAATGCCGAAATCCCGGGCACTTTCATCTACCGAGTCACTCCGGTTTTTATGGACAGTTTTGACGTGCTGAATTACGGCGAGTTTCAAGAAGCCGGCATCGAGCTGCGACGCGAGACGTATCCAGGCCAACTGAATGTGACGTTTACACGCGGATTCGTTTCGTCGCAGGCGTTTGTGGATCGGTTCGAGTCGGCCGGGCCGGTTTCGACATTGTTGCCGCCGAATGCCGATGCGGGTTTGACATTCGTACCGACGCATCCGAAGGCAAAGGAAGCGCTGGCCTGGATGGGCTTTGAGGCGCGACACGCAATCCTCGAAGTGCTCGATCATGCGATTGCGGATGCGAACGCGCAAGTGCGAGTCGTCGCGTATGACTTGAGCGAACCGGACATTGTTTCCAAACTCGAAAGTCTGGGACCGCGGCTCAAAATCATCATCGACGACGATGGCGCCCATGGCGAAGCGCATTCCGGCGAGACGCAAGCGGAGAATCGACTCAAAGCCTCTGCAGGCGCCGGCAATGTCAAGCGCCAGCACATGGGCAAGCTGCAGCACAACAAAACCATTGCCGTCTCCAGCCCGACGCAACAGGTTGTTGTCTGCGGCTCGACGAATTTCACCTGGCGCGGCTTCTTCGTACAGGCGAATAATGCGGTGATTCTTCGCGGCGAGAGCGCGGTCAAACCGTTTTTGACCGCGTTTGACAACTACTGGCAGCACGATGCGCCGAGCAAGTTCGGCAAGACCGAGTCCGCACAGTGGAACGACCTGCAATTGCCGGGGATCGACGCGCGCGTCGCGTTTTCGCCGCATCACAAGTCGAACGCGCTGTTGCAAACGATTGCCGACGACATCACGAACAATACGACGTCCTGTTTGCTTTACTCGCTGGCGTTTCTCTATTAGACTCCCGGCGCCATGCAGGATGCCATCAAATCCGTCATGGCGAATAATACACTTTTCGTTTACGGCATCTCCGACCGCAAGGTCGGCGGGCTCGATGTGCAAATTCCGAGCGGCAGCGTGACTCCCGTTTTTCCGTCGGCGCTGACCAAGAAGAATGCACCCGAGCCGTTCAAGTCCGAGCCCGTGGGCGGCGGCGGCAATCGCATGCATCACAAGTTTCTCGTGGTCGATTTCGATAAACCGACGGCTCGGGTGTACCTCGGCTCGTATAACTTTTCGATCCCGGCCGATACGAAGAATGGCGAAAACCTGCTGCTCATTCGAGATCGCCGGATCGCGGTGTCGTACATGGTGGAAGCGTTGCGGCTGTTCGATCATTACCACTTCCGCGTGGCCCAGCAGGACGCCAAGAAGGCGAAGAAGAAGCTGACGCTGGCCAAGCCGCCGCGGCAACCGGAGGAAAAACCCTGGTGGGCCGAGCACTACGTGGTGGCGCACCGCATCCGCGACCGGGAGCTGTTTGCGTGATTATCGGGAACGTGCGGCCATTTCGTCCGAAAGTTGACGAACCCCAATCGCCAACCTACCATAACACCCTTGTGAATTAGCGAAAACCGACACAGAAAGACGAGCCATGGCCGTACCGAAAAGACGAATGTCGCGCTCGCGGCAGGGGGCGCGGCGGAGTCATCATTACATTACTCCGCCGCAGATTCAGTATTGCAGCCGGTGCAACGAGCCGGTGTTGCCACATCGCGTTTGCCCGAATTGCGGCTATTATCAAGGCCGCGAGGTCGAGGCGAAAGAGGAAGAGGAGAAGTAATCCATGCGGATCGCGCTGGATGCGATGGGCGGCGACTTTGCCCCCGGCCCAATCGTCGCCGGCGCGGTTCAGGCTGTCGCTGCCCAGTCCGACATCTCCGTGGTGCTCGTCGGCGATCAAGCCCAAATCGAAGCCGAACTCGCCCGCCACAACGCCTCGCGCGAACGCATGGAGATCGTCCATGCCAGCCAGGTCGTTGGCATGCACGAGTCGCCGGTCGAAGCACTTCGCGGCAAGCCGGATAATTCGATCACCCGGTGCTGGCAACTGCTGGCCGAGAAAAAAGTCGACGCGATCGTGAGTGCCGGGAACACCGGCGCCATGGTGGCCGGCGGATTGCGTTCGCGGCGATTCTTGAAGTACGTGCGTCGGCCCGGCATCGCCGCGGTGATGCCGACCGCGAAGGGCCCTTGCGTGATCCTCGATGTCGGCGCCAACGTCACGCCGAAATCGGAGCATCTGTTTCAGTACGGCGTGATGGGCAGCATATTCGCGAAGCATATCCTGAATCGCGAGAAGCCGACCATCGGCCTGATGAATGTCGGCGAAGAGCAGTCGAAAGGACACGACCTCGCCAAAGAGACACACGATTTGTTTGCCGCCAGCGCGTGGAAAGATTCATTCCGCGGCAACATCGAAGGACGGGACATCCACAGCGGCGTCGTGGATGTCGTGGTGACCGACGGTTTCGTGGGAAATGTCATCATCAAGCTCAGCGAAGGTTTGTTTGAGTTTGTGCTGGGCATCGTGCAAAAAGAGGTCGTCGAAGCGCTGGAGGTCGAACGCGATCGCGGCGCCAAGGCGATCAGGTCGCTGCTGGCCAAATACCACTACAGCAGTTTTGGCGGCGCACCGCTTCTGGGCATCGATGGGATTTGCATTATCTGTCACGGCTCGTCGGACGACCGGGCTATTCGCAATGCGCTCGGAGTGGCGGCCAGGTACGCACGCTCCGGATTGAATGAAAAGATCGTTGCCGAGCTGGCAGCGAATCCCGCCGCGATGAGCGATGAATAAGTTCTGCCGGCTGGCGTGATATCGGACATACGCTTCTCGCCTTGAAAGCGATTGGGGTCGAGGAATCGAATGGCCAAGATTGCTGTCGTTTTTCCGGGGCAAGGCGCTCAATCGGTCGGCATGGGGCAGGAACTGCTGCAAAAGCCGGCGGCGCGAGCCGTTTTCGACGAAGCGAATACGATCCTCGGCTACGACTTGGCGGCGGTCTGCCTCCACGGACCGAAGGAAAAATTGGATTCGACCGTCATCAGCCAGCCCGCAATTTTTGCCGGTTCGGTCGCGGCGCTGGAAGCGCTCAAATCGACGGATCCGGCCGCTCTCGATGGTTGCGTGGCGACCGCTGGTCTGAGCCTGGGCGAATACACCGCGCTCGTTTTTGCCGGCGCAATGTCATTTCGGGACGGCTTGCGGGTCGTGCAGCAACGCGGACAGGCGATGCAGTCCGCTGCGGACGCCACGCCGAGCGGCATGCTCGCGATCATCGGCTGGGAACGACCGCAGGTCGAAGAGGTCGTCGCGGCCGCACGGTCGGCGGGCTATGTCGCGATCGCGAATCTGCTTTGTCCGGGCAATATCGTGATCTCCGGCGAAAATGCCGCCTGTTCCGAAGCGAAGCGTATTGCAGAGGAAAAAGGGGCGCGCTGCATGCCGCTGGCGGTGGCCGGGGCGTTTCACACGCCGATCATGAAACCGGCTGATGAACAGCTGGCCTCGGCGTTGGAGCAAGTCGAAATCAAGCCGCCGCGAATCCCGGTCTGGTCGAACGTGGACGCCAAGCCGCACACCAACCCTGGCGAGATTCGGCAGCTTTTGGTACGGCAAGTGCTTCAACCGGTTTTATGGGAAGATACGATGCGCGGCTTGATCGCATCCGGCGTCGAGGCATTTCATGAAATCGGCCCGGGGCGGGTGCTGGCCGGGCTAGTGAAGCGGGTGAACCGCAAGTTTCTGTGTCAAAACACGGTCTTTTGATGGAGAAATGCTCCCTCTGTTCGCAGAGGCCGTTGTTTCGTACAGTGTATTACTTAACTCGACTTGCCGCCGCCAACGAATGATTCGAACCATATTGGTGCCCGTCGGCAATCCTTGGAGGTTCCAATTGTGGCTTCCGTTGAAGAACGCGTGATTGAAATCGTGTGTGAAAACCTGGCCGTGAGCAAGGAGCAGGTCAATCGCAACACGTCGTTTATCGAGGACATTGGCGCGGATTCGCTCGACATTGTCGAACTGGTCATGGAACTGGAAGAAGAGTTTGAAATCACCATTCCCGACGATCAGGCGGAGAAGATCAAAACCGTCGGCGAAGCCATCGATTATATTCAAAAGGAAATCGAGAAAAAATGAACCGCCGCCGCGTCGTGATCACCGGCATGGGAACGGTGAACCCGCTGGCCAATAACGTGCCCGAGTATTGGGCCGGGCTGCTGGCGGGGCGGAGCGGTATTGCAACATTAACGCAATTCGACGTTAGCGCCTTCCCGGTTCGTTTTGGCGGCGAAGTGAAGAATTTCAATCCGGCCGTTTCCGGTCTGGACGGCAAGTCGATTCGCCGGATCGATCGTTTTTCACAGTTCGCCATGTGTGCCGCCGCGGAGGCGGTCGACGACAGCGGCCTCGACCTTTCGAAAGAGGACCCGTTTCGGTGCGGAGTCATCTTGGGCTGCGGCATTGGCGGCTTGGCAGAACTCGAATCCGGACACTCGTCCTTTCTCACGGGAGGCATCCGCCGACTCGGTCCGCTCATGATTCCGAAGATGATTTCGAATGCCGCCCCGGGAAATATTTCGATTCACCTCGGTCTTTGCGGACCGAACACTTCCGTGGCAACGGCCTGTGCCTCGGCAGGCAATGCGGTTGCCGACGCGGTGCGCACGATCCGTGCCGACGAGGCCGACATCATGATTTCCGGCGGGACGGAAGCGGCCATCACGCCGCTGGGTCTCGGCGGTTTCTGTGCATTGCGTGCATTATCGCAGCGCAACGACGATCCACAGGCGGCCAGTCGGCCCTTCGACAAGGACCGCGACGGCTTCGTTCTCAGCGAGGGCGCCGGCATTGTCGTGCTCGAAGAGTACGAACACGCCAAACGCCGCGGCGCCAAGATCTACTGCGAACTTTTGGGCTGCGGCGCCACGGCCGATGCCTACCATATCACGGCCCCGCATCCAGAAGGCAAGGGCGCCATTCGGGCGATGCAGAATGCGCTTCGCGATGCTCGCATCGCACCGGAAGAAGTGCAATATGTCAATGCCCACGGGACCAGCACCGACCTCGGCGATGTGGCCGAGACGAGAGCGATCAAGCAGGTGTTCGGCGAACATGCCAGGCGACTTGCCGTCAGCAGCACCAAGAGCATGATCGGGCACTTGCTGGGTGCTTCCGGCGGCGTCGAACTGATCGTTTGCGCTTTATCGATCTATCGCGGTGCGTTGCATCCGACGATCAACCTGAACTCGCCCGATCCGCAATGCGACCTGGATTATGTGCCCAACACCGCCCGCGAAGTCAAAGTGAAATTTGCCATCTCGAACAGCTTTGGCTTCGGCGGCCACAACAGCTGCCTGGCGGTCGGTGCGGTATAGCGCCGAACATTGGGCCGCGTCGATGAATCAACTCCCGCCCTGGATTGTCCCCTTTCTTGGCGTCGCCTGGCTTCTCTTGGTCTGGTGCGGCACGCTGATCGTCGTGGCTCGTCTCGGCGGCTGGATCGCGCTGGCCGCACGCTATCGCGCAACAGACCGATTCGAAGGGCATCGCTGGCACTTCCAGGATGCCGGTTTTCGCTGGTGGTCGAATTACGGCAAGGCGCTGACCGTTGGCGCGAATGGCGAGGGACTTTATCTCGCCATAACAATCCCAATCTTTCCGGCCCATCCGCCACTGTTCATTCCCTGGTCGGAAACGAAAATGGAGATGAAACACTCGTTCTGGCAGGGCGGCGATTACCTGGAAATCCGCTTTCCCGAAGTCCCGACCACGGTCGTCAAATTACGCAAGAAGCTGGCAGCGAAGATCGCCGCCGCCGTCGGGCCGGAAATGCTGCAACAGCAAACCGTTTGAGCAGTGGCTTGCTTTTCACCTTCCGACGATCCGGACGCCTCGAGCATTTCCCGCCACGCCATTGGTGGGCAGCGATGGTCGTGCGATTACGATGGACGGCAGCGATGCTTTCGGCGAGAGTGACTCTCCGAGGCCGGTCGTGGACGGAGGCGAAAAGTAAAATGGAGCACGGTCATGATGTTCTCCTTCCTTGGACGCAAGCAGATCGCCCGATGCCCCTCGACGAATTGTGACGTGTATGGTGTTGCTGGCGACCTGGATCGGAGTTGTCGACCTCATCGCCGCCTGAACCTGCGGTTTCGGCACGGAATCGATAAACGGCCCCATTCTCCCGCGTGGATTGTTGACGTATACCAACGTCACTTGAAACGTTCCGGGTTTCAATAACGGCCCTCGTGACGAGCGCATGACTTCGGCCGATTGGCCCGGTCGAAGCACGACAATGTCGTCGGGCTGAGGCAGCGGAATCGAATTGCCGCATATGCGATCATTGTTTGCTTTGGCGCATTTGCCGTCCACGTACCAGCGTGAAAGCGGCATGCATAGGCCGAATTCGCTTGCTTCGGTGGCGCGGATAATTGCGATTGGGGCGGAGTGATTGTTCGTCATCGTAGCGAAAAACAAGAGTTGACCTTGTTGGTATCGGGCACTGAGGTTCAACTCGATGGGGTCGGACCTTGCTTTCGCACACAGTGCAAGAACGGTAAGCAACGAAAAAAGCGGGAAGGTTTTCCATCGCATGGTAGTCTCCTTGACGGATGGCCAACGCTTCCCCTTGTCGGTATTAACTCATCATGTCGTGCGACGTTTGCATGATTCTGCGATTTTCTGAAAACTGAAGAAATGTCTATTCCATTCGATCTTCTCGGTTCCCGGGCCAACGCCGCGTCGCTCTCCGCACAGGAGACGCAGCGCTATAGCCGGCATTTGATCATGCCGGAGGTTGGCGTCGAAGGGCAAAAGCGGCTCAAGGCCGCGAGCGTGCTGCTGATTGGGGCCGGCGGCCTGGGGTCGCCGCTGGGGTTGTACCTGGCCGCGGCGGGTATCGGCCGCATCGGCATTGTCGATTTTGACGCGGTCGATTTCAGCAACCTGCAGCGGCAAGTGTTGCACGGCACCGGCGACGTGGGCCGATCGAAATTGCAGTCGGCCCTCGATCGGCTTCGCGCCATCAATCCCGAGGTGCGCTACGAAGGCTTCGAGATGCGGCTCACGTCCGCAAACGCACTGGATATTTGCCGGCACTACGACATGATTATCGATGGGACCGATAATTTTCCGACGCGCTATCTCGTGAACGACGTTTGCGTGCTGTTGAAGAAGCCCAACGTGTACGGCAGCATTTTTCGTTTCGACGGGCAAGCGTCGGTGTTTCATCCCCCCTACGGACCGTGCTATCGCTGCCTGTACCCGGAACCGCCGCCGCCCGGCGAGGTGCCGAGTTGTGCCGAGGGCGGCGTGCTCGGAATTCTTCCCGGCGTGATCGGCGTAATCCAGGCGACGGAG
>Ga0073934_10012484_pt1 | contig 9991 bp, 18 predicted proteins | sample LarsenN4metaG_FD_76834 | JGI IMG/M metagenome (GOLD analysis project Ga0073934, IMG submission 76834) | Hot spring sediment bacterial and archeal communities from British Columbia, Canada, to study Microbial Dark Matter (Phase II) - Larsen... ... | reverse complement strand
TGGCTACCTAGAAATAGGAAAAAAACAGGATCATCAGCGCGTAGAGCACCATGTAGAGGACGGCGCCTTCGCCCAGGGCGCGAGCTATCTCCGTGAAGAACTTGATGTTCAGGCTGCGACCGAGGAAGAGGAAAATCTTCTCGGGGAACATCAGGATGGCCTGCGCGAAAATGATGGGCATGACGCCCGCGTAGTTCACTCGCAACGGCATGAACGAGGTGCCGCCCGCGTAGACCTTTCGCCCGACGGCTCGTTGGGCGTATTGGACCGGCACCTTGCGTTGAGCCTGCGTAATGGCGATGACCCCGGCGATGACGCCCGCCAGCAACAGAACCAGGGCAATCGCGTGACCGAAGTTGAACTGGGCCTCAGTGCCCGCCGGAGGGAAGAACATGTCGCGCAGGGAGACAAACGCCTGCGGGAGACGGGCCAGAATGCCGATCGTGATCACCAGTGAAACCCCGTTGCCGATCCCGCGTTCGGTAATCTGCTCGCCCAACCACATCAGCAACATCGTGCCCGTGGTGAGGATAAGGACCGTCTGTATGCGGTACCACCAGATGTAGTCATTGCTATACATGACCAGCCGGCCGATGCCTTCGCCAAAAATCTGAGCCGGATTCTCCCAGCCAATCGCCATCACCAAACCCTGGCCCAGGCAAAGCAGCACCGTCAAATACCGGCCATACTGAATAATCTTCGTTCTCCCGCCCTCCTCCCTCGCCAGCTTGCTGAGCTGGGGAATGACTGCGGTGAGCAACTGGATGATAATCGTGGCGCTGATGTAGGGCATGATGCCCAGGGCCCCGACCGCGCATTGCTCCAGCGCACCACCAGTGAACAGGCTGTACATGCCGAGCACGCCTCCCCCCGCTCCGGCATGGGTCCGGAAATACTCCGCCAGCACTTCACCGTTCAAACCGGGAATGCGAATAATCGCTTCCAGTCGGCAAATGGCCAGCACGGCCAGGGTGAAAATGATCCGGGACTTGAGCTCGGGAATCCGGAAGCAGTTACTGAAGGTGTTCGCAATGGCGGCGATCATGGACCCCTAGGATTGTGCTGGCTTGGGTTGAGGTTTGGTGACCACTTCACAGGTGCCGCCCTTGGCTTCGATCTTGGATTTGGCGGAGGCGCTAAACGCATGCGCGACGACCGCGAGCTTGCGGTTAAGCTCGCCCGAGCCAAGGATTTTGATGCCGTCGCTTCGGCCTTTGGCCAGCCCCAGGCTCCGCAGCGCCGCCTCATCAACGCGGGCTCCTTCCTCGAAGCAGTTCAGGTCGCCGAGATTGACCGGCAAGTAACGGGTCCCGTGCCGCTTGTTGTTAAAGCCGCGTTTGGGAATGCGGCGAATCAGCGGCATCTGCCCGCCTTCAAAGCCGATGCGGATCGAACTGCCCGAGCGGGCCGTCTGTCCCTTGCCACCGCGTCCGCTGGTCTTGCCATGCCCGCTGGATTCACCCTGGCCCAGGCGCTTTCGGCGGTGCTTGGCTCCCGGTCGAGGTTTAAGATCGTGTAAGCGCATAAAAAATGGACTTAAGCAGGTGTGGCGACATCCGCCGCCGGCGCAGGCTGTATGGCCGGCGCGACCGGGGCCGGCACGGACTTAATCTCCAAGCCCCTGTCTTTGTAGATATCCTCCCGCCGGCGCAGGCTCAGCAACGCCTGCAAGGTCGCCTTCACCACGTTCGCGGCGTTCTTTGAGCCGAGGGACTTGCTGAGCACATCCTTCAGACCGGCCGACTCCAGCACAGCGCGGACGGTCTTCCCGGCGATGATTCCCGTTCCCGGGGACGCCGGACGCAGCAGCACCTTGGCCCCGCAATAGTGAGAGAACACTTCGTGCGGAATCGTGGCTTCTTTCAGGGAGACTTCCACCATCTGGGAGCGGGCCAGTTCGCCTCCCTTGCGGATGGCATCGGCCACCTCGCCTGCCTTGCCCAGACCGATTCCCACTTTGCCACGCCGGTCGCCAACCACAACGAGGGCGCTGAAGTTAAAGCGGCGCCCGCCTTTCACGACTTTCGCGGAGCGGTTGATGAAAACGACCTTTTCAGTGAGCTCCTGGTCGCGGCCCTCCTGGGAGGTGTCACTGTCCTGCGGTGAACGGCCACGACGGCCGCGCGGAACACCGCGCCCGGGCTTTTGTTCAGCGCTGCTCTCTGGTGCTACTCTTGTTGGTTCAGGCACAATAATGATCTCCGTTAATCGTTAAAACTGAAGGCCGGCTTCGCGCGCGGCTTCAGCCAGGGCTTTCACCTTTCCGTGGTACGGCGCCGCACCGCGATCGAACACGACGCGGGTGATACCCTTGCTCAGGGCGGTTTGGGCAGCGAGCGTGCCAATGGTCTTGGCGCTCGCGGCATTGGCGGCAAGCTTGTCCCGGTCAGGCGTGGCTTTCGAGAGGGTGGAAGCCGCCGCCAGGGTGACGCCGGCGGTGTCGTCGATAAACTGGACGTGAATGTTCTTGTTGGTAAAGCAGACGCTCATCCGCGGACGGTCTTTGGTGCCGCTGATCTTCGAGCGCACACGCCAATGGCGGCGCATCGCCAACCTGTGCTTTTGTTCTGTTCTCATCGTGTTTGGGTCACGGATTTGGCCGTGATCATCAATTACTGCACCGTCTTGCCTTCCTTGCGGATGACCCGCTCGTCCGTATACCGCACTCCCTTGCCCTTGTAGGGCTCCGGCGGATAGAAAGCGCGCAGTTCGGAGGCGACCTGGCCGACCATTTGGCGGTCCGGACCTTCAACGGTGATCTTGGTATTCTCGTCGACCGTCACTTTGATCTGGTCGGGGATCTCGTAAACGATCGGATGCGAATAGCCGAGGCTCATATTGACCGTCTTGCCTTGAACGGAGGCTTTGAATCCGACGCCTTGAATCTCAAGCTTCTTGACGAAGCCTTCGCTGACCCCGCGAACCATGTTATTAACCAGGGCGCGGCTGAGCCCGTGCAGAGCCTTGGTCTGCGCGTCGTCCCCTTGGCGGCTGACCAGCACTTTCCCGTTCTCCACCTTCAGCCCCGTCTGGCGGGGCAGTTGCCAGTTCAGCTTGCCCTTCGGCCCTTCAACGAACACTTGCTGGCCTTTGACCTCCACCTTCACTTTCGGAGGAATCGTGATGGGCTGTTTTCCAATCCGTGACATGGTCGATTACTTTCTCAAAAAGGTTAAACTTCCCGTCTACCAGACGTAGCAGACGACCTCGCCGCCGAGGTTCTTCTTGCGGGCCTGCATGCCCGTCATGATGCCTTCGGAGGTCGACATCACGGTCACCCCGAGGCCGCCCCGGACCCGCGGAATCTCCCGCGCCCCGACGTAACGCCGCAAACCGGGCGTGCTCACGCGTCGCAGTCCTTCGATGACGCCTTTCTTGCCCTGGTACTTCAGCTTCAGCTTGATGGTCCGCCGCGGCTGGCCTTCGATCGTGTAGTCGCTGATGTAGCCCTCTTTCTTCAAGATGCCGGCGATGCTCTCCTTCATCCTGGAGTGCGGAACATCGACGTCAGGCAGGAGCGCGCGGTGCGCATTGCGAATGCGCGTTAACATGTCGGAAATAGGGTCGTTCATATCTTCTTACCAACTGGCCTTGGTCACGCCGGGGATCAGTCCGCTGAGGGCCGCCTCGCGGAAGGTCAAGCGCGAGCAGCCAAACTTGCGCAGGTAACCGTGGCGCCGCCCGCTCATCGAGCACCGGTTCACCACGCGAACCGGGCTGGCGTTTTTCGGCAGCTTGGAGAGCCCCGCGTAGTCACGCTTCGCCTTCAGTTCGGCCCGCAGTGCGGCGTACTTCTTCACCGTTTCGGCCTTCTTCTTGTTCCGTTCAATCCATGAAATCTTTGCCATAGTGCTTAAAACTTGCGGGGCCAGGGTTTACTTCTTGCCACTCTCGGCGAAGGGCATTCCCATCAAACGCAGCAAATCGAGCGCCTCGTCGTCGGTGCGCGCGCTGGTCACAATGGTGATGTCCATCCCCTGTTGCCGTTTGATCTTGTCCAGCTCAATCTCGGGGAAAATCGTCTGGTCGCTCACCCCGAGCGAGTAGTTGCCGCGGCCGTCAAACGACCGCGGGGACAGGCCGCGAAAATCGCGAATCCGGGGCAGCGCCGTCGCGATCAGCCGGTCGAAAAACTCGTACATCGCATCCCGCCGGAGGGTGACGCGGCAGCCGATCGGCTGGCCCTGGCGCAGCTTGAAATTGGCGATGCTGTGCCGGGACTTGCTGACCGCCGGCTTCCGGCCGGTGATCAGCGCCAAATCCTTGGCGGCGTCATCCAGGGCGCTCTTTTCCAGGGAAGCGCTGATGCCCATGTTCACCACGATCTTCTCCATGCGAGGGATCTGGTGAACGTTGCCGTAGTGGCGCTTCTCTTTCAGCGCCGGGACGACCTCGTTAACGTATTTTTCGTAAAGTCTGGCTTTCATTTCGCTTGGCCCCGGATTTTGCCGGGGCTGATTTCAAAAGGCATCAGGCGTTGGCGGCGGGAGCTGACTTGGCGGCGGCGCGGCGGGCCTGGCGCGCGTCAAATACATCCGCCTTCATCACGTTGGAGATGTGAATGGGGCCCTCCCGCGTCAGAATCGTGCCCTGCGGATACTGCTGGGTCTTGCGCATGTGCTTCTTGGTCATCCGCACGCCTTCGACCAGCACGCGCTGTTTCTTGCCGTCGACCGCAATCACCCTGCCCCGCTTGCCCTTATCGGCCCCGGCAATGACCACCACCTCGTCGTTCTTCTTCACGTGAAAGCTATGCATATCCTCTTGCTCAGATGACTTCGGGAGCCAGCGACACAATCTTCATGAACTTCTTGTCGCGCAACTCGCGCGCCACCGGGCCAAAGATTCGCGTGCCCCGCGGGTTGAGCTCCTTGTCGATGATCACGATCGCGTTGCTGTCGAACCGCAGGTACGACCCGTCGCTGCGCCGGATCGCCTGCCTGGTGCGCACCACCACCGCATCCACCACTTCCCCTTTCTTCACCGTCCCGTCGGGAGCAGCCTCCTTGATGTGCGCCTTGATGATGTCGCCGATCCCGGCATACACCTGGTTGCGGCCCAGCACCCCAATGGCGGCGGCGCGCTTGGCGCCCGTGTTATCCGCCACGTCTAAAATGGAACGTACCTGTAACATAATTCGGACTGCTTATGCCGCCACGGGCGTCACCCCGGAAGCGTGCTGCACAACTTCCACCAGCCGCCACCGCTTGGTCTTGGACAAGGGGCGGGTTTCTTCAATCCGCACGCGGTCTCCGACCTTGGCCTCGCTCTTCTCGTCGTGGGCGTAAAACTTCTTGTACCCGGTCACGACCTTCTTGAAGCGAGGGTGCGGAAACCGGCGCTCCACGCGCACGATGATCGTCTTCGCCATCTTGTTGGAAATGACCTCGCCGACGCGTTCCTTGCGGTTGCCGCGGGCGGCGGCAGTTACGGGCGGGGATGTGGTTGTAATCTCGGACATAGAAATTCTTAAGCGGCTTTGGTCTTGTTGCGAAGCTGGGAAATCCGGGTCTCCAGACGAGCGATATCACGGCGCAACGTCCGGAGGCGCGCCGGCTTCTCCAGTTGCGCGCTCGCCTGCTGGAGCCGGAGGTTGAAAATCTCCTGACGCCAGTTCCGGCTGTCCACCAACAACTCTTCCAGGGTCTTTTCCTGAATCTCTTTCCGTTGGTTCTTCTTCATAGGTGGTTCAGGCTTGGCCAAGCCGGTGCCGGGAGATGAATTTAGTCTTGATCGGCAGCTTCGTGGCGGCGAGCCGCAACGACTCCCGGGCGACGGCTTCCGTCACGCCATCCAGCTCAAAAATGATGTTGGCCGGCCGAATAACCGCCACCCACGACTCCAGCGGGCCTTTGCCCTTGCCCATGCGGGTTTCCAGCGGCTTCTTGGTGAAGGATTTCTGCGGGAACACACGGATCCACATCTTGCCGTGCCGCTTCATGTTGCGCGCAATGGCGACGCGGCAGGCCTCAATCTGCTTCGTGTCGAGCCAGCAGCGTTCCATGGCCATCAAGCCATACTCGCCAAATGCCACCACATTCCCGCGCGTCGCCAGGCCCGCGCGGCTGCCGCGGTGCATCTTGCGGTACTTCACTCTCTCAGGCATCAAAGGCATATCAAACTCTTTCTATCTCTCGCCGTACCCTGCAGGCCGGCTAAATGGTTCAGGTTGTGGCAGCCGGTTCAGGCTGCGTTGCCGGGACCGCTGCCGGCGGCACAGGCGCCTGCAAGGCCTGCGGGCGAACCGCCTTCTCGGCCTGCTTGTCACGACCGCCGCTCTCGCCTTTGCAGATCCAGCATTTGATTCCCAGCTTGCCGTACACCGTGTTCGCTTCGGCAAATCCGTAATTGATGTCCGCCCGCAGCGTGTGCAGCGGCACCCGGCCCCAGTGGTATTGCTCCACACGCGCCAGTTCCGCCCCGCCCAGGCGGCCGGCGCAGCGAATCTTGATTCCCTCCGCCCCAAAGTCCTTCGCCGTCTGCAACGCCTTCTTCATCGCCCGCCGGAACGACACCCGCCGTTCCAACTGCAGCGCGACGTTCTCCGCCACCAACTGCGCCTCAATCTCCGGCGACTTCACTTCCACGATGTCGACGTAGATTTCTTTTCCGGTCATCCGGCTCAACTCCTCTTTGAGCTTGTCAATTTCGGCGCCCTTGCGGCCGATCACAATTCCCGGGCGCGCGGTCAGGATCGTGATGCGGCAGCGGTTGGCGGCGCGTTCAATCAGGATTTCCGGGACGCTGGCCGATTCCAGCCGCTTCTTCAGCAACTCGCGAATCTCGCGGTCCTCCGTGAGCAGCTTGCCGAATTCCTTCTTTCCGGCGAACCACTTGGAACGCCAGTTGCGGTTGACCGCGATGCGAAGACCGACTGGATTTGTTTTCTGGCCCATACTTATTCGTCGGAAAGGGTAATCTTGATGTGGCAGTTGCGTTTGATGATCGGCCCGGCCGAACCGCGCGCTTTCGGGGTAAATCTGCGGAAACTGGTGGCGGTCTGGGCGACCGCCTCTTTCACGATCAGCCGGTCCGTTTTGAGGCCTTTGTAGTCCTGCTTGTGCTCCTTGAGATCCTCGGCGTTGGCCATGGCCGACTTCAAGGTCTTGGCGACAAACCGGGCGCCTTTGCGCGGCACCACCGCCAGCACCGCCGCCGCCTTCGCCGCCGGCAGCCCCTGAATCTGGCGCACCACCTCCCGCATCTTCTGCGCGGACATGCGCACGTTCTTCGTAATCGCTTGGACTTGCATGGTTACTTCGCTTCGGCCTTGGCGGTGTGCGCGCCGTGTTTCTTGAACGTGCGGGTGAGCGAAAACTCCCCGAGCCGGTGTCCCACCATGTTTTCCGTGACAAACACGGGATTGAACACCTTGCCATTGTGCACATTAAACGTCAGGCCCACGAAATCCGGGGTGATCATCGAACGCCTCGACCAGGTCTTAATCGGCGCTTTGGACTTTGACTCCTTCGCCTTCTGGATCTTGTCCAGCAGGTGGAAATCGATGAATGGCCCTTTCTTAATGGAACGTCCCATAACGCGTAAAATCCTTCAGTTAAGTGTTCTTCATCGGCCGGCCGTCCCGCCGAACGACAATAAAGCGGTTGGAGTGCTTCTTCCGGTGCCGCGTCCGGTATCCCTTGGCCAGCAGGCCCCACGGCGAAGTCAACTGCTGCCAGCCCCCACCCGACTTGGACTTTCCGGCGCCCCCGCCATTCGGATGATCCACCGGGTTGCGCGACACGCCACGATTCACCGGCCGGATGCCCCGGTGACGAGAACGACCGGCCTTCCCCAACACCACATTCTCGTGCTCTGCATTGCCCACCTGGCCAATGGTGGCGTAGCAGTTTTCGTTGATCCGCCGAATCTCACCCGAAGGCAAACGCACCTGCGCGTAGCCTTCGTCCCGCGACATCAGCGTCGCCGCACCGCCCGCCGTGCGCACCATCTGCGCTCCCTTCCCCGGAATCAGCTCCAGGTTATGCAGCGGCAATCCCACCGGCACCTTGCTTAGAGGCAAACAGTTGCCCAGCTCGGGGGGCGCATCCGGACCGCTCATGAGCTTCGCCCCAACCCGCAGACCGGCCGGAGCAACGATGTATGACTTCGAGCCATCCTTATACTCCAACAACGCCAGGCGGGCCGTGCGGCGCGGGTCATATTCAATCGCCGAAACCGTCGCCTCCACCCCGTGCTTGTCCCGCTTAAAATCCACCAGCCGGATCTTCTGTTTGTGCCCGCCACCAATCCCGCGCGCAGTCACCCGTCCGTAAACATTCCGTCCGCCAGTGCGTTTGCGGATCTGCACCAGCCCCTTTTCGGGCCTGCTCTTGGTGATGTCGCTGTAGTCGGCGTACGAGATGTATCGCGTCGACGGCGTCAGCGGTCTAAATGTCTTTACTGGCATAAATCAAAACACAGTTCCCAAGTCAGCAACTTGGAGAGCGCAGCCATCAATCCTGCCCCTGGACGGGTAATCAGTTATCGGTTGCGCAGGTTATGCTGTCCGTCCCATTGCTGGGAAACGGAGCGCGCAATATACCAAGACCAAAGCCCTGTGCAATACCTAAATGAAAATTTTTCGCACACCTGATGAGAGAGGGAGTGACAGGGACGCGCCTTGTCGCCTGGTCAAGTTTCGACCGCACTTCGGACTTCCCGAATTGGTATCGTTCACGCTGCAATCCCGGGAGCAAGGATCACGTTTAGGGTTCGACGTTTGGGGATCGTTTAGGGAATATCGAACGCCTTCTTGACATCCCCGCCTGTGTTCGGATTGTCCGTGTTGAGCTTCCCGTCCGGGCCGTAGGAAAACCAGTTGGGGTCGTACCTGCGCTCAGGCCGGTTCTGACGGAACAGAACCTTGAACTTGCCCGCGTGAAAGTCTCCGTAGATGACGTTAATCGTGGGCTGATTGGTCGGATACCTGTCCTTCAGACGGTTGTAGTGATAGTCGAAATCCTCGTGGTAAACCATCTGCCCGACCGGCTTGCGAAAATCTGTGTCCTTGAGCCCAGGATAGACGCAGGTGTTCCACCAGATGACATAGCGGTAGCGGTAGGAGGTAAAGTCATTCGTTCTGACCGGATTTGACGGTTTCTGAATCCGGTCGCTGGGACACCAAAACACGCGGTGGTTTGAAATGTTCAGCAGTTTTGGAACCCCGCCGTAGGTGTCAGTCTGGGTCACCGTGTTCTCAGCCGAGGAATAATCACCCGGTCGGCCGCCGAAGCTCAGGGCGGAGGGCACCCGGTTCTGCGCATCATCCGTGTAGAGCCGCAGAGAAATGCCGATCTGCTTCAGATTGTTCAGGCAGGAGACCCCCTGCGCCTTGTTCTTTGCCTTGGTCAGCGCCGGCAGAAGCATGGCGGCAAGAATGGCAATGATCGCAATCACCACCAGCAGTTCGATCAAGGTGAAAGCGCTGGCGTTCCTGGCATTCCGCCACTGCGATGTTGGGTTTCTGTCGATGTACGCCTTTTTGCACGGACAAGCGAATTTTGCAAGCCAGGAATCCGCGGCTTGATGAAGACAGGAAGCCAACAAAAGACAGGATGAACAGGATTTGCAGGATGTCATCCCGATCGCCCTGTTCCTGACTGGCCGGGACGTGAGGGATGTTCATCGCTCGAACGCCGCGGTTTGGTGGCCTGCCAAAGTATGAGCTTTGTGCTTCCGAATAACGCGCTATCATCAGCCGTCAACACGACCTTGAATCCAGCCCGCCTTGTTGTCATCGCCCTGATCAAGCGCAGGAATCGCTAACACGCCGCGGCAGCCGACGCGAGTTGCCCGGTTCACCGTGTTGCGAGCATGGTTGACCCGGCGTGGATGGGCCTTACATTCGGCGAGGAATATCGAGCACCAGAGATTTGCCGCGCTCAAAATGAGAGACCTGTTCCAAACCGTCATCGATGCGATCGCGAGATGGGGCCCTTGGCTTCTTGTGGTGATCATGGCGATGAGCTTCGCTGGACTGTGGCGTCTC
>Ga0073934_10012483_pt1 | contig 9991 bp, 9 predicted proteins | sample LarsenN4metaG_FD_76834 | JGI IMG/M metagenome (GOLD analysis project Ga0073934, IMG submission 76834) | Hot spring sediment bacterial and archeal communities from British Columbia, Canada, to study Microbial Dark Matter (Phase II) - Larsen... ... | reverse complement strand
GATACGGGAAAGCTCTAAGGATAGCGATAGACCATTTCAATCAAGCGATAGAGCTCGATGCGAATTACGCGCTGGCCTACGCCGGGCTGGCCGATTGCTATGTGGCAATGAGCGCGTACGCGGCGGCCTCGCCGAAGGATGCTTATCCGAAAGCAAAGGAAGCGGCTGAGAAGGCCCTTGAGATCGATAATCAATTGGCGGAAGCCCTCACTTCGCTCGCGCATATTGCATGGCTCTATGACTGGGACTGGCCCGAAGCCGAAAGGAAGTTTAAGCAAGCCATCGACCTCAACCCTAATTACGCCACGGCTCACCAGTGGTATGCGGTCTATTTATCCTCGCTGGAGCGACACGAGGAAGCCTTAACCGAGGCGCGTCGGGCGCAGGAGATCGACCCGACCTCGATCCCCATCAGCGAGGATCTGGCGAGGGTTTTTTATCACGCGCACCGCTTTGACGAGGCGATCTCGGCGGGGCTAAAAACCAGGGAATTGGAGCCGAACTATTACCGGGTCAACAGCTGGCTCTCCATGGCCTACGAGCAAAAAGGGCTTTACGACCAGGCCATTGAAGACCGGCTGAAAGCCATGTCTTTAGTCGGAGTGAAGCCGGAGGAGATCGAGGCGGGCAGGACCGCTTACCGAGATTCAGGATGGCCCGGCTATTGGCGGAAGGAGCTTGAGCTGACGAAGAAGCGGGCGCAACATATATATATCCTGCCCTATAATGTTGCGAGGATTTGCGCGCGCCTGGGCATAAAGGATGAAGCATTTGCCTGGCTCGAAAAAGCCTACGAGGAGCGCTCGGAGCATTTGACGATGCTCAATGTGGACCCGCTCCTTGACAGCCTGCGGCCTGATCCGAGATTTGCAAACCTGGTGCGGCGCGTCGGGTTAGAGCAATAGTAAATCCCCTGATAGCGCATCACGTCTATAGAGTCTCTATCAATCGAGTGAGCAATGTAGCGCGGCGGGGGATGTCCTCTATGATTATGTGCTCGTGCTCGGCGTGAGCGCCCGCGCCGTCTACGCCAAGCCCGTCGAGCACCGGCACGCCGAGCGCCGCGATAAAATTCCCGTCCGACCCGCCGCCGACCGACCCTTCCCTGAGATCGTAGCCTATCTCGGAAGCCAGGTCTCGCGCGTGCTCGAAGAGCGACGCGATCTCAGCCGTGCGGACCAGCGGGGGCCGGTTTATACCGCCTCGCACTTCTATCCGAGCGCCGTCGAGCGCCGGGCGCAGGTTGCGCATCATATCGGTTATGCGCTCGCCCTCCTCCACGGTCTGAAACCGCATATCGACGGAGGCGCGGGCCTCGGCGGCTACGACGTTCGAGAGCACGCCGCCCTTTACTACTCCTACATTGAGCGTCGTGCCGCGCTCGTAATCGACCATTTTGTTGATGGCGAGGATCTGATGAGCCATCTCGGTTATGGCGCTTATGCCGATGCGTGGGTCGTTACCCGCGTGCGCTGACCTGCCCCGTACGATCAATTCGAACTCGCCGACGCCTTTCCGCCCGGTCTTGATCGTGCCGCCGGGGATAGGGGGTTCGAGCACCAGCGCGGCCCGCGAGCGCCTCGCCTCGTCTTCGATGATCTCGCGCGAGAAATGGCTCCCGGTCTCCTCGTCGCAGGTCATCAAAAGGGTCACGGCCCTGCCCGTAGTCCGGCCCATCTCCTTTATCGCGCGGCATGCGAAAGAGGCTACGGCCACGCCCGCTTTCATATCGAATATGCCCGGACCGAAGGCGCGTCCGTCTTCTACGCGGAACGGGCGCGCAGAGAGCGTGCCGAGCGGCCATACCGTGTCGAGGTGACCGACTACCAGCAACTGCCCGACGCCCTCGCCCGGCAGTCCAGGGACTGCAAAATCGAAGCCCGCGCGCAGGGTCGAGCCGTACCGTGGGTGATTGAAAAGATCGACGGTCGCGCCCGTCTCCGCCAGCCTCCCGGCGAGGTTCTCGGCTATCCGCCTGTTAGCCTCGGCCTCGCGCGTCATCGATTCCTGTTCGACCAGCCATCTGATGAATTCAAGTATGTCCGATCTTACCTCTTCGAAGTAGCTTAAGAGCATCGCGCCGTCTTTTGTCTCTGTATCCATCAGAAGCATTTTTATCAGAGAGGCCGCAGGGCGCGCCACCCATAAAGACCATTGAATCGGACTATGAGAAAAGGGCAGGAGAAATGGACAGGACTAACAGGAGTCGAAGAATGAATCCTGACCGTCCTGTTAACCCTGTCTGAAACTTCGGAGCGTTTACTGCTTGAGCAGGCTATCGATGACGGCAGCCTGTACATTGACGAAATCCGAGTTGGGGTTGAACCCTCCGCGCGGCGGCCCGGCCAGTTGTCCTTCCTTGTTCAACACCACTATGGTAGGTAGCTGCTTGCCGCCGAACCGCTTGAAGGCGGCCTGGCCCGAATCGCGCAAGACCGAGATCGAGCCCGTCGGGCCGCAGGGGGCCTTGAGCCTTTCATCGTTCGCCTCGGTAGGCGAGTTTACGCTGACCCAGTAAATGCTCACGTCCTTGCCCCGGTAGCGTTCGGCCAGCGATTGAAGCGCCTTGAACTCGTCGCGGCACTGCGGGTCCTGCACTCCGCCGAACACGAACACGACCACCCTGCCGCGCAGCCCGGAAAGAGAAATCCTCTGGCCATCGGGCGAAACGAAGGAGAGGTCTTGCTGCGCGCTCGCCCCCGCGGCCAGCCCCGCTATGAGGGCCAGCGCCAGTATCAACTTGCCTGGTTTTCTAATCATGATAATTCCTTTAATTTCCAAAGCCACACCTCTTAGATGCCGAGGGGCAAAAGCGGGTTGGAAATAGTATCTTATCAGGAAGCCGAAATAATCCGGCTCGCAATAGGTTCCGGCTCCCGGATTCCTTTCACGCTATCGCTCGTCTGCGCATGAGCATGTATGTAGCCCCGGCGACTACGGCCAGCGCAATGATGCCGAGGATAATTAAAACCCAATTCCACCCGCCCGCCTCTTCTCCCTGTTTCAGGGTCGCCGTCGCGGGGCTTGCGCTTGCCGGGGCGGTGCTGAAAGAACCGATGGCGGCCTGGACCCCGGCCGCAGTCTGATCGAAATGCTGAGCGTTATCGACGAAAGTGAAGAGGTAAGTGCGCTTGTGGTCGCCTACAGGCACATAGACCTGTCGAAGCCGTGTCGGCGCGCCGTCCTGATTGTAAGAATAATCTATTTGCAGCGCCTCGTGACCCGAAATCATCGTCTTACCGCTGGATATAACTTTCGGGTCCTTCATACCGAGCCCGCTTATGTTCTCTACCATCTCGGTCGTTATCGAATTGATCTGCTGCTCGCCCAGGTTGAGCGCATAATTCTGCACCGAGAGGTTGAGCTTCGGCTGAGAGCCGTCCTCGCGCCTTGGGCCGAAATACTGGACGCGAATGGCCCCTTCCGCTTCCTCGTCCTGCTGCCACCCGGCCGGCGGTTGAAATGAGAAGCCGTATTCCACATAGCGCGGCTCCTGTGCGCGGGCAGTCGTTGACCACATAATGGAAGCTACAAAGACTATGATCGCGCTTGCAATCGATACTCTTTTTTTCATTACACCTCCTCGCAAACGGCATCTTACGAACAAATCCCGTTCCACTGGGAACACCTTCTGCATTCCGCCTTATGAATTATATAATCTTCCGGGCAAAAAGATATGATATCAGCAGTGCTTCTGGCGGCGGGCGAATCCAGGAGGATGGGCGAGTTCAAACAGTTGCTCCCCGTCGAAGGCAAGTCGTTTGTCGAGCGTTGCGTCGATAACCTGCTCGCCTCGCGCGCGGGTGAAGTCGTAGTCGTAACCGGACACCGCGAGAGGGATGTTCGCGCGGCGCTGGCCGGTCGTCGCGTTCGTTTCGCGCACAACCCGGATTACCTGCTCGGCATGGGCGAATCGATCAGGCGCGGCGTGGCTTCGGCTGCCGAATCCGCTCAGGCTGTGATGATAGCCCTGGCCGATCAACCGCTCATCGGCCCGGAAATAATCGACCGTGTCATCGAAGCGTATAAATCGCACGACTCGCTCGTCGTTATCCCTACCTCGGAAGGGCGAAGAGGCCATCCCGTTATTCTGGATATGAGCCTCAGGCGGGAGATTCTTGAAATGGACCCGTCAGAGGGCCTGCGGCAGGTGGTTTACTCGCATAAAAGCGAAACCCTCTATGTCGAAGTACCGAGCCGCGCCGTATTGATCGATTTCGATTACCCGGATGATTACGAGCGGCTCAAAAGCCCTTGATCTCATAAATGCGAGAGGCCGGGCGACCCCGGCCTCTTCATTAATCGAATTCTTACACGATATTACACTGCAATTCTTTTGGGCTGGCCCACGCGAGTGAGCGGCACCTCGAACGGCAGCACACGACGCCCGGGTTGCGATTCGTTCTCTCTCGCGCGAGATAGAATCATTTGTTGTGCATAAATACCGCGATTCGCCGCAAGCATATAACTCTGCCCGCCACATTTCTCGCAGTTACCGTAGCGATCAAGATAAGTTTTTTGAGGAATCTCGCCCTCGCCTGCACAGTTGCCGCATATGATCTGCACCCCCAGCGACAGAAGCGAGGTGCGCGGCTCGTTAAGCTGGGCGGGATCGGATTTCCGGCCCCAAATTGTTATAACACCCGTAATAGCAAGAGCGATTACTGTTGCCACAACGATGGTTATCATACTCTTCTCCTATGCTGATGGAAAAACTTATACGGCCCTACTGCTTGCCGCGCTGACTCTATATACGAACGAAACTGCGTCAAAGGTTTGCTGCATACGACAAATTAAGCAATGTATATGCCAATTTGCACAATTGCGAAAGAACAGGCAATTAATGCGCGGCTTTGCGGATATCCGGTCATTTACGAATGTTAAAAATGCTTTTTTGTCACACTGATGAGATCAGAATGCAGGAAAAAAATACGGTCACGCATCAAATCAGGTCATTCAGCATAATTTCAAGCCCCGCTGCGTTTGATGTAGAGGCGTGCGGAGGTCGTGCGTATAACGTCCGGGATGTTTTTGTTTGAAGAGAGCGCGCGGAGGTCGCGCGTCTGTATGCGGTTGAGGAAGCCGAGCGTTATAGCGATGGGGGTACGCGGGTTTCGCACGAGGTTATGTATGACGACGTATGAGCGAGACCAGACGCGGTTCTGTCCTATCTGACGGAGAACGTCTTCGGGCACGGTCTTGATCGAGGCTATGCTTTCGACCTCGGTCTCGGTTAAACGAGGGTTTCTGAGCACCGCCCCTGCGACCATGCGGTTCGGGTCACGGACCAGTATCAGGCGGGCTTCGCGCGTACCCTTCATCGCAAGCATCACGCGGTCTTTTATGCTCATCAGCGCGATGCGTTGAAACACCGGCAGCCGCTCGACGGGCATCCTGTCTTCATACTCTTCGAACTGGCTTATCAACTGTTCCACGTCCAACTGCTGCTCAGGCGGGGGGGGCGACGGATCGAAAGGGCCGTACTCTATCTCATAATCGACGAAGATCGAATCAGCCACGCCCTCTTCGATCAGCCCCAGTCGAACCAGGTCGTCTATGCCCTCGATAGTGACCGTCTGGCGGGCGGCTTCTTCGGCGGCCCGAGCCGCATCTTCGGCCTCGGCGCGCATTCGCTGTTCCTGGGCGACCATCTGGGCGCCGAACTGTTTCTCGAAAAACTCCTGCCGGACCTCGCGCGCCCGCCGCTCGGCTTCGGGGGTGCAGGCGGGGTTGGCAAGTATGGCTTCTATTATCTCCGGCATCCGGATGAGGCTCTGTTGCTTGAGCGATATCGCTTCGATGATCGAGCCGTCCTTAGCCTGGGCGGCGAGCCTGGCGAGCGCCGCGTCGGGCGTCGCGCTATTGAATACCGCTGCTTCAACCATCTCGCGCGTCGCGCGAGTCCAGAGACATAAAAAACCCAGCACGTCCGCGGGCGCATTTCGGTCCGCGGCGAGCGCCGCGAAAGATTCCGGGTCGAGACCGTCGAGGGTCGAGCGGGCGGCGGCGCGCACCTCTTCGCTCTCATCGGCGGCGAGCGCCACGAGCACTTCGAGCGACTCTTCGCGGGTGAGCGGCAGCATACCGCGCGCCGCGGCCAGCCGCGCAGGCGGCGGGACCGAGCCCGCTTTTATCGATTCTACAATGCTGCTTGCGATGGCTATCTCTCCAAACTCGATTCGACACGCGCTTGAGGGGGCCTATCCTTAGAGGCTTGTATTGCTCGAAAGATTACTATAGATGGATGGAGCAATCAATTGTTAATTAAACTGATGTTAATTAAACTGAGCGATCATGTGGAATTTCGGGCGGCTGCGAGGGCCTCCTCAAGGTCGCCGACCTTGCCGTCGAGTTGGAGGTCATAGACGCGGCGGAGTATCTCCCCCATCTTCGGGCCGGGTTCGAAGCCTGCTTCGATCAGGTGGCGTCCTTTGAGCAGCGGCGCGGGCGCGCCGTGCTCCACCGAGAGGGCGCGGGCGCGCGCTATGAACCAGTCGGGTCCGGCCTCGGACGAGGCTGCGCCCCTGGCGAGCGCGTCCGCCCTTGCAAGGCGATGGAGCAGGTCGATCTCTATTTTCAAGGCGAGCCGTCGGAAGTCGCCGTCGGTCACCCGGTCGCGGTCCCTATAGAACTGTTCCGGTTTCAAATGATGCGCGACCAGCGCCATCACATGGGCGCGCACCCTGTAGCCGCCTAGCGTATAAAGTCCCAGCCGGTCCATCACCGCGCGCGTCGGGGCAATCCCTTTGCAATCGTGTCCGGGCGCTTGCACGCGGCCATCGATAAGAGCTGTCGTCACCGGCTTGCCGAGGTCATGACAGAATGCCGCGAGCATAACGACGATGCGTTTCTCTTTCGACAGGTCCAGGGCGATCTCCGCCGCACGGTCCAGGCAAAGAAGCGTGTGGGTGAAGACGTCCCCCTCCGGGTGCAGTTGCGGGTCTTGCGGGCATCCGACCATCGCTCGCACTTCAGGAAACAGCTTGTCGAGCACGCCGAGGTCGAGCGCCGCCCGCAGCCCTATCGATGGCCGGTCGGCTCGCGTAAGCAGCTTCTCCATCTCACCCCAGACCCGTTCGTGCGGCAGGTCAGAGAGGTCTATTGCGCGGCAGAGCGCAACCGTCTCCGTGGCGATACTCATACGGAAGCGGGCGGCGAGCTGCACGGCGCGGAGCACGCGGAGGCTATCCTCGACAAAGGTATCCGGGGCCACCGCGCGAAGCGCTCTATGTTCGAGGTCCGAGCGACCGCCGTACGGATCGACCGTCTCGTCCGTGAGCGGGTCGTACAGGATCGCGTTGATGGTGAAGTCGCGTCGCCGGGCGGCTTCTTCGAAGCTCATCCACGGGTCGCCTTCTATCACAAACCCCCGATGTCCGCGTCCCGATTTCGACTCGCGCCTCGGGATCGTTACATCTATCTCGACTCGTCCTCCCGGAGAAGTGAGCTTATAAACGGCGAAGTGCTCACCTACGGTGTTCACCGTGGCGATCTGCTCGAGTAACGACCGGAGTCGAGAGGGTTCGATCCCATACACTTCGAGGTCGTAGTCCTTGGACCGGATGCCGAGCAGGCGGTCTCGCACCGATCCGCCGACCATCATAGCCCGCCCGCCCGCCCGGCGGACCGCCTCGCATACATTCAACACCTCTCGATCCATGAATGAGTTTAACGAGTCCGGCCAATTAATAACTAAATCGGACAGGATTAACAGGACGGACAGGATTTCATTTATCGATTCTTGTCAATCCCTTTAATCCTGTCCATTTCCCTGCTCGCCGGACTATTTCGCGAACGCGCGCACATAAGCGACGAGCGCCTTTATTTCCGCATCGTTCAGCTTGCCTTTATATGATGGCATCTTCGGGGGCGCGCCCTTCTTGATCTGAGAGATCAGCTCGTTGTCGCTCTCCTTTTTTTGCCACGCGGCGTCGGTGAAGTCGGGCACACCTTTTACCTTGCCTTTGCCGTCAGGGCCGTGACACCCGGCGCACTTCTGGGCTACGTAGAGCGAAGCGGCGTCGACGTTAGTCGCTGTCTTCGCGCCTTCATTCCTGTTCCCATAACCGGCTGCCCGACTCGCCTGATTCGCGTTCGCGGTAGCGGCGACGGGAGTAGTAGCGTCAGCGCCCGGCCCGTTCGTGTTCGCGTTTGCGGTTTGCGCGGTCGCGCCGGGAGAGGGACTCGCTGCGTTTCGATTCTGGTTCGTTGTCTCGGGCGCGCCCGTGCACGCTATAGAGAAGAGCGCAGCCAGAACAACTGTCAATCCAGTTTTAAGAGCACTCATTCACAAGGTCTCCTTTCAATTATTAGACACCAATCATCACACCTAGCTTACCGCCGATTATCTTTTCGATCTCTGCAACGGGGACGCGCTCCTGCTCCATCGTGTCGCGGTCGCGGATGGTGACCTGGTAATCTTCGAGCGACTGATGGTCTACGGTGATGCAGAGCGGCGTCCCTACTTCGTCCTGGCGGCGATAAAGCTTTCCGATGCCCGCCGTATCGTCGTACACCGCGCGGATCGCTCCGGTCCGCTGCAAGCGGGACTTGATCTCTTTAGCCAGGTTGACTATACCCTCTTTGTTTTTCGCAAGCGGCAGCACCGCCGCCTTGATCGGCGCGAGGTCGCGGTGGAGTCTCAACACGACGCGCTTTTCGCCGCGCACTTCTTCTTCGTGGTATGCGTCCATCATGAAGGCCAGCAGCGAGCGCCCGACGCCTGCCGACGGCTCTATCACGTAGGGGAAGACGTGCTGGTTCGTCTCGTGATCGAAGTAAGTGAGGTCGGCGGTCGAATCGGGGTTGATCCGCTTGCCTTCGTCGTCGACCGCCTTTCTCGAATGGGCCTTCAGATCGAAGTCGGTCCGGTTGGCGATGCCTTCAAGCTCGTCCCACTGCTTCTCCTCGTCTTCGCGTTCGGGGAAGAAGCGGTACTGAAGGTCTACGGTGCGCTTCGCATAGTGGGCCAGCTCCGCGCGCGGCTGTTCGTACTTGCGAAGGTTATCGGGACTGACGCCGAGCGATATGTACCAGTTGAACCGGTCCTCTATCCATCGCTCGTGTAGCTGCTCGTCGTCCATCTCGCCCGGCTTTAGTATTTGAGGCGGCTTTACGAAGTATTCGATCTCCATCTGCTCGAATTCGCGGTTGCGGAATATGAAGTTACCGGGCGTGATCTCGTTTCGAAACACCTTGCCTATTTGAGCGATGCCGAAAGGCAGCTTGCGATTGGTCGAATCGAGCACGTTCTTGAAGTTGACGAATATGCCCTGGGCGGTTTCGGGCCTCAGGTAAGCCAGCCCCGACTCGTCTTCCACAGGGCCGACCGTGGTTCGAAACATGAGATTGAACTGTCGCGGCTCGGTCAGGTCGGTCGCGCCGCAGACGGGGCACCTGTCGCCTTCGAGCTTGTCGGCGCGGAGACGGGATTTGCACTTGCGGCAATCGACGAGCGGGTCGGAGAAGGTGGCCTCGTGGCCCGAATACTTCCACACGAGCCGGTTCATAAGGATTCCGGCGTCGAGCCCGACCATGTCGTCGCGGTCATAGACGACCGAGCGCCACCACGCGCGCATTATATTGTTCTTCAGCTCGACGCCGAGCGGGCCATAATCCCAGACCGAGCCGAGTCCGCCGTATATCTCGCTCGATTGAAACGCGAACCCCCGGCGCTTGGCCAGGCTCGTTATAGTCTCTATGTCTGCCATTTGAGTCACTCGCCCCTTTATAAGCTTGGATAATCTTTAAAGACTGAATCAGCAACTATACAACAATCGGGAGCGCCAATAAAAGAAGCGGGCGATCTTCGACAGGATTAACATGGCTGATGATTTCCGAGTATATGTAAATGGTTGACGGAGTGCAAACTATAGAGAAAGCACACCAAGATATGGAGTGCCTGATTGATATAATCCCGAATGCAGCTATTCCAGTACCTAAGGAGAGGTGATGCTCAAGCACGATGATTATCTGGAAGCCATTCGGCGTT
>Ga0073934_10012482_pt1 | contig 9992 bp, 9 predicted proteins | sample LarsenN4metaG_FD_76834 | JGI IMG/M metagenome (GOLD analysis project Ga0073934, IMG submission 76834) | Hot spring sediment bacterial and archeal communities from British Columbia, Canada, to study Microbial Dark Matter (Phase II) - Larsen... ... | reverse complement strand
CCCGCTGCGCCTCCAGAATGTCCTTCGCCGCCGTCCACCCGCGCCGCGCCAGCACCACCGCGAACAGCCCGTTCTCCGCGGCGCGCCCGGCATGAAAGGGCTTGGTCATCGTTCCGAAGTTTTCGCGCAGCCCCGCGCTCATGCTGGCCGCCAGCCCGAAGGCGCGCAGCGTCGTATCCAGATCGCAGCCGAAGATCCGCGCCGCGGCCGCCGCGGCGCCGAACCCGCCCATCGTCGCCGTCGAGTGGAAGCCGTCACGGTAGTGGCGGGGGGCGATCGCGTCGGCGATGCGGCAGGCCACCTCGACACCAACGGTGTAGGCGTCGAGCAACGCCGCGCCCGAGGCCCCTGCACCCTCGGCGGCGGCCAGCGCCGCGGCGAGGACCGGGACGGTGGGATGGGTCAGCAGCCCGTAGACGCTGCGGGGATCGGTGGCCAGCTGCGTGTCGTCATAGTCCATGGCGTGGCCGGCCGTGCCGTTCGCCCACGCCGCCAGCTGCAGTGGGGCGCGCAGCTTGGCTCCCAGCACCGTGGCCTGCTCCACTCCGGCGATCTCCCGCAGGTGCGCGCGCGCCAGCCGGCCGCTCTCCTCCGCGGCTCCTGCCAGCATCACGGCGATCCCGTCGACGAGGTGGTCGGTGGCCAGCTCTCGAACGTCGTCGGGGATGCGTGTCGTCTCCAGCGCGAAGCGGGCGAGTTGCTCGGTCACACCCATGCTTTCACCTCGGCGCGAGCAGGACCGCGGGACGCGAATTTGGTATACAATATACCCTTCACCGGCAGCGACTCCTGCACGAGGGGCGACCAGAGCGCCACGGGGAGGGCGGCGATGACCAGGCTCGCGGCAGTGATCGGGGACCCGACCGGAATCGGACCGGAGGTCCTGGCTAAGGCCCTGGCCGATCCACCGGGAGACGATCTCCTCCTCGTGGGAGACGCCCGGGTGTGGGACCAGGCCCAGCGCGTGGCCCGCGTCCCGCTGCCGCCGCAGGCTGTAGCGGCACCGGGGCCGGTGACCGCGGACGGGGTGCCCTTCCTCGACCTCCCCGCCGACGATCCCACCTGGACGATCGGCGAGATGAGTCCCGCCGCGGGCCGGGCGGTTGGGCGGTGGATGGAGGCCGCGGTGCGGCTGGCGCTGGAGGGGAGGGTGGATGCCGTGGTCTTCGCGCCCCTGAACAAGCAGGCGCTCATCCGCGCCGGCCACAGCGTGCGCGACGAGTACGAATTCGTGGCCCGCCTGGCCGGGGTGGAGGACTACGCCGAGATGAACGTCATCCCTCACCCGGCCGCGCCGGAGTCGGGACGGCTGCTCTGGGTGGCCCGCGCCACCTCGCACATCCCGCTGCGCGCGGTCGCCCCGCAGGTGACACGGGAGCAGGTCCTCCGCGCCATCCGCCTGGCGCACCACGTCGCCTCCCGGGCCGGCGGCAGGGAGCTGCGCGTCGGGGTGGCGGCGCTCAATCCCCACGCCGGCGAGGGCGGCCTGATCGGCGACGAGGAGGAGCGGGACATCACGCCCGCCGTCGTCGCCGCGATCACCGAAGGGATCAATGCCATGGGGCCGATTCCCGCCGACCACGTCTTCCGCCTGGCGCGCGCCGGCCGGTTCGACGTTGTCGTCTCGATGTACCACGACCAGGCGCAGATCGCGACGAAGCTCCTCGGGTTCGAGATGGGCGTCAGCGTCGGCGTGGGACTGCCTTTTGTGCTGACCACGCCCTCGCACGGCACCGCCTTCGACATCGCCGGCCGGGGGGTCGCTGACCCGCGCCCTATGACCCGGGCGCTGCGGATCGCCTCGCTGCTGGTCCGGGGGGTCGACGAACACCGGAAGAAACCGGCCCCTTCGGGCAGTTGAAGGGAGAAACATCCCCAGCCTGGGGGGTGGACCCTGTGCTGCCACGCCTGATCTGGTTGATGGTCGCGGCCCTGGTCACCCTGGGCGTCGGTACCGGCGCCGCCGCGGAGGCGGTCACCCTGCGCTACTACCATCGGCGCCGCGGAGGCGACGCGGATCGTGGAGCAGGTCGCCCCGCGCGTCGTGATTCCGATGCACTACAAGACTCCGGCCCGGCCTCGGTGGCCGGGAGCGGACGAGCAGGGATTCCTCGCCGGGAAGAGCGGCGTGCAGCGGATCGGCACCACGGTGACGCTCTCGGCGTCCACGCTCTCCCGCGAGCGGCAGATCCTGGTCATGGCCTACCAGTGACCCATCGCAGGCGGCTGTCCCGGAGGAGCGTCGGCCTCCAGGCAGAAAGTGGCCCACATGGCGAAGCCCAGGGATCCGAGCGAAGAGTGGGCGAACTACCTGCTGCGCGGCCTCGACCGGATCTCGCTGTGGCAGCGCGCCTTCTTCCGTCTGCTGCCTCACGATCCCCGCTGCAAATTGTGCAACGTTCCCTTCAAGGGTCTCGGCGGCTCGGTCCTCAACCTGGCGGGCTTCGGCCCATCCAGCAAGAACCCGCGCTTCTGCAACATCTGCGAGCTGTACGCCCGCCAGCACCGCGGCGGGGTTGAAGTCCCCATGAGTTTTCTCTTCGCCGACGTGCGCGGCTCCACGGCGCTCGCCGAACGGATGCCGCCGGAGGAGTTCTCCCGCCTCATCAATCGCTTCTTCCGCGCCGCCAACCGTGTCATCATCGAGCGCGACGCCTTCGTCGACAAGCTCGTGGGCGACGAGGTGGTGGCCTTCTTCCCGCCGTTTCTCGGCGGCCACGCCCGCGTGGCGATCGAGACGGCGCGGCGGCTCCTGGAAGTGACCGGCCACGGCAGCCCGGAGGGCCACTGGATCCCCGTCGGGATCGGCGTCCACAGCGGCCGGGCCTATTACGGCGTGGTCGGATCGGAAGAGACCGTCACCGACATCACCGCCCTCGGCGACGACGTGAATGTGACGGCCCGCCTGGCCGCCCTTGCCTCCGCCGGTGAGGTCCTGGTCAGCGACGCGGCTGCCGCCGCCTCGGGGCTGGACCTGTCGGCGTACGAGCACCGCGCGCTCGAACTGAGAGGGCGCGCCGGACCCATCGGCGTCCGCGTCATCCGCCTTCCCGCCGCCGTCCCCGCGGCGTGATCCGCCTGCGCCGGTTCGGCGAGGTAGCCCAACTCGCCATGGCCCGCAGCGTCCTGGGCCGTCCGCTGTACGTCGCCTGCGCCTATTATCTGGATGGGTTGCTGGTGGACGACGGACCGCCGGCGACCGCCGGAGAACTCGCGCGCGTCCTTGCCCACTTCGAAGTCCGGCAGACCGTGCTGACCCACGCGCACGAAGACCACGCCGGCGCCACGTCGCTGTTGCAGGCCCGCGGCCTCACGCCGCTGGCCCACCCCCTCGCCCTGGACGTCCTCGCACACCCCCCGGACCAGCGGGCGTACCAGCGGCTGGTCTGGGGACGACAATCCGCCTCCATCGCCACACCCATCGGGGAGGAGATCCGCACGAGGCGCCACCACTTTCGCGTCCTTCACACGCCCGGGCACAGCGCCGACCACATCAGCCTCTTCGACGAGCGCACCGGATGGCTGTTCGCCGGCGACCTGTTCCTCAGTCCCTACGTGAAGGTGCTGCGCCTCGACGAGAATCCCCACCAGACCATCGCCTCACTGCATCGGGTGCTGGCGCTGCCCGTCACCACGGTGTTCTGCGCCGGCGGGAAAGTCGTGGAGGACGGCCGCGCCGCCCTGCAGCGCAAGTTGGATTTCATGGAGCGCCTGCGGGACGAGGCCAGGGCGCGGGCGGCGCAGGGGATGGACCGTACCGCCATCCGCCGTGAGCTCCTCGGCGAGGAGACCTGGTGGCCGGTCGTCACCGGCGGCCACTTCTCCAAGCAGAACCTCATCGACGCGCTGCTGGCCGACGAGCCGCCCACATCATAGCGAGGCGTCGAGGGGGAAGGCGCGCGGCGCGAACAGCCGCAGCAGGCGGTCGATCGTCGCCTCGTCCGGCCGCCGGTGGTAGTACCCTATGTCGGCTTGCCGATGACGCCGGCGCGGAAGAGTCGCGCGCACTGCCCGACCGTGGTAACGAGCAAGCCGTTCGCGTCGATCACCGGCCGGCCGTCAACCTTCGTCACCCTCGCCGGCCATCAGCACCATCATCCAGCGCTTCATTGCCCTCCCCCTTTGCCCGTGGCTTCCGCCGCCCTCTGCAGGCCGGCGCAACGTGTGCAACGGCGCCCGCTACGAGGCCCGAATCGGCTCAGCCCTGTGCATCGCGACAGGCCGCCGCAGGTAGCGACCAACGGGCGCGGCGACGACCCTCCCGTTCGCGTACACGATCCGGCCCCGCAGAATGGTGTGCGTGGGCCAGCCCCGGACGCGCATCCCCGCGAAGGGCGTGAAGTCCTGGGCGGAGAGCAGCACCTCCGGCGCCACGGTCAGTTCGCGGTCCGGGTCGATCACCGTCAGGTCGGCGTCGCTGCCGGGCGCGATCGTGCCCTTCTGCGGGTAGAGTGCGAACGCGCGGGCGGAGTTGGCACTGGCCAGTTCGGCGATGCGCGCCGGCGGCAGCCCCCGGCGATGATGGCCCTCCGAGATCAGGTAGGGATACAGCAGCGCCGTCCCGCCGAATCCGGGCAGGGCCTTCCAGAGGTCTTCGCCCTTCTGCCCCTCGAAGCAACAGGCGTGGTCGCTGACCACGGTGTCGATTCGGCCGTCCAGAACCGCCTCCCACAGCGCCTGCCGGTCGTCCTCGGTGCGGATGGGTGGGTTGACCTTGCCGATCATCCCCCCCGCGCTGGCGTAGGTCAGGGCCAGGTGGTGCAGCGTGGTCTCGAGCCGGATGTCCAGGTGGGGATAGTCGCGCTTCGCCCCGGACGCTGCGGTGATCGCTTCCCGGCTGCTCAGGTGCAGCAGGTTGACCGGGCACCGTGAGGCGTCGGCGAGCATCACCGCCTCCGCCATCGACAGCCGCTCGGTGAGGGGGGGCCGCGCCCGATGGTACGCCTCCAGCCCGGTGAGGCCCGACTGCTGCACCTGCTCGATGAAGACGCGGATCAGCTCGGCGTGCTCGCAGTGCAGCGACAGCGAGATGCGGCCGGCGCCGCCGTAGCGCTGCGCGGCGGCGGCCACCTGCGCCATGAAGAGGTAGAGGTGGCCGAGGTCGTAGGTGTCGGACATGGTGTAGTCGCTGCCGCGGGTGCTGTCCGCGGTCAGGTTGAGGCCCTTGTAGAACATGTAGTACTTGAACGAGGCCACGCCCTGAGCGCGCACCAGCCAGTCCACCTCCTCGAGCTGCTGGCTGGTCATGATCGCGATGTGGAACCCGTAGTCGGTGTGGGCGCGGCCCTCCGTCAGGGTCAGCACCTCCGGGAAGATCTCCCGGTACGGGCCGCTCTTGTTGAGGTAGTGCTGCCCGGTGCGGAAGTAGCTGACCACGGTGGTCACCCCGCCGGCCAGCGCCGAGCGCGTCTCCGAGGTGGTGTCCTCGGCCATCGAGCGGTAGATGCCGAGGTGGAAGTGCGAGTCCACCGCGCCCGGGAAGACGAGCTTGCCACGGGCATCGACGACCTCTGCCGCCTGGGCGGGGGCAATCTCGTCCGCCAGCGCCGCGATCCGGCCGTCCCGGATGCCGATGTCGCAGCGTACGGTGCCCGTATAGGGGATCACTGTCGTCCCGTTCACCACCACCAGGTCGTATCGGGCCATCGTCCCCCCTCCGCTAGATGTCCTTGAGATAGCGCTCCTCGCGCCGCTGGAACTCGCCCAGCCCGAGGAGGTCGTTCAGCTCCCGGAAGGTGAGCATCTCGCCCTGCAGCGGCTCGGTCGTACCGTGCTCGCGCAACACGGCCATCATGCGCACCATCGCTGCCGCGCTGGCCCGCACCGCCGCCCCGGGGAAGATGACGAGGCGGTAGCCCATCACCTCGAGCTCCCGCGCCGGGAGCAGCGGGGTCGCCCCGCCCTCCACCATGTTGGCCATCGCCGGAGCAGGGAGGGCCTGGCCATAGCCCGCCAGCTCCTCCCGGCTCTCGGGGGCCTCGACGAAGAGGATGTCCGCGCCGGCCTCCTTGTAGCGCAGCGCGCGCTCCAGGGCGGCCTCGAAACCCTCGACGGCGCGCGCGTCGGTGCGGCCGATGACCAGGATGCCGTCGCGCCGCGCGTCCACCGCCGCCTTGATCTTCCCCACCATCTCCTCTGTGCGGATCAGGGTCTTGCCGGTGAGGTGGCCGCAGCGCTTGGGGAAGGTCTGGTCCTCCAGCTGGATCGCCGCGGCCCCCGCACGCTCGAACTCCCGCACCGTACGGCCGACGTTCAGCGCGTTGCCGTACCCGGTGTCGCCGTCGGCGATGAGGGGCAGGCGCGTCGCCTCCGCGATCGTCGCCACCCGCCCGACCGTCTCGCTCAGGCTGACCAGTCCGAGGTCGGGCATGCCCAGGTGGGTATAGGAGAATCCAGCTCCGGTGAAGTACAGGGCTTCAAAGCCCGCCCGCTCCGCGATCCTGGCGGCGAGGGCGTCGTGCACGCCCGGGGCGACCAGGATCTCCGGCCGCGACAGCCGCGCCCGCAGCGCGGGGCCGGTCATGGGGAACGCCCCAGCCGTCGCAGCGTGTACGGCACGATGCCGCCGGCCTCCAGGATCTCCGACGAAGTGCCGGTGAGACTCTGCAGGGGAAACGCCTGTCCGCTGCGCAGGTTGGTCAGGGTGCGGGCGGTCAGGTCCAGCCGCAGGCGATCCCCCTGGTGGATCCCCGATGTCTCCGGGACGATCGCCGCGGGGAGGCCGTTGTTGATGGCGTTGCGGAAGAAGATGCGGCCGAAAGAACGGGCGACGACCGCGACCACCCCGACCTGTTTGAGCGCCATCACCGCCGCCTCCCGGCTGCTGCCGCACCCGAAGTTGAGCCCGGCGACGACGAAGTCGCCCGGGCGCACGCGCCCGGCAAAGGACGGATCCACGCCCGCCATGGCATGGCTCCCCACCTCCTCCATCGGACGGTCGAGGTACGCGCCGGGGAGGATCTGGTCGGTGCTCACGTGGTCGCCGAAGACCCAGGCCTGCCCCTCGTACACGCCGCTCACAGGAACTCCCTCGGATCGGTGATGTGCCCGGCCACGGCGGAGGCGGCCGCGGTCAGGGGCGAGGCCAGGTAGATCTCCGCGGTGGAGTCGCCCATGCGCCCCGGGAAGTTGCGGGTCACCGTGCTCAGGCACCGCTCCTTCGGGCCGAGCAGCCCGGAGTGCAGCCCCGCGCACGCGCCGCAGCCGGGGGCCTGGAGGATCGCGCCGGCCTCGAGCAGCGCCTGCAGCGTGCCGTCGCGCAGCGTTTCCTGAACCACGCGCGCTGTGGCCGGCGTGATCTGCAGCGGCACCCGGACCTTCCGCCCCCGCAGCACGCGCGCCGCCGCGCGCAGGTCCGCAGCCTTGCCGCCGACGCAAGACCCGATGTACACCCGGTCCAACGCCACGCCGTCCAGGTTGCCCGCAGGGACGATGCGGTCCACGTTGGGCGGGACGGCTACCAGCGGGGGGCTCTCCGTCATCGCGATCCGGTGCTCGCTCTCGTACGCGGCGTCCTCGTCGCCCGCCACCGGCCGTCCCTGCGCCCGCGGGCCGGGCCCCAGCCGCTCGAGGATCGCTCCGGTGGGGGGGACGATGCCGTTCTTGGCGCCCATTTCGATCGCCTGATTGGCAAGCACCGCCCGCTCGTCGAGGTCGAGTCCCCCCACCGCCGGGCCGTCGAACTCCACCGCCTTGTAGATCGCGAAGTCGGCACCCAGGCGCCGCAGGACCTCCATGGCCATGTCGCGCGCCGTGAGATAGGCGGGCAGCGCCCCTTCAAAGCGGATGCGCACCGTCGGCGGCACGCGCAGCCAGATCTGACCGGTGACGAGCACGGTGGCCAGCTCGGTGGCGCCGACCCCGACGGCCAGGGCACCAGCGGCGCCCGCGGTGACCGTATGCGAGTCGGCGCCGACGATCAGCATCCCGGGCCCGACGAGGTCCTGCTCCAGCAACAGGTTGTGCATCACGCCGACGCTGTCGAAGAAGTGCGGTAGCGCGTGCGCCCGTGCCCACCGGCGCGTCAGCGTCACGATTTCCGCCTGCCGTGGATTCGCGGCCGGCACGAAGTGGTCGATCGCCAGGACGATCTTCTGCGGATCCCACAGCCGCCCGCCGAGGCGGTCGAGCGTATCCCCGATCCGCCGCGGTCCGGAGGAGTCGTGCATCGCCGCCAGGTCCACCGCAGCCCAGACCTCTTCGCCCGGACGCACCTGGTCTCGCCCCGCGGCGCCGGCGATGATCTTCTCGGTGAGGGTCATCGCCCCCGACGCCATCAGCGCGTCCTCACCCGGGGGATCCGCGCCGGCCCATACCCCAGCGCCGCGGAGATCTCCCGGGCACCCTGACGGACCAGGGTGGTGAAACTCCGCACCCGTTCAGCGGTGAAGCGATAGGTCGGCCCCGAGACGGTCAATCCGGCGACGACGCGGCCCGTGCCGTTGCGGATGGGCGCGCTCACCGCAGACGCCCCCGCGACGCGTTCATCGCTCGTCACGGCATACCCGCGCCGCCGGATCTCCGCGAGGCTGCGCCGCAGGCGGGCCGGGTCGACGATCGTCCGGGCGGTCAGCCGGTGGATCCCCGCGGCGATCACGGCCTCGATCTCCTCCTCGGGCAGGTGGGCCAGGAGCACCTTCCCCGACGCGCCGGCATACAGGGGCAGGGGACGGCCCAGTTCCACCGCGTGACGGATGTCGTGGGGGCTCTCCGCTTTCTCGATGCAGATCCGGTGCCGGTCCACCACCAGGTTGAGGTTCACGGTTTCCCCTGTCTGGCGGGCGAGGTCATGGATGACGGGCAGGGCGACCTGGCGGACATGGGTCTGCGCGAGGAAGAGGTTGCCCAGCCGGAAAGGCGTCAACCCCACGCGGTACCGCGCGGTCGCCGGGTCGCGCGCCAGGAAGCCCCGGCTGACCAGGACATGGACGAGCCGGTGCACCGTAGCTTTCGGCAGACGCACGGTGCGGCTCAACTCGGAGATCCCCAGCTCCCGGCCCTCGCGCAGAAAGGCCAGCATGATGTCGAGGGTGCGCTCCGCCGCGCGCGCGGATCCCCCGGCGGGCAAGGATCGCAACGTGGGGCTGCCTCGCCTCGCCGGGGGGCTGTTCTTCATCGCTATTTCTGCGGGCAGAGGTCCGCCGCGGTCAGGACCACGGGCGGCGTCCCGGCGTAGTCGCGGTCGGTGACCAGGACTTTCTTGAACCCGCCCTCGTACATCGCCACGCCGGCCCGCATGTCGGCCTGGCCGCACCGGGTGAATCCATAGGTCCCGTAGGGAAGGAAGAATTTCTCGCCGGAGAGGATCTTCTCCGCAGCGGCGATGTTGTTCGTGGTCCCGGCCTTCTCCATGGCCTGGCGGATCAGGTGCACCGTCCCCCATCCCCAGCCGTTGTCCCGGGTCGCCCGACGGCCGAAGGCCTTGAGCACGGCCAGCGCAATCGTCTTCGGCTCCCGCTCCGGCTCGGACCGGCGGAACCTGCGCTCGTCTACGCCGTCGTCATAGAACCAGGGGGAGTAGAACCCCTTGTTCCGGTCACCCACGGCTTCCATGTACGGCGTGTTCTCCAGCAGGTCGCTGCCGTAGAAGCCCTGGGTGAGACCCAGCTCGCGATACTGCAGGGTAATCCCGATCATCTCGCCGAGCAGCCCGATGGCCAGGAGCGCCTGGGCACCTGACCCTTTGGCCCGGGTGAGAATCGTGCGGAAGTCAGTGGCGCCGAAGCTGAAGTAATCCGGCTCGGCCACGAACCGGCCACCCAACTTCTCCAGGACGGCCCGGAACTCACTGACCATGGACCGGCCGAAATCGGTGTTCTGCCCCATGGCGAAGAAGGTCCGGTGGTTGTTCGCCAGGACGGCGTACTTGGCCAGCGGGGCCATCTCGATCTTGGCCTGAGGACCGAGGCGCACCGAATAGACGGCCCCGGCCTTCTCGCGGGCCGCCCCCGTCAGGTCCGTGGCGAACGCGTAAATGACCTGCGGGATGCGGG
>Ga0073934_10012480_pt1 | contig 9994 bp, 7 predicted proteins | sample LarsenN4metaG_FD_76834 | JGI IMG/M metagenome (GOLD analysis project Ga0073934, IMG submission 76834) | Hot spring sediment bacterial and archeal communities from British Columbia, Canada, to study Microbial Dark Matter (Phase II) - Larsen... ... | reverse complement strand
CAGCGTGTTTTGTTCCTGCTATCCACACCTTGGGGTGAAACCCTCGCGGCAACTTGCCTGATTGGGTTAAGCACCCTGGTGCTGCTTAAAGGCCTAGCTACCCTGATGAGAATCCAGCGATGGCTTTTTGCTGTTGGCATAAGTGGGCTGGTGGCTGTGTTCGGGCTGCTGCTTTTTTCATCTCGGGCTGAATTTCAGGCACGATTTGACTCGCTGGCCGGCCCTGGCGCTTATGACCACGCACTTACCCTGGCCGCAGCAAGCAACATCGGGGCAAGCTCCTGGAACTGGTCCTCGACTCTCTCTTTGTTTCCCATGTTCGCTGTCCCGGCCCTGTTCGCCGTCACGACGAATTGGTTCGCGGGCGAGCTTTCGGATGTCCAATCACCTCGCAGAAGCCTGTTGACCATGGCGGGGGCGGTGGTCGTGCTCGTTGCAGTGACATGGCTTCTGAATTGGGCTTTACGAAAAACTGTGGGGGCGGAGTTTCTGGCGGCGATTACGGCCCTTTATTTCCGCAATGCCCCCCAATACCCTCTCTCCAGCGACCCCAATTATTTCCATCTTGCCTCTCTACTCACGCCCAACGCCATTCTCGCCTGCGTGATCGGTCTGGGTTGGCTGGCTTGGTGCACGATGTGGATACCTGGCAATATGGTGTTTGCCATTCGCCTTTTGTTTTCCTGGTCGGTGGACGGGCTCACGCCGGGACCCCTGACGCGCGTTAGCCTGAGGACTCACACCCCGTTGGTTGCAACGATTGTCGTGGCATGCCTGACGGAGGCCTTCCTTTTAGTGAGCCGTTTTGGCACCATGTTCCACTTTTTCGTGGCCGCGTCGTTCATGGTAAACGTCGCGATGAGTGTGACCTGTTTTTCTGCCATACTATTTCCATTTCGGCTCAGGAAAGTTTACTTGGCATCCCCCCTGAGACGCGAGCTTGCCGGTATCCCGGTGGTTTCAATCCTGGGGGCGTTGGCGGCTCTTACAATGATCGTCACCGACATCCAGTTTTTGATGGTCCGAGAATTTGGCGTAGCGCGCGTGGCTCCGCTTGCATATGGCGCGTGCAGCATAGTGGCAGGGATCGGCGTCTATTACGGGCTGTTGCGGTGGCGGCAGTCCCAAGGAATGGACCCAAGAAGGGCTTTTGCGGAGATTCCGCCCGAATAGGAAGCCCGCGAGGCGAGGGAGACCAAAAGAAAAGCCATGTATGGCTGGCGAGCGCGAATTGGCGTGATCTATCCGAGTTCTGGGTTGCGGGATGCTGACTTCCACCGCCTGGTGCCGTCGGGCGTCTCAGTCCACATCACGCGTGTGGCCTTCAAGAACGTAGGGACGGTGGACGCCATCAAGGAGATGAGCGAACTCACTAATCTCCTCGAAGCTGCACGCCTGCTAGCCCACGTAGAACCGAGCTGCATCACTTGGGCCGACACCTCCGGCAGTTTCCTTTTTGGCCCGGAGGGGGATTTGGCACAGATCAAAGCCATCGAAGGGGAGATAGGCGTTCCAGCCTCGACAACCTCAAGTGCATGCCTGAAAGCGTTTCAGAAACTGGGCGCATCCAAAGTCTCCATCGCCTCGCCCTACCTTAACGAGGTGAACGAAAAGATGCTGGAATTTCTGAGGGCCAAGGGGGTCCCCTTCAGCCATATCGAGTCTTTGGAGTTGCGAGACAGTAGCCAGATTGCCCGGACTACCCGGGAAATAGTATACCGGCTGGCGCGTAAGGCTCTCCGCGACGGTGACACCCTGTTCATTCCGTGCACGGATTTCTTCGATCTCGACCTGATCGACTTACTTGAGAAAGACCTTTCAGTTCCGGTTGTGGCGGCAAACCCGGCCACAATGTGGGATGCCTTGCGACTGAGCGGAATCCGAGATCCGGTGCGTGGCTTCGGGCGCCTGATGACCCTTGCCTGATCGAAGCGGGAGGACTTGCTAACTATGGCCACAAAGACTCTTTCAGCACGACGACACGTAACTACGCCCCGTTCACGGGGAGCAGGCAACGCTCAGCCCACCAAGAAATCCACGGTCCGCGTCCTGTCGGTAGCGTTGGACGCCCTAGAGTTGTTGTCCAAGACGGCTCGAGGCATAGGGGTGCGCGAGTTAGCTCGGGCTTTGGGGGTGGGAAAGAGCACCATGCACCGTATTCTTCAGACCTTGGAGGTCCGCAGCCTGGTTCGGCAAGACCGGGACACAGCGCGTTACGTTGTAACGGCTCGCCTCATGGAGATAGCCTCCTCGGTTCGCGAGAACTTGGAGTTCCGGCGCGTAGCACACGCTCACTTGCAAGCTTTGCAGAGGAGCGCCGGCGAGACGGTCTTCCTAGGCGTGCTGGATGGGGGGGAGGTGGTGATCGTAGATCGCATAGATTCATCAGAACCACTGCGCATGGTAAGCCAGATTGGTTTTCGTGAGCCCGCACATTCAACAGCTTTGGGGAAGACGCTGCTAGCCAACTTGCCGGAAGGGGAAGGGGTGAGGATCCTTAGTAATATGGAGCTCAAGCGCTTCACACCTAACACGACCACCTCCGTAGAAGCCTTGAAGGCGGATCTGAATCGCATCCGGCTTTCAGGTTTTGCCATCGATGATGAAGAGACTTTGCCGGGTGTGCGCTGCGTTGCTGCTCCCATTCGGGACACTTCCGGACAAGTGATCGCCGCGGTAAGTGTCTCCGGACCTTCGGTTCGCGTTACGCGTGAACGGATACCGCCCTTGGCTCAGGATGTTCGAGCCACCGCCGAGATGGTCTCCCGCGAGCTCGGTTATCGGGGAGACTTACCCGTAAGCGGTGCAGCCAGGCAGTCCATAGCCTCGCTGGGCGCGGGAAGCGGCGAGACCCGGGAAACAATTTGATCCATTCTTCCTTCTTGGAGGCGACTCCCCCAAAGCAGTGGGCTGCCGGGAGTTGCTGACCTGGGAGATAAAGGCCAAATCGAAGCAACATGAAGATCTTGATCGGGGGACTATGGCACGAAACGAACACGTTCGCTGCTGGCTACACCGATCTGGAGGGATTTCGCCAGTACCAATACGCTGAGGGGCAGGAAATTATTGAGAAATACCGGGGTACCCGGACGGAGCTCGGCGGATTTCTCGACCAGGCGGCGTTAGAAGGCTGGCAACTAGTTCCCACCGTTTACGCTGCGGCCCTGCCCTCAGCACTAATAAGACGAGACACCTATGAGTTTCTAGTCGACCGTCTCTTAAGCGGCTTTCGCAACCCGGTCGATGGTGTTCTCCTGACTCTTCATGGCGCTATGGTCGCAGAAGGTGTGGACGACTGTGAAGCAGACCTGCTCAGTCGCGTGCGGGATGCATTGGGCCCACAACGACCGCTGGTGGCGACCTTCGATATTCACGCCAATCTGAGTGAGGCGGCCTTTCGTTATGCTGATCTGCTGATTGGTTACGATACTTATCCTCACGTTGATGTGTACGACCGAGGACTCGAAGCGGCTCGCTGGCTGGCGGAACTTGTGAGGACGGGCTCACGGCCGGCAAAGGCTTTCCGCAAGCTACCGGTATTGACAGTACCCCAAGCGCAGGAAACGGATGTGGCGCCCATGAGGAACATCATGGCGGCGGTGCATGATTGGGAGTCGCGCCATTCACGGCTCTCGACGAGCGTGGCTGTTGGGTTTCCTTACGCAGATGTCCCGCGAGTGGGTGTCAGTGTTGTGGCTTACTTAGACAACGGTGGTAATGTGACCGAATCCTGCGCCGAGGCCCTCGCTCAGGAAATCTGGGAAGCTCGTCGGAACTTTGTTGTTCGAAACGTCTCTTCCGAGGAGTCAGTTCAACGCGCGATGCGTGCAGCGGAGGGGCCGGTCATCCTTGTCGATGTCGCGGATAACATTGGGGGCGGTGCTCCGGGCGACGGCACGGAATTGTTGCGCACGCTCCTCGCAGCCGGGGCGTCCCGCGCCGTTGTGACCATAGCCGATCCTGACGGCGTGGAACAAGCGGTGGCGGCAGGGGTGGGCTCTGAAGTGGAATTGAGGATGGGTGGCAAACATGACCGATTCCATGGGGAACCCATTCTAGCCAGGGCGAAGGTCCTGAGGATTACTGAGGGTGCTTACACTCACCGCGGCTCTTATATGACTGGGCTCCGGGTAAGCATGGGCAAGACGGCCGTGGTCGAGTGCTCCGGCGTCGAGGTCATGCTCACGGAGCGAAAGGCAATGCCCTTTGATGCGGAACAGTTGCGGTCAGTGGGAATTGAGCCGAGCTCAAAGCACATCATTGTGGTCAAGTCTGCAATCGCCTGGAAGGCGGCTTACGAAGAGATCGCCAAGGAGGTGATCTACGTTGACACGCCGGGCATTTGCAGTAGCAACTTGAACCGGTTTACTTACAGAGCTATTCCGCGGCCGATCTATCCTCTTGACGAAATCTAGTACCACCTGTGCGAAGCAAACGAGAAACCCAAACTGGGGAGACCACAGATGGCGGAAGATGTACTGGTTCCGAAAGAACTCGCGTTTTCCGAAGCTGAGTACGCCCGCCGGCTTAGATTGACTCGCGAGCACATGGAGAGGGTCGGCCTGCGTTGCCTCCTCCTGTTTGATCCCGCCAACACTTACTATCTGGCCGGTCAGCAGAGCGTGAATCTTTGGGACTACCAGTGTCTCGTCGTCCCAGTCGATTCGGACCCGTTCCTGGTTCTCTGGGAGTTTGAGCTGGGCCGCTTCCTGGCAAGCTCCTGGCTCAATCGGGCCTGCAGTTACAGAACGCACGAAGATCCGGTCGCGTTCACCGCACGCGCCTTACAGGAACAAGGCCTGTTGAAGGACGGAATCGGGATTGAGTTACGAAGCCGCTACCTTCCAGTCCGCGTCTATGAGCAGCTACGCGAAGCTCTGCCGGGCATTGCACTGAAGGACGGCTCAGGTATAGTCGAAGCCGTGCGAGTTGTTAAGTCGGATGAGGAGATCCAGGTACTGCGTGAGTCGGCCTCCATAACCTCCAGGGCGATGTCGGCAGCGCTCGAGAGAGTTTGCGAAGGCGCACTTGATCAGGAGATCGCTGCTGAGGCCATTCGCACGCTAGTGTCGAACGGCAGCGAGCCAGCATGTATTGACCCGATCGTAGCAGTGGGTTCCCGCGCAGGCCTCGCCCACAGCACGTATAACGGAACTCGGTTGGGTCGGGGGGACCCGGCCTTTATTGAGCTAGGCGCCTGCGTCCACCGCTATACGGCCCCTCTCATGCGAACCGCTATAGTCGGTACACCCTCACAGCACCTCCAAGGACTCGCAGGCACGTCGGTCGGCGCCATCGACGCGATGGTCAACGCGATTCGCCCTGGTATACGTGCTTGCGACGTGGCTCGCAAAGGGCACGAGGCCATCTCCGCGATCGAGTCCGAGGTCGTTTTCCACTATGTATTCGGCTACTCAGTGGGCGCCGGCTTTCCGCCGAGCTGGCTTGAAGAGTCAAACTTTTACCTCCGGGCGGACAATACCCAGGAGCTCAGACCGGGTATGGTTTTTCATCTCCCGATGACCTTGCGCGTCTTTGGCCGCTACGGAGTGGGCTTCAGTGAAACCGTGCTGGTCAGTGAAAATGGGTGCGAGGTCCTGACGCAAGTTGAGCGAAGGCTCGTCATTCGCTGACACGTAAGAAGAGAACGGCCAAAGTCCGGTGCAAGAGGATGTCAAGGAACAAGCAGACTGAAGAGGCTTCCATGAAAAAAGTCACCGCCAAGAGCTACCCTCGATCCGCTCGCTTGTACGAGGAAGCCCGGAAATATCTGCCAGGAGGCGTCAGCAGCAATTTCCGCCTTGGCATGAGGCCCTTTCCACTGTTTTTTGAGCGCGCCAACGGCTCCAAACTGTACGACACAGACGGTAACGAGTTCGTGGACTACGCCTTGGGCATGGGGCCTGTGATTTTGGGGCACGGAGCCCTGGCAGTAAACCGCGCCGTGGAAGAAAGCTTGAAACGGGGCCAGCTCTACGCGGGCCAGCACGAAGCTGAAGTGATGCTGGCGCACGAAATCTGTGATGTTGTCCCATGTGCGGAAATGGTGCGCTTCAGTCTTTCAGGCTCGGAGGCGATTCAGGCTGCAATACGATTGGCACGCGCCTTTACGGGGCGATCGAAGATCATCAAGTTCGAGGGCCACTATCACGGATGGTTTGACAATATCTTTGTCAGCGTGCAGCCGGAGGAACCCTCCATCAGTGCGGGGACGCCTTCTAACTCTGTTGCCGAGAGCGCCGGCCAGGACCCAAATGCTTACGCAGAGACGGAGACTCTTCCTTGGAATGACATCGAAACATTTCGCCGCGCCATGGAACGCCACGAAGGCCACATCGCTGCCGTTATCATGGAACCCGTCATGTGCAACAGCGCCGTCATCTTGCCGCGGTCGGGCTATCTCGAGCAGGTTCGAGAGCTTTGCACGCAACACGGGGTCGTATTGATCTTTGACGAGGTCATCACGGGATTTCGAGTGGGTCTGGGCGGAGCCCAAGAATTCTTGGGCGTGATCCCTGACTTAGCAGTTTTCGCAAAGGCGCTCGCTAATGGATTCCCTATGAGCTGCCTCGCGGGGCGGCGCAATGTCATGGAATTGTTCGCAAGCAGACGCGTGATGCACGGTGGAACATTTAATACTAATATCGTGAGCTGCGCAGCGGCCCTAGCCACACTCCGCGAGCTTCGCGAAGACGGGGCGCGGATTTACTCTCACCTCCGGGATCTGGGGACCCGCCTCATGGAAGGCCTCAAACAGATCGGCACCGAGACATGTCGTCCCTTGCATGTTCAGGGGCTGCCGAGCGTTTTTCATACGTCCTTCACAGATCAGAGGCAGATTGACGATTACCGTGGCTACCGCCGTTGCCAGCTCGATCTGCAGGGTGAGTTTGTCGCCCTTTTGCTTGACCGTGGCGTGCGCATCACGGGTCGCGGCACGTGGTTCCTTTCCGCTGCCCATTCCGGACAAGACGTGGAATTCACGCTCGACGCCGCGAGGGCGGCGCTGCTCTCGCTGTGAGCTTCGGAGACCAAGCTGCCTGGCTCTGAAACCGGTACCCGGTAACGGCGCGAGCAGCCAATGGAAGGTGGAGGAACTCGAATTTCGAATCCCTCGAAAGCACACGATGACCGATAAAGAAACCAAGACTGAGCGCGGGTTAGCAGCGCTGGAGCATCGCGAGGTCGACCGTGTACCCTTGGGAGAATACTAATTTTGGGCAAATTGCGGATTCCGGTGAAGGTGGTCGGGGATTGCGATCTGATGCCGGGCAGCGATTCCGATTTCAAGAATGGCATCCCCGCGAAGGCGGGGAACGGTCACTTTGGGCCACTGGTCGGAACCCTGACCGGGATCATTTCGGAGAGATTTCCACAGGGCCCTGTACCGTACGGTTCGGGGCAGGGCGAAGGACGCTGGACAACAGCGCGGGCATGGGGGTTCTACTGGAAGGTGGGGGGAACCTACATTGCCAACGAAAAGGTTGTCCATGTGAAAGGTCAAGGAAGTTCTCCGTTTAAGGTTCGAATTAGGCTTGGGGCAGCGGCAGATCGCCCGCAGTTGTTCGATGAGACAAGGAACCGTTTATGAGTATTTGAAACGCGACCAGGCCGCAGGGGGTCACCTGGCCACTGCCCGAAGGCTGGGAGGACCGCCAACTGGAAGAGGCCCTGTTCGGACCGACTCCGCGGCGCGTCTACGAAACCCGCAAGCCCAAGCCCGATTTTGCTCAGCTTCACGAAGAACTCCCTCGCCATCCACATCTGACCCTGCAGTTGGGCTGGGAGGAGTATCGGCAGGCCCACCCCGACGGCTAAGCCTATAGCCGGTTCTGCGAACTCTACCCACAGTGGCGCCAGCACCTGGACGTGGTGCTGCGCCAGGAAGCACCAGGCAGGCGAAAAGCTCTTCGTGGATTACGCCGGGGCGACGATCCCCATCTATGATCCGCGGGGTGGTCCGGAGCCCCCTGCCTCGCTCTTCCTCGCCGTCCTGGGAGCCAGCAACTACACGTACGCCGAAGCCACCGCGAGTCAAGAACTGGAGAACTGGATCGGCTCGCACATCCGCGCCTTCGAATTCGTGGGGAGGCGTCCCCAAGCTGGTGATTCCGGACAACACCCGCAGCGACGTAAACCGCGCCTGCCGCTACGAACCCGATCTGAATCGCACCTATCACGAGTTAGCCATGCACTACGGCGTGGGGGTGCTGCCCGCGCGGCCCTATCGGCCCCGTGACAAGGCCAAGGTTGAAACCGGTGTGCAAGTAGTCGAGCGCTGGATCGTGGCGGCGCTGCGGCATCGGAAGTTCTTTAGTCTCGCGGAACTCAACCAGGCCATCCGGGAACTGCTCACGAAGCTCAACCAGCGGCCGTTTCGCAAGCGGCCTGGCTGCCGGGCGAGTTTATTTCAGGAGCTGGACCGACCGGCGCTCGGGCCGCTACCTCGGGAGCGCTATGAGTTCCACCAGTGGGCCATGGCCCTTTGGCCTCTCATCGTCTACCCATACTTTTTCCCGGCGGTGTTTTTCGGGTGGCACTACGGTGGCAGGGTGTGGGTCCGCATGGCAGGCTTTGTAGACCGGTTCGATGGGATGGCGGGACTGATCGCCGCGGCGTTTTTCTTGGGACTTCGACTAACAGTCGCTATTTACGGGGGCGTGTTCGGTGGGGGGATCGTCCAATTTTTGCGATACAGGAAAATACTCGCGTTGCGGGATAGCCTAACGACGGCTTCTTCGACAGTTCCGCCAGCAGGCAGGACCGGCAGGCAGACTGCCGACTCGCTGATCCCGTCAACTCTCGGTCCACTGCCAGCGGGAACGGCTAAGCCGATGGCTACGACGGCGACATCGGAAACCATGTCGACGGTAGCGCACCCCAGCGAATTTGGAGCAGCCTACCCGGAAGTGGAGGCTCGACCCTCTTATTCTAGTAAGCGCCTAGCACTCACTGCCGGGGGCGGCCTCGCCGTCGTGGTGATCGGCTTCCTGGTTGCGTACTTCGTGTTCTTTTCCCCCATGCGGAAGCTACTGCGGAGCGCGAATCTGGGCAACTTGGTGACTCCGCGCGGCGAAAGCGCCTACGACGTTTATCAGCGAATGAAGGCCGATGGTCTCAGTAGCAGCGACCTGGGCGAGCTGTGGAGCAAGGTTTTGCCGCTGCTGAAGTCACAGGGCGACAACGCGTTCCGGCGCTGGCACGACGAATCGGACCTGACGCGCGAGGAGTGGAACAATCTCGAAAAGCTTTATACCTGGGCAGTTGACCTGGATGCGAACGACCCCAACCTGAAGGCCCGCCTGGAATACTGCCGTGGGCAATTGCAGTTTTTCCAGAACAACTTCTATTCTGCCGAAGCGAACTACCAGGAGGCCGCCCGGCTGGCTCCGAATTGGGCCATGGCGAGCAACGCGCTAGGTAGGGTCGCGGTCCGGCTGAAGAACCATCAGGCGGCCGAAGCGCACTACCAGAACGCAGTGACGCTCGAGCCCAACTGGGTCTTTCCGAATCTCAACCTGGCCGGGGTATACATGCGGAAACGCGACTTTAATTCGGCGGTTTACTATTACGAACGCGCCGCCCGGCTTGCGCCGGACAGGGCCTCGGTGCACAACATGCTGGGACAGGCGTATGAGCAACTGAAGCGCTACGATGATGCCCGCGAGCAGTATCAGCTTACGCTCCAGATCGTGGAGCGATCACCGGATGAGGAGATAAACCGCGAAGAACTCTTGCGGAGGATAGCAAGGATCGACGTGCGACGCCGATGACTGCACGCAAGCTGCTACTCCTTGGGATGATCGTGGTCCTTCTTGTGGGTGGAGCCTATCGCGTCTGGCAGCTCGTCTGGGTCGGGCGGTTCGATACGGTGGTCCGTGGCGGCACGGTCTTCGATGGCGTCAATCCTCCTTACAAAGCTGATCTAGGGATTCGCGACGGGCGCATCGCTCGCATCGGACACCTGTGGCTGGCCTGTGCCGGCCGCGTGATT
>Ga0073934_10012479_pt1 | contig 9994 bp, 8 predicted proteins | sample LarsenN4metaG_FD_76834 | JGI IMG/M metagenome (GOLD analysis project Ga0073934, IMG submission 76834) | Hot spring sediment bacterial and archeal communities from British Columbia, Canada, to study Microbial Dark Matter (Phase II) - Larsen... ... | reverse complement strand
TTGATGCTGTTCCGCACGTATCCACGTATCCCATTTTACGAACAGATTCACAATAATGAGCCGTTTTACACAGATACGGGCCGTTTACATGCCTATTCCGATATTCCAGAAGCCATCGAATATGGGGAGAACTTCATCGTCCACCGCGAAGGCCCAGAAGCTACGCCGTATCTGCCTAACGTGATCGTCAGTTCCAATCCGCTCATACGACCGGACGATTACGGCATCCCTATAGATGATGAGCACTGGGACGATCGCACCATCCGTAACATCAAAATGCCCTGGAGCCGAGTTAAAGGAACCAAGAACTTCCTCTGGGAAAAGGGGTTCCAGTTTTACTGCCTGACCCCCAAGACACGCCACCGGGTTCATAGTAGCTGGTCCAACGTAGATTGGCACATGCTCTACGACTCCAATTTTGGAGACCCCTATCGGCTGGATAAACGCGCCCCCTCCGTGGGAGAGCACCAACTGCATATCAATCCACAAGCAGCCCGGGATCTGGGTATTAACGATGGGGATTACGTATATGTGGACGCTAATCCGGCCGATCGACCTTATATCGGTGCTAAACCGAACGAGTTCTTCTATCGGGTCTCACGGTGCATGTTGAGGGTTAAATACAACCACGCCTATCCGTATAACATCGTGATGATGAAACATGCCCCTTTCATCGCCACGGAAAAGAGCGTTAAAGCCCATGAGACACGACCGGACGGTCGTGCTCTTTCTGAAAACACGGGTTATCAGGCTAATCTGCGCTACGGTTCCCAGCAATCCATCACCCGGAACTGGCACATGCCTATGCACCAGACAGACCACCTCTTTCATAAGGCAAAGGCTTTCATGGGCTTTATCTTCGGCGGTGAAGCGGATAATCATGCTTTAAACACTGTTCCCAAAGAGACCCTGGTACGCATCACCAAGGCAGAGGATGGTGGAATGGGTGGAGTTGGAATCTGGTTTCCTGCAACCACCGGCTTTACACCGGACAATGAGAATGAGTTTATGAAAAAATATCTAGCCGGAGAGCTAACGAACATCATAAAGAAATAACGGGTATGGGGGTATGGGAGTATAGGGGTGTGGAAGTACGGAAGACACCCGCACTCCTACACCCCTATACTCCTATACGTATGCCTTACGACGACCCGGATCCAACCGATCCCAATATGCTGGTAGGTGTAGAGTTACCAGCCAATCCCAAAGCCACATGGGATATGGCTTATGTGTTTGCTGAGGAATTTACCAGATTGGGTTTTGACAAGGAGAATCTGATGCGCATTTTTAAACGACCCTTTTATGCAGGTGCCCATCGGGCTTACCTGGAGTTAGGTGAGGAGACAATAGAAAAAATCGTGGACGAATGCCTTGCGATTTGGGGGCGACTCAAATGGAGGGATCTGGATGCTACGAATAAAGAATAAGGAGGGTGGAAGGATGGGAGTATAGGGGTGTGAGGGTATTTAAACACTCTCCTACTCTCCTACTCACTTATTGTTATGCCCAAGGTATATAACTGGCAATTAGGTCGTGACATGGAATATCCCCATGAAGCGGCCTTTCCCAAAAGGCAGTTTGCCTTTGTTTTCAATATCAATCGTTGCATTGCCTGTCAGAGCTGTACCATGGCTTGTAAATCCACCTGGACTTTCAGCAAGAGCCAGGAACACATGTGGTGGGCTAACGTGGAGACTAAACCTTACGGAGGATATCCTCAATTTTGGGACATGAAGATTCTCAAACTTTTGGAGGAAGCCAATCCAGGTGGTCAAGTGTGGTCGAAAAAAGATGGAACCTTTCAATTTGAAGGTCAAACCATCTTTGAAGCTGCCAAAAAGAAACTCACTCCAGAAAGCTCCAGGGTTCTCGGTTATTTACCGGAAGATCATGAGTGGAATTTCCCTAATATCTATGAAGATAATCCCAAAGGGCCCAAAGGCCAGCCTTTTCAATGGGATAAAGAGGGCGTACAACTCCCTGTTCATAAAACCTGGTTTTTTTATCTTGCCCGAATCTGTAATCACTGTACGTACCCAGGATGTCTGGCCGCCTGTCCCCGTAATGCTATTTACAAACGACCAGAGGACGGAATCGTATTGGTGGATCAGAGTGAATGCCGTGGTTACCGTAAGTGTGTAGAAGCATGTCCGTACAAAAAAGTCATGTACAGGGGTAACACCCGAATTTCCGAGAAGTGTATTGCTTGCTACCCAAGGGTCGAAGGAAAGGATCCGGAATCAAACGGTAAGCCCATGGAAACTCGATGTATGGCTGCCTGTATCGGTCAGATCCGCTTACAAGGCCTGGTAAAGATGAATCCCGATGGGACCTGGGCGGAAGATCGCTACAACCCGATTTATTATCTGGTCCATGTGGCTAAGGTGGCCTTGCCCTTATATCCCCAACTCGGAACCGCCCCCAATGGCTACTATATTCCACCCCGATGGGTCCCTCGACCTTATTTGTACCAGATGTTTGGGCCTGGTGTGGATGAGGCTATCGAGCGGTATATGAATCCCGATCGTGAACTCCTGGCCGTGTTACAGTTATTTAGACGATCCAACTTAATTATTTTCAGCTACAAGTTTGAGGAAGGTCCTAAAATCTTTGAAGGAACTCTACGTGGAAAACCGGTCACTATTTACAATGACACGGTTATAGCTTATGGCAAAGAAGGAGAAGAACTCTTTCGTACAACCGTCGAAGAGCCTGTATATGAACGACCTGCCCAACATGCTAATTCTATTTAATTCCAGTTTTAGTTACAAAGACGTCGGGGTACAAAGCTCCGCCAAGCTTTTTTCTTAGTAAACTCTGGTATCCTGGTGTTTTTGTAACTAAATAGGGAAGACTCATGAAAACCGAAACTGACTTTCACCCTTTTCAGTTGTCAGATGAGGTTGATCTCGCTTTGTGTCGCAGCGCCCTCTATGAAGCACTGGCTTTAGGTTTTCGTTCACCGAATGCCGAAACCTTGGAACGTTTGGTAGCAGAGGAACAGAATACGGATCTGGCCGAAATTACCTGGATATTAGATGCTGCCTTCAAAAGAAGGAGCGAGATCACGCTCCCCCTTCATACCTGCATCCTCAAGCTAAGATCCTGTCCAGACGCTCAAAGTCTGGAAACGTTGAAAAGCTCGTACAATGTCCTCTTTGGACATACTGCCCAACCCAAGGTACCACCCTATGAAACAGAATATGGAGAGGAAACCTTATTTCAACAACCTCAAGAGTTGGGGGATATTGCCGGATTTTATAAAGCCTTTGGATTAGAGTGGAACTCTGCTCAACACGAGCGGGTAGATCATATCAGTGGGGAATGCGAATTTCTCTCTTTTCTGACACGGAAAGAAGCTTATGCCCTGGAACAGCAAGATACCTCTACCTTGGAAGAAACTCGCAAAGCTCAAAAGCTGTTTCTAAAGGATCACCTGGGGCGCTTTGTGCCCTCTTTTTCCAACTTGCTGAGTCGGGAAGACCCGGATGGCTTTTATGGAACCCTGGGCAAGGTAGGCTATGAATTTATACGGCGGGAGTGTAACCGGTACGGCGTACCTGTTGGCCCAGAACAACTACGTTTTCGATCTACCCTAACCATGGACGATTGCTTTACTTGCGGTTCCGGTGAAGACCTTATCCGAACGATTTCCTGTACCACTGCTACTCCAAAATAAGTTATATAAAGACAACCCCGTAGGCATCCAGTTAAGTTTCGTAAAACCTTCCCAGAGGGGGCTTTCTGGGATAGGTTTTCTTGTGGGAATGCTGGTTGGTAGGTACCTCCACTCTGTCCCTTCCCACTTCACAGGGGAGAGAACTTCGCTTCAAAGTCTCTTCCCCTGCGAAGCGGGGGAAGGGCAAGAAGGGGGCGTTAGCTGGGGGCGTATGGGGACGACCCCATAGGCATCTTCGTTCTACTCAGATCGATACGGTTAAGGCGACTGCAATAATTGCCCCTACCAGGAAAAAGGAGGAAAAGAGATGAAGCCCTGTCAAAGAGACTTTCTTTTAATGATCACGAGTTTATTGAGTCTGAGTTGTTTTATTTTGATTCCTACCAGCAAAGCTGCAGAGGGGCAAGAATCAAAAGAGACGCATGTCCGATATGGTGTAAACATTTTACTTAGAAACGAGCTCTGGAGTACGTTTCAGAAGCAGGGGGACTCCACAGATAATACGTTTGACTTCTTCCTTATAAAGACCCGAGGATTTGTGGATGTTTTCCGGAAGGGCCTCACCCTGCACACCCTGGTTCAGGGAATTCAGGGCTTAAACTTTCCAGACAACGGAGCTTTTGGACCTGGCACTTTATATTTTACGGCCAGCAGTAAAGACGAGGACCCTGGGAATGTACAACTGGTCGAGCTGAGCTTACAAATAAAAGATATTCCCATTAGGGGATTCAGTTTAAAAGGCGGACGTGTGGGAATCAACGATGGAACCGAGGTACTATACGGGAACCCTAAGATTGATTGGCTAAAAAAGGTTCGGCTTTCCGAAAGGTTGGTAGGTACCTGGGATTGGGTCAATGTCGGAAGAAGGTATGATGGAGGGATACTGGACTATAATCAGAATAGCTTTGATATCAATCTCTTTGGAGGAAACGTGCTCCAGGGTGGATTCGATTTTGACAATGGATACGAAGCGCTCGAGGATGTAGTTATTGCAGGAGGGACCCTCACGTTAAAGAAAGACATACTGTTCTCCGGGAGCGAATTGAGGGTGTTTAATATCTATTATTCAGACGACCGAGCCCCTGCCAAGGCCCTCGCGGGGGATAGTTTGGAGATTAACACCACGGGAGCAAGTGTGGTAGGGGTTTACGATATAGGCCCTGGGCAAATGGATATACTTCTCTGGTCTGCTTTTCAAGGAGGAAACTTTGGGAATCTGGACCAGCAAGCATTCGGTCTCATCGGTGAGATAGGCTATCAACTCGCAAAAGTATCCTGGAAACCTTGGTTTAGATTAGGAGTCGCCTATGCCTCTGGGGATGATGACCCCTCTGATTCGGATCATGGAACCTTTTTCAACTTAGTACCAACGAATCATAAGTGGTATGGATATATCGACGCGGTCGCTTTTAGTAATCTGCAAGACTATTATTTTCAGTCCCTTTTCACCCTTCATAAGAAGGTGGATTTGACCATCGATGGTCACCTATTCAGGTTAGCCTCCAATATGGAGTTCTGGATTGGAGGTTCCGGCGCGTTTAATAACGATGCCTTCGGGTACACATTTTTTAAACCTCCTCAGGGTAAAGCCATAGAAAGAAATCTAGGTACGGAATTGGACTTTACCTTAAAACTCAAGTCATTTCAGTATACTGTTTTTGACGTAGGCTATTCCCACTTCTTTGGGAGCAGCGGGGTCCGGGTGGTATTTGATAAAGAAGATCAGATGGATTGGTTTTATTTTCAGACGGTCGTCAACTTTTAAGAAATGGATACGAGTACTCCCCGGCATTATTTCCTTGACAACTAGGGGGCGTATAGGAAAAATATCTAATAATTCGTTATCAAGGGGAGAAGATATGGATCATATAGCGGGAGGTAGTCTGATGGATGAGACGAGCCACACTACGCGGCGTGAATGGTTAGCCAGTGTCCTGATGGGAGTAGGGTTAGTGGCGAGCTATGGGGTCTTAGCAGTAGAGGGCTTGATGTTCCTGTTACCCAAGCGCCTGAAGCCACGGACCCGGCTGTTGTTTGCAGGCCAAATAGACCGGTACAAGGTGGGTGGGGTACAAGGCTTTTACGATCTCCAAGGGAACCAAATTCTGGTGAAGCGTAGCGAGTCAGGATTCCAAGCGTTCAGTTCAGTTTGTCCACATCTAGGGTGCCGCGTGCACTGGGAAGTGGATAAGCAGCAGTTTTTCTGCCCTTGTCATCGAGGGGTGTTCGATGCCAATGGGGTGGCGATATCGGGGCCACCAGCTGCTGCCGGACAGCGTCTATCCCAAGTGCCCTTAAAGGTTGATGAATTGAGTGGGGTGATCTACATTGAAGTGAAAGATGCTAAAAGGAAGCAAATATGATACCTAAAGAACAGTCCAGGAAAGTGGCCAGCCTTCGGGAACGTATGAAGGCGATGTTCCCGTTTAATTGGGAGCTGCTTAAACACGCGGGGGCGGAGCCTGTTCCTTACCATCTGAAGAAATGGTGGTTCTGTTTGGGAGGTACCGCCCTTTATCTATTTATTGTGCAGGTGGTGACAGGAATCGCCCTGACGTTCTATTACGTGCCGTCCCCAGATCAGGCGTATGCCAGTGTGGCTGCAATCACTCGAGACATCCGGTTTGGTTGGTTCATCCGATCACTCCATAAATGGTCCGCCAATTTCATGATTGTGGCAGTTATCCTGCACATGCTCCGGGTCTACTTTACTGGAGCTTACCGCCACCCCCGTCAATTGAACTGGTGCATTGGGTTCCTATTGCTGGGTACAACCCTGACCTTTGGGTTCACGGGGTATTCCTTAGTCTACGAGCAGCTCAGCTTCTGGGGAGCTACTGTGGCAACTAACCTGGCCGCAGCGGTACCCTTGATAGGACCCTACCTGGGATACTTCCTACGCGGCGGGACAGAAGTAGGAGAAAATACCCTGACTCGGTTCTTCATCCTTCATATTGGCGTGTTGCCGACGGTTGCTTTTATCTTGTTAAGCCTGCACATTCTGTTGATCCGACTGCAAGGTGTGACAGAGCTACAGTTCGAGGGGGAAGTGGTACCGAAGGAGGAACAGTACTTCCGGTTCTGGCCCGATCATGCCACGACGGAGCTGATGATCGGAGTGTTACTCATGTACCTTCTGACGATTGTGGCGCTGATCTTTCCGGCAGGCTTAGGAGCGCCCGCAGACCCGACGCAGACGCCAGCACATATCAAACCAGAGTGGTACTTTTATTTTAATTTTCGCCTGCTGAAGCTGACCTCACTCCGCGTGAGTGTGGTCTTGACACTAGGGTTAGGAAGCATCGCATTCTTCTGGCCGTTCATCGAGGAGTGGTTATCGCGACGGTTTCGGATGCCAGACGCAATTCCAGTTACGTTAGGGGTCCTGGCCTTCCTCAGTTTCCTGGTTCTGACCATTTGGGAAAGTTTCTCCATATAGGGCAGTGAGCAGAAAAAAATATTACTTTCTACCTACTGCTCACTATCCACTGCTTACTATAGTTATGAAACTGACAACAAAACGGTATATTGTAGCGGTTCTTTCTTTTTTGTTTCTGGCCGCATTGCTGTTGGTTGCTTACCAGGAGTCGAAGCAGTATAGGATAGAAGAAGAGCCGGGGCCGGTGATAACAACCGCCAACAAGGGTTGTGTAGATTGTCATCGGAGGGATGCTCCAGCTCTGGTGATGGAGTGGGAACACTCCCGGCACGGACAGTTTGGCGTAGGGTGCGTCGATTGCCATGCAGCAGAAAAAGAGGATGTGGACGCCTGGTCGCATGAGGGGGTGTACGTTTCCGCATTGGTAACCCCGAAGGACTGTGCGCGATGCCACACCCGGGAACACGCGGAGTTCTCCCGGAGCCATCACGCCAAGGCAGGAGAGATCCTGGCCAGCCTGGACAACGTGCTGGCAGAAAAGGTAGCGGGCATGCCGGGCAATATCGCCGACGCAGTTAATGGATGCTGGCAATGTCATGGAAGTATCGTCAAGGTTAAACGGGATGAACAAGGGGCCATTGTGCGAACGGGCAAAGAAGGCAAACCCGTAATCGATGCGAACACCTGGCCCAACAGCGGGATGGGGCGGCTTAACCTGGATGGATCGAAGGGGTCTTGCCATGCCTGTCACTCGCGCCACGCTTTTCAGGCCAAGCTCTCCCGGTCGCCGGAGAATTGCGGCAAGTGCCATATGGGACCCGATCACCCCCAAATAGAGATCTACAATGAATCCAAGCACGGCATTGCCTTCTACGCCAACCGAGACCGGATGGCGCTGGACAAGGAGGGGGAATGGGTACTGGGCCGGGATTACTCTGCCGCACCAACCTGCGCGACCTGTCATATCAGTAGCTACATGACCCCCCAGGGCATTTCTGTGGCCAATAGCCACGATGTCGGGGAGCGGATCAGCTGGACGCTGCGCCCGGTGATCAGTACCAAGCTTAACTTGGTGATTTATGAGGATGGATATAAGGAGGATTATCCCGAGACCAAGCCGTTGCCTAAGGTTGGAGATACGGTGCAGACGGTGGAGAAAGTGATAGAAAATGAGAAGCTGATAAACCACCCGGTGCCACGGCGTGTGGCCAAGATTGTGACCTGGTCAGAGCGACGGAATTTGATGAAAGGAGTTTGCCTTAATTGCCATAACGATACCTACGTAGACAACTTCTACCGTCAATTCGACGACTTGGTGGTACTCTACAACGAGAAGTTCGCGAAACCAGCCCAGCAGTTTATGAATGAGTTGCTAGCTGATGGGGTACTGAAGCCGAATGCGCCGTTCGAGCATGATGTGCAATGGGTCTTTTGGGAACTCTGGCACCACGAGGGTCGTAGGGCCCGGCACGGGGCCAGCATGATGGGACCCGACTATACGCATTGGCACGGAATGTACGAGGTGTCCAAGCACTTTTACCTGGAGTTCCTGCCAGCAGTAGTTCGTGCAGCCGAAATGCAGGGACCAGATCTGAAGCAGAAGTATGAACAGAAGATAGAACAGCTTTTGGCCCAAGATGCCCATATCTGGCAGAAAGGCCTGAGCCCAGCGGAGGCTGAGGCGCTCCGTAAGATGTACGAAGAGCGTTACCACCAGACGCCGGGAGCTAGCAACTAAGCTAGAGGTGTGGGAATCCATTTCTGGTATCAGGGTCCGGTAATGCCAGGGCCAGCACAGTACCAGGGCGCGCATAGGATCAGGATAACTTCTACTAGATCCTGCTAGGCCAGGACCCGTTGAAAAAAGGCTTGACCATCCAGGTATCGTCGGGTAAGGAATAATACCCCGTTCGCCAGCAATTAAGAAGGCTTCTCTGTAAGAAGATGGTGATGGCTCGTTGCGTTCCGTTAGAATGTGCAGCAAGACATCAGTTGTGGTTATTGCCAGCAATTCGATTATTCGCTCGACCGCATAGTGATTTTGCATAAACACCTCGTAGGTACAGCCTTGATAAGGTTTCAGATCTTCCAGATAGCGAATAATATGTTCTAATTTTCGTTTAATCGTTTCCAAGGCGAATCTTCTCCAGGTAGTTTTGAATGTAATGCGTACGATAATCCCTTAATTTTTGGGTATCCTGAAATAATTTCCAGGCCCAGATTTTACGCTCTCTAAACAAACCTGGCTACTGCTCATAAAGCAGGACACCTTTTTCAAATATTTCTTTTAGAAGAACCGGGTCTGTATCGGATCGGATAATAACGAGGTCTATTTCCCCAGGAAAAATGTCTGCCAGTTCGCCAATTAGACGAAGCTTAGCGACTTTTGGATTTTTGGGCAATATCGCAATGTCCACATCGCTTTTCTCGCGAGCCTGTCCAATCGCTCTCGAACCGAACAAAATGCATAGATAGATTTCATTTCGTTCGCAAAACTGCTGCACGGGCCTTTTGTAAACTTCTAGAAAATTCTGCATATTTTTATATCTAAGGATATTTTTCGTACTATACCTATCGATGAACCAATCTGGAAATTCTTCGGTGAAACCAAGGCTTCTCTCCAGCGTAAAGAAAAGCAACTAACCGATTTCGATCTTCTTTTTTGGGATCCATGGGAAACCTCAATCGCGGGGCTAAAATTTATTCCTACTGACCTGCCCAAGCTTGCAAGGCTTCCTCCCAGAGGAAGACCCGGCCATCTTGCAGCACCGCCACCTTATGAAGGCGCGCTTCATCTTCTGCCCCAAGGGTCGCTTGTTCTCCAGTCACCACAGGAATCGCGCGATAGCCGGCTTGACGGAGCAGAGCGGCTCGCCGTCGAGCACGGTCTAAATCTTCCTGATCCACAACCGCAGAGGTCTCTACAGCCAGCCACA
>Ga0073934_10012478_pt1 | contig 9994 bp, 13 predicted proteins | sample LarsenN4metaG_FD_76834 | JGI IMG/M metagenome (GOLD analysis project Ga0073934, IMG submission 76834) | Hot spring sediment bacterial and archeal communities from British Columbia, Canada, to study Microbial Dark Matter (Phase II) - Larsen... ... | reverse complement strand
GATGCTATTTCCCAGCCAATTTCGTCGCAGGTAATGGGCTACCCCAGTGATCAAAAACCCCGGCACTTCGCTTCGAGCGAAATTCTTGGGGCTAGTAGCTTGCCCTCTTTCTACTAGGATGGGGGGTTCACAGCTTGTCAAAGCATGCAACATCGCCGTCGCCGTGCCATTGCCAATAAGCTCTGGATCGCCCGAAAGCGCGCCGGCTACCCGCAGAAGTGGGTGGCGGCACTGCTCGGGACCCGATCGCTCTCGGTCATATCGGAGTATGAGCGGGGACGCAAACTGCCCTCCCTTGCCGCTGCGCTGAAGCTCGAGCTCATTTACCAAACGCCGCTTGTTGAACTTTATCCGATACTCTACGCCAAGCTCGCCACAGAGGTTGCACGGGCAAGGGAAGACCATCTCCCGCTTCGGCAACATGAAGAGAAGAATTCGAACGAATTCGCACGTCCTGTTGCCGCCCCGATATTCCCCACAGGTCGGCGGATGCTGCTCCCGCGCACGGCGGTCCAGTCCGTACCATGCCAGCACTTGGCCAACACCGTATCTTCGCCATCGCTCCGGGAACACGGCATCTCGGCTTCGCCGTCCTTGAAGGCGAAGAACTCATCCGATTTGGCGTGAAAACCTTCGAAGGGAAAAAGAACGAACGCGCCCTGCTTGCACGGGTCAGGCGTTTCCTCGATGGGATCCTCGCGAGTTATCAGCCCGACATTCTTGCGGTGGAACAAACTTTCTATGCCCAGGCGCGCTTGAGCCCGCTTCTCCGGTCGCTCACCGCTGCGGTTCTCGAATGGGGCCGCGAGAAGGGCCTCCACGTAAAGAAATACCTGCCAACCGTCATTAAGGGCCGCCTCTGCGAAGGGAAGCGAACGCGAAGAAAACTGGCGGAAGCAGTCGTTGGGCGGTACCCATTTCTCTCGCGCTCGCTGAAGGAAAATCATACGGCGAGGGCGCGGCAGTACTGGCAACAGATGTTTGACGCCGTAGGTCTGGGGATCAGTGCAGCCGTGGACATGGCGTGTGGCGCCCACTGCGAAAGACGGTAGGGAAAGGGATTTTCTTGCATTCATGATGCGCCATGCGAAACGATTGGCTCGTTGAAAAATCTCTCTCTGTGCACGGATTGGGAAGAGAAAGGTCGATGTTCTTCAAACCCTCTGGGATCCTACACCGGCGAGGGAGCAGAGAACTGTGGCATATACGCAGGCGGCGACAGCGTTGCCACACGCATCGTCCCGCTGCGTGAAATGTGGCTTTCTTCAGCCAGTAGAACACGAACCGACACCGTTCTAGTCTTTGTTCTTTTCCTTGTTCTTTCCCGCCTTTCTCCTTCTCCCTCGGTGGGCTCCCACGTGGGGCAGGCCGAGTCGCAGAGAGGGATTTTTCCGCGAAATTGTTTTCGATTCATTTACTCTTAACAAATTCTTCACAAACCCAACACATGACTGCTCTGCTGCTGACTTTCTTATCGAGCAGCAGCTCAGAGCATGCGGGACGTAGATATTTCTGAATATGTCGAAAACCAAGCTCATTAAAGCCGTTGCACTCCGGACCGCGCAGCCCAAGCGAGCCGTCGCTGGTACCATTGATGCTCTCCTGGAATGCCTCACCGATCTGCTCGGCGCACAAGGCAAAGTCACGCTCGGCGGTTTTGGCACTTTCCGTGTCCGCAGGCGCGAAATGCGCAGGGGAATTCATGTTCGCACAGGTGAGCCCATGGTCATCCCGGCGGCAAAGGTCGTGCGGTTTAAGGCAGGGAGCCGGCTCAGGAAGGCTATTCGCTGAGCCAGACAACCTGCACGCCAATTCATCCATGACCTTCGAGCACTTCCTCGTCAATCTCCTCAATAGGCTGCAGCGCTCCAGCACGCGCAGACCGCGGGGCCGGGACCTCGTTCTTGGCACGGCGGTCATCCTTAACCGGCGGGAGTTGGTCATGCTCCCTGAAGCTGCGCGTCCCATGCATCTGGCCATCATGGGCCTGACCGGCGTCGGCAAGAGTTATTTCCTCGAGAATCTCATTCGGCAAGACATTGATCATGGGACCGGGTTCGTGGTTTTCGATGTTCACGGCGACCTTGCCGATAATATTGTGGCCTATCTGGCCGAGCGGGCAACTGACAATGCCGAACTCCTTGATCGCGTGGTTCTCATCGAACCGTTTGATCCCACCCATACCATTGGGTTCAACCCTCTCGAGCGAACCACCCGCACCTCCGCATTCCTGCAGGCACAGGAACTGGCCCACATCCTCCGGTCCCGGTGGGAAACCAAGAGCTTTGGACCGCGCACCGAGGAGTTACTCCGCGCCACCCTCTACACGCTCTCCGCGCAGAACCTGACGCTCCTGGAACTGCCACAGCTCCTCATCGATGAAGCTTTCCGCCGACAACTCCTTGAGAAGCTCGCAGAACAGGCGGTGGTGGACTACTGGCAAGGTCGCTGTGAACCGCTCAGTGACCCTATGAAGGCGGCAGTCCGCGAACCACTGCTCACCCGCGTTTCTGCATTTCTTGCCGATCCGCAGATCCGGGAAATCGTAGGCCAGCAGAAAAGCACCTTCTCCTTCCACGACGCAATTCGCAAAAGTCTGTGGGTCGTCATCAATTTGTCGAAAGGGAGGCTTGGGGAGAACTCTGCCGTGCTCGGAGGCCTTCTCTTCACCAAACTCGAACTCGACGTGATGGCCCAAGCGCACACGCCTCCGGCGGAGCGCAGGCTCTTTACCGTGTACGCCGACGAGCTCCACAACCTTGCCGGTCCAAACTTTGCCACGCTCATTGCGGAGGCGCGCAAGTACAAGATTGCAATCACTGCCGGGCATCAATTCTGGCAGCAGCTCTCGCAGGACATGCGAGCCGCGATACTTGGCGTTGGCTCCCGCGTCTTCTTCCGCCTTCACCATCGGGACGCGCTGCAACTCGCCGGAGAGCTCGATCTCGCGGAAAGGCAATGGTACGCCTCCTTTCTTACCTCTCTCCCACCGGGCCATGCCGTCTTCCGCACGGGTTCAGACCGTCCGGTGGAATTCCGGGTGGAAACGCATCCAAAGCCCAAAAGCACCCAGGCAGACATCGAGCGACTCAGGGCCCGTTCGCAATCTCTCTTCGCCACTCCGCGCGCAGACGTTCGGAAGGACATTCGACTCCGCTATGAACAGGACGCCGAACCACAAATCAACGAGTCTTTTGAGGAAAGCCAAACCGATCTCTAGCCCCCTCGCTCCCCTCTCACTTCACCAATCACCATGCCCGAGAAAATCAAACTCCAACCCGACGACGTTGAACTCATCCGGTTACTCGGTGCGACGTTCTTGCTGCTTGACCGAAGTCACATTGCACAGCTCTTTCCCCACCGGTCAGAACGGGCGCTCAACATCCGTCTCACCCAGCTCGTACGTGCCGGCTTCCTCAACCGCCGGCAGCCGAGGGATTTCTTCCTCGACCCAAGGAAGCCTCTCTACTACCTGGGTTCGACAGGCCAGCGGATTCTTGATCCGGACTCCAACGATCCCAAGATCCGTTCCCGCCTCAAACAAGCGCGCGATTTCAGCGACACCGCTCTTCCCCATTTCCATTTCTCCACGTCCATCCACGTCAAATTCTTTGCTGCGCGCCGCCAGTATCCTGACTTCGATCTCATCACATGGATCCCGCAGTACGCACCGATCTGGGCAATCCTGAACCGCCACGGTTTTCCCCTTCGTCCAGATGGCTATCTCCACTACGCAAAAAAGCCGCTTACCTATCACACCTTCATCGAAGCCGATCGCGGCACCTATCGCGGCCAGCATCTGCGCAAGAAATTAAACGCGTACCACCGCTACGCTCTCAGCGGCCGATCGATGCAGCACTTCTCCACGCCCCACTTTCGGGTCCTTTTCATTACCGAGACGCCTTCCCGTGCGAAGTACCTCGTCAAACTCGCTTCTCCCTATCCTCCCGACCTATTCTTGGTTACCACCCGTCAACTGTTTTTCTCGCAGCCACTCTTCCATCCCCACTGGAGCTCCCATTCCTCGACCTGCTTTCACTCCCTTGACGAACCGACTGAACCTCTCCCTGATCCACCTTCTCCTCCCTAACCAAAACTCCCACTCCTCTCCAACAGGCCAGACCCTATGACCCCCCATAAAAGATACGTAATACACGTTCTGGCACGTTCGCGCTGCATTGTGTTTTTGGCTTCACAATCGAACCTTTCCGCAACACCAGCTCTGTACGTACGTCAGGGGGACGGCAAGCGTACAACAGCGGTTTTTCCCGCAGCACTATGCCAATTTTTCCAGATGCCTTTACCGCCTTGCAGGCCATCGGCAGCCCATGTACAGGATCGGCCAAACCGGCTACGACCAAGGGCGCTCTATAGCGCAGTACCCATGCCGTTGGTTTTTCCTGCAGGATTGCTGAATTCCGCCTATGAAGCGATGCAATCAATGTAAAACCTTCTCAACAGACGATAGTTCCTTCTGCCCCATCTGCGGCTCCAGCTTTGGTCGAAAGCTCTGCCCAAAAGGCCATGGCAATCCTCTTTCGGCTCGCTACTGCCGCATGTGCGGGTCCAGCCAGCTATCCCGCCCGCATGCAATCCAATCGCCAAGGCATGCTTTCCGGATCTCAGTCCTCGCACTCACGATCGGAGTGGCAGCCTTGGCCGCCGGTATCTATGTCGGTGTTACCACATTCAGCGCTGGCACTGACCTGTGGCAGGCTACCCCGCTCTTCGGGCTTCTGGTTCTGGCTTCCCTCCTTGCGCAGGGCCGTTCCGGAAAGCGGTCCTGAAAAGGTCGCGAGCCGCCTCGCGGGGCGGCATTATCCGACCAGTGAAATACGTCGCCTTTTTCGCCGTCCGCTTGGCGGCACCGAGGCAAAAAAAACTTGCAGGCAGCGTCGAGCAGCCTCTGACCATCAGCCACTGAAGGAGAACGACTCAGCGACCGAGGGGCGGTTGATGTGTCTGGTCGCTTGCCAGCTTGCGGTAGCGGTCCTCGAGCTCCCGGTCGCTCATCATGGTGTAGATGGAGGAACTCTGGAGGGAAGCGTGCCCGAGGATATTCATGACGTCTGAAGCGCTGCCACCTTTCCTGATGATCTCATGACCCAAGTGGTGGCGGAAGCTATGCGGGTTGAGATACGGGATTTTGGCTTTGTTCGCATACCGACGGAGCATTTCGGCAACCCCCTTCTGGGTAAAGCGGGATCCGCTCCGCTCGTGAAGCCCGCTGCTCGAGATCGAGAGGAAGAGGGCCTCGGGATCACGAACGACCATGTGCGCTTTGAGTTCCTCCCGCTTTGCGACCCACCTCGCCAGGCTCTCATTGGCCTCATGCGTCCAGAAAATCTCTCGAAAGGGCCGGCGTCCCTTGGATTTCTCGGTACCGATGAGCGCCCGCATCCTGCGCGGGTCAACATCCGCAACGTTCAGGGCGAGGATTTCGCCGTTCCGCGCGCCCGTATCCCAGAGGAGGCGGACGATGGCGAGGTTGCGGATGTGGCGTGGGTCGTTGTTCCGTGGGATGACGCCCAGCAGTTTCCGGTACGTTTCCTCATCGGCGACGCGCGGGATCTTATACGTTTTTCGCGGCACGGGTATGAGACTCGCGTCGAGCGCGGGTAGTCCCAGGTGCTGGCAGAATTCAAAGAACTTGCGAAGCGCCATGCACCGTGGGATGAAGCCGTTTTCGTCCCAGCCGAGCTCGCGCATGCCGCTCAGGTAGTCGGTGACGTCATTGATGGTGACGCGCTCGACGTCCGGGTTACGCAGGAAGAGGCAGAAATTGCGCAACTCGCGGTCGTATCCCCTGACCGTACCCGGTTTTACGTTGAAGGTCCTCCAGGCGGAGAACTTGTTGATAGCTTCGATGAGTTTCATAAATTGGGAAGGCGGCTTGCGCCAAGGAGTTGAGGCGTCCGGCGGGTGGAGCGCGTCCCGAAGCCACCGGACCGGCGAGTTCCGACGCGCCGGAGCCTCACCACCCTTTGAAGAGCCGATATCGGGCTTCGAGCTCCCGGTCAGTCATCATCGTATAGACCGTGGAACTGGCGAGGGATGCGTGCCCCAGGATGTTCATGACATCTGCGGCGCTTCCGCCATTCTTGACGATTGCATGCCCTAGGCGGTGCCGAAAACTGTGGGCGTTGGCGTAGGGGATCCGGGCTTTTCGCGAGGTACGCCGGAGCATCTCACCCAGCCCACCGACGCTCAGACGTTTCCCCGGGTTCGATCCGGTGATGCAGACGAAAAGCGCTTCAGCGTCCCTGACCCGCAAGAGTTCCCGCATATCCATCCACTCGGCGAGGTACCCATTCGTCTCCGGCGACCAGAACACCTCTCGAAACGGGCGGCGACCGCGCGATTTCTCGGTTTTGATCACCGCTCGCATGCGGTCAAAGTCAATGTCGCCGAGGTTGAGTGAGACAAGCTCCCCGGCCCGCATCCCGGTATCCCAGAGCATGGTGAGGATCGCCCGGTCGCGCAAGTGCTGCGGGTCTGAGTCTCTCGGGATGACGCCGAGGAGTCTCTGGTAGTCCTCTTCGGCAGCCACGCGGGGAATCTTGAATTCCTTGCGCGGAAATGGAATCAGCTGCTCGTCGAGCACGGCCAGTCCTTGCCGCCGGCAAAACGCAAAGAAGCCCCGCAGCGCCTTACACTTCTCGGCGATGCCGCGCCAGGACCAGCCAAGCTGCGCCACTCCCGTAAGGAACGTCGTGACGTCATCGACCGTAATCTGTCCCGCGTCGGGGTTGCGAAGGAAAAGACAAAACTGCCGCAGTTCCCGGTCGTAGCCCATGGCGGTGTGGTCATCCGTCGCAAGGGTTTTCCATGCAATGAATGTTTTGATCGCCTGGCTGAGTTTCATAGAAGTTACAAGCGAGTCCGACCGTAGGCAGATGGAGAGCGCCGCTTGGAGATGCCCTCACCTGCAGTAGAGAAAAATCCGTTTCCCTCAAGCACGTGATAGATCTCCCTGCGCTGACGGGTAATACGAGAATTTGCTTAATGGTATTGTTACGCGCCGGAGCGCGAGCGCCTAGCCCCAAAAATTTCGCTTTGCCGCGAACGCCATAGAGCCAGGCGAGCCGACCTTTGGAGGATGTAAACGAATGAAAAAAACCCTGCATCCGAGCAGAGCTTTCTCACCACCCAAACCTTGACAGTCACGCCATTTTGTTACCTGCCACAGCAGCGCTTTAACTTGATCGCCGACCCGCACCTCTTTGCCGCTTAAAACCGGGTCGTTGGTGAATAAGATCTCTGCTCGAAAGAGACCCAAACCACACGGAGCCGCTCCAGAAAATTCCGTTTTGCTTACTGCAGCTGCCGCGCGGGAAAACATTTCAGGGAACCTGAATCCACTCTACCCGTTCAAGAGAATTCGTCAAGCGCAAGTGCGGCAAGACCTTATTCAGGATAAGAAAGAAAACATCTGCGCGGATGGTCGTTCTTTTTTGGGGTTTGCAGTTTCCAATGACTCGTTAAGCGTTACATCCTGTCTCGGGCCCATGCATGTCCACTGCGTCCTGCGCCGCGGAGTTCGCGTGCGAAAGGCGTGCGTCTCTGAGCTCGGCTTTGTCCGGAAAGCCCAGGTAGATGCGGGAGGTGCTTTCGATGTTGGCGTGGCCAAGAATTTCCTGGACCGAGGCAAGGGACCAGCCGCTCCTGAGCAGGTTCATCGCAGCGGTGTGCCGGATGACCCGAGGGCTAACTGGCTTCTCCAAGCCGGCCAGCCTTGCCACCTTTTGAAACATTGTCGCAACCGAGTTCGGCTTGAGTCGTGAGCCATCTACGGTAGCGAAAAGCGGCTGACCGTGGTCTGGCCGGAGCGCGAGGTACTGCGAGATCCAGCGGAGCGCGCCGTCGGTCAGGGGCACCGTTCGCTCTTTCTGGTGTCCGCCGACGATCCGTGCCTCTGCGTGCTGGAAGTTGATGGAAACGCGATTGAGAGAGACGGCCTCGGAGATCCGCATGGCGCTTGCCAGGAGCGTCTCGGCCAGCGCACGGGTCCGGTAGCCGGCCAGCAAAGGCTCGCTATCCTTCCTCCGGAGCGGGATCGCTTCGAAGAATCTGTTGAGTTCCTCCTTTGTAAGACTGATGACCGCACTCCGTGCGGCTCTGGGAGGTCTCAGACTGGTGAGATCGAGAACAGGAATCTTGCGCACGTCCCGGGCGTAGCGAAGGAGCAGCTTGACTGCGCTGATCACGGTGCCCAGGTGGGCCTCTCCGACGCCACGCTCAGCCAGGACTGACTTCAGAGAAATGATGTGATGGAGCTGAATCTCCTTCACCGGGAGATCACCGACGTGGTGTAAAAGCTGCCGGATATTTTTCTGGTAGGTGAGGATCGTGGCCGGTGAGTAAGGCCGCTCGACGGTCATGTATTGGAGCAAACCCGGCAGAACTTCGCTGACGGTGAGGTCATGATCCTGTTGTGTTGACGAGTTCATCGGTGGTCAAAGCAATCGCGGGCACAAGCACACTTCATGCCCCAGCGGATCCTACTCCGCTCGCCCGAAGGGGGCTTCATTGCTGTAGACGGATCGGAATTTCGCAAGTACTGCCAGCATCTCCAACGCGAACTCTTCGAATCCGCACTCTTCGGTGTGGCTCCGCCGGTGCGCCCGAAGCGCTTGGCCGAGAAGCGAGTAGAGCAGATGGGCAGCCTCCTATGCTGCCTCATCCAGGCTCTCGCCATCAACGATGACGGCATATTTTGGTGGTGTGTCAGTCATATTCGTGATCTCCATCCGCTTCCCGGATTGTCCCATAACCGGAAAGCTGGTCTCCGTGTCGCGTGAGCACGCCCAGGATATCCCGAGCGAATAGTTCGAATTCGCACTCCTCCGCCTCGTGATCCTCATGCAGGGCAAGCGCCTCCTCGACAAGCGTATAAAGAGCGCTTGCCACCGAGGCGATTGCCTCGTAGATGTCGCCGGTGCTGACGGATACGGTATATTCCCTGTTGTTGTCGGCTTCCGGATGCATGGTCGGGGTTTCTTACAGGAAAAGGAAGGCGCTTACCAGGACAGCGCTGATGTACACGACGGCTTTCCAGAGAGCGAAATCGCCCAGGATGGTGATGCCGAAGGCGATGATCAGCATCCCCAAAAGGATTTTGCCGTACGGAGATAGTTGCATGGACCTGGGGGTTAATTGTTACGACAGGCCAACCTACTACAGGGAAACCGCCACGTATAGACACAAAAAGTTCGCCGGGGGCGAACCTCTGTGCTGCAAATTCTATTCGTTTATGTCCAAAAGAATGAAGGAGTTCCATTTGTACCTCCGACCGCGAAAACGCCAAAATTGGGAGCCTTGATTCTAAGGAGCGCCCCCCTGACTACTGTGATAAAATCGGCTGACCTTCACTCTGAGCGGGGGTATCCTATGGGCGCTCCAGAACAGTCTCTCGCCTCTGGGAATCTTCCTGCGCTCTCCGATAAGGAGCTATTTCAGCGCTACTGCAAAAATTGTGAAGATGCTGCCGCCATCAACGAACTCTGGAATCGGCACTACGCGACGGTCCACCGGAGACTGGAACGCTTGATTGTCCGTGGTGGGTTGTGCCCTAAAACCTGGAACCGCGAGCAATTTCGCGACCACTGCCTGGGGAGTACTTTCGTCAATGTGCGTAACCGGATCTGTAAGTTCGAATGGCGTGGAAGCCTCGATGGATGGCTCACATGGGTCGCAACAACTACGGCGCTCGATGAACACGAAAAGTACGCGGGGGGGCCAGAAGTTCCGATCGGGGAGGGGGAGGAACCAGAAGAACAGCGTCCCTCCTCAGGGACCGATGAACTGCTGTCTTCCTCCCGCAGCGAGCATTTGGACCCCTACTGGTGGCTCAAGCCACCGCCGCCGCCCGATGCACGCTTTCGCCGCGCCTCGCTCACCTCCAGGCCCCCGTACTTCGCCTTCCACCGGTAGTAGGTCTGGTCGCAGATCCCGTACTTCCGGCTCAACTCCTTGACCGCGACCCCTGCCTCTC
>Ga0073934_10012477_pt1 | contig 9995 bp, 6 predicted proteins | sample LarsenN4metaG_FD_76834 | JGI IMG/M metagenome (GOLD analysis project Ga0073934, IMG submission 76834) | Hot spring sediment bacterial and archeal communities from British Columbia, Canada, to study Microbial Dark Matter (Phase II) - Larsen... ... | reverse complement strand
AGGAATACACTCAGCGCAGACAGTTTCTGGGGTGTGGCCGTGCGCCTGGCAGGCAGCCAGGAGGCGTCGGAATTGCTCTATATCCAGCCATGGACCAGCCTTCCGGTTCAACTCGACCATTTCTCGATCGGCGATGAGCCAGTTGCCGGGAAGGCTGGTGTTAATCTCGGCCAGGTCGCGCCGCAAATAGGCCCGGCTGCGCTGCGGGTCCAGATCAGGCCAGAAAAAGGTCGCCAGCGCTTCGCGGCTGTGGGCTTGTTCGCTGACGGTCAGGTAAACCAGTATCGCCACGGCTTTGCGGCGCTGGATGTCAACTGGCGCACCATCAAGCTCGATCCGAGGCGGGCCAAACAAAAATAACTTCAAGTCGGCCATTGGTATGCCTCCTATGGGCGAGGCCAATTATAGCAGTAATAAAAAATTCAACCAATTTAGGCTGTTCAATAACGGGGATTTTTCCAAAAATACGGTAACCCGGAAATGGCTAACGGCATCCAAACCAGGAACCATCGCTGGGCGGGCTAACTAATCCAACGGATCAAGATTCAAGCGGAGCGTCCAGTCACCGTACTGGATATCCATGTCAAAAGCGCCCAGATCACAAGTACAATGAGGGCTTTCATAATGTTTGAAGTTGTTTAGCGGTAATTCGGTTCCCTTAACCGTAAATGGCTCCAACCAACCAAAGGTAACAGGATCGCCTCGCAACGAGACAAGTGATACCGCCAGACCGTCGAAAGTGAGGGGCAGAGCCAGGATTTCATTCTGGAACTTCGCAAAGGTACTGTCCTGAGCCGCCCGGCCCATCTGGCACAACCAGACAGTCCGCCTGGCAACAGAACGCAATTCTCGATAGGCCCCCGGGCCGCTCTTGACCAGCGTCATTCCCCCGGAGGCGGTGAGGGCTAAGTAGGCGTTGCCCATCCGTGCAAAAGCCCAGCCGCGTTTGAATGCATATTCATCGAAGGCAGCGGTTGGGAAATGGGCATGAGTATATCCCAACCAGTCGTCATCAGGCACACGGTATAGAGCTAGGATCAGGTCGCGCCATTGCGCCACACGTGGCAGTACGCGATTCCCGCACCAGAAATTGGGTCGGTACGCCTGCTGCTGATTCATACACCCCGGATGGTTGACGAACACCACCGCACTCGGACTCATTGTCGCCTGCCAGATGTGTTCGTCAAGGCCCGACTCGCCGGGGCGGTAATCCTGAGCCGAACAGAGCAGGTAATCAGGTGTCTTGTAGGTGACCTTGTTGACCGTCTGGCCAGGCGCCATCTCATCACCTGCGGCGTGCCAGGATACGACATGCCGTTCCCGACACCAGAGCCCCTCTGGCCGGTCCAGAGCGATGAATTGCAGCACGGGCGGGCATTGATATTTCTGTGAGCAAGCCAGAGCGAGGACGGCAGCCATGTGCTGATTCCAACACCCTACCCCCCATAACAGTCGGCTGATGCCTGAAGTCGGTTCCATGCGTCCATCGGTGATAGAGGCTGCGTTTGTTGAGCCGCGGGTCGAGCCGAACACACCCTTAAAAGTATTGATGGCTAATGTAAAGAGCAGCTTATCAGTAATCGCTGCCGCCATGTCTGACACCATCTCCGAGGCGGCATGATCAACCAGAGCAACCAGGCCAAGAAGCATTGCCTCGAACCCCTCACCCGAGCCCCAGGCGGCAAAGCCACCTTGCGCTCGCCGTTTGAGCCACGCCATTGCCTCTTGTTCGCCACGCGCCTGGCGCCATTTGCCCGGTTGACCACTGTGGGCAAAGGGATGATCCGGGTAAAGTTGGCCTGCCAATATATTGATCGTGTGCTTGAGGATAGCCAGGTCTTCGGCTATGCCGCTTATGTCATTATCGATTGATTCGTCGCCTTCATAGTCAAAGCTCAACAGACATGTCTCTAGTTGCTGGGCAAGCGCTTGAGGAAAGGAGGCAACTGAGGCAAAACGATAGACCATCAACAGGAGGCCAACCATGAGTTTATCATAGCCCTCGCTGTGGGACAGGGTCAGGTCAATAGCACGGCGAATTTCAGCCGCATTCACCTGGCGCCATAAGCCCAACACCATCAAGGCGATTTGAGAGAATAGACCCTCTGTCCACCAGGCGGCATGCTGCAATAACTCCCCCGCTCGGGCCGATAGTTCTCCTTGGGGCTCAGCGGTATGATTGCTGTGCAAGAGGTTCACATCAAGGATATGGCTGGCGCGTAGCCCGCGAATGAACTCTTCATACTCCGCCATAATCTTGATCTTATAGGGGCCGTCCTTCACCGTCGCGGGCTCGAGCAGACGCAGCGACGCGCCGGCCTTGACCACCGGCTGAGCTTCCCAGACAATAGCGCCGACTGGCTTCTGCACCCGAACCATCAACCTGCGCGCCGACTTGATGGAGCCGGGCCATCTGAGTTGCGGGTGTTCCGGCCCGGCGTATAGATCGTGTTCGATATAGGCTTGCCGGGCCAAGCGCTCAACGATTTGATGGGCATCGGTCTTGGGATTCAAGGTGGGAAGCCGCACCTTGAGCTTATCCTGTTTCGCGCCCAGAATATGCAGCGCGATTGCATAAGGGGTGGCCCCAAACACCCATTGTTCCAGACGCACCAGCACGCGGTTGTCCCCTTTGACAATATTTACTTCAGTTGCCAGGCCGTGTGGCAAATGCACACTAAAGCCATCTTGCCGCAGCACCGGCTGTCCATTGAGCCAAACCTGCGCCGGTCCAAAAGCGTGCAAGCTCAAACGAGCAGTTTGGTCCACAGGCGTAATCAGTTCGGTATAAGCCCAGGTCCGCAGATAATGGCGAGGCGGATGAGCACCGGCCAAATCCAGCAGGTGGTCGTCGTCGCAACCAACGTAGCGCCAGGACAGCTCGGCAGTGGCAGCTTCCGGCCCGGAAATGGTGAATCTGGCTTGCTCACAGGGTGGCTCCTCAATCCCCGACTCGGGCTGCCAGTAATGCGCAGCGATCTGCCGGTTATTAAGCATAGGTCTACCATTCTGAACCCCCCCAGGGATCGACTGAGGCCCGGCAACCAGCCAATGATGAACATAGCCGTCCCGGAGTTTATAATAAAGGAACGATGGGGGCATGTCTTTGTTTTCACTCCTCTAAAGGTTGAGTTAGCCACCAGACCCAGTTAACACAGTTCCGTCCTCTTGATAGAGGACGGAACCATAGACAAATTTCAATTTCCTGGTACTGCGCCTCACCGAAGCAAGACAATAGACCGCCTATGCAACCGGCTCAAGCTCAACCCACATCAGCATGGCTGAGCGATGCCAGAAACCTTCATGCACATACTCGTTGTCGCAGGTCGGCCAGCCCGTCCAGTAAGTAGTGTTCATGGGCAACTGGATGACCGTCTGTACCAGATGACAGTCGGGCAATTCCCTCAGCCAGATTTCCGCAGCCTGACGCCAGAGCGGGTCGATCTTGGGGTCATTGAACGGCAGGGCGGCCATCTCGTCGACGATGGCATCGAACTCGGTGTTGGTCCAACGGTAGAATGGGTAAGTACTTTCGCCGATGGGCTTGACAAAGCGGGAATGATACAGGTCCATCGTCTTGTGTGGGTCCTTGACACTGCCACCGTGCCCCCAGATGAAAGCAGTGGCCTGGCCCTGGGTGAGACGATTGACGAAGTCGGCCGGCAGTTGGAAAGAGGCGTCAAAGCCGCCACGGCGCAACTGCTCGGTGACGATGGGCGCGCATGGCGTGGCCGAAGGGTGCTGCGGGAAGGTCACGATATCAACCTTGAGGCGCTGACCATCAGCCCCGACCCAGAATCCTTCGCCGTCCTTGGTATACCCCTTTCGGGTCATAATCTCCGCACTCTTATCCAGATTGTACTCGATCGGGTTGCGCTCCTCAAGCAGGTCCTGGATTTGCTCGAAGTAGGGTTCCAGTGCCCCGTAGTTGGGGTAAGGCATGGGGAAGCCCACCTCGCTAAAGCCGGAGAAGGCGAACTTGACGATCTCGTCACGGTTGAGTACATAGCTCTGCGCCCAGCGAATCTCGGGATCATTGAACGGCTCGACCATACAGTTCCAGCCAAAGCCCATGGGCCACCAGTCCGTGAAGCCATAAGGCGGCTGCGGGCAGTGGGTGATGAACTTGGGGTTCTGTGCCTGGATCAACTGCATGTTGGTCGGCGTCATGGAAAAGGCCAGGTCGATATCGTTGTTGATACACATTTGGGCCATGGTAATTTCGTTCATGCCGGGCAGATGGATCTGGCGTTCGATGCGAGGCAACTTCTTGAAACCGATTTTGGCTGCCCACCAATCTGGCCGTACGTCCCAGATCTTTTGCTCGACCGTGGTCGCCACTAACTGGTAAGGCCCGGTGACCAGCGGCCAACCCTTGGCCGGGTCATAGTTGTTAAAGGTAGGCGGGTTTTCGGCATCCTTCCAGACGTGCTCGGCCATGTTAAAGGGGATACCAAAGTCGGCCCAGAAGACCAGATAGTCAAAGACGAAACGGGGCGACGGCTGGGTGAAGGTGAGCAAGAGGGTATAATCGTCAGTCGCTTCAGCTTTGGCGATATAGATGTTCAGGTCGCCGCTGTAGGCCATAGTCGAGTTGGCCATGAGGGTGTTAATGGTGAAAACGCAATCGTTGGCCGTAAAGGGCTGGCCATCGCTCCACGTTACACCCTGGCGAATCTTCACCACGACCTCGGTAAAATCGTCGTTGTACTCGTAACTCTCCGCTACCCAGGGCTGAATCTCCTGAACATCGAGCATATTGGCGTAGAACAATCCTTCGGTGGCCGAGTTCACCAAACCGCTGCGCGAAATACCACCCGGCGCGTACAGGTTAAAATTCTCCACATCCAGAAAAGCGCCGGGGTGCTCACCGCCCAGACCGGCCATAATTAAGGTGCGATTGCGGGGCACCTCCTTCAGTCCGGTGACTGCCATGGCCTCCTTTTCCGTCGAAGCAGGGGCCGGTACAGGAGTCTCTGCGGTTGTCCCGGCAGGTTGTTGTTGGACCACGATCGGCGTACAGGCACTTATGGCTAACGCCACACCGCCCAGCAAAAACTGACGACGGGTAATTCTATGTTTGCGAGTCATGCTATTCCTCCTCTTCCTTGAAGATGATTGGACCACAAAGTGACACATTGGTAACGAGCAGGTTATTTGCTACTCATTACTTACTATTCTTTCGAAACTAAGTCGCCGATCGTATGATCCACCTCCTTTCTTTTCCCTAATAGATGAAACAAATGGCCTCGACCAATTGAAGGACTCTGCTTGAGCTGGAGCAAGCTAACGCCGGGCATATAAGTTTATGATCTCCGTTTTATCCAGGACCGGCGACTTGTCAAAAAGGAAACAGGCTACGGCGCAATCGTCATCCAGCCCGTACATGGGCGGTTGGGATTCCCAACATCTGGTCATGACATGTGGACAGCGTGGCGCGAATTTGCAGCCCAGGTTTTTGCCGCCGGGTGGCTTTGCGATCACTTCCCGCCCGCCCCCTTTACCCCATCGCTTCTTCGGATCGGGCAGCGGGATCGAACTGATTAACAACTGCGTATAAGGGTGACGTGGATTCTTGATCACCTTATCCACGTTACCCACCTCAACCATGGAGCCCTGGTAAAGCATAAGGATAGTTTGGCTCACCTGATAGGCGGTGGTCAGGTCATGGGTGATATAGATCAACGATACACCCCACTCCTCATGGGCTTTGAGCAGGCTTTCCAGAATCGTGGCGCGTAACGAGGCATCAACCATCGAGACCGGTTCGTCGGCCACAATGATGCTGGGCTTCAACAGCAGCGCCCGGGCGACCATCACCCGCTGCCGTTGGCCGCCGCTCAACTGATGTGGATAGCGACCCAGAGTCTCTTCGGGGCGCAGTCCGACGGTGACGAGAACTTCCTCGATCAAGGCACGAGCTGTGGCTTTGGGCATCTTTGGCTCAAAACATTCAATGGGCATGGTCAGGGCATGATCGACGATATAAAAGGGGTTGTACGCTTCGAAGGGATCCTGAAAGATAGCCTGTACCTCACGCCGATAAGCCATCCGTTCGGCCCGGTTCATCTGAGCCAGCGATTTGCCGCGGTGATAGATTGCGCCTTGGGTGGGCTTGATCAGGCCCAGCATGAGGCGAGAGAGCGTGGTCTTGCCACTGCCGCTTTCCCCGGCGATGGAAATCACCGTGGCAGGCTCAGTATTGATGGCCAGCGAGGCGTCATCCAATGCGACCGTAACATGTTTGCTCGTGCCAATGATGCTGCCGCTGGTGAAAGTTTTGCTGACGTTTCGTGCTTCCAGGAGTGCGGTCATGGCCGGTCTCCGTTCACGGCGAGACAGGCAACCCAATGGCCGGGCCGCACTTCACGGTAGTCGTAGTCCCAGCGGGTACAGGCCGGGGTGGCATGAGGGCAGCGTGGATGGAAAGTGCAGCCCGGTGGCGGCGCCAGGAGCGAGGGCGTCATGCCGGGGATGCCTTTGAACACCCCCTTTGTCTCCAGCGAAGGTAAGGTGCCGATCAGCAGCCGGGTGTAAGGATGCTGGGGTTTCTCAAAGATATCCTCCACCGGCCCTAATTCGACCAAACGGCCGGCATACATGATCCCAACTCGATCCACGAATTGCGCCATAAGGCCCATGTCGTGCCCGACCAGAATCACGGAGGCATTGATGCTTTCCTGGATCTGGCCCAAGGTTTCCATGACCTGTTTTTGGACCACCACATCCAGCGCGCTGGTCGGTTCATCGGCGATGATGACTTGTGGCTGTAAGGTGATGGCCATGGCAATACAGACCCGTTGCTTCATGCCACCGCTCAATTGATGGGGATACATGTTGGCCACGTCAGGGCTTAACCCAACCAATTGCAATAAATCGACAATCCGCTCCATCATCGCTGCTCGCGAAGGACCGGTGTCATGGGCCTTGATGGTGTCGATCATTTGGGTCTTGATTCGCATCACCGGGTTGAGCGAGTTCATGGCCCCTTGCGGAATGAGGGAAATCCTGGCCCCGGCCATGTGGCGCATCTCTTCATCCGACAGTTTGAGCAGATCAATCCCATCCAGCAATGCCTGCCCGCCTTCAATCCGGCCCGGATTCATCACCAGACGCATCAGAGCCTGCACCGTCGTGGATTTGCCCGAGCCCGATTCGCCGACCAGACCCAGGTTTTCACCCCGTGGGAGATCAAAACTGATACCATCGACAGCTTTGACCACGCCCGCTGGCGTGTGGTAGTAGACCCTGAGATCCCGTACCTGGAGAACCGGGTCGTTCATGCCGCTCTCCTCAGTCTGGGGTTAGCCAATTCGTCCAGGCCCCAGGAGATCATAAAGAGGCCAATGAAGACATAGGAGATCGCCGCCATGGGCGGCGCCCACCACCACCACATGCCGCGTAAGATGGCGCCATAGTATATGCTCCAGAAGATGGTCATGCCCAGCGTGGGGTCGGTTTGGGGGCCCAATCCCAGCGCTTCCAGGCCTATGGCCGCCAGAATGGCGGCCGACACCGCGCCGACGAAGCTGGCCGCCAGATAAGGCAGCAGATTGGGTAACAATTCCTTGAGAATAATTTTGACATCCCCCATCCCCGACAATCGCGCGATTTCGACGTAGGGTCGCTCGCGCAAGGTAAGCACCTGGGCGCGAATCGTGCGCGTCGGCCACATCCAGGCCAGCAGTGCGATCACCGCTGCCATATTTTGCGGGTCGAGCCGATCCTTAATCAAAGAAGCGATCACCACCAACACGGCCAGGGTCGGAATGGTCAGAATGACATCAGCGCCCGTGCGCACAATCGTATCCAGGATTCCGCCGAAATAGCCGGCGCTAAATCCGAGAATGATTCCGACCAGCAGGCCCACCGATCCGGCGATTAACCCAATCTGGAGCGTATAGAGTGTCCCCTGGAGCAGCACAGGCAGCAGTTGTCGCCCGGTGCTGTCCGTCCCTAACGGGTATTCTGTTGAAGGACTCAGGTCCGGCAGCGCCGACATCGGGCGCGCATCGTCGGTATCGATCACCAGCGGACCAATGAGCCAGAAAAGGAGCAATGCCAGAAACATGATCAACCCTACGGCCAACTGTGGGTTACGTCGACAGTAGCTCAGAAAAGTTCGCATCTTTGCTAACCTCTCGTTCTTATTGTTTTTGGTAACGTATGCGCGGATCAAGCAAGGGATAAATTAGATCGATAATCAGGGTTGCTAGAGCAATCGCCAGGATGATAAAAAAGACGACGCCATAGATCGTAAAGTAGTCAAAAGCGGAGATAGCTGTAAATAACAACGAGCCAATACCCGGATAACGAAAGATTGCCTCCACCAGGAGCGACCCGGAGACAATCGTCCCCATCGACAGCGCCAAGGAGGTGATCTGTGGCAACAGCGCATTACGCATCGCATACTGGAAAAAGATACGCCGTGGCGGCAGGCCACGGGCCTGAGCCAGGATGACATAATCTTCCCCCAGGGTGGTAATCATCATGCCGCGCATAGGCAGCGCCCATCCGCCGAGGCTGGCGATGACGATAGCGGAAGCGGGCAAAATTGAATGGTATACAATATCCAGAATGTAAGACGGAGACAGGCTGGGAAGTTGACCAAACTGCGATCCGCCGCCGATGGGGAAAATTTTGAGTTTGAAGGCGAACACATAAATCAACAGCAGGCCAATCAAGAAGAAGGGCACAGACGACATGAGTAGGAAGGGGCCAAGCAGGTAGCCATAGACTCTGGGCGTTTTGGGCCAACCTAACAAGCCGCCGGCCAAGCTACCTAGAATGAAAGCCAAAATGACGGATACAGATAGAAGGCCAATCGTCCAGGGAAGCGCTAAGGCGATAAGATCGAGTACTTTGGTTGGGTATTGGGCCAGGGAGTAGTTAAAATCGAACCGAATCATATTCGATAAGTAGCGCAAGTACTGCACGAATAGGGGTTGGTCCAACCCAAATTCGCTTCGATATGCCTCGACCATCCGCGTGATGCCTTCGGCCTGGATACCCCCGCTGGCCATTAGCATCGTCATGCGCTCCATTACCGGATCTCGACCGGGAACCAGCTTGGGTAGAAAAAAGATAAGGGTCATCGCGACCCAAATCACCAGTAGAAAGATAAGCAGCCGCTGAATTACATAACCAAGACTCATAGATTTTTCACCGGTTCGTTATTTTTGGTGGCATATAGTGATGAAAAACCAATCCTCTAGGGCTGAAGTTGAATGGACTGCTGATCAACGAATTATACCATATATTTGATATAAGTTACCTTTTTTATTCGTATAAATTCGCTGATTATAGACAAAAACAGTTGCACATTAGGTTACCATATATTTAATTGGCAAGCAAATTATCTAAGCCCCATCTAAGCCTCCAGGTTAAACTCAATCTACCACCGGCAGCATAATCCGTGACGGCCGCATGGCGTCGTGAAAGATGGTGTTGATGGCCGGCTGGCCTTGAACCTCCTGCCCAAACGGGCCGCCGGTGTTCAGATTCCGGTCGAAGCGGGGGAAACTGCTCGACGTGATGGCGACCCGGATGCGGTGGCCGGCCTTAAAGGTATTGGCAGTAGCCCACAGATCGACCTCAAACTCGTAGACCTGGTGCGGCGTCAGCAGCTCTGGCCGGGCCGGGGAGGTGCGGTAGCGGGCCCGCAAGATGCCATCGCACAGCAGCCGCGAAACGCCATCCGGGTCAACGTCGGTCAGGCGGACGACCCAGTCGGTATCGGGGGCCGAGGACATCGCAAACAGGCTGCAAGTTACCGGGCCGATAATGGTCAGGTCGTGGGGCAAGGGCTCGCTGGTGTAGGTCAGGCAGCGGCCCTCGATCGGGCGCTGGTCAAACGGGCCGCCGGGGATATTGAGGGTGCAGCCGCCCAGGGTCGGGACCGGGTCGTTAGGGTCGTAAAGATAACTGTCGGCTGTCTCCGCGCCGGTGGGGGCGGCTTGGTCGAGCCGGCCATCTTCGTGGAGATACCAGCCGGT
>Ga0073934_10012476_pt1 | contig 9996 bp, 7 predicted proteins | sample LarsenN4metaG_FD_76834 | JGI IMG/M metagenome (GOLD analysis project Ga0073934, IMG submission 76834) | Hot spring sediment bacterial and archeal communities from British Columbia, Canada, to study Microbial Dark Matter (Phase II) - Larsen... ... | reverse complement strand
GGCCAGGATACGGTCAGCAGCAGCCTGAGGATCAGACCGGCGCGCACGGCGGTTCCACATTTGCGCGTTTCGCCGCGGCGTCTGCTCGCACGAGGCCGACGAGGTCGTCGAGCGTGGCGCGGAATTCCTCATCCAGCGGGTCGAGGTCCGCGCGGGTCAGATGCGCAGCCAGGCGATTCGAAAAGAGCCGGCCGGCGAGCTCCGCGAAGGCGATCGCGTGAGACCGCGGCACGGACGCGAGCGACGCGAACGTGCGGGCGAGCAGGAGATCGAGTGCCCCCAGAGTGAATGCGTTCCGCGCCCAGCTGCTCCGCGCACCGATTCCGGTCGACTCGGATCGCGCACGCACTTCGCCGGCCAGTATCCAGACGACGGTGAGAAGAACGATTGGGACCGCGAGGTCGGCGCCGTCGGCAGGTATGGCACTCCAGGACCGGCGCAACAGAGTGTCGATGCGCACGATCACCTCCGCTTCGATCGATCGCAAATATTCGACGAGAAGCGGATGGGCGGCGTGCACGTGGCGCAACGCGGCATCCCAGGCGTCGCGGGTGTTTCGATCGATCGGGGGATGAGCGACCGGCGGTTCCTCCACCACCATCGCTCGCAGGGCGTGATGGGCGAGATCGCCGTCGGATGCGAGAATCCCCCAGAATTCGCGCGACCGGATTCCGCCACGCTCGGCGAGCCAGGGCAGCCAGTCGGCGAGTCGTCCGGCACTCGGGAACGCCGCCCGCAGGCGTTCCGTGTAGGTGGATGCCAGCGGTCGACGCGAGTCGAGATGCTCTGCGGCGCACTCGGCCGCCAGCCGGCCCGACTCGATCGCCTGGCTTATGCCCTCTCCGGTGAAGGGGTTGGGGACACCGACTGCGTCACCCACGAGCAGCATCCCGTGAACGTCCGATCCGTGGGCTCGCAGCCCGATCGGGATGATACCGCCTTCGACGACGCCACACGACGCCGCGTGACGCATGAACGGCTCGATGTCCCGAAGGCGCCCGACGAAGAGTTCGAAGATGCTGCGAATCCGGTCGCGGCGTTCGGAGCCCGGTTCGAAGAAGGCGCCGACGCCGACGTTCAGGAGGCGATCGCCGGCCGGGAACACCCAGCCGTATCCGCAGAGCGGCATGCCCGCGCCGGGAAGCGGCAGGTAGACGCGGAAGCTCGGCTCGATCGGCCCCGGGACGGTGAAGTACTGCCGCACCGCGATGCCCGATGCCTGCCGTCTCGCCGGCCGTACGACGGTGCGTGCAAGTCTCCCCGCCGCTCCTTCGGCGACGATCGTGACGGCGGCGTCCACCCGGACCGGACCCGTCGGTGACACCGCATCGACGCCCACCACGCGGGTTCCGTCGCGTCGGAGCGTCCGAGCCTCGGTTTCGTCGAGCAGCAGGGCACCCGCTCGACCGGCTGATCGGCGCAACGCCTCGTCGAGCACCGTCCGGGGGACGGTCCGCCCGCACCGCGCCGTTTCGCCGCGTCGGGGCAGCCGGGAGCGAAGTGCCTCTTCCGCGAAAAGATCGACGCTCACGATCGAGTCGATCGACGGATACGGCCGCAGCTCATCGACGACGCCCATGTGCTCCAGGAGCTCCATGGCCCTGGGAGTCAGCCCGTCGCCGCACGTCTTGGGGCGAGGAAAGCGGTGACGATCGAGCAGCGCGACGCGAAGCCCCTTCTCGGCGAGGCGGTGTGCGGCGGCCGATCCCGCCGGCCCCGCCCCGATGATCGCAACATCGACCGATTCGACGGTCATGCGAAGTGTTGCAACCGCGCCGGCGGGCGTTCGCCGATGCCGAGACCTCGCACGGTCTCGAGATACCCGCGAAGGATTTCCCGAAGCGCCGGTGGCTCCACCGCGTCGAGATCCAGCTCCGCGACGCTCCAGTACCGCTGGAGGATCGCTTCGGCCCGTTCGAGCCACCCGTCGCGGATGAGCATCGTCCTCAGCCGCTCGGCGTCTTCGTGCCCACCCTCGTGCGCGGCGCGAAGGGCCGCTGCAACGTTCGGTCGCGCTTTGGAGTCGGCCATCGCCAGCAGGACCGGAAGTGTGAGGACGCCCTCACGAAGGTCCTGGCCGGGAACGCGACCGGCGTCGGCGGTCCCGGTGAGGTCGCGCAAATCGTCTGCGAGCTGAAACGCCAACCCGACGTCGTTCGCGAACTTCAACACCGGCGTCATGGACTCGCGACCGAAACCCGCAGCCCGCCACCCCAGCAATGCGGCCAGCTCGAACAGCGAAGAGGTCTTCGCCTCGAGCCGCGCGACGTATCGTTCCACGCTCACCGGGATCCAGCAGTCGCACATCTCCTCCGCCTGGCCGGCGGCGACCTGCGAGGCGGTGCGCGCGACCGCAGTCCGAACGTCGTCCGGTTGGTCGGCCACGAGGCGAAATGCGCGCCACATGAGAAGCAATCCCGCGAGTGCCGCCCCGTGCTCGCCGACCGACACGCCGAGAGGCGGCCTCCCACGTCGTCGATCGGAGCGATCGACGACATCGTCATGGCAGAGCGTCCCGGCGTGGATCAGTTCTATTGCGGCAGCGAAACCGACCGCGGCGGTGCAGTCGGCTCGCGAGCTCACGGTGGACGGCAGGAGAACCAGCGTGCCGCGAAGGCGCTTCCCCCCCGAGAGATGCCGCTTCAGCACGGGCTGGATCACGATCCCGGCGACGCTCTCCTCCATCGTATGCTCGACCGCCGCGAGCAGGCGCACGAGGTCGCTCGCGGCCGAGCTGGGCACCGGAACCATGCAGCCCGGGGTCATCGGCGTGTGGACGCGGCTCCTCTGGCGGAAGGCGTATTGGGTCGCTCGACGGACCGGACGTTCGAGAGCATCCCCGCATCGAGCGCGCGGCGCACTTCTTCGATGGAGTGCTCGATCCAGGAAATCTCGGCTTGCTCGCGGAACCGCAGCGCCGTTGCGGTGAGTCGCGCGAAAAGATTCCCGCTTCCCGCCGCCGGAGCCCTGGAACTGGTGCTCGAACCGGCGAGACGGCGGAGATGGCTCCGGCGTAGGCGTTCGAGGATCGTCAGGAGGTGTTCGGGGTGGCGCGGGCCCAGGAAGACGAGCTTCATGACGGCCTCGTCACGAAGCGGTCTCGCCGGAACGATGGGCTCGACGAGCCACCGGCCGAACTCGCTTCGCCCGCGCGGCGTGATGCGGAACGGCCGGCGCTCGCGGTTGATACCCGGCTCCGGTGCTTCGGAGACGACGAAGCGTTTTGCCGCGAGCCAGCGAAGGCCTTGGTAGACCTGTGCGCTGTTGTAGTGTCCGCCGAGGACCCGACGTTCTAGCTGCGTGGCGATCTGATAGCCATGCAAGGGGCCGTCCTCGAGGACGCCGAGAATCGCGTGTCTCAGCGACACGGATCGCTCCCGAACAGCTCTTCGACCTCCGTGTCGAGACAACACGCAACCCGAAGAGCGATGGTCAGCAGCACGTCGGTCGCTCCGCTCTCCATCCTCCGCAGCGCATCGACCGAGACGCCTGCTTCCGATGCGAGGTCCGGGAGCGTCAGACCCGCGTTCCGCCGAAGGCGACGAAGCCGGCCGTTCGTTCGGGAGGCCCGCGGCACGCGCGGACTCCTAGTCCCCCCACCTCGAATAGTCAACGAAAATCGATTGCCGGGACCCGAAGGAACGCAACCCGGTGAGTACGTACACGGTTGCTATCGTCTGCGACCTTTCGCTTGACGTCTCTCGCGTTCCACGGCTTGTGGCGCGATGCGTTCCGCGAAGTGCACGCTGGGAAACACGCTGGGACGGTTACAGCTCGCCGCCGGGCTTTCCGACGCGGAGCTCGCTCGGCGCGCCGGACTGTCACGATCCCAGCTCAATCGCATCCGCAACCGCCGGGCGATTCCTCGGGTGCGCACGGCGATCGCGCTGGCGGCCTCGGTCGGGTGTCGGGTGGCCGGGGTCTTCTATCTGATCGACGGCGATCGATCGCGATAGCCGGAGCCGGCGACGCTCGGGGGGATCCTACGGACGCCACGATCCCGGAGCGCCGTACGGTGGCGCCCTCCGGAGGGTCGGCCGGTGCGGGCGCTCGCGGGCGCGTCCGACCGGAACGTCGCCTCCACCGCGTCGCCGGTCAGCGCTTGTACTTGATGAGGAAGTCGAGGATGACGCGGTGCTTCCGCGTGTACGGCGGGTAGAACGCGCTCAGCATCGAGAAGCGCGGGTTGGTGAACACCGGGCGGAGCTTCGAGAACTCGAGGAAGCCCTCGCGCCCGTGGTAGTGCCCCATGCCGCTCGCGCCCACGCCGCCGAACGGCATGTCGTGCTGCGCCACGTGGAGCATGCAGTTGTTGATCGTGACGCCGCCCGAGATCGTGGAGTAGAGGAGCTTCTCCTCCGTCGCCTTGTCGTTCGTGAACACGTAGAAGCCGAGCGGCCGGTCCTTCGCGTTCACGTAGGCGATCACCTCGTCGAGCGTCCGGTACGTCTTCACGGGGAGGAGCGGGCCGAAGATCTCCTCCTGCATGATGACCATGTCGTCGTTCACGCCGAGCACCATGTGGGGCGGGATCTTCCGGAGCTGGTCGTTGAACTGGGCCGACGGGATCAGCGGCACCACCTCGGCGCCCTTCTGGCGGGCGTCCTCGAGCGTGGCGCGCAGGCGCTTGTACGACTTCTCGTCGATCACCGACGTGTACTGCGGGGAGTTCGTGTCCGGGTAGCGCTGGGGCATGATGCGCTTCGCGGCGGCGACGAACCGGTCGCGCTTCGCCTCGGGCACCAGCACGTAGTCGGGCGCGAGGCAGGTCTGGCCGGCGTTCAGGTACTTCGCGTAGAGGATGCGCGAGGCGGCCTCGTCGACGTCGAAGTCGTCGCCGACGATCGTCGGGCTCTTGCCGCCCAGCTCGAGCGTGACGGGCGTGAGGTTCTCGGCGGCGGCCTTCATCACCGTGCGGCCGGCGTCGGCGGAGCCGGTGAAGATCAGGTGGTCGAAGGGCAGGGTGGAGAAGTCCTGCGCGCGGACGCCGGGAAGGATCGCGACGACCTCCTCCGGAAAGACGTCCCGCAGCTTCTCGGCCAGGAGCCGGCAGAGGTGCTGCGAGTTCGACGCCATCTTCACCATGGCGCGGTTCCCGGCCGCGAGGATGCTCGTGAGCGGGCTCATGGTGAGGAAGAGGGGATAGTTCCACGGCGAGACGATGCCCACGACGCCCTTCGGCATCGGGATCACGCGGTTCTGCCCGGTGGCGAAGAGGATCGAGACGTGGCGCTTCTGCGGCGCCATCCACTTCTTGAGCCGCTTCGCGACGTCGCGGATGCCGTCCACGGTGGTGAACAGCTCCGCCATCATCGACTCCTCGAACGCCCGGTGGCCGAAGTCCGAGTTGATCGCCTCGGCGATGGCCGTGGCGTTCTCGACCAGCACGCGATCGAGCTTCCGGAGGTTCTCGAGCCGTTCCTCCCAGCTCGGATACGGGTGGCGGAGATACGCCTCGCGCTGGAGCTTGAAGACGCGCTGGGCCTCGTTCTCGACCGTCTCGAACGTGCGGAGTTGTGCGGTCTGCGCCATGGGATCCTCCGGGCCGGGATATTCGCCCGTGGGCCGCGGGGTGGCAAGAGGAGGCGCCCGGCGCTCAGCGGACGACGATCAGCTGGGCGCCGCAGTGGACGCAGAACTCGGTCTGCCGCCGGCGCGCGGCCGCGTGCTCGGCCTCGCTGCACGACGTCTTCCGGAGCGCCGCGTTCACCACGCCGCCGCACTGCGGGCAATGGCCGACGGGGGCGTCGGCGCGCCGGTGGTTCATGTTGTCGCAGCGGACGGCGGCGGGGCGGTTCATGCGGGCGTCCCGCCGTTCTGGAGCTCCCGCCGGAGGCCGGCGGCGTCGATGCCGAGCGCCTCGCACAAATTCTCGAAGCTGAACGGCCACGCGCGGTCCGTGCTCGCGAGGTAGGCGCTGGCCTCGCGCGCCTGCCGCCGGTCGGGGGAGGGCCCGAGCCCGGCGCCGCGGCGATAGGCGGAGCCGCGGCAGTCGTCGACGACGGTCTGGAGCACCGCCGCCATCAGCCTCCGGTGGGGCTCGGCCGTCGGACGGGCGGCGCGGCGGACGTACTGCGAGGGCAGCATCACGTGGATCATCGGGCGGCGATACTCGCCCGGGAAGGCGCAAGTCGCAAGGACCGCGGTCGGAGCGGGCCTCATCGGGTCCTGCGCGGCACGAACCCCGGCGTGACCGCCGCGGTGCCGGCGACGACGTGTGGCGACCGACGGCCGGCGCAGGAGCGCGGAGGCCGTCGCGCCGACGACGCGAACATGCCGAAAAGACACGAGATAGTCGAACGCCGTTCGGTCGTTCGTGGATGCTCAGAGCAGGCCGGCGTTGGTCGCCTGCTGCTCCGCCTGCTGGATCGCCTTCCCGATGTCCTTCATGCGCTTCAGGAACTCGGGACCGAGGCTCCGGCCCTGCTGGGTCGCCCAGTCGGCCAGCTCCTGCCGGCACTCCTTCAGGAACTGCCGCCGCGCGGCCTTCGATCCGAGCTGCTTCAGCGCATCGAAGACGACCTTGCGTGCGCCGGTCAGGACGCCCTGCGACACGATCGCCTGATCGGCGGCGAGCACGGTGTCCACCGCCGCGGGCGCCCCGAGCGAGCTCCCGGCGGCGATGCCGACCGTCAGCTTGATGATGAGGAGCGTCGCGATGAAGGCGAGGATGCCGACGACCACGGCGAGGAAGAACCGCTCCCAGAACGTGCCCTTCGAGAACGCGAACGTGGCGATGCCGGCGAGCACGCCGACGATCGCCGCCGCCATCATCGCGCCGCTCAGCGAGAACTCCAGGCCCGACGGGTCGACGTTGTCGACCGGATCCGCGCCCGCGTAGAGGTAGCGGTGGAGGGTGATCGGGTCGAAGAGGTTGCCCACGGCGGGGTCGGGCGAGAGGAACCGGCCGAGCGCGGCCGCGTAATACCGTGCCCGGAGGTAGTAGAAGCCGACGTTCGGGTCGAGCTGTTCGCCCGCGAAGCGGAACTCGTTCGGGGTGCCGCCGCTGGAGGCGAGCGTCTCGCCGAACGCCTCGTAGGTATAGGTGTCGGTGACGGCACCCGCGGGGTCCGTGAGCTGGCGCGTCGAGCCGAGACCGTCCGCCGCGTAGAAGCGCGTGAGCCCCGGCCGGACCATCGCCAGGCGGTCGTCGCCCAGCACGTAGCGGACGACGGTTCCGCCCGCTTCCTCCAGGAGCACCTCGGCGTGGTCGCGGTTCTCGTCCACGACGTACGTCGTCGCGAGGCCGCCGGCGGTCCGGCCGGTCCGGATGCCGTCGGCGTCGTAGGTGAACGTGCTGGTCACGCCGCCGACCGTCGAGCCCACCAGCCGGTGCTCGGCGTCCCAGGTGAACGTGTCGGTGCCGCCGGGCGCGGTCCGGGAAACGAGGCGCCCCGCGTCGTCGTGGACGAACGTGGTGGTCTCCATGCCGTTCGCGGCGGCCGCGACGCGGGGGAGGGAGAAGGCGTGGACGACGCCCGGGACGAACACCGCGGCGAGCGCCAGCGCGAGGGCGAGCGTGCCGCGGAGGAAGAGCCGCCGCCGCGCCCGCCGGCCGAGGCGGCTCCGCCGGCCGAGGACGATCGCCAGACCCGCGACCAGCGCGGCGAACGGCGAGAGATGGAACGCGGCGAGGGCGAAGCGCGGCGGGGCGGCGCTCGCCATCATCGTGACGGTGGTCGCGGAGAGGAGCCGGTCGTCGTCGTCGTAGGCGTAGGTGACGGTCTTCGTCGTGGTGCCCTGCACCTCGACGCGTGAGAGCCGGTTGCCGACGTCGTCGTAGGTATAGGCGATCGTCCGGTCGTTCGCGGTGCCGGGCTCGTCGATCGTCTCGGAGACGAGGCGCTGCACGTCGTCGAACGCGTAGGCGACCGCGCGGCCGGTGGTGGCGGAGCCGGACTCCGCGACGTGCTCGCGGTTCCCGCGCGGGCCGAGCGTGTACGCGTATGCCGAGATCGTCCCGCCGGGGCCGGTGTGCGTGACGTTCGTCAGCCGGTTCAGGTCGTCGTACGTCCACGTCGTGGTCACGCCGTTCGGGCGGACGAGCGACGTCCGGTTGCCGACCGCGTCGTAGCCGTACGTGGCGGTGCCGGCGGCGTCGACCACCGTCGCGAGCCGGTTGACGGCGTCGTACGTGTAGGTGGTCGTGCCCTCGGGCGTCGTCAGCGAGAGCCGGTTGCCGGCGCCGTCGTAGGTGTAGCCGATCCCGCTGGAGGTCGACTGGAGGCGGCCGGCCGCGTCGTAGGTGTAGGTCTCGTCGCCGGCGCGGGTGCGGAGGCCCGCGGGCGTGTACGCGTACGACACGACGACCGGGCCGGGCAGCACCTTCGCGACGAGGCGGTTGTCGGCGTCGTAGCCGTACCGGATCGTCCGGCCGTCGAAGTCGACGTGCTGGATCAGGTTGCCGTTCGGGTCCCAGGCGAACGTCTCGGACTGCCCCTCCGGCCGCGTCCGCTTCACGAGCCGGCCGGCGGCGTCGTACTCGAGCATCGTGACGTGGCCGTTGCCGTCGGTCTGCGAGATCAGGTTCCCGACTTCGTCCCAGGCGTAGAGCGTCTCGGCGCCGGCGGCGTCGGTGACCTTCACGAGCCGGCCGTCGTCGTCGTAGGCGAAGGTCGTCGTCGTGCCCGCCTGATCGGTCTCGGTGAGCTTCCGGCCGGCGAGGTCGTAGGTGGCGGTGATCGTCGTGCCGTCGTGGAACTCCGTCTTCTCGAGGTTCCCGAGGCCGTCGTAGGAGTACGTCGTGACGTGACCGAGGGCGTCGGTGACCTGCGTCGTCCGGCCCAGGCCGTCCGAGCGGTACACCGTCTGGTGCGCCAGCGGATCGACGACGGTCTGCTGGTTCGGCGCGTACGTGTAGGTCGTCGTCTTGCCGTTTTCGTCCGTGCGGGTCGCGATGCGGTTGACCTCGTCGTACGTGGTGGTTCGGACCGTCCCGTCCGGGTTCGTGACCTTCGTCTGGTTCCCAACCGCGTCGTACTCCCAGCGCGTCACCCGGCCGTCGCGGTCCTCGAAGCTCGTGACGCGGTTCTCCGCGTCGTAGCCGTAGTCCTCCGTGCTGCCGTCCGGGAACGTCACGCGGATCGCACGGCCGAGCGCGTCGTAGGTCCAGAACTTCACGTTGCCGTTCTTGTCGGTGACCGAGGTGAGCTTCCCGTCGGGCCCGTACGTGAGGAAGGTGGAGTGGCCGAGCGGGTCGGTCTCGCGGACGAGCTTCCCGTTCGCGTCGTACTCCCACTCCTTCGTGACCTGCTCCGTCCCGCCGCCGGGGAGCGTTCGGGTGCGCGTCTCGGACGTGCGGTTCCCCTTCGCGTCCACGCCGAAGGTGGTCACGCGGCCGAGCGGGTCCGTGATCGACGTGAGCGCGCCCTGCGCGTCGTGTCCGTACGTGCGCGTCTTCCCCAGCGCGTCCTTCTCGGCGGTGACGACCCCCTTGGCGTCGACCGTGAGGACGGTCTCGCCGCCCTCGCCGTTCGTCTCCTTCGTGAGGTTCGACTTCGCGTCGTAGACGAACGTCGTGACGGAGCCGTCCGGCTCCGTCTTCGTCAGGACGTTGCCTTTCGCGTCGTACGTGAAGGTCGTGAGGTTGCCGTCGAAGTCCGTGCGGGTGAGGACGTGGTCGAACGCGTCGTACGTGGCGCTCGCCACGCGGCCGAGGTGGTCGGTCTCGGTGAGCTCGTTGCCCCGCGCGTCGTGGGTGTACGTGGTGACGTGGCCGTTCTGGTCCGTCCGCTTCGTGACGAAGCCGTTCGCGTCGTACTCGAGGATCGTGACGCCGCCGAGGCGGTCGAGGATCGTCGTCTGCTTGCCGCCCAGGTCCTGCATGATCTCGCGCCGGTTCCCGAGCGCGTCGACGACCGCCACGAGCCGGCCCGCGTCGTCGAACTCGCTCCGCGCGGCGCGGCGGCCGAGCGGATCGCGGATCTCGACGAGGTCGTGCTTCGAGTCGTAGAAGAAGCGGGTGACGTTCCCCGCCTCGTCGGTGAACTCGGCGAG
>Ga0073934_10012475_pt1 | contig 9996 bp, 13 predicted proteins | sample LarsenN4metaG_FD_76834 | JGI IMG/M metagenome (GOLD analysis project Ga0073934, IMG submission 76834) | Hot spring sediment bacterial and archeal communities from British Columbia, Canada, to study Microbial Dark Matter (Phase II) - Larsen... ... | reverse complement strand
TCGCAATCGACTCGCGGCAATGCGCCGCCCGACACTAGTGGAAAGCGAATTCCGAAGTCAACGTCCCGCCGTGGGATTGAGAGGAGAGAACTTGTTCGCTCCGAAGTAAGATCGCAAAGCGCGGTGAAAGAAAGCGAGCGCAAACAAAAAGGCCAAGAGCGTATCGTCTCACGACGACCACTCTTGGCCCGGAGAGTCGGTGAGGGAATTTACTTTACGTGCTTGCTGACCAGCTTGGTCATCTCGAACATGCTGACCGGCTTCTTGCCACCGAAGACCGCCGCGAGGTTCGCGTCGGGGTTGATCATCCGCTTGTTCTTCTGGTCCTGGAGCCCGTTCTTCTTGATGTAGACCCAGAGCTTCTTCGTCACCTCGGTCCTCGGCATCGGCTTGCTGCCGACGACCTCGGCCAAGGCGGCGTCGGGCGTGAGCGGCTTCATGAACGCGGCGTTCGGCTTGCGCTTGCTTTTCTCGGCCATCCGTTCCTCCTGGGGTGGAATCGCGCAGTATGTCGACGGGCGGACAATCTCGACGGCGGCTGAGGATAGCCGCATCGAGCCTTGGCGTCACCCCTCGGCTGCCGCACGCTCCAGGGATGATTCGTCCCGGACCCGGGGACGGGGCCTCGTGACTTCTCCCGACGCCCCCGATTTGAGCCGCGAACCCGCGGCCGACCGCGTCGAGAGGCTGGCGATCGTAGGATTCGCCGCGCTCATCGGCTTCGGCTGTCTCCTCCGCTTCTGGAAGCTCGCCGACGACGGCCTATGGTACGACGAGATGTGGACGGTCGTCGCCGCTTCGGATCGTCCGTTCATGGAGATGTACCGCGGGTGGATCCTCGGCGACCCCCATCCTCCCGGATACTTCCTGTTCTACTTCGCGTGGCTCGCCGTCTTTCCCGCCGACGAGCTCTGGGTCCGGATTCCCAACGCGATCGCCGGCGTCCTCACCGTCGCCTTCCTGCTCTTCGGCACGACTAGGGTGCTGTCCCGCGACGCGCGCATCTACGCGGCGGCGCTCGCGGCGTTCTCTTACCTCTACATCTTCTACTCCGTCAACGTGAAGCAGTACAGCGCCACCATCCTGCTCGTCACGGTCGCGACGGTCCTCTACCTCGAGATCGCCAAGGGCCGGCGTCTGAGCCGCCGCACCGCGGTCGCGCTGGCGGCGACGAGCGTGTGCCTCGCGTATCTCGATCACTTCGGGATGGCCTACTCGTGGACTCTGCTCGGGTTGCTCGCCGTCACGTTGCGCGGCGACCCGAACAGCCTCCGCCTGCTCGGAAAGGTGGCCCTCACCTTCGTCGTGACCTATCTGCCGATCGCCTACTTCCTGTACTTCGCGTTCCAGTATTCGGACAACTCCCAGGCGAGCGACCTCGGCGCCTTCCTCGCGGACCTCGCTCCCTCCCTGTTCTTCGACGACCGCACCTCCGTCGCCGCCTTCTTGGTCGCGCTCGTCGCCGGTCTGGCGATGCGCATGCCGCCGGCGCGCTCGGAGCTGAGAGCCGGGCCGATCCGGCCCGTGCTCACGCTCCTGGTGACCGTCGCAGGCGGTTTGCTCCTCCTCTCGCTGAAGCAGCCGATCTTGGTGATCCGGTACTTCATCGTGCTCTTCCCCGTGGCCTCGATCGCAGTCGCGGTCCTCACAGCGGCTGCCTTCCCGATCTCGGCCGGGTGGCGAGCGGTCGTGCCGCTCCTCTTCTTCACCCGGGCGGCGGTAGTCGACTTCCGAGCCGTGGACGGCATGCAGCGGCAGGAGTGGGACACGAGCGTGGACCTCGTCCTCGCTTCGGCCCAGCCCGACGACGTCGTGTACGTGCTCGGGGCCGACCCGGCCCGGTCCACGTTGGACTACCTGAGGGTGGGAGACTACGACAGCGTCGTCTATCGCCAGAACCTGGAGTTCTACGAGTACTACTTCCGCCGCCGGGGGGCGGACGAGCTCGCCGGTCGATTGAGGCTCGTCGAGCCGACCGTGCCAGCGGCCCGTCAGCTGGCGGACCGCCACCGGGGGACGGGCGACACCGTCTGGATCCTGGCCGGCCACCACATCCAGCTCGACGAGGAATCGCTCTGGACGCTCGAGCAGGCCGCGCGCGGCGTCGAGACGACGTGGCTGTACAGCACCATCGTCTACCGGATCGGGTTCTGAAATCCCGGGAGCGCGGAAGCCGCGGAGCCTAGGCACCGAGCGTCGCGGCTGCGCGACTTGCGTCAGTCGCGCGTGCGCATCGCCCTCTTGGGGGGGTCCCCCGAGGCTGCCATGCACGTCCCCAGCAGCCGCGCCCGTTCAGCGGCTGACGCGCCGTTGGTACGTCGCTTGCGAGCACCACGGGCGCTTGCCCCCCGCAACGAGGAGAGCGCGTGTTGCTGAAAGCCACTCTTGCAGGCGTGCCCGGCGACGTCGACCTGAGCTACCAGCTGCGTCGCGGTGTCGACGGTGAATGGCGAGGGACGTTCTTCTTCCAGGCGGACGACCCCACGAGCCTGAACCGTCTGATGGGCGACCGCCGGGCGGTCCTGGAGACGACGCTCGAAGAGGCACGCCGCGCCCTGCCGGTGACGATCACGTCGTGCACCCCCGGCGGCGTGGCCCTGTTCGAGAGCGACAAGCGGACAGTCTCGCTCGATCGCCCGCGCTCGACGCCGTCGAGCGTAGAAGCTCGCAACTAGATCGCTCCATCGACCTCCTCCGAGGTCGACGGCCGCCCGGGCTCGCGGGAACGTCGGCTCGGCTCGTGGGGAGCGACTGCCAGCCTCGCCACCTGCACCTGGCGGGGCCCGCGCCTACTCCTGCATCGTAGGCCGCGATTCTCTCCCGCGAGGGCCCGTTGCCTCCTCTCATATCCATCATGGCGGTGGCCCTCGGGGGCGCGCTGGGATCGGTGCTGCGTTACTTGGTGGGTGCGGCTTTCCTGCGGCCCGGAATGGGCGATCTGCCCTGGGGGACGTTCACCGTCAACGTCACCGGCGCGCTGGCGTTGGGGTTCCTGGCGCGGTACTTCGCGCCACCTCACGCCTCCACATCCCTGTTCCTGGCGCTCACGGTCGGGCTCTGCGGAGGTTATACGACTTTCTCGACGTTCGCGCTCGACATGTACACCTTGGCCGAACGGGGTGCACTTGGGCGCGCGATTCTCTATGCGCTGATGAGCGTCGTCGTCTCGTACGCGGCGCTCGCGATCGGGTATCAGCTCGCGAGAGGGCTACGACCGCTGCCGTGACGAGCGGGGAGCATCACGGCCGATAGCGGTCCGTGTGCCGCCAGTAGCTGCGTGCCGAGTCGATGGCTCGCATCGCCGCCTCGACATCCGGATCGGGCTCGCGGCATAGATACATGTCGAGCTCGTCGAGAAAGGCGATCGTCCTGCGCCGCTCGTCCGCGCTGATCTTCAGCTCCTCGAGCCAACCGCGCTCCTTGACCGCGGAACACAGCTCGACGAGGTCACCCCGAAGCAATGCCGCTCGGTAAGCCGATAGGTGTCTGTTGACCGTATGGAACGGCATGGCACGCCGATGACGTGTAAGTCGCCTACATCCGCATTCGCGCGACGATGCGGGCAAGCAACGTGCCGAACGGGCACTGCCGCCGATTTCGGGGGCTATCCGCTGATGGCTTCGATCCAGCTCCCGAGTCGCTCGAGCGCCTTCAGCGCGGCTTGCGTGTCGCGCTTCCTCGCAGCCGTCCGTAGCTCGCGCACGATCGAGTTCGTCTCTGCGATCATCCAGTCGACGCCGGAGAGTCCTGACCCATCGGGAAGCCAGTCACGTTCGCCGAGCTCCTGCTCGATGTCATCGAGTCTGCCCGCGAGGACCATGTGCCGAAAGCGCGCCAGCGACCTGGTCAGGTGGTCGCGGAAGTTGGCTACCGATTGCTTTCCCAGTCGCTGCCAGTAGACACGTGCGCGCGCGGCCGCGACATACGCTCCTGCGAAGTCCGGCTCGGGCTGTTGCTCGAGGCAGGCGAGCATCCGCTCGAGCAGTGCCTCGGTGATCGCTCGATCCGTCGGACTGAGGTCCAGGTCGGCCATCCAGAGGCGGTCGCGCACGTGACGAATGACGTCGTCACAGTCGCCCCGGCGGATCTGCTCCAGATAGCCAGCAAGATGCTTGTCGACGATGTGGAAGGGCGTCGTCGGGTCCATCAACCTTCACCGAACCACCTGGAGACCGGGCCGTGCCCTCTGCGGTCTTTTCGCGAGGACGCTTCGGTTTGCCAGCAACACGCGTGCCGCAACGTGTTGCCATGGTGCGACTTAGCAAGCGGGGCGGTGCCAACGGTGGTGGGGAACGCTCCGTCCCCCGGAAGAGTCGTGGGACCGCCGCGGCTGCTCCGTCACGAGCGCGCTGACGATCTTGGCGGGCTCGGGAGCCCATCCCACTTGGAGATGCCCTCGCCGCGAGTCGAACGCGGGACCTACTGCTTAGGAGGCAGTCGCTCTATCCACTGAGCTACGAGGGCGAAGTCGGGTTCAAGCTCGCCCGCGCCTCTCCGAGTGTCCACCCTCCGGGAAACGCTCCCGCTAAACGCTGCTAAGCGTCGTCCTTCGTCGCTTCGCCCCAGTCGAGGAACTGCGGCTCGGCCTCCGCGCGGCGCCCCGCCAGGTATCCGACGCAGTATGCGCGAAGGGTCGCGTCGAAGCGCCCCATGTCGGGCGAAGTGCGCAGACCGGCCTCTCCCTTGCGACGCAGCGCCTGCGCGAGCTTGGTCACCGCCTCGATGAGCTCCATGACGTACGGATCGCCGGCAGCAGCCAACTCGCCGCGACCCAAATGCGGGTTGGAGCCTATCCCGGTCACCACGCCTTCCTCGCCTTCCGCCTCCTCGGGCTTGCCCATCGTGCGCCGCGCACCGAGCGGCTCCCGTTTCGGGAGAGGGTCCTCGGGCGAGATGAATGCACCCTGTATGGCATCGGGCCGCCGCTCCGGAATCGGATCGTCGGGTTGGATGAACGCCGCCGCGACCTTGTCGCTCCTCACCGGAATGGGATCGTCGGGCGAGATGAACGCTTCCTCGACACCCTTCGGCGGCGCCGCCGACTGCTTGGGAGCGGATGAGCTGCGGCTCACGTGCTTACGGCTCCCCGGTGGGAAAGCCGGAGGCGGCAGGCGGCCACCCTTCTTGTTGTTGTTGTCGCTCATGACGCGCGCTCCCTCTCGGCCGGCTGGAGGCCGTAAGAGGCCACCCCCACCAGTGGGCCGCAATATACCCACCGGAATGATCAGGAAACAAAGGTTTCCACCGCCCGCCGCCGGGAAAGGGCGCTCAGAGCCTCAGATCCCAGCCCCTGATCTCCTCGAGCAGCTCGTAGTTGGTCAGGTCGAGGTGGAGCGGCGTCACCGAGACGAAGCCGTCTTCGACGGCTTGGAAATCCGAATCTTGGGCTCCGCTCCACTTGGCCACCCCTCCGCTGATCCAGAAGTACTCGCGACCCGAGGGGTCCTTCGCCCGCGTGATCGACTCGGCGAACCGTCTTTGGCCGAGGGAGGTGACCTTGATGCCCCGCACCTCTGCCGGCGCGACGGCCGGGAGATTGATGTTGAAGAGCGTGTCGGGAGGAAGCCCTTCCCTCCCGAGGATCGCCACCAGGATGGCCCGCACGATCTCCTGCCACCCCTCGATCTCCTCGTGCAGCGCGCCCGAGTAGGAGAGCGCGATGGCGGGCATTCCCATGACGGTGGCTTCCATCGCCGCGGCGACCGTGCCCGAGTACAGCACGTCCTCGCCCATGTTGGGACCGTGGTTGATCCCGGAGAGACACACCTGCGGGCGATCGGGCAGCAGTTGGTTCAATGCGAGCAGCACGCAGTCCGTGGGCGTGCCGTCCACGATCCAGGTCCCATCGACCGTTCGTCGCGCGCGCAGCGGGTGATGCAGCGTGAGCGAGTGACTCGTCGCGCTCTGCTCCCGGTCGGGAGCGACGATGGTGACGGACCCGAGCGCGGCAGCCGCGGAGGCGAGGACGCGGATCCCCGTCGCGAGGTACCCGTCGTCGTTCGTGCAGAGGATCTTCAGCGGTCGCTCGACTGCGGAAGTGTGAGCACGTCGCGTAGCCCCTCGAGGTCCGCCTTCATGCTCGAGAGCAGCTCGGGGCCGAGGACGTGCTGACGCCCGCCCTCCAACTCGCCGGCCTGACGCATCTCCAGCAGCCGCTTGTTCGCGCCCTCGATGGTGTACTTCTGCACGTACAGGAGATGCTTGACCAGCATGACCAGCTCGATGTCCTGAGCCCGGTAGACGCGGTTGCCCGCCCGGTTCTTGCCCGGGTTGAGCACCTCGAACTGCGTCTCCCAATACCTGAGCACGTGGGGCTTGAGGCCGGTGAGGTCGCAGACTTCGCCGATCGAGTAGTACACCTTACGCGCGATGGGCTCGCTCATGACCACTCCTCCGGCTTCGGGTCGCGGGTCATCAGGGCTCGGAGGGCATCGGAGGGCGCGCGGCCCTCGTACAGGATGGCGTACATCTGCTCGGTGATGGGCATCTCCACGCCGTAGCGACGGGACAGCTCGTAGGCCGCGCGCGTCGTCTGCACCCCTTCCGCGACGGCCGTCATGTCGGCGAGCACGGCGGCGAGCGACTCCCCCTGCCCCAGCCGGTAGCCGACGGTGCGATTGCGGCTGAGCGATCCCGTGCAGGTGAGCACCAAGTCGCCGAGTCCCGCCAACCCGTAGAAGGTAGCCTTCTGGGCACCCACCGCGAGGCCGAGCCGGGTGATCTCCGCGAGCCCTCTCGTGATGAGCGCCGCCGTCGTGTTGTGCCCGAACCCGAGCCCGGCCGTGGTGCCCGCGGCGAGAGCGATCACGTTCTTGAGCGCTCCGCCGAGCTCCACGCCGACGACGTCCGCATTGGTATAGACGCGGAAGTTGGATGTCTGGAACCAGTCGCGCGCCCACACGGCCGACTCCGCGTCGCGGCTGGCGATGACCACGGCGGTCGGCTGCCCCGACGCGACCTCCTGTGCGAAGCTGGGCCCGGAGAGCACGCACAAGCGGCCGGCGATGCTGGCCGGAAGGGTCGCGGCGAGCACCTCGTCCATCCGCAGCAAGGTATCGACCTCGATTCCCTTCGACGCGCTGACGACCAATGCCTCGGGGTCGAGATGGGGTCCCGCGCTCTCCACCACCTTACGCACGAACTGCGAGGGGCTCGCCGAGACCACGAGACGGGCCCCCGCCACCGCAGTCTCCAAGTCGGGCTCCGCAGTCAGAGTCGGCGGAAGGGAAATGCCCTTCAGGTAGGGATTTGCGTGCTCCCGGTTGATGGAGCGTGCGACGTCCGGCTCGTACGACCAGATGGTGACCCGGTGGCCCCTCTGGGCGAGAATGGCGCCGAGAGCCGTGCCCCAGGCGCCGGCTCCGATCACCGCGGCGCGCGTTCCGCTCACGCGTTCGGCTCCCCGCTGGGAGGGCCGGCGGTCACCCCCTTCTTGTCGCGCCCGAATCGATGCTCCTCGCCCCGGGCGAGGCGGCGGATGTTCTTGCGGTGCGCCCAGATCACGAAGGCGCTCATGGCCGCCGAGAACCAAACGAGGCTCGTCCCCCCCTGATGCGGCGTCACGGCGACGAGGGCCGGCAGCGCGGCTGCCGCGGCGATCGATCCGACGGAGACGAACCCGCTCGCGAACGTCACGGCGGACCACAGGACCAGGCCGCCGAGAACGGCCCAGGGCGCCAGGGCCAAGAAGACGCCCGCGCTCGTCGCGATCCCCTTACCGCCGCGAAAGCCGACCCAGACGCTGAACATGTGCCCCACGATCGCCGCACCCCCGTACGCCAGCGTCCACCCGAACGGCGCCGGGACGAGACGCGGAAAGAGAAGGACCGGGAGCAAACCCTTGCCGATGTCGGCGATCACGACCGGGACCGCCGACTTCCACCCCAGCACGCGAAAGGCGTTCGTGGCTCCGAGGTTACCTGACCCGTGCCTCCTCAAGTCGATCCCGTGAAATGCTTTGCCGATGATGAAGCTCGAGGGGATCGAGCCGGCGAGATACGACAGCGCGACCAGGAGGTAAGTCACTGATCCTTGCCGCTGCGCACCTTCAGACGGATCGGGGAGCCCATGAAGGTCCACGCCTCGCGGAAGCCGTTGTGGAGAAAGCGAATGTAGTGGTCGGCCAGAGCCTTCGGAAAGTTGCAGAAGACGGCGAAGCTGGGCGGCCGGACGCCGATTTGGGTGGCGTACCGGACCTTCACACGCCGGCCGCGGTGCGTGGGTGGCGGTTGGCGGTCGAGCAGACTCGCCAGGACCTCGTTGACCTCGTGCGTCTCGATGCGCCGGAGGCGCTGCTCCTGGACCTCGAGGACGAGATCCAGGCATTTCCTCACACGCTGTCCCGTCAGCGCCGACGTGAAGACGATGGGAACCCACTGCAGGAAAGGCACACGCTCCCGGACCATCTTCTCCCAGTCGGGCCCGGTCATCGTCTCTTTGGTGACCAGGTCCCACTTGTTGGCCACCAGGATCAGCCCCTTACCCGAGTCCCAGGCGTTCTGGGCGATCCGCACGTCCTGCGCGTGCAGCTCGTCCTCGGTGGCGTCGACCATCACGATGCAGACATCGGCGTCTTGAATGGCCCGCTCCGTCCGGAGCGCGCTGTAGTACTCCAGGTCGTCCTTCACCTTCGCCTGACGCCTGAGTCCCGCGGTATCGACGAAGACCAGCGTTCGTCCATGGTACTGGAACGGTGTATCCACCGAGTCGCGGGTCGTGCCGGCTTCTTCGGAAACGACCACGCGCTCCTCGCCGAGCAGTCGGTTCACGAAGCTCGACTTCCCCACATTGGGCTTCCCGACGACGGCGACCCGGATCTCGTCCTCGGCGGCCTCCGACGATTCCGGACGTGGAATCAACGAAAGCACGCGGTCGAGGAGGTCGCCGGATCCCTTTCCGGACATCGCGCTGACGGGGAGCGGTTCTCCCAGCCCGAGCGACCAGAAGTCGTGGCGGGCTTCGTCGCGCGGAAGGTTGTCGAGCTTGTTCGCCACGAGCACGATGGGCTTGCCCGACTTGCGCAGGATCCCGGCGAGCAGCTCGTCGAGCGGATGGATCCCCTCGCGCGCATCCACGAGGAACATGACCGCGTCGGCCTGCTCGACGGCGGCCAGCGCCTGAGCGCGAATCGCGCGGTCGAGCGGCGCGTCGCTCCCCTCGATCACACCCCCCGTGTCGACGATGTAGAAGTCCCGGCCGGTCCACTCGGCGCGCGCGAAGTTGCGGTCGCGTGTCACGCCGGGGCGATCGTCGACGATCGCGAGGCGCCGGCCGATGATCCTGTTGAAGAACGTCGACTTCCCCACGTTCGGCCGCCCCACGATGGCGACCACCGGCAGGCGGCCGGTCACGCTGCGCTCAGCGCCGCGGTCACCTCGTAACCGGACCGGATCTCCGCGGGCCCGAGGCGCGCCACGAGCTCGGCCCTCGACATGTCGTCGATGAAGCGGCCATCGGCGTTGAGCGCTTCGGCAGGCAGGAGCACCAGATCGCCCTCCCGGCCCTCCCCGAGCGCGCGCAGGATATCCCTCCCCCCGAGCAGCCCCGCGACGGTCACCGTCTCGCCGAAGTAGTCGTTCGCCACCTCGATCACCTCGACCGTGGCGCCGGTCGCGCGCGCCAATGCGTCCGCGCGCTCACGCAGGAAAGGAGCCATCGAAGCCCCCGTGACCAAGCGCAGGCGCCTGCCGGTCAGCCGCGGCACGCCGGCCAACCCGCTCTCGAAGCCCTCGACGAAGCGGCGGATCTGCCCCACGCCGTTCTCGTAGAGCGCGCCGTCGTCGTAGTAGGCCGCCCCGGGGATCGGAAGTCCAGCGATGAGGTACATTTCGTCCGCCGCGTAGCACCAGCCGATGCCCCGTTCGGGCAGCGACCTCCGTCGTGCCTCGTCCACCCGCTCGATCGCGCGCGCGGCCTCGGGGGCGGTGAGCAGCCGCACGGGTCGGTTCAGGTTGTAACGGGTGAGGCCGACCGGCACGACCGAGAGCGAGCGGATGG
>Ga0073934_10012474_pt1 | contig 9996 bp, 7 predicted proteins | sample LarsenN4metaG_FD_76834 | JGI IMG/M metagenome (GOLD analysis project Ga0073934, IMG submission 76834) | Hot spring sediment bacterial and archeal communities from British Columbia, Canada, to study Microbial Dark Matter (Phase II) - Larsen... ... | reverse complement strand
GTGCTACGTGCCGGGGTATCGCGCGGCGGACAAGTTGGCGCCCGCGCCGGATGCGGATTTTCTCGAGGCGGCCTGGGAGCGGATCGCCTCGGCGGCGGCGCGGGCGCGCGTGGGCGTGGTGCTGGGCACGGAGCGGGTGGTGGCGGACGGCCTGGTGGCGACGGCGCTGGTGATCGATGCCGGTGGCGCGCGGCTCGGGTTTCAAGACAAGGTGCAGATCGACCCGGGCGAGGAGGCGACCTACAGGCCGGGCGCCGGGCGGCGCGTGTTCACGATCGGCGGACTCACGTTTGGCATCGCCATCTGCCATGAAGGCTGGCGCTATCCGGAGACGGTGCGCTGGGCGGCGCAACGTGGCGCGCACGTGGTGTTTCATCCGCACTTCCACGAAGCCGAACCGGGATCGTACCGGCCTGTGTCGTTCGCCGATCCGGCCAACACCTTTCACGAGAAGTCGATGCTGTGCCGGGCGGCAGAGAACAACTGCTTCTTCGTGTCGGTGAACTGCGCCAGCGCCGGCTCACCGACGACGTCGGCCGTGGTGCGGCCCGACGGCACGGCGCAGTGCTGGCAGCCGTATGGCGAGCACGGGTTGCTGGTGGCCGATCTGAACCTGGCCGAGGCCACGGGGTTGCTGGCGGGCCGCTGCAAAGCGCCATATGGCGAGGCGCTGTAGATGCAAAAAGGGCCAGCCCGAAGGCCGGCCCTTTCCCGCTCCTTGCGGAGCCCCTGAAGCTTCCGCGCTCTAGAAGTCGAGACGCAGACCCATGGTGATGATGCGCGGACCCGACTGCGGACCGGTGGCCGCGCCGAAGGCGGCGTTGCCAATCGCCCCGTTCACGCCGAAGTTGGTCCGGTTGAACAGGTTGAACATGTCGGCGCGGTAGACGAAGTCGATCGCGCGAGTGTCGTTGAGTTCCCAACGGAAGCGCTTGGAGAGCGAGATGTTCTCCTCGCGCACCATGGGCTGGCGGAAGGCCGAGTGGTAGAGGGCCGCCGTGCCGAGCGTGTAGCGCGGAGCGGAGGCGAAGGGCGCGTTGGCGCCGGAGTTGAAGAAGCGGACGCTCGTGTTGCCCGGATCGAGCGTGCTGTAGTCGACGCCGGTTCTCACGGCGCTGTTCACCTGGTTGGCCTTGGTGAGGCGCGAGAAGAGCACGCCGTTGCCGAGCGGGTTGCCGGGGGTGGCCACCTGGAAGAGCACGCCGGAGCGGTACTGCAGGGCCGCCGAGACGTTCCAGCCGCCGATGAGGAAGTTGGCCGCGCGGTTGGTGGTGTTGAGGAACTTCTTGCCCTTGCCGACGGGCAGCTCGTAGGAGCTGAGCACGTTCAGGATGTGGGGCTGGTCAAAGGGCAGGTACGACTTCATGTCGTCCAGGTTGTAGGCATCCTGGGCGCCGACGTTGAAGTGCTGCGAGAAGATCTGGCGGTAGTGGTTGGCCGCCAGCGACTTCGAGAAGGTGTAGCTGGAGAGCAACTGCCAGTCGCCGAAGCGGCGTTCGAGCTTGGCCTGGAAGGCGTCGTACCAGGTTTTGCCGTGGCCGGAGTTGCGGCTGATGACGCCAAAGAACTGCGGATAGGGGCGCAGGGCTTGGGCGAGCGTCTGGTTGTTCGGGAAGGCGGCGTAGGGCTTGGTGAAGCCGGCGGCCACCACGGCCGGATCGTCGATGCGGCGGCCGAGCAGGTCGCCGAGCACGAGGCGGCTCGAGGGCAACTGGTTGATGTCGACGCTGGAGTTCAGGCGCTGGCCGCGGTTGCCGACGTAGGCCAGATCGATGAGGAAATTCCGCACCTCGTGCTGGAGGTTGAGGCTCCACTCATGCACGCGCGGCGACTTGCCGAAGGTGCTTGACATGTGGTCCATGTCGCCGGAGAGGATGCCCTGGGTGGCGCTCAGCGACGGCGGGTCGGTGAAGTTGGACGGGCGGGGCACGCCGTTGTCCCAATTGAGGGCCTGGTTGAGGCCGTCGGAGACGTAGCTGATCAAGCCGCTGCCATAGCCGAGGCGGCAGCCGCAGCCGCCGTTGCCGAGCGTCTGGTAGTAGACGCCCCAGCCGCCGCGGAAGACGGTCTTGTTGGCGATGCGGTAGGCGAAGCCGACGCGCGGACCGAGGTTGCTGAAGTCGGTCGGGTAGAACCGCTTCACGTTCGCGCGGCCTGCGCCGAAGCCGGCGAAGACGAGCGTGCCGGGGAGGCCGCCGGCGCCGGGGTTGGGCTTGGTGAGGTCGATGTGCGAGTAGTCGCCGTTCTTCTCATGCCAGCCGATGGGCACCTCATAGCGCATGCCGAGGTTCAGCGTGAGGCGCGAGTTCACCTTCCAGTTGTCCTGGAAGTAACCGGCAGTGTAGCCGTAGCGGATGCCGAAGATCAGGCTCTCGGGAACCACGGAACGGTTGGCCGAGTCGGCGGCGCCGAGCAGCATGCTGGCAAACGCATTGCCCGTGGTGGTGAGAGCCGTCGGCAGGGCCGTTTGGGCGCGGTTAAAGAAGAACTGGCCGTTGGTGCCGGCAAGGTCGAGCGGATCGGAGAAGGTCCGCAGGTTGCGCCAGTCCCAGCCGATCTTGATTTCGTGCTTGCCGGTCAGGTAAGTGATGCCCTGGGAGAGGTGGTAGGTCCAGTTGAACTGGGTGCCGTTGGAGACTTTGCCGTCCTGCACGCCCCAAGCCGACAAGTTGTCGGCGCCGAGGAAGTTCACGCGCGGGAAGGCGTCGGAAAGGCCTTTCACGTCGGGGATTCCGATCTTGGAGCCGAAGCCCTTTTGCGCCGGGTTGTCCCAACCCTGTTGCTGGCGGGTGAAGCTGAATGTGGAGTGGATGAGCAGGGTCGGCTTGAGCACCAGGTCGTGGTTGACTCGGTAGTTCTCCGGCTGTTGCGTGTTCGAGCCGAGACCGTTGCCGAGCGGACCATCGAAGTTGGTCGTGTTCTGAATGTCCTGGTTCTGGCGGCTCATGTAGTAGGACACGCGGTTGCTGTTGGAGAAGGCGTGGTCGAACTTCAGGCTCCAGTGGTAGTCGTTCACCTTGGAGGTGTTGACGAACGCATAGTTGTTGGCGATGACCGGATTGGTTGGGTTGGGGATAAGCGGAAGGACATTGGTGGCCACGCGCGAGAAGCGGCTGCGCGGGATGATGTTGCCCGCAAACGGGGTGCGGGTGTTGCCCGAAGTGGTGGCCGGGTCGTAGATCAACTGAGAACCGGCGAAGTTGCCGTCCTTCCAGGCCGTCTGCGGCACGGTCAGCACGGGGAAGCCGAGCGAGGCGGGGCGCAGGTCCTTGGCGTAGGTGAAATACCAAAAGGTCTTGTTGCGGCCATCGTAGACTTTGGGAATCCACACCGGACCGCCGAGCACGCCGCCCGCTTCGTTGAAGCGTTCCTTCGGGCGGAAGCCGGGGGCGTTGGCCGGGTTGCGGTTCACGTTGTAGCCGGCCGCGTTGAAGATGTCGCGGCGCAGGTTCCAGAACAGGCCGCCGTGCAGATCGTTGGTGCCCGACTTGGTGATGAACACCTCGACACCGCCGCCGAAGCGGCCATACTCGGAGGAGTAGGTGCCGGTGAGCAGCTTGAATTCGCCGAACTGCTCGGAGGCGGGGAAGTTAAACGAAACGCCGCCGGACTCAGGGATGGTCGCGCTGCCGCCGTCGAGGAGAATCTCCTTGGCGCGGCCGCCCGAACCGGAGATCGAGGTTTCCGGCGTGCCCGAGCTCACGCCGGGCATGTAGCGGATGAAGGCTTCCGGGTTGCGGATGCCGCCGGTGAACAGCGGCAGGGTGTTCATAAACTTGTTGGAGAAGTTCTGGCCGCGCGTGGCGTCCTGCGCCTCCAGCAGCGGCGCTTCGGCGGTGACTTCGACGGACTGCTGCACGTCACCGACTTCGAGCGACAGATCAAGCACGACGCGCTGCGCGACGCGCACTTCCAGCCCGCTGCGGACCAGCTTTTTGAAGCCGGTCTGGGCGACGCTCACTTCATACATACCCACCGGCACGCTGCCAAAAACATAGAGCCCCGCCGCGGACGTGACCGTCTCGGTTGTAATGCCGCTGGACAGGTTTTTGGCGGTGACCTTCGCATTTGGGATGGCCGCGCCACCCGGATCAGTGATCGTACCTGCAATGGAACCCGTGCTGACTTGCCCAAAGCACAGGGAACTGACAAGCAGGAACACCACGACAAACGTTGTCTTCGTGTTCATAAACCCCTTCTTCGATTGTGTGAATTCCCACACCTGCCCCTAAAGCGGTGCAAGAACGTTATTGAATTGTATTTTCCCTGACAGGAATCGTCAAGTGAAAGATCGGCGGAACGGTTGCGGGAGTTTACTGCAACTTGTTCTATTTCATACTGTTAGCGGCCGTAACCCCTGCCGCGGCGATGATGCCATCCTGGTTTGACTGGACGCCGGAAACCCCAATCGCTCCAATGAGTTCCGTGCCCGCCATGAGGGGGATGCCGCCTTCCACCGGCATGAAGCCGGGCAGCTTGAGCACGGCCTGGCGTCCGCCCACCAGCGCGTCTTCCTGGGCCTTGGTGGGGCGCTTGAAGCGGACCGCGGCCATCGCCTTCTCCTGGGCCACGGCGAGGGAGCCGATCTGGGTGCCGTCCATCTTCTGGAGGTAGATGAGGTTGGCGCCGTCGTCGACGATGGCGATGACGACGTTCCAGTTGTTCTTGCGCGCCTCGGCCTCGGCGGCGGCGGCGATCTTCTTGGCGGCCTCGAGCGTCAGCGACTTCTTCGTCGCCAGTTGGCCGGGCAGGGAAGCGGCGCACAAGAGCGCGGTGAGGATGAGTTTGTTCATGACAAGATCTCCTTGGGGGTTCCTTGCATGGTATCCCAGCCTGAGGCGCGCGGTTGGCGGAACGCCTCCCCCGATCTGGCCGCTTGGCGCCCTACGGGGTTCGGAGCCGTGCGGCAATCGCTGCCGGCGAGACACGTTGGAAGTGGCCGGTGTTCCAGGTGTAGATGGCTCCGGCAGCGGACTTTTCCGCCGCTCTCATAATCAGCCCGTCGTAGATATAGGACTTAGCTAGCCCCGTCCCGGCCAGGCGCTCGATGGTCTCACAGTACTCCTCATCGGTGAGCGAGATGACCGTGAAGCGTTCGCGCATCTGCCGGATGAAGAGGAGCGCCTGCTCAGGGGGAATGGGCGGTTTCGCCGGCAGCCGCGTCATTGTGGAGTAGACCTCGGCGACGGTGTGCGCGGCGCAGAACGCCCTGGAGGGCGCCGCTGGCTTAAACAGAGCAACGCTTGCCTCATGCTGAGGGTGATCCCCCCAAAAAGCGGCGACAAAGACGGAGGTGTCCAGGAAGACCTTCACTGGCCGGGTCCCAGGGCTCTCAGTTCGCGTTCTTCGCGCGCCTCGTCGATGAGCTTGCGAAGGGAAACCGCGGCGTTCTGTCCGGACCGGTAGACCCAGATCCCGTCTTCCTTGCGAATGGGAGCGGCGGCCCGTACGGGCTGGAGTGTGATTTGGTCGCCTTCGGTTTCGAGACGAAGGGTGTCCCCGGGCTCGAGCTGCAATTGCTGGCGCAGGGCCTTTGGCAGCGTGACGCGTCCGGCAGCGTCGATCGTCAGTTCGCTCGCCATGCTGGGATAACACAATGGGTGGACCCAGTAGCAAAACCCACTCGGAACCTTGGCTGTCTGGAGTTGCCTTCGATCGGGCAGGGGCAGTCTGATCCTGCCTCTCGTTGATTGCCGCGCCCGACTCCACGGGTGCGCCCCGCCTGGCCCTACAGCTTAATAAAGATGCGCCGCCGGTACAGCACCCAGGCGAACGCGAACAGCGCGGCGACGTTGGCCAGACCGTAGAGCGCGCTGGCGTTGAGGGGCGAGGCGATCTGGAGGAAGAAGCCGTCGTAGAGCGCCTTCTTCCAACCGGTGACGTGCATGAGGTCGCCGAGGATGCTCGACAGCGAATAGACGGCGATGGCATTGACGCCGAAGATGACGAAGAATTGGGCGGCACTCTTGTGGCCGCGCACATCGACCAGCCACCAGGTGAGGGCCATGCCCAGGAAGGCGTGGCCGGAGGTGAACATGGCGAACGAGGAGGTCCAGAGGTTCTTGTTGATGGGCAGCCAGAGGTCGCACAACAGGCCCAGGGCGATGAGGCCGAAGCCCCAGACGGCGAGCGAGCGGAGCTTGGAGCGGTTGTCGTCGTCCGAGCGTAGGATGCCACCGCAGAGGAGGCCGAAGAGGGTGTTGGCGATGGAGGGGATGGTGGAGACGATGCCCTCGGGGTCCCAGCGCAGCTGGTTCTTGTAGAGATGCCCCTGGAGGAGCATCGAATCGATGTATTGGATGAAGTTGCCCTGGAGGTCGAGGATGCCCGCGCCGTAGCCGGGCACGGGGTAGAGCTTCATCAGCGCCCAGTAGGAGGCCAGCAGCCCCGCCGCCCACAGGACGAGGCCCCGCGTTTCGCTATAGAACGCGATGATGGATGCGAACAGGTAGCACAGGGCGATGCGCTGCAGCACGCCGGGGATGCGCAGGTGGGCGAAGTCGAACGCCGGGAATGCGTTCAGGAAGAGGCCGATGGCGAACAGGGCGCCGGCGCGGAGGCCGGCATGGCGCAGGAAGACCTCGGGCTTTTCGCCGCGCGCGCGGCGCGAGGCGAAGCTGAAGGCCATGGCCACGCCCATGATCCAGAGGAAGAAGGGGAAGATGAGGTCGGTCGGCGTCCAACCGTGCCATTCGGCGTGGAGCAGCGGCCGGTAGGCGTTGGAGTGGTCGCCGAGGTTGTTCACCAGGATCATGCCGGCGATGGTGGCGCCGCGGAAGGCGTCGAGCGAGGTGAGGCGGCGCGAGGCGGGCTGCGCCTCGGCGGTGTGGGCGGGGGCGGCAGAGGGCATGATCAGCCGCGCACTTTATTCGTCTTGTAATCCCACTCCAGGCGCTTCTTCTGGCGGTAGGAGGCGTTGGCGACGTGAGCCGCCCCGGCGGCGTAGTGGCCTTCGGTGGCGTTCTCTCGGGACGGCGAGCCGTCGCGGATGGACTTGATGAACAGCTCGGCGTGGCTGAGGCCGCGGTCGATGGTGATCACGGTGGGTTCCTTCGGCGGCGGCAGCGGTTCCTTCGGCCGGCCGTTGGGCAGGTAGCCCTTGGCAACGTAGTATTGCTCGCGCATCTCGCGCGGCCACTGGTAGGTGCCGTAGCTTTGCACGTCGCGGTCTTCGGGTTCGGGGAAGACGACCAGGGTGTTGCGCTCCTCGTGCATGGTGCCCTCGGTGCCGTGGATGGTCCAGGGGCGCTGGCGGTAGCTGGTTTCCAGGTTGACGTAGATGTCGGCGAGGAAGCCGTCGTACTCGAAGATGGTGTTCATGTAGTCCGGTACGGTACGGCCGTCATTCCACTTGTAGATGCCGCCGTGGGAGCTGGCGGCGCGCGGGGCGGGCACGTCCATCACCTCGTGCAGCCAGGTGAGCAGGTGGACATAGAGGTCGGTGGCCACGCCGCCGGAGTATTCCCACCAGCAGCGCCATTGAAAGAAGGTACGGGCGTCGAAGGGCTTGTTCTTGTAGTGGCCGAGGAAGCGCGGCCAGTCGATGGTTTCGGGCGAGGCGTCGGGCGGAATGGCGTATTTCCACGAGCCCTGGGCGTTGTTGCGGTGGTTGGACATGCGCACCATGTGGACTTTGCCCAACTGGCCGCTCTTGACGATCTCGCGCGCCTTGGCGGTGAGCGTGGAGGTCTTACCCTGGCTGCCCACGACCAGCACTTTGCCCGAGGCCTTTTCGGCGGCGATCATCTGCGGGCCTTCGGCGAGGCTCCAGGTCATCGGCTTTTCGATGTAGACGTGCTTGCCGGCCGAAAGCGCGTCGAGGGTAAGCTTCTTGTGCAGGTGGTCGGGCACGGCGATGACGACGGCGTCGATGTCCTTGCGGTCGAGGATGGCGCGGTAGTCCTTGCCGACCATGATCTGGTCGTTGATCTGCTCCTTGGCGCGCTTCAGGCAACCGTCGTAGAGATCGACCACCGCCACGCAGTTCACGCCGGCGATGGACTTATGGTCTTCAATGAGTTGCGTGCCGCGGATGCCTGAGCCGATGAAGCCCAGGTTGACCTGGTCGTTGACGCTGGCGGCGCGGAGTTGGGGGCCTTTGGCGGCCAGTTGGTAGACGACCGCGGCGCCGGCGGTCTCCAGGAATCTGCGACGGTTGGGCATGAATGCTCCTTGCCGAATTATAGACCCTCCCGTGAGGAAGCCGAAAACAAGCGGATCGTAGGACGAAATGGCGCCGCCCGGCTAAACCTCCCGCACCGGCTTGCCGATGACCTAGGTGGAACGCTGGAGATGCAGACGGAACAGGTCGCTCAACTCGCCGCCAACCTGCAGGTGAGCCCTGCCGTCCCCGCCCTGCCCACCCACCTGCGCGACACCGGGCTGCCCGAGGCCATGGTGGAGCAGTTGATTCTGAAGACGTTGTACTTCCGCAGCGAGACGCTAGGGCGCGACCTGGCGCGGTCGCTCGGCCTGCGGTTCAGCGTCATCGACGAGATGATCGAGTTCCTCAAGCGCCAGCACCTGGTGCAGGTGAGGCGTTCGATGGGGATGGGGGCGATTTCGGCGGTCTACGCGTTGACCGAGGCCGGACGGCTGCACGCCCGCGAGTATCTGGAGCAGAATCAATACGCCGGCAAGGCCCCGGTGCCGCTCACGCAGTACGCGGAGATGGTGAAGGCTCAGCGTTGGAAGGATAGCTGGCTCACCATGGAGCGGCTGGAGCATGCCTACCGGCACATGGTGACCACGCCGCGCATGCTGAGCCAACTGGGTCCGGCGGTGAACGCGGGCAAGTCGTTTCTGGTCTATGGGCAGCCGGGCAATGGGAAGACCTACCTGGCCGAGGCGCTGAACGAGATCGATCCCGAACCGATCTACATGCCCTACGCCATCGAGTGCCAGGGCCAGATCATCCAACTCTACGACCCGATCTATCACAAGCCGATCGTGGATGAGGGCGACGAGATCCGCGCCATGGCGTTTGAGCCGGATTACGATACGCGCTGGTTCAAGACGCGGCGGCCGTTCATCGTCTCCGGCGGCGAGTTGTCGCTCGAAGTGCTCGACCTGAGCTACAACACGATTTCGAAGTTTTACGACGCGCCGCTGCAGTTGAAGGCCAACAACGGCATCTACCTGCTGGACGACTTCGGCCGTCAGAAGTGCTCGCCGGCGGAGATCCTGAACCGCTGGATCGTGCCCATGGAGCGGCACATCGACTATCTCACCTTCCAGAATGGCGCGAAGATGAACGTGCCGTTCGAGGCGTTTCTCATCTTTTCGACCAACCTGAACCCGGGCCAGTTGGGCGATGAGGCGTTTCTGCGCCGCATCAGCTACAAGATGCTCATGCGCAACCCGAGCGAAGAGGAGTTCCTGGAGATCTTCCGCCGCTTCGCCGACGAACAGCAACTGGACTATACCGAGGACTTGTTGCAGGACTTCCTGAACCGCCACTACCGCGGCACCACGCGCGACCGGCGGCGCTGCCATCCGCGCGACGTGATCAACCACGCCATCGACCTCATCCGCTTTGAACGCCGCCCGTGGGAGTTGAACCAGGAGGTTCTGCACCTGGCTTTCGAAAGCGTCTTCGTGCACGACGAAGACGAATAAGCGGCCCCATTCCCCCCGCTTGCCGCGGCCTTACCCTTGGCTGAGTGATACACTCACCCGGTCATGGACTGGAGTGTCGCCGGCATCGTTGTCTCGCTGATTGTGATCGTGGCGCTGGCCCTGCGCGGCTGGCACATCATCCTCACTGCCCCGCTGGCGGTCATCGTGACGGCGCTGTTTTCGGGCATGGAGATCCTGCCGCTGCTCACCGGGCCGTACATGAAAGGCTTCATCAACTACGCCGGGAAATTCTATCTCGTGTTCCTGACGGCCTCGGTGTTCGGCAAGGTGATGGAGGATTCCGGCGCGGCCTGGTCGATCGCGCTGGCCATCCTGCGGCTTACCGGGCGCGGCAGCCAGTACAACGTGCTGCTGGCG
>Ga0073934_10012473_pt1 | contig 9999 bp, 8 predicted proteins | sample LarsenN4metaG_FD_76834 | JGI IMG/M metagenome (GOLD analysis project Ga0073934, IMG submission 76834) | Hot spring sediment bacterial and archeal communities from British Columbia, Canada, to study Microbial Dark Matter (Phase II) - Larsen... ... | reverse complement strand
AGGGAAGGGGAGAGTTGGGACCTGGGTCCTCCCCAAGTTCCCCCTTCCCGACCCGGGAAGGGGGAGAGGGGGTTAGGTTCTTTTAAACTCCGACTTTTACCCAATAGATCAAGCCATCTTATGGGTAAGACATAGCCTGCTGCGATCGCAGGGGAGAGGACTTTGACCGCCACGTGCCTTCCTCTGCAATCGCGGGGGAAGGTCAGGAAGGGAGCCTTAACTTGAGGCCATGGAGGAGGGGGAGCAGTTACGATCAGGCACGGATTTTCTAGAGGTTTCTGATTATCTTTGCAGGGATCCCGGCAACTACGACGTTTGGAGGGACATCCTTCGTCACGACGCTCCCTGCACCTACGATGGCGTTCTCACCGATGGTGACCCCACATAAGATTGTCGCGCTGGTTCCTATGGAGGCCCCTTTTTTTACAAGCGTCGGTACCACTTTCCAGTCAGCTTCGGTTTGAAGCTGGCCTTCTAAATTCGTGGAGCGCGGGTATTTATCATTGATGAAAGAGACATTATGGCCTATGAAGACGTTATCTTCAATGGTGACCCCTTCGCAGATAAAGGTATGGCTTGAAATCTTAACGTTCCGACCTATTTTCGCATTCTTTTGAATTTCAACGAAGGTTCCTATTTTCGAGTTATCGCCCACCTCACAACCGTACAAGTTCACAAAGGCGAAGATTTTGACGTTCTTCCCAAGTTTTACATCCGATGCGATACGTTGATAGAGTTCCATCCGTCCATGCAGAGGCTAGGCATTCGCGGCCAGGACCTGGGGCGTTGGGAAGCAAACGGGCTCGCGGATGCTTAGTCTCTACTTTAGTTCCACCATCTTTCCTCCCCGTCGTAGGGAGAGTTCCGCAGCTTCCAGGATTGTGACGACGTTGAGCCCTGCTCGTCCATCGGTGGTAGGGCGCTTTCCCGTTAAAATACACTCCACAAATTCCTGGGTGATGAGGCTGAGGGCCTCCGTTTGATCGATTTTGGGGGCATACATATCGCCCACCCGGTATTGCACCAGCGTATCGTACACGGCTTCCTCCCCATAGATTTCAACCCCTTTGTTATACACTTTTACCTTCTCACTGGGTTCCATATCGTCGTAGACCACCATATGCTTGCTTCCGGCCAGCAGGATCCGTCTTATCTTTACAGGGGAAAGCCAGTTCACATGAAAATGCGCAAGGAGCTTATCTCCGAAGTGAACCGTCAAATAGGCCATATCTTCGACGCTGTTAAAGTGGCTGACGCCCACCGCCGACACCGAGATCGGTTTCTTATCGATCAAGTAATCCATGATGGATATATCGTGGGGGGCCAGGTCCCATATGACGTTCGTATCGTGTTGAAATAGTCCAAGGTTCACCCGCACGGAGTCAAAATAGAGCACCTCTCCGATATCCCCGCGATCCACAATTTCCTTCATCTTCCGTACCGCGCCCGTATAGACGAAGGTATGATCCACCATCAGGGTTAACCCTTTGTCCTCTGCGCGATGGAGAAGCTCGTAAGCTTCCACTCCCTTGGTGGCCATGGGCTTCTCGATAAGAAGGTGCTTACGCGCCTCAAGAACTTTCAACCCCAACGGGTAGTGGGTTGAAACCGGGGTCGCCAGGGCGATGGCCTCCACATCATCTCGTTTCAGAAGATCTTCAAAAGAAGAGACCATCTCCACGCTGGGAAATTTTTGCCTGACCTTTTCCAAGCGTTTTACCTGGGCATCACAACCTACGACCGCTTCGACGGCCTCTACGGACAAGAAATTTCGAACCAGGTTTGGTCCCCAATAACCCAGACCGACCACGCCTACTTTCATCGTCGCCTCCTCGAAAAATGGATTACTTTCCTCCTCTGCCGAAGATCATCACCGGAATAGTTTTAAGAAGGATCTGCAGATCTAAAAGCCACCAGGCGTTATGAATATAGTACAAATCCAGGATGACCATATCCTCAAACCCCACCTCGCTCCGCCCGCTAACCTGCCAGACCCCCGTGCACCCGGGGGTGATACTAAGACGCTTCTTGTGCCACGTCTCATAATGCTCCCATTCGTAAGGAAGACATGGCCGCGGGCCCACCAGGCTCATCTCGCCTTTAAGGACGTTAATAAGCTGCGGGAGCTCATCCAGGCTCGTCTTACGAATGAACTTTCCGACGCGCGTAATTCTAAATTCATCGACGATTTTGGTCGAGCCCTGGTTGCTGCTGCTATTTTTCTTGCTCCGGATAAACGCCGCAAATCGGTGCTTTCGCGCCTCATCCGTATCGCTGCCGAGATACATGGAGCGGAACTTGTAAAATTGGAACGGTTTTCCATCTTTTCCGATGCGGGTCTGCTTAAATAAGACGGGCCCCCGGGAATCGAGCTTAATAGCCAGCGCAATCACTGCGAAGAGCGGCGAGAGGAGGAGTAAACCGATGGTCGCGAGAACAAGATCGAACGCTCGCTTGGAAAGCTTTTGTAAGGGATTCGGCACCGTATTGAAGACCGCAACCACCGGCACTTCTCCATAACGTTCTGTGAATATGCGGGCCGGGATGACCTCGTATAACGGAGAAGCGATCTTGATCGAGGTCCCCGTCTTTCTACATATATCGAGGATGTCGAACAACCGCTCGTGGGAGGCGTTGTCCGGACAGATCAAAACTTCATCCACGTTGTGTTCATGGACCAGCCGGGGAGCGTCGACAACGCCTCCCAGCACCTTAAATCCTCGGAAAACGGTGGAACCTACCGGTTTCTCATCGTCTACAAAACCGATGATGCGCAAGCCATACGAGTTCTTGAGGTTCAGGTTTGCTGCCAACAGTCTTCCCGTGGTTCCCGCGCCAACGATTAAAAGGGTCCGATGATAGAGGTGATTCTTGGTAAGGAACAGAAAGAGACGTCGAAAAAGAAAAACCCGAAGGAAGAGCAACAGCCCAAAACTAATGAGCATAAAATACAAGATCGTAAGCCGGCTATCCACAATGATTTGGGACTTTGTGTAGAAAGACAGTATGGCAACTCCTAAGGCGGCGTAGAAAAGGGCTTTGAAGATACGCAGGGCTTGATCGACAACCGTCAAAAATACATTTATTTTGTAGAGATTGTTGTAATGAAAAATCAGTACGACGATCATGGCGTACCCTAAGAAGAACAAAACCTCAGGGGCGAAAAAGGGGGCACGGGGAGAAACGGCCTCGATGATATAGGGCAGGTGAAGTTTCAGGGCAGCTATAAATGCCGTACTGATGACCCCCCAATCCAGCACGGCCAGAATATATTTATAAGGCGGATATCGTTTCATAGGAAGAATTCCTTGATGGCGTCACAGACGTATTGGATCTGGTCTTCGGTTAACTCAGGGTACATGGGGAGCGATAGGATTTCTCCGGCCGTTTTCTCGGTCACAGGGAAATCCCCCTCTTCATACCCCAAGGTATGAAACGCTTTCTGGAGATGGAGGGGAACCGGATAGTGCAGGCCCGTGGAGATTCCTTTTTTCTCTAAATGCTTTTTCAGTTCCTGCCGTCTCGGTGATCGGATCACGTACAGATGGTAGACGTGTTTGGCGTAAGGCATTTCTGCAGGTGTGCAAATAGCTGGGAGAGCTTTAAGACCTTCATTGTATAAGCTGGCGTTACGCCGCCTCGCCGCCGTCCACTTTTCCAGATATTTAAGTTTCACCCTCAGAACTGCGCCCTGGATCCCCTCCATCCGGTAATTGTGCCCCCAGTATTCGTGGTAGTATTTCTCCACCTGCCCGTGATCCCGCAGTTTAGACATCTTGAGGTAGAGGTCGGAGTCGTTGGTCACGACCGCGCCGGCCTCCCCGTAAGCCCCTAAATTCTTTCCGGGGTAAAAACTGAAGGCCGCTGCCCTCCCGAAGGATCCTATCTTTTTTCCTTTATACTCGGCAAGGTGAGCCTGACAGGCGTCTTCTATAAGGATGAGATTATATTTACTGGCGATGTGAAGGAGCGGGTCTAAATCGCAGGGTTGTCCATAGAGGTGGACCGGAAGTAGAGCTTTGGTTTTTTCACTGAGGGCTGCCTCTATTTTTGAAGCATCTATATTAAACGAGGATTCCTCGATATCTACCAATACCGGCCTTGCCCCCGTGAGCAAGATGGCCTCCAGCGTGGCAATGAAGGTGTGCGGCGTGGTGATGACCTCATCGCCGGGACCTAGGCCTGACGCCCATAAAGCCAGGTGAAGGGCGTCTGTCCCTGAGCCCACAGCCACGCAATGCTTAACTCCCTGCGCCGCCGCAAATTCTTGCTCGAAATCCCTGACCGGTTTCCCAAGGATGAATTGCCCCGACGCAATCACCGATTGAATGGCCGCATCGATCTCTTGCTTTAGGGATCGGTACTGCGTTTGTAAATCGACCAATGGAATCATGAAGTCCAAGCCTTTTTAAGCCTTTTTAACTTTCAAAATTTCGTCCACCAAGAGGGAAGCTAATCGTGAGTTTGCCGCGAATCTAGCTTTCTCTTTTGTGGACCTTTCGACTTTCACCCTCGCTACCTCGTCCACCGTGCGGAGGGTTCGAAGCCTTCCCATCCGAATCAACTCGGCGTCCACTGCGCCGAGGGTGCCGGTGAAGATACTATACACCGGCACGCCGAGCAGGGCGGCCTCGCGATTCATGGTCCCACCGCCTGAGATCACTAAATCGGAATGCCAAATCAAATTGAGGCCGTCGATGGCACTGGCCGGGATCAATAACCTGGCCTGCGGCTGAAGAGCCGTAAACTGCCGTTGAAGGTCTTCTCCCTGGGATTTCGTCCTCGACAACAGTACGACGGTAGCCTGGGGAACCCCTGCGATCCTTTTAAGGAAGGCCCTCAGCAACTGCTCGCTGCGAGCGTCATGATAATTGGCAAGGGTTGCTGCCGGACGAAGCGTCACCAGGATCTCTTCTTCCCTCACGCCGAGCTTACGGCGGAAATCTTCGTCCGGGACAAACGATGCCAGGTAGAGCTCTTCCTTAAACCCAGGATAACCAAACAGTTTTCCATGAAACGATGGTTTACCCAGGACTTCAGCCACACACTTAGGAACCAACACCCGCGTTGAAAGAAGGTCAAAGATCTTGCGTTCGGTGTATTCATAATCGTACAGGGTAACGATCGGAATACGAAGGGTCTTTGATGCGCAAACCATCGCCCGGGACCCATGGCTGACGGCCAACGCCGGCCTCGTTTTCTTTGCCCACGCACGCAGCTCAAGCGCCCTTTTTCCTAATCCAACGATTTTCTTAATGGCGTTCTTCCCCGCATGTTTACCGATGACTTCATACGTGAGTCCATAAAAATCGAGCAACTCGAGGGTTTGCGCGTATTCTCGGGCGGTTATCCAAACGGTATAACCCCGGCGTTCCAGCTCCTTAATGAGCGGCTGGCAGATGTGAACATGGGGTGAGTTATCCAGATCGAACCAGATCATATTCTTGACCCTAAAGTTATGAGCGTATCGTCAATATCCACACGTACAACCGGCGCATGTAGGAGATTTTGTAGGATTTAATATAGTACTTTGGAGTTTCTTCGTTCTCAAAAAGATTGTCAAGATAAAAATCTAACTTCTTTTTTGGTATTCAGTTAGATCGTTTCCTTTTCCAAGATCTGGTGGTACGTTTCTGCGATAACTGCGCCCACCCGCTGCAGGGAATAGCGCTCCAGAAAGCGCTTTCGACCGGCGCGTCCCAGCTGCTCCCGCAGGTTTTTATCCTTCGCCAGGCGGGCAAGGTGTTGCTTGAGGGATTCCACATCTCCCGGCTCAACCAGATATCCCGTCTCCCCTTCTACGACGATGCTCTTCAACCCTGGCACGTTCGCCGCAACAACCGGTAAGCCGGCGGCCATCCCTTCTATGGCTACGATCCCGAAGCTTTCCCAATAGCTCGGAGCTAGGAGAATATCCCCTCGTTCGAACAGTTTAAGTTTGTCCGGACCGGTGACCAGACCTACCAGGGTTAAAGTTTCTTGTAAGCGTTCACGCTCCAAGAATTCACGTATGAGACGTTCCTCATCGGGGGTGCTTGGCAATCCGGCGATATCAAAGTGGATTTCAGGGTGTTCTGTGTGCAATCGGGCTGCCACTTCCAACAGGTCGAAGATCCCTTTAGCTCGGGTCAGGCGTCCCAGGAAAAGGATCCGAACCGTCTCTGAGGCTCGTGGGCGATCCACAGGTAAGGTTAGCAAAGTTTCATCACAGGTGTTCGGTGCCACACGTATTAACTGCCGTACGGAGCAGGAAAGCAGATGCTCATGGTAACCTTCCGTTAACGTAAAAATGGCGCTTACGGGCCGGATCAATCGGCGGAACAGCCATTGACCGAAGGGATTACGACCCGGTAGATCTGCAGTGGCGGGATCGACGTGGAGATGAAGGATAACGGGACCGCCTGCCAGACAGCTGGCCCATACCATCAATAGATCCCCCAGGATATCCAGGGCGCCTTCTGATCCGCACTGGAAGTGCACCAGCTCAGGCCGCATCTGCCGCACGTGCCGCGCCAGCTGGAGGATAAGTTTCATGCGACGTACGAAGCGCTCGAGCGTTAACCCCTTACGCCCGACGACCTCGGTAAGCCGGCCCTCTGAGGTATTGAAGACCCGGTTATCAAAATCCTGCAAAGCGGGACAGCGAAGAATCGCTTGCAGGGAGAGGGCCACACCTCCTACCGGAGGCGGCAAAGGGCCAACGTGTAACACGCGAGGGAACGTTTTAGGCATCTATTTTATCTTAAAAGTTAACGGTTTTTTTGCGGTAACCTCTTATCCTTGATCGCCTGCCTGATCACAGGTAGAGAATCAAGGAGGGCATCTTCGATGTCTACCCGGAAATCTCCTTCCCCTACAAACACGATGGAATTTACCGGAAGTTGTAAAATTAGCCTCCCTTTTTGATCGGGATATAGGCTATATGCTCTCACCTCCGGAAACTGGTCAACACGTAGGTCTGCTATATAGTTATTTTGTACTCCCCTCTCGGAGAACATAGTTTTTAATATCTCCTGGAGGGTTGTAATGGGCTTCTTGATTTCCTCGTAACTCCCTAAAAAAGAGTAAATTCTTGCTAAAGCCAACCCCAGAGATTGTCTCATTTTTTTATCAGATCTTGAAGAAAAAAAATCGTTTAGATCGTTTTTTATGGCAGTTCCAATCTTGGGGTCCATCTGGATAGTGCCCAAGTTCCTCTGGATTTCCTGGAGTTGTTCTTTGATCTTCCGGAGCTCGGTTGGATAGGAAGTCACTTTAAAAAACTGCGGCCTCTCCCCGGCCTCCTTCATTTCCACAGCTTTGAGAGGGGTCCCCTGGGCATTGCGGATCGTGTAAGTATGGGCGATCTTATCCAGATTGATCAAAACGCCTCTTATATCTCCTTGGGAGGTTTGACCAAAAAACTCAAATAATCTCTTGGAGCTTCTAAGGCTCCGTATTTGGAGCTTATTTCCTCCCTCTAGAGAGAAGACCTGTTTAAAAATTTTGTAAGCATATCCTGCCGATACCATCCTCCAAACAGGGCGGTTATTCGTGTACAAATAGGGGTCAACGAGCGTGTAACATTTATCCCAGCCTAGCCGGCAATCTTTGGTGAGCCAGGCGGATTTTAAATACAATTCCCCGAATCCTGTGCCGGGGATCGTATAAAGGTCAATGGTCTCTATATCCTCCCTTGTGATGAGTTCAAGACTTGTTTTGAGATAATACGAGGCATTCGAAAATTCTTGCTGCTTGAGTATATTGAGCGGAGCGAAGTTATACTCTGTAATCCAAAAGGGGACCCCTCCAAAGCCTTCTTTCTCCGCGAGCTTCCGATAAAAAGAAAGGTACTCCTTCCAGGAGGTGGATCCCGTGTAGAGATGTAATACTAATCCTGCGATATCCTGCTTTATATCTTTAAGCCCCTTTAAGAGGTCCCCCACGTCATATTTCCTTCCGTCTATCAGGGTGATCCCTCCCTGATCGTCCCCTCCAAAATAAATAATAATTTTAACAGAGCCCTCTACTTTTTTCATTTCTTGAACACTCTGTCTTACCACCTCTGCGTAGGTAGCCGGGGTGAGGCCTCCATACTTTGATCCCCATACTTCGTTACCGATTTCAAAAACCAGAGAATCAAAGGCTTTGGATCCGTACTGCTCCTTTATCTTTCGCACGACCTCTGCGTTTCTCTGGGCGATTAAAGGCACGTACTTCTGGGGGTTCTCATAAATGTAATGGCCAACCCCTTTTTTCTTTTGACCGCTGGGATCCACGTACTCTTCATCAGGGTCGAAAGCGAAAGCTGCATTTAAACCCAGTATAATTCTTGAAGTCCCCTCCAACTGGAGGGAATCCGTTAAAGAGAGATCGATAAGGTCTAGAAGCGGTACATAGTTTATATCCCACCAATTATTTTTTTCGTAGGTATCAATGGTTTCCTTCCTCTTCTTGACCTGTTCTTTGCTTAACCCCCCGAATTTTTCATCCAGTCGAAGCCAGTACAGTTGAACTGCCAGTTGTAACCTGCGATTGACCTCTCGTGATAAAGGATCAAATCGGTCGAACCAATGCGTTCGGAAAGAGGAGATTTCCAGAGCCTGAAAGAATTTTTTGGTAGCTTCTCTCACATCGTTATCAAACAAATTTCTGAACCAGTACCAGGGGTTAAATTCTGTACCCAGTGACCTTTTATCTATTATTTTGATGGCCGGAGCTCTCCGAAGGTTTTGTAAATTAATCCCATAGGGGATCGTTGAGGGTTCCGTATAGTCATCGGTCAGAGGGTTGTTGTAAAGCTTTTCCTCAGAAGGATTCCTGGAAGTTACGGCAGAGGCCGGCTGGGTTAGGGCCACCTCGTCTACCCTGGCCGGTACCGTATCAGAGCTTGCCTCAAAGGTATTTGGATCAAAACTCCTGCCGCTATAAGCCATCTTTGAGTTTGTAAAAGTAGTAAGTCCAAGTACAAAGACCAAAATGGATAAGAATTCCAATGATTTTTTCACAATACAACCCCTATTACCTGTTAAAAGTGATGTACCATGTTCCGTTGCTGGGTCGCCAGACCGCCATATCGGCCTTTCCATCTCCGTCATAGTCGGCTGGCACCAATATATCATTGGGTAAACCCCATCGCGTCACCCGGAACCCATCCTTTGAGAGAAGGAGGTACCAGTTTCCTTCGTTAGGGCGCCAGACCGCCACATCGGCCTTTCCATCTCCATCATAATCGGCAGGTGCCGGTATATCGCTGGACAAACCCCATTGCGTTATCTGGAACCCGCCCTTTGAGAGAAGGAGGTACCAGTTTCCTTCGTTAGGGCGCCAGACCGCCATATCGACCCTCCCATCTCCATCGTAATCCTCGGCTACGGGAATATCTCCCTGCTGTCCCCAAAGCCTCCGGATCAAGTTATTTCCCTGAGAAGGTTTGATGTTCCATGCCCCCAGAAGGGGCTTAAAGATGGCCAGGTCCAGGATTCCATCTCCATCGTAATCTCCGAGGGCTGGAATATCAGAGGGCTTTCCGAATTTTTGTGTGGAGAGTCCGCCCGAGGAGTTCAGGATAAACCAGGTCCCGCTGGGAGGCCTGTAGACCGCAAGATCCGCTTTTCCGTCTCCGTCATAATCGCCCGGCACGGGTTTATCTCCCGATATCCCCCAGGCTTGTATAGCAGATCCCCCCGTGCTCTGTAAAAGGTACCAGTTTCCTTCCCCAGGTCGCCAGACCGCGATATCCACTTTGTTATCCCCATCGTAATCCTGAGGGACTGGGATATCTCCCAAAGCCCCCCAGGTTATAGAAATGGATCCAGGGGTCGGCGCAGGCAGCGGAGTGGGCGTTGCGGTCGGACCTGGTGTAACCGTAGGGGTGGGAGTGGGAGTGGAGGTATGGATCGGTGCCGGCGTCGGCGTAGGGGTACGGGTCGGGGTCGGCGTGGGAGTGGATGTGGGCGTAGGGGTACGGGTCGGGGTCGGCGTGGGAGTGGATGTGGGCGTAGGGGTACGGGTCGGGGT
>Ga0073934_10012472_pt1 | contig 10003 bp, 9 predicted proteins | sample LarsenN4metaG_FD_76834 | JGI IMG/M metagenome (GOLD analysis project Ga0073934, IMG submission 76834) | Hot spring sediment bacterial and archeal communities from British Columbia, Canada, to study Microbial Dark Matter (Phase II) - Larsen... ... | reverse complement strand
GCCGTCCAGGTCTTCCAGGCAGCCGAAGAAGTTCGGGTACTGGACCATGACCGCCGCCGTCTTGTCGGTCACCGCCCGACGGAGGGCATCGAGATCGGTCACGCCGTCCGTCCAGGGCACGGTGCTGACGGACAAACGCGGCCCGGCACAGTAGGTGCCGAGGACTCGGCGCGCCAGCGGGGACACGGCACCGGAGACGACCACCTCGTCCCGCTCCGTCACGCCGTGGGCCATGAGGGCCGCCTCGGCCAGGGCCGAGCCCCCGTCGTAGAGGGACGCGTTCGTGACGTCCATCCCGGTGAGCTCGCAGATCATCGTCTGGTACTCGAAGATGCTCCGCAGCGTCCCCTGGCTCGCTTCGGGCTGGTAGGGCGTGTACGCGGTGAAGAACTCGCCTCGGAGAAGAAGGTGGTTGATGACGCTGGGCACGTAGTGATCGTAAGCCCCGCCGCCCAGGAACGACACGTACTCGCCCGCATGGGCATTCGCGGCGGCCAGGGCCTGGACGTGGTCGATGAGGCTCGCCTCCGCCAGCGCTGTCGGCAGGTCGAGCGCCCGACCCAGGCGCGCCTTGGACGGGATCCGCTCGAGGAAGGCCTCCCCGTCCGGGGCCCCGATGGCCTGCAGCATCTCCGTCCGCTGGGCCGGGGTGTGCGGGATGTACCGCATCGACCCGCCGGGCGGCATCAGTGGCCACCCGCGCTCTGGAGGTACGCCTCGTACTCCGCCGCGCCCATGAGGTTCCCGAGCTCCGCCTCGTCACCGAGCGCGATGACGATCAGCCACCCCGCCCCGTACGGGTCCTGGTTGATCTGCTCGGGCCGCTCGGCGAGGGTCTGGTTGACCTCGACCACCTCGCCCGACAGCGGCGCGTAGAGGTCCGACACGGCCTTCACCGACTCCACGACGCCGAAGGTCTGCAGCTGGCGGACCCGGGTCCCGACCTTCGGCAGCTCGACGAACACGACGTCCCCGAGCTGGTCCTGGGCGTAGTCGGTAATGCCGATCCGGGCGCGGGTCCCCTCGACCTGCGCCCACTCGTGCTCCCGCGTGTAGCGGAGACCTGCCGGATAGGACCCCATGCCGCGCTGCCCTCCTGGTCGCGGAGTTACTTCTTGACCCGGGGTGGATGAAAGGGGGTCTTCACGACCCGGGCCCGCTGGGCGCGCCCCCGCACCTCCACCTCGATCTCGGTCCCCACCGCTCCGAGCGCCGCCGCCACGTAGCCCATGCCGATGTAGCGGTCGACCGACGGGCCGTACGAGCCGGACGTGACGTGACCGACCTCCGCGTCGTCCCGAAGGATCCGGTACCCGTGCCGAGCCACGGCCCGATCGACCATCTCGAACCCCACGAGTCGTCGCCTCGGTCCCTCCGCGCGAACCCGCTCGATCGCCGCGCGACCGAGAAACTCCCCCTTGGCCAGCTTCACGACCCATCCCAGCCCGGCCTCGATGGGATTGGTCGTCTGGTCGATGTCGTGGCCGTAGAGCGCGTACCGCATCTCGAGCCGCAGCGTGTCGCGGGCGCCCAGGCCGACCGGGAGCACCCCGTCCGCCTTCCCTTCCGCGAGGAGCGCCTCCCACACCCGCTCGGTGTCCGCCGCCGGCAGGTACAGCTCGAAGCCGTCCTCCCCGGTGTACCCGGTGCGCGAGACGATCGCCGGCACCTCCCCCATCGTCGCGCGCTCGCAGCGGTAGTAGCCCATGCGGGTCACGTCGCGGTCGGCGAGACGCCCGACCAGGGCCTCGGCACGCGGGCCCTGCACGGCGATCAGGCCCGTCTCGGCGCTCACGTTCCGCGCCTCCGTCCGTCCCCCCAGGTGCGCGGTCACCCACGCCCAGTCCTTGTCGATGTTGGCGGCATTCACGGTCATCATGAAGCGGTCGTCGCCGAGGCGATAGAGGGTGAGGTCGTCGACGATCCCGCCGTCCTCCTGGCAGAGGAGCGAGTACTGCACCTGGCCCACCTCGAGGGCCGCCACGTCGTTCGTGGTGAGCCGCTGGAGGGCGCCTGCGGCGTCAGGGCCGCGGAACTCGAACTCGCCCATGTGGCTGACGTCGAAGCACCCGACCGCCGCCCGCACCGCCCGGTGCTCCTCGACGATCCCGGTGTACTGGACGGGCATGTCCCAGCCCCCGAACCCGGTCATCCGCGCCCCCCGGCGCACGTGGGCGGCGTGGAGAGGCGTTCGCTTCAGGGGGGTGGCGTCGTCGGACTGGCCCATTCTCCTCAGTCTCCGGTGCGGGTCGGGGCCGTGTGGGGTTGGGCGCGCGCGCCGCTCCCGGCTGGCGCGCACAACGCCCGATATTATCCCCTCGCGATCCGGGATTTTCAACCGCGCGGACTTCGGGACCTGAGCCTCACGGCACGGCCTCGACCTCGATCGTCGCCGAGGGGCTCGACGCCCGCTCGTCGGTGACGAGCGTCAGCGTGACGAGCTTCCAGCCGGGCGTCCGGAAGGACAGGGGCACGGTCAGCTCACCGGCCTCCCGGCCGAACGCCCGGGCGACGACGCCGAACTCCCGCTGCCGCGTGGAGCGGGCGCCGGGTGGAGCGTCGAGCTCCTCGATCTCCTGGACGACGGCGACCACGTTCCCGGCCGGGGCCCGGTAGGTGAGCCGCACCTCGGCGGCCGTCCCCACCCGGAGCCGAGCCGGCGCCACGACGTCGACGATGACCGGCAAGCGGGTGTCGGGATCCGCCTCGTCGCCGCCGAGGAGCGCGAGCGCAATCAGGGCGCCGGCGAGCCAGCCCGCCATTCAGCTCCCTCCGTCACGGCTCGGCGGGACCCCGCCGCCCGCGTCCGCCCCGCCCTCGCCGAAGAGCGCCGCCAGACGACGGGCCGCTGCCGGATCCAGGCGCCGGAGCGCGTCGTACTCACGTCGGGCCTCCGCGGCCGCGCCGAGCGTCAGGTACACCCGGACGAGCGCCACGCGCGGCAGGGAGTGCTGGGGACGCAGGGCGCGGGCCCGCTGGAGGTGCGTCACGCCGGCGCCCGGGGCACCGTGCTCGACCAGCCACACGCCCCGATTCGCCTGACAGATGAAGCAGTCAGGGGTCGCGGAGACCGCGTGGCCCCACAGGCTGCCTGAGTCCCGCCAGACTTGCGTCTGTTGCCAACTCAGCACGGCGAGCGTGAGCAGCATCAACACCGCCACACCGGCCGCGGCGCGCGCCAGGGCCGGCCGAATGACGCCCCGTGCCGCGGCCTCCGCGATCCGGCCACCCCCCGCGCCCCCGAGCAGGGCCCCCGCGAGTCCGGGCAGGTAGCTGTACCGGTCGGCCGCGAGCACGCCGTTGAACACGAGACCGCTGACCGGAAGGAGCGTGATGCCGTAGTAGGCCCACAGGGCGAGCCCCGCCGGCCAGCGCCGCCGCAGGACGAGGACGGTGAGCGTGACGCCGGCCACCCCGATCGCGGCGCCGATCAGCGCGGGGGCCAGTCGCTCCAGCCGGTCCGGGAGCTCGTACACCGGCGATAGGCCGGCCGGCACCGCGGTCCGCACGAGATAGAACCAGAGGCTGTGGAGCGCCACGCCGAGTCGCAGGGTCCACGGGTAGTCGGTGGGCGGCATGACCCGTCCGTGCGCGTAGTAGGACACCCCCGCGCCGGCGAGGCTGAGCAGGGCGTACGGTGCCTTCTCGAGCCAGACGCGGCGGGCGGCTGGCCCGAGCCACCCGGCGCCGAGGCCGGGAAGTCGCCGGAGCGGATAGACATCGAGGAGGACGAGGACCAATGGCAGCGTCATGACCACGGACTTCGATCCGAGGGCGCCACCGTAGGCCGCGATCGACGCGACCCGGAGCCACCGCCGACGGCGCCCCGCCGCCGACGCCGCCCCCAGGTAGGCGAGGAGCGCCAACAGGAAGAAGAAGCCCGAGAGCACGTCGCGCCGCTCGCTCGCCCAGGCGACCGACTCCACGCGGAGCGGATGCAGCGCGAAGACCAGCGCCGCCACGCCGGCCGCGAGGGCGAGGCGTGGCTCGGGCCACCCGGTCGCCGACCGGAAGAGCCGCCGCGCGACCAGGGAGAACAGCACGGCGTTGGCGGCGTGGAGGAGGAGGCTCGTGAGATGGAACCCGAACGGATCGAGCCCCCAGACCACGTAGTCGAGGGCCAGCGTGAGCCACGTCAGGGGCATCCAGTGTCCCGCGACCAGCGCGGTGACCATCCAGCGGAGCTGACGCCACCCGAGCCCCTGGTAGCCGGGGTTGCTGGTGATGGCGTAGTCGTCCCAGTTGAGGAAGTCGTTCCGGAGCGACGGCGCGAAGGCCAGGACGGTGACCGCCGCGAGGCCCAGAGACACCGGCCATCCCCGCCAGCCACCCCGCGATGCCGAACCGCCGACCCTCAGGTGTCCCGCTCCGTGCGCCGGACCCGCGCGATCTCCCTACACGTCGATCTGGGCCCGCTGGAGGCGCCCCGAGTAGTCCACGTAGACCGTCTTCCACTCGGTCATGATGTCGAGGGCAGTCCAGCCGCCCTCGCGGTGGCCGTTCCCGGTCTGCCGGACGCCGCCGAACGGGAACTGGATCTCGGCCCCGATGGTCGAGGCGTTGACGTAGGTGATGCCGGTGGCGATGTCCTGGATGGCCTGGAAGGCCCGGTTGACGTCGCGCGTGTAGATGGCCGAGGACAGCCCGTAGCTCGTGTCGTTGCAGATCTCGATGGCCTCCTCCAGGCTCCGCGCGCGCAGCACCGAGACCGAGGGTCCGAAGATCTCCTCCCGGGCGACGCGCATCTTGGGATCCACGTCGTCGAAGATCGTGGGCCGGTAGAAGAACCCTTTCCGCAGCTCGCCCTCGGTCGCGATCTCGCCGCCGACCAGGATCCTGGCCCCTTCGCCCCGCCCGACCTCGGTGTAGCGGTGGACCTGCAGGAGCTGGGTCTCGTTGATCACGGGCCCCACATCGGTCTTCTCGTCGAGCCCGGAGCCGAGACGGAGGGCCCGGGCGCGCTCGACGAACTCCTTCGTGAAGGCCTTGTGCACCTTCTCGTGCACGATCACGCGGCTCGCCGCCGTGCACCGCTGGCCACTCGTCCCGAAGCCGCCCCACACCGCGCCGTCCACCGCGAGGTCCAGCGGCGCGTCGTCCATCACCAGGATCGCGTTCTTCCCCCCCATCTCGAGCGAGACCTTCTTGTAGGTTTCCGCTGCGACCCGCGCGACCTCGCGCCCCACCTCGGTCGACCCTGTGAAGGAGACGAGATGGACCCCCGGGTGGCGGACGAGGGGCGCCCCCGCCTCCTCGCCGAGGCCGTGCACCAGGTTGACCACGCCCGTCGGCAGCCCGGCCTCCAGCAAGATCTCGAGGAGGGTGTGGGCCATGAGGGGCGTGTCCTCGGCGGGCTTGAACACCAGCGCGTTGCCGCACACCAGCGCGGGGAGGAGCTTCCAGGTCGGGATCGCCAAGGGGAAGTTCCAGGGGGTGATGGCCGCCACGATGCCGACCGGCACCCGCATCGCGACGCCAAACTTCGAGGGCAGCTCGCAGGGGGCGTGGTGGCCGAACAGGCGGCGGCCCTCCCCGGCCATGTAGTAGGCCGTGTCGATCCCCTCCTGGACGTCGCCGCGGGCCTCGGCGAGGACCTTCCCCATCTCACGCACCATCAGGCGGGCCAACTCCTCCTTCCGCCGCACCAGGATCTCGCCCGCCCGGAAGACGATCTCCGCTCGCCGCGGCGCCGGCACGAGCCGCCACGTCCGGTAGGCCTCTCGGGCGGCCGCCACGGCCCGGGCGACGTCGCCCCCGTCGGAGCGGGGGAACAGGCCGATCACGTCCTCGCGATCCGCCGGGTTGACGTCCTCGAAGGTGCGACCCGACGCGGCCGGCACCCACTCTCCGCCGATGTAGTTGTGATAGGTCGTGACCATGTCACACCTCCCGCCGAATGCGTGCCCCTCGAGGCGCCGGCGGGCCGCCGGGCCCGCCGCTGTCGAGTGTACCGCGACGGTCGGTTTCTCGCGACGCGTCGACTCTCCACCACGCGCGTTCACAGAGTTCCGCTCCGAGCGCGGGCTTCGCCCGCGCCTCCTCGGGAGGGGGGTGGTGGCCCCCCTCACGTCCGAAGATAGGAGTGCGCGAACGCCCCCGCGTCCTCGTGGACCTGGCATGCGAACCGGTCGAGGCGGAAGGCGGCGAGATCGGTGAGCCCCGAGCGCCCTGCGGTGATGCGGTCCGCCACGAGCTGGCCGATCGCCGGCGACAGCTTGAACCCGTGGCCCGACATCCCGACCGCGACGTACAGGCCCGCCACCGGCGTCTCGTCGAGGATCGGCATCCAGTCGGGGGAGACGTCGAACGCCCCTGAGTAGCCACGCTGATAGCGGGCGTCCCCGAGAGCAGGGATGCAGCGGCTCGCCCGCTCCATGATCCGCGCCACCTCGTCGAACTGGACCTCGCTCCCGAGGAGCTCGGGATCCATGGGATGGCTCGGCTCGTCGGCGTCGAGGAAGCCCGTCAGGGTGAGGCCGCCCGTTTCGGGGCGGAGGAACGTCCCGCTCGCCAGGTCCAGATAGATCGGGTGAGGCCGGCCGAACGCCGGACCCCGCTCGATGATGAAGACGGGATGCCGGCCGACGATGATGGGCAGCGTCACGCCCGCCATGGCCGCGACCTCGCGACACCAGAGTCCCGCGGCGTTGACCACGACCCGCGTCGCGACCTCGTCTCCGCGCCCGGTCACCACGCCGGCGATGCGGTCGCCCGCGACCCGCAGCCCGACCACCTCGGTCATCTGCTCGATGGTGACCCCGAGCCGCCGCGCGGCGTCGGCGAAGCCGGTCGTCACGCCGGTGGGATCGCCGTACCCCGACTCGGGCTCGTACACGGCCGCCCCGACCGCGAACGGGTCGATGCGCGGGTCCAGCTCCCGGATGTCGTCGGGGCTCAGGAGCCGCGCCTGGATGCCGATCTCGCGCTGGGCGGCGAGGTTCCGGACCAGGGCCTCGCGGAGCGCGGGCGCCACGGCGATGATCGCGCCGCACTGGACGTAGCCGGCCTCTCCCCCGGTGACCTCGCGGAAGTTCTGGAACACCCGCAGCGAGTGGAGAACCATCCGCGTCGTCTCGGCTGTCGGGTAGAGCTGGCGCATGATGCCGACGGATCGGCCGGTGCCGCCGGAGGCGAGGAACTGCCGCTCGAGCACCAGGACGTTCCGGACGCCTCCCTGGGCCAGGTGGAAGGCGATGGAGCACCCGGTCACCCCACCCCCGATGATCACGACGTCTGCGGTGCGGGGCATCACGGGTGCTTCCGGAAGCCGGTCGTCGCCAGGTCCGCTGTCCTGTTCATGGGCGCAGATCCACATCGAGGCCCCGGCCGGTGGCCCGGGCCCGGTCATAGGCCAGCCGAGCGGTCGCGGCGTCCTCCGCGGCGAACCCGACCGACTTGAAGCACGTGATCTCTTCGGGCGAAACGCGGCCGGCCTGGGTCCCGGCGACGAGCTGGGCGAGCTCGCCCACGACGTGGGCTCGCGCGACGGCGCCCTCCCGGATGGGGATGAGGACATCCCCGGCCTCGTGCCAGGCGCCCTCGAAGGTGTCGACGAAGACCCGGGCCCGCCTGACCGTCTCGCTGTCGAGCTCCCGGGTCGTTGGCTGGAACGAGCCGACCGCGTCGATGTGGGTCCCGGGGCGGAGGTCGTGGCCGTCGAACACGGGCACGGGCGAGGTGGTCGCGGTCACGACCACGTCGGCGTCGGCGAGCGCCGCCGCGGGCGAGGGAGCAGGCGCCGCGTCGAGGCCGAGCGACCGGCCGAGGCGCTCGGCGAACGCCGCCGCCGTGCGTTCGCTCCGGCTGACGACCCGGACCCGCTCGAGGGGCAGGACCGCGCGGAGGCACCGGAGCTGGAAGGCGGCCTGGACCCCGGACCCGAAGCAGGCGACCGCCCGGCTCTCGGGGCGCGCCAGGCGCTTGGCGGCCGCCGCCGAGGTGGCTCCGGTGCGGAGCCCGGTGAGGTACCCCGCCTCCATGAACGCGAGGGGCTCCCCCGTCTCTGGGTCGTGGAGAAGATAGGACGCCATGACGGTGGGAAGGCCGCGGGCAGCGTTGCCGAAGCAGACCGTCACCGTCTTCGTCCCGAGGGCACCCACGCCCGGAAGCGCGCACGGCATGAGCAGCAAGGCATCCCGGCCTTCGAGGCCGAGCGCCTGGCGCGGGAGGAGGCGGATCCCCCCGCGCGCGTACTGGCGGAAGGCCTCCTCGACCGCGGCGATCACGGCCTCGACCTCGAGCACGGCCTCGAGGTCGGCGCGGGTGAGGACGAGCACGGCCGGAGGGCTACCGCCCCGCCGACTGGCGCTTGATCATCCGGGCGATGGTGGCTTCCAGCACCGGCTCGCCGCGCTGGTTCACGACCCGGTGCCGGAACGTCACCACGCCGCGGTCCGCCTTCTTGGTCTCGCGCTTGTCGACGACCTCGATCTCCACGCGGATCGTGTCGCCGGCGAGGACCGGCGCCACGACCCGCACGTCGTAGGAGAGGAGGGCGAGCCCGGTGCCGTGCAGGATCCCGGTCTGGATGACCAGCCCCTCGGCCAGCGCGAACGTCAGGACGCCGGGGGCCACCCGCGTCTTGAACACGCTCTCCCGCTGGATGTACTCCAGGTCCATGAACAGGGGCTCGGTGAAGCCGGTCAGCGACACGAAGCTCAGGATCTCGTACTCGCCGACCGTCCGGCCGAGCGTCTCGTAACGCTCCCCGACCCGGAACCCCTCGTAGTGGACGCCCGCCTGGCTCACCGGGATCACTTCTCGCCGAGGTAGGTCTTCCGCACCACGTCCGAGCGCAGGAGGTCTGCGCCGGTGTCGTGCAGCACGATCCGGCCCGTCTGGATGACGTACCCCCGGTGGGCGACCCGGAGGGCCATCCGGGCGTTCTGCTCGACGAGCAGGATCGTGGTGCCCTGCGCGTTGATGTCCCGGATGATCTGGAAGATCGTCTCGACGAGGATGGGGGAGAGCCCCATGGACGGCTCGTCCAGCAGGAGGACCGCGGGACGCGCCATGAGGGCCCGCCCGATGGCGAGCATCTGTTGCTCGCCGCCGGACAGCGTGCCCCCCTTCTGGCCCAGGCGCTCCCGGAGTCGCGGGAACAACGTCAGAACGCGCTCGAGGTCCTGCGGAATGTTCACCTTGTCGGTCCGGGCGAACGCCCCCAGCTCCAGGTTCTCCATCACGGTCATGCGCGGGAAGATGCGCCGGCCCTCCGGGGCCTGGGCGATGCCGAGCCGGACGACCCGGTCGGTCGAGAGCCCGTCGATCCTTTGCCCGTTGAAGGAGATGGTGCCCCGCAGCGGCCGCACCGTCCCGATGATCGTCTTGAGGGTCGTGGTCTTCCCGGCGCCGTTGGACCCGATGAGGGCGACGATCTCGCCGCGCTTGACCCCCAGGGAGACCCCTTTCAGGGCCCGGATGTTCCCGTAGTAGGTGTGGACGTCCTGGACCTCGAGCATGCCGCTAGGGTCCCCCGTCTACGCGTCCGGACGAGAACCGAGCAGCCCCAGGACGCAGGGAGGAGGCGGGCCGAGGCGTATGCCGCATACGTTGAGGCCCGCCGACGGCCGAGGACGCCGGGATGCGACGGTTATCGTCACGACGCGAGCTCCTGCTCGTAGCCCTTGCCCAGATAGGCCTCGATGACCTTCGGGTCCTTCTGCACCTCCGCCGGCGTCCCCTCTGCGATCCGCGTCCCGTAGTCGAGGACGGTGATCCGGTCGGAGATCCCCATGACCACCTCCATGTGGTGCTCGATCAGGAGAACCGAGAGGTCCAGCTCCCGGCGGAGGAGGCTGATGAACTCGGTGAGCGTCTCCGTCTCGCGGGGGTTCATGCCGGCGGTCGGCTCGTCGAGGAGCAAGAGCTTGGGCTCGGTCGCCAGGGCCCGGGCGATCTCGAGCCGGCGCTGGTCGCCGTAGGGGAGGTTCTTGGCCAGCTCGGTCTCTTTCCCCGCCAGCCCCACGAAGGCGAGCAGCTCGCGCGCCCGGCTGCGGGCCCG
>Ga0073934_10012471_pt1 | contig 10004 bp, 10 predicted proteins | sample LarsenN4metaG_FD_76834 | JGI IMG/M metagenome (GOLD analysis project Ga0073934, IMG submission 76834) | Hot spring sediment bacterial and archeal communities from British Columbia, Canada, to study Microbial Dark Matter (Phase II) - Larsen... ... | reverse complement strand
GAACCGGCGTAAGTGGTTAAAACAGCAGCTTTTTTTTCTTTTGCTAATGGCATCTTTTTAATTTTTAAATTTCATCCGATTTTTTCATCTCTTTATTAAGGCGGCAAAGGTAAGATGAATCGGGCTAACAGCAAAGGGAAGGGGGCTCTTTTTTTGTCTTCCAAAGGACCTGTTATGACTGATTTTCAGGCCATAACTTACTTTTGCGGCATGGAATTATCCCAGGACACCAAAAATATCCTTGGCCTTCAACTACCTACCGACCCCCGCTGGGTAAACCTGGCCGAAAAATCACTGGAAGAAGTGCTGACTGACCATGCCTATTGTGAGCAAAAAGCCGCTACTTCCTGCATATCCCTGATACAACGCTACAGCCGATGTGAAAAGCTGGTAACGGAGCTATCTCCCATCGTTACTGAAGAATGGGGCCACTTTCGACTGGTGCTGGCCGAACTGCAGAAAAGAGGCTTAAAACTGGGCAAGCAACGGAAAGATGAATATGTGAATGCCCTGATTGACTTTCAGCAAAAAGGCGGCGATGCCGGGGGCCGGATGCTGGACCAGTTACTTACGATGGCATTGATTGAAGCAAGAAGCTGTGAACGGTTCAAAAGGTTAAGTGAAGGCCTGAATGACGAATACATGCAAAAATTCTACCGCCGTTTTATGGAAAGTGAAGCCGGCCACTATACCTTGTTTATTGAACTGGCAGAAACCTATATCGACAAAGAAAAGGTACGCCGCCGCTGGAAAGAATGGTTGGAATATGAGGCGGAAGTGATAAAAAAACTGGAAGTAAGGGGCGACAGGATACATTAATGTCCGCTTACAAACAATAAGTAACCAGTGTCCATTTCCCGCAAACGATTGAAGCATTTTTACTGGCCTGTTCAGCTTATTTTCATAGTTGCCGAATTTGCCTATGAATAATATCTCCATCCCGAAAGAAGTACTGGAAGCATTTGCTATTAATGATGCGGCCAATCTTATCGTTGAGCCTATTAGCAATGGCCTGATCAATCACTCCTGGAAAATTGTTGCGGCCCATAACAAAAAGCTTTTTTTGCAGCGCATCAATAAGAATGTTTTTCATGAACCGCAGCAAGTGCAGGCGAACTATATACATCTTTGGAAATATGCAAAGCAGGTAAACAACAGGTTGCAAATGCCTGAACCTGTATTTGGCAACAACCAAACCAGCTTGTTTACCGATGCATCCGGTAATTACTGGCGGGCCTTTCATTTCATCCCGGAAAGTAAAACATGTGCTGTAGCAGAAACAGCTGCACAGGCATGGGCAACGGCTAAAACATTCGGACAATTCACCGCTGTATTTTCAGGCATTGATACAAGCCAGCTATTTGAAGTGATCAGCAACTTTCATAACCTTAGTTTACGATACCGGCAGTTTGAAAGGTCTTTACAAAACAAATCAGGCGAAAGGATAGCAAAGGCTTCCTCATTGATTACTGAACTAACGCAAAAAGAACATTACAAAGCATTGTATGAAAAGATCGGGACATCTCCTGCAGCGTTTCCCCAAAGGGTGATGCACCATGATGCCAAGATCAGCAATATCCTTTTTCACGAGAGAACCGGTAATGTAATTTGCCCTGTAGATTATGATACCGTAATGCCCGGTTATTTCTTTTCAGATTTGGGGGATATGATTCGTTCCATGGTAAGCCCGGAAGATGAAAAAAGCATTTGTTTCGAAAAGATTGAAGTACGTAAGGATTTTTATAACAGTATTGTGGATGGCTACCTTGAAACAATGAATGAGCAACTGACCAGCAGTGAAAAAAAGTACCTGCATTATTCCGGCATCCTGATGGCTTATATGCAGGCAATTCGTTTTCTCACCGATTACCTGGATGGGGATACTTATTACCGTACAGATTATGCAGAACAAAATTTTGACCGTGCCCGCAATCAATTTGTATTATTGCAAAAACTGGAATCATTTTTGTCGGATCAACTAAATTTTCAGCATGGTTAAAACGTTGCGGCAACATTGCTTTACAAATGAGGCAGGAGAAGATATCTGGCTTTTTACCTTATCCAATGCATTGGGAACAGAAGTACTCATTACCAATTACGGCGCTATCATTAGTTCCTTCAAAGTAAAAATGCCGGATGGCCGTTTCAATGATATTGTGCTTGGCTTCGATGACATCAAAGAGTACCAGGGAAAAGAATACCTTGATGGATATCCCTGGTTTGGCGCAGCAGTGGGCCGATATGCCAATCGCATCAAAGATGCCAGTTTCGAAATTGACGGTAAACGATTTTACCTTAGTAAAAATCGTGGTAACGATCAGTTGCACGGTGGTATCACCGGCTTTGATAAAAAAGTATGGCAGTTTGTAGCATCAGGCAGTTCCCCCTACCCATACCTGCAGCTTCGTTATGTGAGTGATGATGGCGAAGAAGGTTTTCCCGGTAAACTCACTGTAAATATCCGGTTTGAGCTGGATAATGAAAACCAGCTGAGCTATGAATATACTGCCGTTACCGATGCGCCGACAGCTATTAACCTGACACATCATAGTTATTTTAACCTAAAGAACGGAGAAGGTGATATAAAAGATCATCAGCTAAAACTGTATGCAAGTTCCATGCTGGAGCAGGATGAAAACTTAGTGGTAACCGGCAATCTGCTCTCCGTAAAAGAAACATTGTTTGACTTTTCGGAGTTCCGGCGCATTGGCGACGGATTGAATGAACTGCCCGAGTATGATAAAAGTTATGTGGCTGATAAAAAAGGAACACTGATGGCAGAAGTAAAATCAGCCACAGGGGATATATCACTGCAGGTGCACAGTTCTGAGCCGATAGTACATTTTTATTCCGGCAAATGGATACCCACCGTAAAAGGAAAGAACGGTATTACTTACAGCGCTTTTTCGGGTCTTTGCCTGGAAACACATAAACACCCCAATGCGATAAATATTCCCGGATTTCCGAATACGGTTTTACGACCCGGTGAGGTTTACAGCAGCCGGACAACATACAAAGTGATCATTTAGTTTTTTTGCTGGCCTTTTCATCCATTTTATTGGGACCATAGATGCGGGCAAAGAAAGTATCAAGCCCGATTTTCCTGCGTATATACTCAGCTATGATTATGCCTGTTATCACTCCGATGGCTGCGAGAATAAAAAATGTGGTTTCATTACCAACAGCCAAACCAATCAATGCAAAAAGTATGACCGGGGCGGCAAATGCCTGTAGCCAGAATACTATCGTAACAAGCCACATAATTATACCTGGGAGAAATAGACCAGTTCTTCTTTCAGATTAAGAAAAGGATATTTCTCTTTCAACAATTTTGCCTTTTCGAAATGTGCAGATAAAAATTGCTGGTGTGCTTTTGTTTCCGGCTGAAAGGGCCTGTGTTTACGGGCAATAATGATTTGCTTTACTTCCTTCATCAGTTGCTGTGCTGCTTCGGCAATGCAGGTATCAGAAAATTTTTCCAGTACAAACTCTGTTGCCGGGTAGTTGGGGTGCACCATATCAATATCATAAAAACGGTAGTCCCGGAGTACATCAATCACCAGTTCATAGGCCGGGAAATAATAGGCCGATTCAACCTGGTTAACAGTATGATGAACCGCTTCAATCAGCCTTGCCTTGCTCCGGTTATTTTCCACCACACCATCCCTTATATGACGAACAGGACTGATAGTGAAAATGAATTTTAGCTTTGGATTGAAGGACTTCAGTTGTTTCAAACAATCATCCAGCATTTCTTTAATTGCATCAATCTCCAGCATTTCTTTATTGAACCAGTTGGCCGGAGCCCGGTGGCAATTAGCAGTCAACCTGCCCTTCAAAGACGGGGATTGTGATGAGGCCGCAAGATCAGTTAGTTTATAAACAAATGAAGAACCTAATGTAATAATCAGCCAATCAGCCTCTTTCAAAAATTCATGTGCCTTTTGTTGTGACAGATTAATCTGTTTCAGGCACCCGTCTTTATTGATATGCGAAAACCGGGAGTGGTGGTCCCAGCTATTCCACACTTCATTCAGGTAAAACAAATCATCCTCCGTGTATTGTTTACTGGCAACGTAGGATAAAAGGCTTTTGCAAACAGCATCAGGACCAAATAAAATACCGTTAGGATTTTGCAGCACATCAAACTTCAGGTCAGCCAGCGCATTACCGATGTGCTCGGTAAAACAGGAGCCCATCAGCATGATCTTATCACCGTATGCTATAGGTACCGGCAATTTCTTCAGATCAATATTTAACATGAAATCCATTCGAAAAGTGATAAGTTAATAGGTTAAAGAGTTAACAGGGTCCTTGCTGAATAAAACTATACAAATATTTCCCCTGCCATTTTCAGGCTTTCCTGCAATGCTTCCTTATTCAGACCATCCAGCAACTTATTTTCCTCAAAATAATTTATCATCAATTCGCTGTTCATATTCCCGACAAGTTCATCATCAGCCATGGGGCAGCCACCAATACCTTTCAAAGCACCGTCGAATCGTTTGCAACCTGCTTTTAGCGCTGCTTCTAATTTTTCTTTCCAGTTATGCGGGGTAGAATGCAGGTGAACACCGATTTCAGTACCGGGCAACGACTCAACCAGGTAACTGGTCATATCATATACCTGTTGGGCGGTGGCCACACCTACTGTATCTGCCAGTGAAATGATACTGATATCCATGCCCACCAGCCTGTTCACCCATTCAAAAACGATCTCTTCATCATACAGATCACCATAAGGATTTCCAAAACCCATAGATATATAAACCACTAACTGCTTTCCTGATTTGATACAAAGGTTTTGCATCTCCTCCACCCTGCCCAATGATTCGGCTATGGATGAATTGGTATTGCGCTGTTGAAAAGTTTCAGAAACAGAAAAAGGAAAACCGAGATAAGTTATCTCATCAAATACAACCGCCGATTCCGCACCACGAAAATTAGCAATAATGGCAAGTAATTTTGAACTGCTAACCCCTAACTCCAAACCCTTAACCACCTCGGCAGTATCCGCCATCTGGGGAATGGCTTTCGGCGAAACAAAACTGCCAAAGTCAATAGTTTCAAATCCAACCTTTAGCAACGAATTGATATAAGCGATCTTCTTTTCTGTTGGTATAAAAGATTTCCAGCCCTGCATGGCATCACGGGGGCATTCAATGAGTTTTATGCCCCCTCCGCCCCCTGAAGGGGTAACTAAGTGCCTTTCATTTTGCGTTTCGCCTAACATATTCAGTTAATTTCAGCAGTAACCTGTTTAAGATAACCGCTGGCGCATTACTTCATATAAAATCATTCCGGTTGCCACACTTACATTCAGGCTTTCAAAATCTCCTTTCATGGGAATTTTGATTTTTTCATCACATATCTTCATCAGCGCAGGATAAATGCCTTTTTCCTCACTGCCCATTACAATGGCACAAGGTTCAGTAAAATCAACTTCAGCAATATTCTTTTCTGCGGTCATCTCGCTGGCATATACTTTAATACCGTTCAGGTGCAACTCATCCACGGCTTTCATTAAACTATTGACCCTGCAAACTGCAATTTTTTCTAATGCGCCTGCAGAAGTCAGTATCGCATCTTCGTTCAAAGCCCCTACTCCTTTATCCGGAATAATGATAGCATCAACCCCGGTGCAGTAAGCCGTGCGGGCAATGCCGCCGATATTACGGATGTCGGTTACTCCATCTAATAGGAGAAACAATGGGGCTTCGCCGCTTTCAGTTACTAATGAAATCACATCCTGCAGGTTCTGGTACTGCACTTTGGCAATCTGTGCCACACAGCCTTCATGATCAGTAATATTAAAGCCATTTAGTTTAGCTGCCGGAACATAATTAACCGGAACGCCTTGCACGGAAGCCAGTCGTTTTATTTCACTGATGTCCTGCCCCTGCGCCCTTGTATCTAAATAAATTCTGTCAAGCTGCTGGCCAGCCAGTAAAGCTGCTATCAATTTGCTTCTGCCAATTACCAACGAACTCTTTTTGGGCCTTTGCTGTTGTCTGAAATTTTTCACAGACCAAAATTAGATGTTTGCCACTGAAGCAAATAACCACGGCAATAAAAAAACCCTGAAAGACTTTTCAATCTTTCAGGGTCTTGTATATTCCCTTAAGGGATTAGGGTTATTTCAACCCGAATGCTTTCTTCACCTTGTTTACATAATCCAATTTCTCCCATGTAAACAATTCTACCTTCTTCGTTACTTTTTTGCCGTCAGGCGAAACAAATGTTTTTTCCACCACCTGCGGTGTACGTCCCATGTGACCATAAGCAGCGGTTTCGCTGTAAATAGGGTTACGCAGTTTCAGACGCTGCTCTATAAAGTAAGGACGCATATCAAATAGTCCTTCTACTATTTTAGCGATCTGCCCGTCGTTCATATTCACTTTGGCTGTACCATACGTATTCACGTTAATGCTTGTAGGCTGTGCCACACCAATAGCATAAGAAACCTGAACCAGTACTTCATCACACAAACCAGCAGCTACCAGGTTTTTGGCAATATGTCTTGTGGCATAGGCAGCTGAACGATCCACTTTGGAAGGATCTTTTCCGCTGAAAGCGCCGCCACCATGTGCGCCTTTACCACCATAAGTGTCAACGATGATCTTTCTTCCGGTAAGTCCTGTATCACCATGCGGGCCACCGATCACAAACTTACCTGTCGGGTTCACATGGTACTTAATATCGTTATTAAACAGTTTAGCATACTTTTTATACTTATTCTTCACCCTTGGGATAAGGATATTGATCACATCACTCTTGATCTTGGCGAGCATTTTGTTTTCTGAATCAAAATCATCATGCTGCGTGGAGATAACGATGGCATCAATCCTTACCGGCCTGTTATTGTCATCATATTCTAATGTAACCTGGCTTTTGGCATCAGGGCGGAGGTAGGGCATTTTGGAATTTTTTTCGCGGCGGATAGCTGCCAGTTCAATCAGCAGGTTATGTGCCAGGTCCAAAGCCAGCGGCATGTAATGCTCTGTCTCATTGGTAGCATAACCAAACATCATTCCTTGGTCACCTGCCCCCTGCTCCTCTTTCTTCTTTCTGTCAACACCCTGGTTAATATCAGCCGATTGTTCATGAATGGCTGACAGCACACCGCAACTGCTGGCTTCAAACATATATTCACTCTTGGTGTAACCAATTTTACGGATCACACCACGGGCAATTTCCTGTACATCTAAATAAGCTTTTGATTTCACCTCGCCGGCCAGTACCACTTGCCCGGTTGTTACCAATGTTTCGCAGGCAACTTTTGACTGGGCGTCAAATGCGAGAAAATTATCAATGAGGGCATCAGATATCTGGTCAGCTACTTTATCCGGGTGTCCTTCACTTACAGATTCTGAAGTAAATAAATAAGGCATGAATTTGAATTTAGGCCGCAAAGATAAGGGCCATGCCTATAAAGAACAAAGTCCTTATGCTGCTGCACAAGGACTTTTGAACATATCTTGATAAATAGCTTATTAAAGTTTTGAATACACCAAACGTAATCTCATCTTTTGAGAGGGATGATTACCACCGCCTACTCGTATTCTACCCTTCGTAGTAGTAGTATTTACAAAAATGGTAGCTGTCACATCCGTACCGGGTGGTATGCCATATTTTTCATTAATAGAGAATGGAGCAAACAGCCTGAGGTCATATAAGTTTTGTGTACGGGTAAGCACATGTTGCACATAGCGGGAAATATTGAATTTCCATACCCGTATCTTATTGCCTGCACCATCTGTACTGATAACCGGCACACAACCAAATTCATTCAGGTTTAGTGCCCCTGACGCAGTAAATGAAAGATCATATGGTATTGTCCTGAACTTATAGGGGCTGGTTATCGTAGGATCAAAAGCATCCAGGTATAATAACCCCGGTGCAGGAAATGTACTGTCACTGATATCATATAATTGCTCAACGATCAGCTCAGCACGGTGAATAAGCCTGTTATTAATCAAATTAAGGTCCGGAATTTTTATATTGGCAAATGTGCCCGGCGTATTCTGAATATAAACCACAGGATCAGGTGTGGTGCCACCCAATGCAGCATCAAGTGGCGTGGCTGCATAATCCCGCTGAATATAATTAGCTGCTGCACAGAAATTGCCGGAGAAACTAAAATAAGTAACAGTAGTGTCTATCTGTACATTTTTATTGTAGCGATAATATATTGCCAGTTTGGTATTAGCACCGGTAAGATCAAAACCCATCACGGAGTTGCCAGAACTCATAGACCTTATGGCGAAACCTTTAAACTTACTGCGGAAAGCCGAATCGTTGGCGTAAGCACCATTCACTGATGTGCTGATTGAATCGTATGAAAGCAATCGCTGACCGAAGGTATTATCCAGCCGGATACGGAGTTGATTAACCGTGGTGTCCTTATATGCTTTCACAGAATCATTCAGCATGCTGGGTGTAATAGTGCGGGAACCGAGTAAACTCGAATAGGTAAAATAATCTTTACGTATCAGGTAAGAAGTATCGCTCCTGAAATTGTTACTCTGGTCTAATTCATACACATTAATGGTCTGGGGTGTGGTGGTATCGCCGTATGTTTCAATATAATTCAATACCAGCACTACTGAATCAATATAAAGGCTATCTGGTTTGCTGTTTGCAAAATACCAGGGATAAAACAGAGGCTTTAGCTCAAGAAACATTCTTGCATCCGTTTTTCCGAAAAAAGGATCGCTGTTGATCCTGCCCAGAAAGTACTCTTCATTCTTGGAAAGGTATTGTGAATCTGTTGCCAGTCCGAATGTATCATTGAAAGCCTGAACATTGATCGAGGTATCAAAGGTATTGATACCATCAACCGGCGGAATCAGTCCTCCTCCCAATTCAGTAGCTTCATTGATCCTTCTGCAGGCCGAAAAAAGAATAGCAACCGAAGCCACGATTGCTATCAAAGAAAATGCAATATATCTGTTCTTCACAAAGTAAATTTAAGGTCAGGGTTGGTTTGATTTATTTGCCTGCAAGGTCGCTATACAGTTGTAAATAGTCTGTTAAATCTCCTTCAGGATTATAGGGCAACGTCTTCTTACCCCGCACTTTAGAAAACTCCTCAGTCAGTTTCTTATCAATCTTTTCAGCACCAAAAGTAATAGCATCAGCAAAAGTGGCACCGCCGCGGAACATAGCCGTATTATTACCTTCTTTAAATACTTCCAGATCTTTCTCCTTTATAGAAGGGTGTATCAACGCTTTCTTCATGAAATCACTACCCAATTTCTCCTTGAAAGTATTCTGCCCAATGGTATAAACAATCTTGCTGTGAGCAAACACCGGTTCTTTTTTATACACTGTTTTGAGGTAGGCCGGGATAAGTCCTGTCATCCAGCCGCTGCAATGAATAATATCAGGGGGCCAGCCAAATTTCTTTACTGTCTCCAGGGCTCCTTTACAGTAAAACACAGTCCTCAGGCCATTGTCATCAAACCACTTTTCATTTTCGTCATGAAAAACAAACTTTCTCTTAAACAACTCTTCATTATCCAGGAAATAAACCTGCAGGCGGGCACTGGGCAATGATGCCACCTTAATTTGCAAGGGCATATCATCATTATCCACCGATACATTGATACCGGAAAGTCTTACCACCTCATGCAGCCTGTGGCGGCGTTCGTTGATGGTGCCAAACCTGGGCATGATACAACGAACTTCAAAATTATTGTCGTTTGCCTTGATGGCCAGTTTGTTAACGATTTCAGAGAACTCTGTCAGCTCCAGGTAGGGTGACATTTCGTTGGCGATAAATAAAATTCTTTTCTTTGCTGACATGGGCTTCCCGTTTAATTTACACCGCTTTACTTAAGGCGTGCAAAGGTAGCTATTTTAAGCCGAAATGTGCCGAATAAAGCCATCTAAGCTCCAAATACCTGTATAAAATGATTTTATTCAAAAAAGCAAATAGCCTTCATCAATGGATTGATGCTCAGCAGAGAAAAGGGCTGAAAACCGGATTTGTTCCAACAATG
>Ga0073934_10012470_pt1 | contig 10005 bp, 10 predicted proteins | sample LarsenN4metaG_FD_76834 | JGI IMG/M metagenome (GOLD analysis project Ga0073934, IMG submission 76834) | Hot spring sediment bacterial and archeal communities from British Columbia, Canada, to study Microbial Dark Matter (Phase II) - Larsen... ... | reverse complement strand
GTTGGCGATGAACACGCGCCGGGCATGGTCGAGCTGCGACAGGCGCTGGCGCATGCGCTCGAACGCGCGGGCGAGTTCGCCCACCTCGTCTCGACCCAGAGCAGCGACCGGCTCGTCGAAGCGCCCCGTCGAGATCCGCTCGGCGGCGCGCTCGAGACGCCTGAGACGCCGCGCGAACGCCCAGGCTCCGCCATAGCCGACGACGAGAGCGAGAGCGAGAGCCAAGCCGCCCGCAGCCAGCAAGCGCTGCTTGACGAGCTCGACGTTTGCCAGCGAGTCGTGCAGCGACGCGGACAGCAGGAGGATCGGCCCGGAGCCGGTGGGCACTGCCACCTCCGCGTGCCGATCGCCTCCTCGGAGCACGGTGCCCGTCGCGCGAGCGTCCGTCTGTGCGGCCCGGAGCGCGACCTCGTCGTCCTCGACGTCCGCCGAGCTCGAGGCCTGGCGCGAGTCGCCGACCACCGCAAGGGAGACGGGAGGCCCGAAGACGTCGAACAGCACCACGCGCGCGTTCGCGCTCGCGGCCCGCGTCTCCGCGAAGTCGTTCCAGCGCAGCCGGTCGGACGGTAGCTGCTGCACCAGGCTGGGAGCAGCCCGCTTCAGCTCGTCCAGCTTGCCGTCGATCAGCCGACTCTCGAGAGACGGAACGACCACGAGGTACACGAAGACGAGCGCGCCCGCGACTACGAGCACGAACGCCACCGAGAGCCGCGCGCCGACGCTGCGGAGCGGGTTCATCGCTCCCGAAACCGATAGCCGACGCCGCGAACGGTGACGATGTACTCCGGGTCGCTCGGGTCGTCCTCGAGCTTCTCGCGCAGGTGGCGGACATGCACGTCGATCGTTCGGGGGTCCCGGTACTCGGAGCTGCCCCAGAGCGACTCCAACAGGGACTTGCGCGAGAGCACGAGCCCTGGCCGCGACGCGAGCGTCCGCAGCAGCTCGAACTCGACGTAGGTCAGCTCGACCGCCCTCCCGTGTACCTGGACGGTCCGTCGCCCCGAGTCGATCTCCAACCCGCCGAGCTCGAGCGGGCGAGCCTCCAGGAGATCGTGCCGCGGCGCAGCAGCTCGTCGCAGCACCGCCCGCACGCGGCTGCGGAACTCCCGGATCGAGAACGGTTTCGTGATGTAGTCGTCGGCCCCCAGCTCGAGCCCGAGCACCTTGTCGACCTCGTCGTCGCGCGCGGTCAGCATGATCACCGGCACGGTGCTCTCCGACCGCAGCCGTTTGCACACCTCCAGCCCGTCGAGCTTGGGCAGCATCACGTCGAGGACCACGAGGTCGATCGGCTCCTCGGCGAAGCGCTGGAGCGCCTCCTCCCCGTCCCGCGCCTGGACGACGCGATAGCCGTCTCGTTCCAGCGGGTAGGTCAGGAGCTTCTGCACGGCCTCCTCGTCGTCGACCAGGAGAATGGTGGCGGAGTCCTGCATGGCCGGTCTGGAGGCCGACCTACTATAGCCGGGCCATCGCTGCACCCTCGAACCAGACGGAACGCCGCCGCGCGCGGCGCGGCTCGCTCGACAGGCCCATCAACGGGCGTCTCTACCGGGCAAGCTGGCTGCTGACCGCGCCCGTCGCGCTGATCGTGGCGTTCACCATCGGCAACCCGTCCCCTCTGCCCGAGCCGCGCTTCCCCGCAGCGTTCGACCAGGCGTCCGCAGCGCGTCTCGCTCGTGAGCTTCCCCTCCGCTACCCCGACCGTTCCCCCGGATCGCCGGGAGCGCTCGGCGCCGCCGCCTGGTTCGCCGACCAGCTTCGCCCGTACGGACTCCAGACACACCGGGACACCTTCCGGGAGACGATTCCCGGCCACGGACGGGTGACGCTGCGGAACCTCAGCGCGGTTTCGGTCGGCCGATCGCCGAGCACGATCGTCGTCATGGCGCACCGCGACAACGCCGGGAGCGGGCCGGGAGCGAACGACAACGCGTCGGGGACGGCAGCGCTTGTCGAGATCGCACGCGCCTACGCGCGGTCCACCACGAGGCGTCCGGGCGGCGTCAAGCCCGAGCACACGATCCTCTTCCTCTCCACCGACGGCGGCGCCTGGGGTGGACTGGGCGCGGCGAGGTTCGCAAAGCGCTCGCCGTACCGCGACCGCGTGGTCGCCGTCGTCAACCTCGACTCGATCGCAGCAGATGCCCCGCCGCGGTTGGAGCTCGCCGGTGACGCGCCGCAGTCGCCGGCCGCCGTGCTCGTCGCGACCGCCGCGCGTCGCATCCTCGAGGAGACTGGGAGGCGGCCTGACCACGTCGGCTGGATCGGGCAGCTGATCGACCTCGCGTTCCCGTTCACGCTGTACGAGCAGGGCCCGTTCGTTGCACGTGAAATCCCGGCGCTGACGCTGACGACGGCGGGCGGTCGACCGCCCGCCCCGGGAGCCGACACGCCCGACGGTCTCGATACCGCGCGCATGGCCGAGCTCGGCCGCGCCGCCGAACGCCTGGTCGTCTCACTCGACGCCGGGCTGGAGCCGACGCTGAGCACAGCGAGCTACGTCTACTTCGGCCCGCGGCTCGTCCGCGGCTGGGCGATCCAGCTCCTGCTCGTCGCGATGCTCCTGCCGTTCGTGCTGACGACGCTCGACCTCTTCGCGCGCTGCAGGCGTCGGGGCATCGCGCTGGCGCAGGCCTTTCGCAGCTACCGCACACGCCTGTGCTACTGGCTGTGGGCCGGCGCGGCGTTCGCCGTCTTCGCGCTCGCAGGTGCGTTTCCCACCGGTGCAGCACGACCGGTGAGCCTGGACGCCGACGTGGCCGGCGACTGGCCGCGTGGAGCGGTACTCGCGCTGCTCGCCCTCCTCCTCCTCTCCTGGCTCGGCGGCCGGCAGCGACTCGTGCCTCGGCGCCCCCCGACCCCGGAGGACGAGCTGGCCGGATTCACCGCTGCACTGCTCGCTCTCGGCGCTGTCAGCCTCTTGGTCGTCGCAGCAAACCCCTACGCCCTGATCTTCGTCCTTCCCTCGCTGCACGCGTGGCTCTGGCTCGCGAACCTGCGTGATCGCCCCGCCGTCGTCCAGCTGTCGGCGCTCGTGCTGGGGTTCGCCGGCCCGGCCATCCTGCTGGCCTCGATGGCCATTCGGTTCGACCTCGGGCTGGATGCGCCCTGGTACCTTGCGGAGTTGGCCGCCGTTGGCTACGTACCAGTCGTGGGAATCGTCCTCTTTCTCGCCTGGGTCGCCTGCGGCGCACAGATCGTCGTCCTCGTCGCAGGCCGCTACGCTCCCTATCCGAGCCGGCTCGAGCGTCGCCCGGGCCCGATCCGCGGTCTCGTTTCCGCCGCCGTCACGCGAGCGCGTCGCCGGCCGGACGTGCCGCGCCAGCACGCGCAGCCCTGACGTGCGCCGCACCGCTCGCATCGCCAGCACGTTGATGATCGCCGCCGGGCTGTGCCTGCTGCTCTGGGCGCTCGTCGTCTGGCGCTGGCAGGACCCCTTCACGGCTCTCTACACGGCCTACCAGCAGCATCGGCTCGAGGCGCGGTACGAGATCGAGCTCGCGTCCTACCGGCCGCCGCCCGTCGTGAAGCCCACGACGGCCGGGACCCGTCCCACGGTCGCCGCAGAACGCCGGCGGGTGGCTCGCGAAGCATCGCGCTACCGTAGCTCGCTCGAGATCGGTGACCCGGTCGGGCGGTTGAAGGTGCCCCGCCTCGGGCTCGACCTGATCGTCGTCAACGGAACCGACCACGACAGCCTCGCCCGGGGCCCAGGTCGCTATCCCGGCTCGTTCGTCCCCGGCGAGGGGCGGCTGATCTACATCGCGGGCCACCGCACCACCTACGGCGCTCCGTTCGCGCACATCGAGCGGCTCCGGCCGGGTGATGTCGTCACGCTCGAGGTCCCGTACGGCCGATTCGTCTACCGGGTGGCGAGCTCGGTGGTCGTTCCCGCCAGCGAGGTCAGCAGGCTCGAGTCGCGAGGGCTGGAGGAGGTCGCGCTCCAGGCCTGTCATCCACGGTTCTTCGCCTCCCACCGCTACATCGCGTACGCGCGGCCGGTTCGCGTCTTCCCACGCAGCGGTGCCCCGTACTCGCCTCCGGCGCGCGCGCAAACCTAGCGCAGCGGCAGGTACGACACGGGCGTACCCGCCCCGACGACGCCTTCGCCGGCGCGGATCAGGACGAGCGCGTCCGCCGAGGCCGAGCGGACGATCGTGTGCGACTCCTGCACGTCGAGCGGGACGAGCACCACGCCGTCGGGCTCGACGTCGATCCGCGCCCGTAGGAGCTCGTCGCGCTGCCGGTTGCGCTCGACCTCGGTCCCGAGACGGCCCGGTCGGAAGGCGGGTCGGGGGTCGGCGGCGCCCTGCAGCGCGAGAACCGCCGGCTCGACGAGGAGCCGACAGCCGACGAGAGACGACACCGGGTTGCCGGGCAGGCCGAACACGAGCGTCCGGTCGCGAACCGCGAAGAAGACCGGCTTGCCCGGCCGAATCGAGACGCCCCAGAAGACCTGTTCCATCCCGAGCTCACCGCCGACCTCTCGCACCAGGTCGTGCGGACCGACGGAGACGCCGCCCGACGTGACCAACACGTCCCGTTCCAGCCCTTCCTCGAGCGCGCGCCGATGTCCGTCACGATCGTCCGCGACGACGAGCGCGTCGTCCACCACGGCTCCGGCAGCGCGAAGCATTGCGGCCAGCATGACGCCGTTCGACTCGTAGACGTGTCCCGGTGCGAGGGGGGTGCCCGGCCGCTGCAGCTCCGACCCGGTCGCGACGATCGCCACATGTGGTTGCCGCCCACACAGGACCTCCGCGACCCCCGACGCCGCAAGCGCGCCGGCAAGGGGACCGTCCAGCCGCACGCCCGCACGGGCGACGACTTCGCCCGCACGGACGTCTCCACCCTGTGGGCGAACGTTCGCACCGACCGGAACGGGCGCCTCGATCGTGACGCTGTCGTCTGACGCGGCAACGCGCTCCAGTGGGACGACCGCATCGGCTCCCTCGGGCACCACTCCGCCGGTGGCGATCCCCATCGCCTCTCCGCGCTCGAGCGATCGCGCAGACGGTGACCCTGCGGCGATGCGCGCGGAGAGCCGAAGCTGGCCGGGCGTGTCGGTCGACCGGATCGCGTACCCGTCCATCGCCGAGCTGTGGAACGGGGGGAGGTCGACCTGCGCACGAGCCGTCTCGACGAGGACTCGGCCCGCCGCCTCGCCGATTGCGACGCGCTCGGCGGCGAGCGGCGTGATGCGCTCCAGGACACGATCGAGCGCGTCGTCAAACGTCGGCAAGCCCGTCACGTCGAGATACCGTACTCCGGACTCGCAGCTCGTCTCAGACGTAGATCCCTTCGCCCCGAAGCCTGCTGTGGGCACGCAGCAGCAGCTCGGAGCGAAGGTGCTCCGCGTCATGCGGCGTGGGCGCCCAGGCCCGGACCGTGATCGTCGCGCGGTCGGCGAGACCGCTGACGAACGCAGTCACCTGCTGGTCGGCCGCCATCTCGTCCCGCACAGCCGTCATCGCCGCTGCGAGATCCGTGGCGAGCGGCACCTGGAGCGTGATCTCCGCCAGCGTCTCCCGGTCGACGATCGTCGAGTTCCGGACAGTGTCCGAAGCCAAGCGCTCGTTCGGGATCACCACGCGCGCGTTGTCGGCCGTACGGATGAACGTGTACGTGAGCGCGATCTCCTCGACCGTACCCTCGACGCCGTCGACTGTCACGCGATCGCCAATCCGGAGAGGCTGCGTGAACGCGATCAGCAGGCCGGCGGCGAAGTTGGCCAGGGTGCGCTGGGACGCGAACCCGATGATCAAGCCGATGATCGCCGACGATGCGAGGAGCCCACCCGCGACCGCCCGCACCTGCGGAATCACGAGCAGGCCCGAGAGGGCGCCCACAGCGACGACGGAGGTCATGATCGCGCGGCGGAGGACCCGGTAGCGGGTCTCGGCACCAGGTGCGAGCTTGCGTCTTGCCATTCGGAGGTCGATCAGCTTCGCAAGCAGCGCGCTGGCCAGGATCACCCCGGCAAGGATGGCCGTGCGTTGCCACAACGGCATCCGGTCGTATTCGGCGAATGGCACGGCTTCCCTGGCGGCGAGGCGACTCGAGCAGTGCGGGAGATCAGCGCAGTTCCGGCACACACGCGTGCGTCACGCGTCGCTACGCTGAAACCGGGAGGAGGCGCGGGGTGGCCCCAGGGGCGCCGCCATCTGCGCGGCCAGTGCCCCTACGTGGTCAAATGGATCCGTGATTGCCCAGCGAACGTTGCTGCTCGCCTGCGTCCTCGCGGCGACGGGCTTCGCAGCTGCTGCCTGCGGCGAGCGTCGTGAGCCGACCAACTCGACTGGCGATGTCTACCCGCTCACGGTCACCACGGCGGGTGAGCGCGCCCTCGTCGTGCGGTCGCCCGCACGACGCATCGCCGTACTCGACACCGGCCCCGAGCAGATCTTGCTCGCGCTCGGCGCCGGGAGCCGAGTGGTGGGCCGCCCCGTCACCGAGGGCGGCGTGATCGAGCTCGACAAGCTCGTCGCGGCGAAGCCCGACCTCATCGTCGCCGACTCGTCCTTCGACGACGTCGCGCTCTCCCGGGCAACCGCGAGGGCGAAGGCTCCTGTGTACGTCGCCCCGAGCGACTCGATCCGCGATGTCGAGCGGGCGATCACCCAGCTCGGGCTCATCACCGAGTCTCAGGTCGCCGCTCGCCGGCTCGTTCGTTCGATCGAACAGGCCAAGCGCCGAGTCGCGGCGACGGTGCGCCAGAGGCCTGCCGTGAGCGTGTTCGTCGACGTGGGGCTCTCGATCACGGTGTCGAACCAGACGCTGATCGGAGATCTGATCCGCGAGGCCGGAGGGCTGAACGTGGCCGGCGACGACCATGGGAAGCGTGTCGTCGACCTGTCGGAGCTCGCCGCCCTCGACCCCGATATCTACCTCGCGACCTCCGACAGCCAGACGACTCTCGCCGGACTTCGCAAGCTGCCCGGAGCGAAGAAGGTCCGGGCGATCCGGGAGCGACGGTTCGCAGTCATCGACGCCGCGCTCCTCCAGCCCGGTCCCAGCATCGACGCCGGGCTCCTGGAGCTCGCCCGCATTCTGCACCCCGATGCGTTTCGCTGAGCTCGACGCCGTCACCGTCGACGGGTACGGGACGCTGCTGACCCTGGTCGACCCGGTTCCGCGGCTCCGAGAGGCGCTCGCCGGTCGTGGCGTCAACCGATCTCCAGACGAGATCCGATACGCCTTCGCGACCGAGGTCGGGTACTACCGGCCACGCGCCCACCTCGCCTCGACCCCGACGGCGCTCGCGGAGCTCCGGCGCGAGTGCACGAGCGTCTTCCTGCGCGCTCTCGACACCCCGTTGCCGGCCGTATCGTTCGTCGACAGCTTCATCGCGGCGCTCGAGTTCGGGCCCGTGGCGGGAGCGGTCGACGCGCTCGAGCGACTCGCCCATCGCGGACTGCGGCTCGCCGTCGTCGCCAACTGGGACTGCGGCCTCGGCGAGCACCTCGAACGGGCTGGTCTCGACCGGTACTTCGACGCCGTGGTCACGTCGGCGGAAGCGGGTACGCCGAAGCCCGCGCCGGCGATCTTCCGGCTCGCGCTCGCGCGGCTCGCCGCGGAGCCCGCGCGATCGATCCACATCGGCGACGAGGACGTCGACCGCGACGGGGCACGAGCCGCGGGCATGCTGTTTGCGCCGGCTCCGCTCCACACCGCGGTCGCGGGCTGGACGTGAGCGGACGGCTGATCGCGTGGCTCAGCTTCGTCGGGATCCTCGTCGCGCTCGCATACGCAACTCGAGCGACGGCCGGGAAGCCCGACCGAGACGTGGTCTACAGCTACGGGTTCGCGGTCGCTGGTCTCGTCCAGTACGGCATCGTGCTGGGTGTCGTCCTCCTGATCGCCCGAGGACGACCAGAGCTGCTGGCTCTTCGGCGCCCGCCCTCGTGGCCTGCTGCGCTCGGCGTCTCGATCGCCCTCCTGATCGGGACCTTCGTCTTCCTGGCAATCGTCGAGGCGTACCTCCAGCCGGGCGAGGAGCAGGGGCTGACGCCGTCGGGGTGGGACCCCGACCGAGCCGTGCCGTTCGCCGTCAACTTCGCGGTGATCGCCGGCGTGGCGCCGCTCATCGAGGAGCTGACGTTCCGGGGCCTCGGGTACTCACTGCTGGAGCCGCTCGGCCGCTGGGCCGCAATCGCGATCGTGGGACTCGCGTTCGGGCTCGTGCACGGCCTCGTCGAAGGGCTCCCGGTCCTCGTCGTCTTCGGGGCCGCCCTCGCCTACCTGCGCGCCCGCACGGCGAGCGTCTACCCGCCCTTCGCGCTGCACGCGGCGTTCAACGCGATCGCGCTGGTCGTGTCCGTCGCGACCTGAGCGCGGCCGCCGTCAGGCCTGATCGTCGTCGACCGCGAACTCGTCGGGTGTGACCTTGTCCAGAAAGTCTCGGAACTCGCTGACGATCCGGTCCTCGTCGACCTCCTCGCCCTCGAACTCGATTGCCGACTCCTCGATCACGTGGTCGTCCGCGAAGATCGGCGCATCGGAGCGAACGGCGAGGGCGATCGCGTCGGACGGTCTGGAGTCGATCTCGATCTCGGAGCCGTTCTGCTGGATCGTGATCGTGGCGAAGAACGTGTTGTCTCGCAGCTCGGTCACGCACACCCGGACGACGCGCGCCTCGAGCTGGCCCAGTGTGTCCGTGAAGAGATCGTGAGTCATCGGCCGAGGGGTCGTCGCGCCCTGCAACTTCATCAGGATCGCCGCCGCCTCGGGATGCCCGATCCAGATCGGCAGGAAGCGGTTCCCGTCCTTCGTCTTCAGCAGGACGATCGGCTGCTTTCCGACGAGATCGAAGCTGACCCCGTAGATGTCCATCTCCTGCATCGCGCGGCGGCCTCTTCTCGATCTTAGCCGAGCATTCACGCCGGAGCCCGTCGACACGCGACGTCCGAGCCTCGGCCAGGACAGCGGTTAGAGTCACCCCTCGATGCCGCTCGCAGGCCTGGCGGAGAAGGTCGTGATCGTCACCGGCGGAGCCTCCGGGATCGGCCGGGCCGTCGTCGAGCGGCTCCATGCCGAGGGGTCGCGCGTCGTCGCCGTCGACGTCCACGAGCACGGCCTGCGCGAGCTATCGGCCGCGATCCCGCCGGATCGACTGCTCGGCGTGACCGCTGACGTCGCGACCGTCGAGGGGACCGAGCGCTACTTCGCGGCCGCGATCGATCGATTCGGTCGCGTCGACGGCCTGCATGCGAACGCAGGCATCGCCGAGCCCGGCACGGCGATCGCCGATACGGACCCCGACGACTTCGACCGCATGATCGCCGTCAACCTCCGAGGGGTGTACCTGGGCATCCGCGGCATGCTCCGGGTGCTCGCCGGGCAGGGCTCGCCGGGCTCGATCGTCGCGACCTCGTCCGTGCTCGGCATCAAGGGATACGCCGACTCGGGGCCGTACTGCGCAAGCAAGGCCGGCGTGATCGCGCTGACCAAGACCGCCGCCATCGAGGCCGGGCCGGCAGGCCATCGCGTGAACGCCGTCCTGCCGGGACCAATCGCAACGCCGATGGCCGATCGCATCCAGGAGTCGCTCCCCGCCCAGGATCGCGAGCAGTTCCAACGTGATCTCGTGTCGGTCGTTCCCCTCGGCCGATTCGGTAGAGCCTCCGAGGTTGCCGCCCTCGTCGCGTGGCTCCTGAGCGACGAGAGCTCCTACGTCACAGGCGGGATCTACTCGGTAGACGGCGGTCAGGCCGCAGGCTGAGAGCGGCGAAGCCGCGGCCGCCAGCCGAGCGAGGGTCATCGCGGTCAGGGGGTGAGGCTGTCGCCGGCGGCGTCAGGCCCAGCGAAGGGCGGCCTCGCACGTACGGACTCGACGCGAGGGCCAAGGATCGTGACGCGAGCGGGCCGAGACGAGCGGCGAAGCCCGGCTCCGCCGGGCGAGAGCCGCCGGCGATCAGCGAAGCGAGGTGGGCGATCGTGGATTCGAACCACGGACCTCCGCCTTATCAGAGCGGCGCTCTAACCGACTGAGCTAATCGCCCGCGG
>Ga0073934_10012469_pt1 | contig 10006 bp, 5 predicted proteins | sample LarsenN4metaG_FD_76834 | JGI IMG/M metagenome (GOLD analysis project Ga0073934, IMG submission 76834) | Hot spring sediment bacterial and archeal communities from British Columbia, Canada, to study Microbial Dark Matter (Phase II) - Larsen... ... | reverse complement strand
TAGGAAATCTAATTTTTCCAATATTATTGATCACTGGATTGTTCTTTTTGTTCCGTCGCTCCAGCAACTTACCTGGCGGTCCCGGTCAAGCCATGAGCTTTGGTAAATCTAGAGCTCGTTTTCAAATGGAGGCTAAGACTGGAGTTAAATTTGATGATGTCGCTGGTATTGAAGAAGCCAAAGAAGAACTCCAAGAAGTTGTTACCTTCCTCAAACAACCAGAAAAATTTACTGCTGTTGGCGCACGTATTCCCAAAGGAGTACTGTTAGTAGGCCCTCCAGGTACTGGTAAAACTCTATTGGCAAAAGCGATCGCCGGGGAAGCGGGGGTTCCATTCTTCAGTATCTCTGGTTCAGAATTTGTGGAAATGTTTGTCGGTGTGGGTGCATCCCGCGTCCGCGACTTGTTCAAAAAAGCCAAAGACAATGCTCCCTGTATCATCTTCATCGATGAAATCGATGCCGTTGGTAGACAAAGGGGTGCTGGTATTGGCGGTGGTAACGACGAACGGGAACAAACCCTCAACCAACTACTGACAGAGATGGACGGTTTTGAAGGTAACACCGGCATTATTATTATTGCTGCCACCAACCGTCCTGACGTATTAGACGCAGCATTGTTGCGTCCCGGACGTTTTGACAGACAAGTAACTGTTGATGCACCGGATATTAAAGGGCGTCTGGAGATTTTAAAAGTTCACGCCCGCAATAAGAAATTAGACCCGAGTGTGTCTTTAGATGCGATCGCTCGTCGGACTCCTGGGTTCACCGGAGCCGATTTAGCCAATTTACTCAACGAAGCTGCCATTCTCACCGCTAGACGCCGTAAAGAAGGCATCACCCTGACAGAAATTGATGATGCTGTGGATCGGGTAGTTGCTGGGATGGAAGGTACACCCCTGGTAGATAGCAAGAGCAAGCGTTTGATTGCCTACCATGAAATTGGCCATGCTCTAGTGGGAACTGTCCTCAAAGACCATGATCCAGTCCAAAAAGTTACTTTGGTTCCACGGGGACAAGCACAGGGTTTGACTTGGTTTACTCCCTCTGAAGAGATGGGTTTGATTACTCGTTCTCAACTCAAAGCCAGAATTACAGGTGCTTTAGGTGGTCGTGCTGCTGAAGACGTGATTTTTGGTAGAGATGAAATAACTACTGGTGCTGGAAACGACCTACAGCAAGTCACCAACATGGTCCGGCAAATGGTAACTCGCTTTGGTATGTCTGACTTAGGCCCTCTTTCGTTAGAAAGCCAGACGGGTGAAGTATTCTTGGGTCGGGACTGGATGACTCGTTCTGAATACTCAGAAGCGATCGCAGCCCGGATTGATGCACAAGTCCGCAGGATTGTGGAAGAGTGTTATGAGAATGCCAGACGGATTATGCGTGAAAATCGCACTCTCATGGATCGTTTGGTGGACTTGCTGATTGAGAAAGAAACTATTGACGGTGAAGAGTTCCGTCAAATTGTGGCAGAGTACACTGTTGTGCCTGAAAAGCCCCAGTTTACACCAATTCTTTAGGTTGGTTGAGTTTTTAATTTAATAATTTTTAGTTTCCCCATGTCTGTATTTATAGACGTGGGGATATTTATTGGAAATTTGCTGTCAGCAGCGACAAGAATTATCAGAAAAATGGGTTTAAAACCTCGCCCTTCTAGGGCGACTGTACTTTTGTAAGCCTTTAGTTTACCATAGTAGATATAGTTTGGTAAGCACAGTGTTAAAAGCCTACAAGTACAGAATCTATCCGACTGGTGAGCAAGCAATATTGCTTGCTAAGTCGTTTGGATGTGTACGTTGGTTTTACAATCATGCGCTTAACTTAACTAGCGAAACTTACAAAGCGACTTTGAGTCGGTCTCTTCCCACTCACAGAATATCTATTTAACGAACCACGAAGACACGAAGGACACAAAGATTTAAAGTAGTTAGTGGTTAGTGGTTAATAGTCTTTACTCCCCATCTCCCCACCTCCTTGATCCCCTACTTCACCGATTTCCCATTTCTATTAATTTCTTGAGTTAAGCGCAATAATGCTTGTTCTATTTCTGGTGAAAGTTTGATGGGTAAGTCGCCAGTACGCATATTTAAGTCTCTTTGGGGGAAGGGAACTTCAATTTTGTGTTTTCGCAAGCAGGCTTCGATGAGAAAATAGATGTCGCTTTTGATCGGTGTTTGTTGGTGGGGTTTGTCAATCCATACTAGGAGTTCAAAGTCTATGGCGCTTTCACCAAATCCTTTGAAGAATACTTGGGGTTGGGGTAGTTTTAAAACTTCAGGATGAGCAACGGCTGCTTCAATGAGTGCTGTTTTTACCAAGTTTACATCGGAACCGTAAGCAACACCTACTGGTAGATGAATGCGAGAAACAGGGTTGCGATGACTCCAGTTAATGACTTCTGTCTCTAGGAATCGGGAGTTGGGGACGATAATGGAAATGCGATCTAGGGTGCGAATTACTACACTACGCGCCCCGATATATTCTACTGTTCCCATGTATTCGCCTACTTCGATGAAGTCACCGACTTGGATGGGACGTTCAAATAATAATACAATTCCACTACCAAAGTTTTTAGCAATGTCTTGGAAACCAAATCCAATTCCCACACCCAAGGCACTGGCTATAATGGTGAGAGAACTGAGGTCTAGTCCCCAAATTTGTAGTAAAACAATTGTACCGAAACTGATAAAGGCATATTTGCAAATAATTGCGATCGCTTCTTGCGCTCCCCTACTGATGCGTGTCCGATGTAAAATGCGGGAGCGTAATAAGTTTGTTGTTGCGCCTGCAAAGATAATTAGCCCCAAAAGCAAGACAATTAAGATAAAAATGTCTGTGAGTGAATAGGCTTTTTGTCCCAGAGAAAAAATGGGAGAGGTGAGACTGCTGATTATTCTGATGGTAATGTTATAGCTCCACTCACGGGTGAGGGGAAATAGATTCGTAATGTAAAGGGAGACTCCCACCCAAAGTAGTACCCGTGCCGAAATTAATATTGCTTTGAGCAGAAAACGTGATGTATTTTGGACTTGGTTGTCAGTTGAGGAGTTAGCCGAAACAAGCATTTGCGAAACTCGGCGCTGGGTGAGTTGCCATAAAATTCCCAACAACCGATTTACGCCGACAGCCATTAATACAATCACAACACTCAGTATTGATGTGTTGCGAATAAACTCTGCGCCTCTCTCGTTTTGGGCTTTTTGGATCGCATCTTCAATTTCCTGAACCCAAATCCTAGCTTGTTCTTCAGGACTACTAGCAGAAACTGCATCGTTCTGGGTGACAGTCAACAGATATCGACCGTTAACTATAATAATTGGAGAATCATTACGTTGTTCGATCCTGATATCAGGTGATTCTTGGGATTTAACAACTGCTTGCAATTGGGAACTAATGAAGTTAGCCCGTTCTTGAGCTTTCGATTGTTCGTTACTGCTGACTCGAAATACCAACCGACCATCTACAGCAACTGGTGCATATTTTACAGATGATTGTGCCTGTGCAGATGTTAACAGGAAACTGATCGACAATACCAATACAATCAGAGTTGTCTGAATAAGTTGGGAGTACCGAGTCTGAGGGAACTTACGATTTTTTCTCATTTTTACCGAGAGTTGCTGATGAGTGCGATCGCGTTTGATGGAACTTATGTTCCATCATTCAAAAAGCCTGACAGTTCACTTCCTCAAAAGTTTCTCATTTTTTGCTCCTAATTTGGAAATTAATTCCAGCTGGAGTTAAATTCATATGCTGACAAAAATTTTATTGAGTATTGCTGTATTACTAGCGATCGCATTTTTAATATTGGTAGTTATAAGAATTAAAAATGACAACGAAGTCAGTAAAATCTGGCAAGAACTTGCAGATTTACCCACAGAACATGTTTTTACAGAAGACATGGTTCCAAGCTTACCCAGTCCTGTGCAGCGCTACTTCTTACATGCGATCACCCCAGGAACTCCTTTGGCGTCTGCGGTAACTCTGGAAATGAGTGGTAGTTTTAGGCTGGGAGAAGATAAACCTTGGGTTCCGATGCAAGCCAAACAAAGAATTTCACTGCTAAAGGGTTTTGTTTGGCAAGCTACGGTTGGACGTGGTTTATCTCAATTTGTGGGTGCTGATTACTACATTAAGGGAACGGGTAGAATGCGATTTTCTCTTTGGGGACTAGTTCCTTTAGTAAATGCTCACACGCACGATATTGCTCGTTCCAGCCTTGGCAGGCTTGCAGGCGAGTTTGTTTGGTTACCTTCTGCCTTACTACCTCAACAAGGTGTTATTTGGCAAGCTATTGATGAGAGGACTGTGCAAGCAAGTTTTGTGATTGATGATGAACCTGTGACACTAAGGCTGATTGTAGACGCCGATGGCAAAGTTTTACAGCTTTCTCTGCCACGTTGGGGAGATGCTACGGAGGATGGTAGCTGGAATTATATTCCATTTGGCGTAGAATTTCAAGCAGAACAACAGTTTGGTGGCTTTACAATTCCATCCCAGATGAACGCGGGTTGGTGGTTTGGTACAGAACGTTATCTGGAATTCTTTCGCGCCACGATTGCAAAGGCTGAGTTTGAATGAAACTCACAAGGACAGATCAAATTGCGATCGCTTCATCCATTGATTTGAATGCCAGTTTTCAGTTATAAACATTTATGCTGGAATGCTCGTAAGATAATGAGAGAATCTGGTAACTGCAAGCTAACGATTACTATCGATGGGTTAAAAAATCAGCGCGGTCAAATCTGCCTGAATCTATTCTCTAATAGTGAGGGCTTTCCCACCAGTGGCGATCGCGCTTTGCAATCCGCATCTATGAAGATTACAGACACTGCACCTACTATCACGTTTCAGAATTTGCCAGCAGGCAAGTATGCGGTTGCTGTGATTCATGACGCCAATTGTGACGGTAAACTCAATTGTAATTTTTTAGGCATTCCTACCGAAGGTTTTGGGTTCTCCCGTAACCCCAAAATTCGCATCGGTTCACCGGAATTTTCAGAGGCGGCGATTGTTGTGGAAGGTGTCAATACTCACATTCGGATTCAGATGCGCTATCTGTTGGGTAATTGAGGGGTAATGTAGTACAGCTTTGCGTAAAATCGTAGAGTTTGGAAACGCACCAGGGATGCAGCAGAGTCTTGTCTAAGAGAATTCACTCCGAATAAATGAAATTCTGTACTTAGAAGGTTACTCTTTTGAGAAAGTACGAGTTTTCCAATTACGATTAATACGCTCTATTAATCTCTGTGCAAATACTTTTTCTCATCCTAGCAGACTCGCAATATGGACAATGCACAGTAGACCACCTCAATTCATCCCTCTATTATGCAACGCCAAAATTTTTTGTGTTGTAGAAAGTGCGATCGCTCAATCATAAGTACCTACACATAAATATTTAGTTATTTTGGAAAACGACTGAAATCGCCGTATTTCAGAATTTGCACGACTACTTATATTGAGCTTTTTTACAAAAATCTTAAAAAACTCCTGTGAAAAATGAGTTTTACAGAAATCATTTACTATTTTAAAAAATAATAAATTTATAGTGCATTTAATTTGTAAATATTAAGCAGTCAAGATATTTAATAATTTTGGGTTTTACGATTCTGAAGCTGGAATATTAATTTGCTTCACCCATATTCATGAAAGCTCTACCAAATATTCAGGAAAGGGCAAGATTAGCAGCCCTGCATCACTACCAAATACTTGATACTGTCAGCGAAACTGCTTTTGATCATCTTGTGCAGTTAGCGGTCGTTATCTGTGGTACGCCGATCGCCTGTATCAATTTCATTGATGAAAATCGGCAGTGGATCAAAGCAAAAGTTGGTTGGGATGTCACTGAACTACCATACGATGTTGGGATGTGTCCTATCTGCATTCAGCAAAGAGATGTTTTCATCGTTTCTGATAGCTTGGCAGATCAAGTATGGGCAGAAAACCCAATTACAGCAACGCCTTACGATGTGAGATTTTACGCCGGTGTACCTTTGGTGACACCTGAAGGATATGCGATCGCTACTCTGTGCGTGATGGATCGTCAACCCCGACAACTCAATACTGAACAGGTAAAAGCTTTGCAAATTTTGGCTCAGCAAGCGATGCTTTTACTGCACAAGCAATCCACCAACACAACATTAAGGGATTGCCAACATGTAGAAGCAGCACTACGGGAAAACGAACAACGCCTCAAGCTGGCATTACAAGCGGGTAAACTAGGTTCTTGGCAGGTAAATTTAAAAACCGGGGAACTGTTTGCATCCAATCAGTGCAAAGCCAACTTTGGTTTACCCCCCAAAATAGATTTTTCCTATAAAATGCTGTTTGACTGCATCCACCCAGATGATCGCAATTATGTAAGGGATTCTGTCAAGCAAGCTCTAGAACAACAAATTGATTATGAAGCAGAGTATCGGTGTATTTGGCCAGATCGCAGCGTTCATTGGATATTAGCACGGGGGCGTGGCATCTATGAAACTGATGGTACACCGATGCGGATGATTGGTGTCACTTTGGACATCACCGAACGCAAGCAAGCAGAAGAAGCCTTGCGCCAAAGTGAACAACGATTACAGTTGGTGATCGATGCGACTAATGATGCTATCTGGGATTGGGATATTATCCAGAACACCTGCTTTTGGTCAAAGCGATTTTATGAGTTCTTGGGTTTACCAAACACAGGCAAAAGACACTTCTATGAATCTCTTTATCAATTAGTACACCCTGAAGATCGAGAGCAATTTGCTGAGTTACTTTACCAACATCTAGAACTCAATCAGCCTTATCAAATGGAATTGCGATTACGGCGTGTGGATGGTAGTTACAACTGGTTTTTAATCAGAGGTAAAGTCATTCGAGATCACAATGGTCGTTCGCTGCGGATGGTAGGAGTACTCAGTGATATCTCGGAACGAAAACGCACAGAAGAAGAATTAAAACAGCAAAATCAGCGATCGCAACTTTTAGCTGAAATTGCCCTAAAAATTCGCCAGTCTCTACAAGCAGAAGAAATTCTGCAAACTACTGTTACAGAAATCCAAAAACTACTGCACACTGACCGAGTCATTATCTTTCGACTGTGGAGTGATGGTTTCGGAACAGTGGTGCAAGAAGCACTAATCAATGGTTGTAGCTCAATTTTAGGGAGAAAACTCTTTGATTCCTGTTTTCTAGAACATTACCAAGAAGCTTATCGCCAAGGCAGGGTTAATATTATTCCCGATGTCAAAACAGAAAATATCCATCCTTGCCACCGTGAATTCCTAGAAAATATTGGTGTTAAAAGTCACATAATTGTACCAATTATTGTCAGAGAAACACTTTGGGGTTTACTAATTGCTCAGCAATGTATCCGTCCTAGAAATTGGAGTAGTTGGGAAATCGAACTATTACAACAGCTGGCAACTCAGATTGGCATTGCCTTAGCCAAAGCGCAATTATTGGAACAAGAAAGACACCGACGTGAAGAATTGGCTCGTTCCAATGCAGAATTAGAACAGTTTGCCTATGTTGCTTCCCATGATTTACAAGAACCATTACGGATGGTAACGAGTTATTTGCAACTTTTAGAGAGAAAGTATAAAAGCAAACTTGATAGCAAAGCTGATGAATTTATCACCTATGCTGTAGACGGTGCGAGGCGGATGCAAACCTTAATTAATGATTTGTTGAGCTTCTCCCGTGTCAGCACCCGTGGACAGCCTTTTGGCGTAGTTGATTGTCATACTGTTTTGCGCCAGGCGCTTGCCAATCTCAAAGTCGCCATTACCGAAACCCATGCAGTCATCACCCACGACGAACCTCTACCCCAACTCATCGCCGACAGTACCCAAATGGTACAAGTATTCCAGAACCTGATTAGTAATGCCATCAAATTCCGCAGCGAACACCCCCCGCAGATTCATATTGGTGTAGCGAGGACAGATGGGGAGGTGGGGAGAACCGGAGGTGGAGAGAATATAGAATTAGGTTCTCCCCATCACCCCATCACCCCATCAAAAAGTGAATGGCTCTTCTGGGTGCGCGATAATGGAATTGGTATCGAAGATCAGTATTGCGATCGCATTTTTATCATCTTTCAACGTTTGCACACCCGTGGCAAGTATCCTGGTACTGGTATTGGCTTGGCAATTTGTAAAAAAATTGTGGAACGCCACGGTGGACGTATCTGGGTTGAATCACAGTTAGGTCAAGGCAGCACCTTCTACTTTACATTTCCAGATAGGATAGGTAGGGCATCGTGAATGTAAATACTTTAATAGATGTTATGCCTATTGAGATTTTGTTAATAGAAGACAATCCCGGTGATGTAGAGTTGACCAAAATTGCCTTAGAAGACAGCAAAATCTCTGTAAACTTAAATATAGTTGAAGATGGCGTAGAAGCGATCGCGTTTCTACGTAGAGAAGGCAAATATGCTAATGTTCCTCACCCAGATATTGTTTTGCTAGATTTAAATCTACCGAAAAAAGATGGCAGGGAAGTTTTAGCAGAAATTAAAGCAGATGAAAAACTAAAGCGAATTCCCGTAGTTGTGCTAACAACTTCTCAAGCAGAAGAAGATGTTCTCAAGGTCTATAATCTCTCTGCTAACTGCTATATTACCAAGCCAGTTGACTTTGACCAATTTGTCAAAATTGTACAATCTATAGAGAACTTCTGGTTTACCATTGTCAAGCTGCCGCCGGAGTAGGGAGAGGTGGGGTGATGAAGTGATGGGGTGGTGGGATTATTATCAACCACCAACCACTAACAATCAACAAACAACCAATGACAAATGACTAAGAATGCCAGAACAACCAATCAAAGTATTGTTGGTAGAAGACAATCCCGGTGATGTCCGTCTGTTGCAAGAATTCTTGTGGGATGTCACTACTGCACAGTTTGAATTGATGCCTGTTGAGCGATTAGACAGGACACTGAAGTTGCTCAATCAAGAAAGCTTTGATGTCATTTTACTCGATCTTTCTTTGCCAGATAGTCAAGGTTTGGAAACTTTTATTACTTTACACCGTCAAGCACCAGCTATTCCGATCATTGTGCTGACTGGTTTAGATGATGAGAATTTGGCTCTTAGAGCTATGCAGGAGGGAGCGCAGGATTATCTGGTTAAAGGACAGGTAAGTGGTGATTTATTAGTGCGTTGTATGCGCTACGCCATTGAAAGACAAAGAATAGAAGAAGCATTGCGTCAAAGTGAGGAAAGATTTCGAGTCGCACTCAAAAACTCCCCCATTGTTGTTTTCAACCAAGATAAAGAGTTACGTTATACCTGGGTTTACAATACTTCACCGGGTTTTATTAACGAAGAAATTTTAGGCAAACGAGATTTAGACCTAACTGCTGCTGCTGATGCCCAATTAATTTTTGACATTAAACAACGTGTCCTGTCAACGGGAATAGGAATCAGAAAAGAAGTATCAATAACTACTGCACAGGGAATACGATATTTTGATTTGACAGTAGAACCATTGCGAAATGAAGCACAAGAAGTTATTGGGGTAACTTGTGCCAGTATTGACATCAGCGATCGCAAACTTGCTGAAGAAAAAATCCGCGAACAAGCTGCACTGTTGGATGTAACTACAGATGCAATTTTTGTCCGAGATTTAGATAATCGCGTTATTTTGTGGAACAAAGGCGCGGAAAATCTTTACGGCTGGCTGGTACAGGAAGCTTACGGCAAAAAAGTTGTGGAACTTTTATATGATGATGAACCCCCAGAGGAAGTGGAAATAGCACTTTTGACAGTGATTAATCAAGGTAAATGGCAGGGGGAACTACCTAGAGTTACCAAAAGTGGTAAGAAAGTTTTAGTTTCCAGTCGCTGGAGTTTAGTTTGTCAAGAAGACGGTACACCAAAATCTATTCTCACTGTTGATACAGACATTACTGAGAAAAAACAGCTAGAAACACAATTATTTCGCGCCCAACGTCTAGAAAGTATCGGTACTTTGGCCAGTGGTATTGCCCACGATCTCAACAATATTCTCACACCGATTCT
>Ga0073934_10012468_pt1 | contig 10008 bp, 10 predicted proteins | sample LarsenN4metaG_FD_76834 | JGI IMG/M metagenome (GOLD analysis project Ga0073934, IMG submission 76834) | Hot spring sediment bacterial and archeal communities from British Columbia, Canada, to study Microbial Dark Matter (Phase II) - Larsen... ... | reverse complement strand
ATCTGCAATAATCAGTGCTGGCAGCTCACCGCCAGTCAGTACGTAGTTGCCAATGCAAACTTGCGCGTCAACATACGTGGTAACCCGCTCGTCATAGCCTTCGTAGCGCGGGCAAACGATGATGAGGTCTTGCTGTTCGGCAGCCAGTTTTTTAGCTGCAGATTGCTTGTACAGTTTGCCGCGCGGTGTTGGTAGCATGACGAGTGCATCAGGTGATGACTGCTTGGCGTGCTCAATCGCCGCCACAATTGGCTCTGGCCGCAGCACCATACCATCACCGCCACCATACGGCTCGTCATCGACTTGCTTGCGCGGCCCAATTCCAAAATCGCGTAAGTTAATCAGCTCAAACTCAACCGCGCCCTTTTCTTGCGCCTTCCACAGCATACTGGCATTCAAATACGGCTCAAGCGCCTCCGGAAACAATGTGATGATTTGGATTTTCATTTGTAGATATTATACCATTTTTTGCCAAAACAAAAAAGCGATACAGGTTTTGCATCGCTTTTATTGTTTACTATCCTTAGATATCAAGGTCGTCGAGGTCGGCAAGTTCTTTGCGGGTGTTCTTGAGCCGCTCGTTCTCTTCTTCTGCGTCGTCATCGGCCGCTACATCGTCTGCAACTGATGTATCATCTGAAGCCACATCATCAGCTGCGTCTTCGGTCTGCTTGGCTGGCTTTTCACGTTTTTCGGCCAATGGGCGCTCTTCGCCATTATCAACAATCTTCAGGTTATAACGAGCGTCGTTCTTAGTGCCAAGTGCTCGCAAGAGCGTTCGCAAGCTTTGCGCCGTGGCGCCGCGCTTACCAATCACGCGTCCGAGGTCTTCCGGGTCAACGGTCAGCTCTAAAAGCACGCCTTTTTCGTCAATGGTGCGTTCAATCGTGACTGCGTCTGGATTTCCCACCAAGGATTTTACGATATATTCAATGAATTGCTGGTCGATACTACTCATACGGACATTCCTCCATTAACTGACAATCTCATTATACGCCATGTCGGCGCGGCAAATGATGTGGAATTTGGAACAAGCTTACGCTTTGGCTTCGTCTTCGGTCTGCTCGGCTGGTACTTCTTCTGCAGGAGCTTCAGCTTCTGGTGCAGCAGCTGCTTCTTCGGCTGGTGCTTCGGTAGCTTCAGCTGCTTCTTCGGCGACTGGAGCTTCAGCGTCATCAGCTGGGGCTTCTTCGGCCTTTTCTTCGGTCTTTTCTTCAGCTGGGCGGTTGCGGCGCAGCTTCTCAAGGTTACGGATTTCACGCTTTTTGTCTGCTGGCAATTCTACCCAGTCTGGCAGTTTGACGCCTTCGCTCTTGAGCAAGCGGGCAACGCGAGGTGATGGTTGCGCGCCGTTCTTGAGATAGAATTCAGCTTTTTCTTTGTTTAATACCGCCTCTTTGCTGTGCGGGTTAAAGCTACCGAGCTGGGCTACAACTCGGCCACTGGTTGGGGTCCGGCGTGAGTCTTGTACGACGACGCGGAATTGAGCGTGACCTTTACGGCCAGTTCGCTGCATGCGGATTACTAACATCCTGAACTACTTCCCTTCTTAAGGTTTACGTATTAACTCGCCTATTCTACAGATTATCACCTCTGTTGTCAACTATTCGGATTTGTAGGTGTCGAGGGCGGCTTCGGCGGCGGCGACTTGGCCGGCTTGTTTGCTCGGACCGACGCCCTGGCCTTTGAGTTTGCCGTCAACATACACGCCAACGGTAAAAGTCTTCTCGTGGTCAGGACCTTCTTCGCTTAAGACCTTATACAGCGGTGTGTGACCTTCGCGGCTCTGGACGACTTCTTGCAGATGAGATTTTGGATCCTGCCAAGAGCCGGTTTCCAGGATTTCATCAAAAGTGGTGAGCAACGTATCAGTAATAAAGCGTTTGGCAACGTCATAACCTTGATCCAGATAAATGGCGCCAATCACCGCTTCGTAGCTATTGGCCAGGATTTGTGCGCGGGCTCGTTCGGTGCCGCGTTTTTCTCCGCGGGAGAGGCGCAGCAGCGGTTCAAACTCACAACGCTTAGCAGCCGCACCAATGCTTTCAGTGCGCACCAGTGCTGAACGCCAGTTGGTCAAAATGCCTTCTGGATCAGCATAATTGCCAAACAAGAACTCCGTCACCACCAGCTCCAAGACTGCATCGCCCAAGAATTCAAGCCGTTCGTTATGCTCTTTGGCGGTCTTCTTGTGTTCGTTGACGTATGAGCGGTGGGTAAATGCCGTTACCAACAAATCGAGGTCTTGAAACTCAATACCGAGCTTGTCTTTGGCAAAGCTTGCGTAGGCTGAAAAATCCATAGTCGTACTTACAGGTTACCTTGTCTGATCTTTTTAAGGGCAATGAGGATAATCTTGCCGATGTCTTCGTATTCAATCTTATCAAGCGCTTCGTTGGCTGGGAACCATTTAATCCCATTCATCCAGTCTTCGGGCTGCAGCTTGTCCGTGTCGCCAAGCGCTTTGACCAGGAAGATTTCCGTCGTCATGAGCACCAGGCTCTGCTGGCGGCGGTAGCGAAAGTTGATTTTGCCCAGCCAGTTGAGCACTTTCATCTCTTGCAGGCCGGTTTCTTCGCCAATTTCACGGGCAGCGGTTTCTTTGGATGATTCACCTTCCTCAATATGCCCTTTTGGAATGGTCCAGCGGTCTTTAGCATCTTGGATCAGGAGGATTTCAATGCCGCCTTTTTGGTTGCGCCGAAACACAATACCACCAGCGGTTGGCTCGCGGACTACTTCTTTGATCGTTGGCCGGTGCTGGCTGACGAACTTCTTGAAGCCATGGATTGGCTTAGGTCGTTTCATGCGTTTGGTTCTTCTTTCGGTTCCTGTTTATCTGAGCTTTCCTCTGGGTGCTGCTGACGCTGCACGGTACCGAGGACGCCGTTGACAAACTTTGATGAATTTTCGCTGCCAAAAGCCTTCGCTAGCTCAACGGCTTCATTAATGGCAACTTTATGTGGTGTAGAGGCAATGTGTAGTAGCTCGTAGACCCCCATGCGGAGGACAATGCGGTCCATCCGTGCAATCTGGTCAATCGGCCAATCTGGCGCAACTGGCTGCAGAATTGCATCGAGACGCGCTTGCTCTTTCAACACCCCATGGACTAATTCCTTAATAAACGCCTGGTCTTCAATGGTATCGTGATAGCGCTTAACGTTGCGGCGGAGGACTTCATCAACATTCAGATTTTTATCACCACACGACAGACGGAACTCTTGTTCGTAGAGCGTTTGTAACGCGATGATTCTACCGAGGTGGCGATTAGCACTCATTGTTAATTTCCTTCAACCGCTTAGCGTGTGGGGTACTTCTAGTATACCGCTTTTCGGGTATTTTTACAGGCTTTATAAGCCCTTATTTTGCAGCTGTTTTGCCGGATTCTTTACGGGTTGTAAAGGCTTTGACCGGTGATTTTGCGTTTACTTTTCGTGCAAGTTTTACCACCAAGTGACTGCGGCGCGTGCCGGTGCGACGAGGTGAGGTGCGTTTCTTTGGCTTACCCATGAGAAATAGAACTCCTTTTATTTATTCCGATACACTTGGGAGCATTATAGCGTAAACAGATTAGAAATTCAATTCTTGATTTGACAAAAGTCCACAAAACATGTCGCAATATTGACTAATTTTGCTTGTTGTGGTATAATTGCGTGCATCATGAATCACAACATTGTGCCGCAAGGCGACGCTACAGTGGACAGTATTTTTAAGGACGTAAACCGTTTTCAAAATGATTTACGATGCGGACAAATTGAACGTGCCCGTTCTCATCACGAAGACCGGCGCAAGCTCGTTCGTTCCGTTGGCCTGCTAATGCTGGGTGCCGTCATGACAGCTGGCGTCACCATTGGTATGCTTGAGATCACTGAAGGCGCGGGCGTCCGTACTGATTCAAGCGAAGTGCCTGTTTCTACCGTATTTGATCCAGAGCAATGTGATTTCTCAGCCGCAGCCGAGACAAATCCATCTATTCGTGGCCAAGAGTATCAGCAATGCAAAGCTGACGCACGCATGGGCCTACCAGGCTTCACGAGCGGTAACTAGACGACGAAGTTGACGAGCTTATTCGGCACGTAGATAGTTTTCTTTGGCGTGCCCGTCACGAATTTCTGCACATTGCTGTCTGATTGAGCGGCTTTAATAACAGCCCGTTCATCTGCTTCAGCTGGAACTTCGATGGTGGCGCGGACCTTACCGTTCACTTGCACGACGATCTTCATCGTATCGCTCACCAAATACTTATCATCATGCACCGGCCACTCGCTGGTGTGAATTGATTGCTTATTGCCGAGGTCATGCCATAATTCTTCGCTCATGTGCGGTGCGAACGGCGCTAAGAGCTGCATGAGTGACGTCAGGGCAATCCGCCAGGCTTTTTCATCAGTGAAGCCCGCTTCAGCTTTGATTTTATACAGTTCGTTGACGCATTCCATGAGCGCGGCGATTGCCGTATTGAAGCTCATGTCATGCAAGTCTGCGCTGACTTTTTTGATTGCTTTATGCGTTGCTGTCAGCACTGCTGGTTGCGCTGTGGTGGCACCTGGTTTGGCCGCCAAGAATTCATGGGTCAGCGTCCAAACACGCTGCAAGAAGCGGAACGTGCCGGCTACGCCTTCCGGACTCCATGGCGTGGTTTGATCATACGGCGCCAAGAACGCGATGGCCAGGCGGACCGCATCCGCGCCGTAACCTTGGTCAATGACTTCACTCGGGTTAACCACGTTACCCTTGCTTTTGCTCATCTTGCTGCCGTCAGCCGCCAGGATGATACCCTGGCCGCGCCGCGCTGCGTATGGTTCTGGGGTTGGGACTAGGCCTTGGTCATAGAAGAATTGATGCCAGAAACGCGAGTACAGCAGGTGCAAGGTGGTATGCTCCATGCCGCCGAGGTAGAGATCTGCCATGCCCCAGTATTCGAGCTTCTTTTTATCCGCAAACGCTTTGTCATTGTGCGGGTCATAATAACGCAAGTAATACCAGCTACTGCCAGCCCAGTTTGGCATGGTGTCAGTTTCTCGCTTGGCTTTGCCGCCACACTTGGGGCACGTCGTATGTACCCAGTCTTCAATCGCTGCCAGCGGACTTTCGCCTGTATCGGTCGGTTCGTAGTGCTCTACCGGCGGCAGTTCAACGGGCAACTGATCATCCGGCACGGCCACGGCACCATCTTTTTCACAGTGGATAATCGGGATTGGCTCGCCCCAATAATGCTGCCGGCTAAAAATCCAATCACGCAGACGGTAATTAATCCGTTCTTTGCCTTTGCCCGCCTTCTCAAGATCTGCCACGATCTTTTCCCGTGCTTCACTCGAACTCATGCCATCATACTTGCCCGAGTTTACCATCTGCCCCTCACCGCTGTAGCATTCATCGAGTAGTAAGTTGCGGTAAAACGCTTCATGGATACCGTCGTGCAACATCGGTGCAACTTTTTCTTTATCAACCCAGGTGACTTTGAACTTCTCTTTTTCACCCTCATCAAGTTTTTGCTCTTCACGCTTGTCGCTTTTGAGCTCAAACAACAAGCCGGTGCAATGACCGCAGTAATTTTTGTCTTTGACGTTTGAGAAAAAGTAGCCATGACCACGCATCGGTGTCTGCTTGATGAATTGCACATCCGTGTAGCCAGTTTCTTCAGCAATCTCGCGCTTCGCAGCCGCAACGATATCTTCGTCACCTTCGACGCCACCACCAATCAGCATGTTGCCGCCGTGACGTGCCTTACGTTCACCCCAGTCAAGCACGATCACTTGGTTGGTTTTTGGATTCAGAACTGCAGCTATGATTTTATCTTTGTGGATTTCATCCCCTTGCGGCTCACCATACACAGGATCGATGACATAGGTGACGGGCAGATTGAACTTCTGGGCGAACTCAAAGTCGCGTTGGTCATGAGCTGGGACGGCCATGATTGCGCCGGTACCGTAACCGGTCAGCACGTAATCAGCGATCCAGACTGGCACCTTTTCTTTATTCACGGGATTTATCGCGTAGGCACCTGTAAACACACCGGTCTTTTCGCGGCTAGTGTCTTGCCGTTCAATCTCCGTCTTCGCCTGGGTTGCTTTGATGTAGGTATGGACGGCGGCACGTTGCTCTTCCGTCGTAATGGTATCGACCATAGGGTGTTCCGGCGCTAGCACCAGGAAGGTCGCGCCAAACAAGGTATCGGGCCGGGTGGTGAAAACTTTGATGGCTTCACCATTCACCTCAAAATCAACCTCAGCGCCTTTACTACGGCCAATCCAGTTAACTTGCTGGTCGGCGATGCGGCTTGGATAGTCAACATCCTTGAGCCCTTCAATCAACCGGTCAGCATATTCAGTAATCTTCAGCATCCATTGCTTCAGCGTCTTTTTCTCTACCAGCGTGTCGCAGCGCTCATGCCGGCCGTTGACGACCTCTTCATTGGCCAGACCCGTTTTGCACTTTGGACACCAGTTGATGTCTACCTCAGCCTGATATGCCAGGCCAGCTTTGTAAAACTGCAGGAAGAGCCACTGCGTCCATTTGTAATAGCTTGGATCGGTCGTATTGACCATGCGGTCCCAGTCAAAGCTAAAGCCGAGACTCTGGAATTGTTTATAGAAGTTGTCCGTATTGTTCTTGGTGGCAACCTGTGGGGCAATCTTGTTTTTGATGGCGAAGTTTTCCGTCGGTAAGCCAAAGGCGTCGTAGCCCATCGGGTACAGCACATTGTGGCCAGTCTGGCGTTTGTAGCGGGCAATGATGTCGCCAAGCGTGTATTCGCGGGTGTGGCCAAGGTGCAGACCATCGCCAGACGGATACGGAAATTCCGTCAGCATGACGTACTTTGGCCGCTTCTCATCAAAATCAACGGCCGCGTAGAGCTTGTCGTCTGCCCATTTCTTCTGCCACTTCGGCTCAATAATGCCAGGGTTATACCGTTTCATATCTGTTACAGTATACTGAATTTTCAGCGATTTTCTAGGGTGAACAGAGAAGAAACTGCTGTTTATATCTTGACGCTGGTAACGTACTGGTCAAAGACTTCGATTTCACCGCGCTGCAATTGTTTGTAAGTTTGCATCAGTTTCTGCGTGATCGGCCCGATGGCACCGCTGCCAATCTGCCGCTTATCGACGCTCAAAACCGGTGTAATATGCGCCGAGCTGCCGCACATGAACATTTCATCCGCCAGATATAATTCACTTCTATCAATCGCCCGTTGGTCAGTTGGAATGCCCAAGTGTTTGGCGAGGTCAAAAATCGTGCTGCGGGTAATGCCTTCTAGAATATCCGTCGAAGGGTCCGGCGTAATCAAATGGCCGTTTCTGATGATGAACAAGTTGGCTACCGTGCCTTCGGCCACATGGTCGTGCTCGTCCAAAGCAATCGCTTCATCGTAACCGTTCAAAATCGCTTCGTTCTTCATGAGGCTAGCGTTCACATAACTGCCGTTTACCTTAGCGCGCGACGGAATGGCGTTGTCTGAGTTGCGCTGCCAGCTGGATACGCAAGCGTGAATACCGCTGCGCGGCAGAATCTCACCCATTGGATAGACGTAGGCGCTGACGCTGTTTTTAAGCCCGTGGATCTTGGTGCCGGCTATCAGCTCATCAATAAATACCGTCACCCGCACCAGCGCGTCTTCTTTGACTTCATTGCGCTGTAAAAGCTCGGTCATGGTTTTCTCAAACTTCTCGTAATTCCAATCATCCACAAATGAATGAAAGTCCATAATGCGCGCAGAATTCACCAGGCGCTTGTAGTGATCTCCCAAACGGAAGAGATTCAGGCATTTGTTTTTATCATCCCAGATGGCATTAAATACGGTGTAAATGCTGAGCCCGTAGAGCACTGATGAAGAAGCAATGCTGACATTTGCTTCATGAAACGGCACAAATTCGTCGCAGAAGAACACGTCTGCTTTTTGGTAGTTAAAATCTGACATAAGCACTATTATACGGTAGTTCCGGCATTTGCAATGATTATATCCAGCAGCTCTGGAAAAGTTATGCCAGCCGCGGCGGCTTGTTGCGGCAAAATGCTCGTCGCCGTCATGCCCGGCAGCGTGTTAATTTCTAAAATGAATAGCTCTGACCCGCGCACAATGAAGTCACTCCGCGAATAACTCGCACAGCCAACCGCTTCATGCGCTACAATCGCCGCTTTTTGAATTTTGGCAATGATTGCGGCGTCCATGTCCGGCGGCGTGGTTTCTTTTGTTCCGCCTGGCTGGTACTTCGCTTTATAGTCAAAGAAATCGGAAATCAGCGGCGTAAGCTCGGTGGGCGGCAAGGCCTCGTTTTTGCCATGCTTTTGTAGAACGCCGCAGGCGATTTCACGTCCTTCAATCAATGGCTGGATCATCGCTTCTTGGTCAAGCAGCAAGGCTTCATGTATAGCCGGCTGGAGTTCTGATTCGTCATGGACGATTCGCACGCCGACACTCGAACCAAGGCGGGAAGGTTTGACGATAACCGGAAAATCATCAACCTGCACGCTGTCTGCGGTATTTGCCGTACAGATAGTGGTGGGGATAACGGTTAATCCGGCCGCTGCAAACAGCTCTTGGCTGGTCACTTTATCAATGGCCAGCAGGCTCGCGCCGATGCCCGAGCCAGTAAACGGGATCTGGTGGTGCGAAAGTAGGGCCTGGATGGTGCCATCTTCTCCGTATGTACCGTGAATAGCAATGAAAGCCGTGGTGGCCTGCTGCTGCATGCGCGCCAGAACTTCATGCATCGGCATTTCTGTTTCGTCACGACCAACCAGCCAGCGGCGGTCTTTCGTGATATGCACGATATCAATTTCGTACTTGGAAGCATCAAGGTGCCCGGCAATTTTCTGCCCGCTGTCCAGCGAAACTTCATATTCTACCGACGGCCCGCCCATAATTACGGTGACGTGCTGCTTGCTCATGCGCTGAAATTCTCTTGTTTTTTCTTCAGCCAGGCTTCTGATTGGCGGACGAGTTTAACTTCATCGGCTTTGCTTGCCAGCAGTGGCTTGATGGCTTCTTCGGCATAGACATTATTCTGCGAGCCTTTTACTAAGATGATGGCGCCGGGTTTGAGCTGGTCTTTGATGTAATCGCCAGCCGTGTATGGGTCAGTAAACTGCGCCACCACGCAGCCGCGCGCTTCGGCAGCTGGCGCGAGATAGGTGTTGGCGTCCGGACCAAGTGTTACCACCAAATCAAGCTGCGCCGGGTCACAATACTCACCAATTTCACGGTGTGCGTCAGCACTAAATTCCCCTAGCTCGTTCATATTGCCAAGCAGCGCAATCTTCTGCTGGCCTTTCAACATATACAAGCCATCAAGCGCCGCTTTCACGGCGGCCGGACTGGCGTTATATGATTCATCCAAAATGAGACTGTCCTCAATGCCGGCCAGACGCTGCATCCGGCCACTGACTGGCTTGAGCTTCTCAAGCGCGGCGGCAATCTTGTCGCCCGGCACATGCATCACGTCAGCCACCGCAGCAGCGGCGGCAGCCGAGTAAAACTCTCCGATAGCAACAGCATCGAGCCGCACGTGCAGCTCTTGGCGTTCATGCATGACAAGCGTCATTGAGCTATCTGCCCGGCCAAACGTAATATCACGCAAGCGGTACTGGCCGGCAGATTTGCCGTAACCGAGCACGGTCTTCTTAGCCAGCCGTAAGTGCTCTTCAGAACAGAGGTCAAAGTTGGCAATCACCACGTCCGCGTAGCGAGCCACGGCCAGCTCCTCACTCGCCACATGATCAAGGTCTCGAAAGTTCTCCATATGCTCCATCGTGAGCGCTGTTACCACGGCAATGTCACAGTGCAGGTATTTCTTGAACGCAGCGATTTGACCCGGCATGTCGGTGCCAATCTCCACCACAACAACATCGTATGGGTACGGTTTGAGTAGCTGGAATTCGTTGCTAATAATTGTCCTCAGCCAGGCAAACGGGTTAAACAGCGATGGCTCTGGCTGGCCAAAAAAAATCAGCGGCACCGTCACGATGTCATTGTAGTTTCCTTCTTGATAGCGCACACGGTACTGCGAT
>Ga0073934_10012467_pt1 | contig 10009 bp, 6 predicted proteins | sample LarsenN4metaG_FD_76834 | JGI IMG/M metagenome (GOLD analysis project Ga0073934, IMG submission 76834) | Hot spring sediment bacterial and archeal communities from British Columbia, Canada, to study Microbial Dark Matter (Phase II) - Larsen... ... | reverse complement strand
GTGACCCGGCCTGTCAACCCCGTGGGGCCAAACTCAGCCCGGGCGGAAACTCGTTCCGGAGCTTCGATGGCTGCACCGAATTCTGCCGTGCGCAGACCGGGCGACTGCGGCACATTCTCCCACCGCCACTCGTCGAGATCGGACCAGATCATTCGGCGCGTCGTCCCTTCGGTGCCATCCAGTGCCGGCAGCAGCCAACCCCCTTGGTCGCCTGTGAGGACCGCGGTGCCCGCTTCCTGGGAATAGATGGCGGCATGGCCGGTCATCTGGATGTCGTCGGTTCCCGGCAGGGGCTGCACAATCTGCAGGAGTGCTGTCGACGGCGGAATTGCATGCCGATGCTGATACCCCACCCCCATGAGAACGCCTGCCGCGATGACGGCCATCACCGGCGTGAGCCCTGCCAGGCGCTCCTGACGCCCGGACCGCAACAGGCTGATGGCGACCACTCCCAGGACGCCGACAAAGGCCCCCAGCAACCCGGACACCAGGCCGCGGGACGGAATGGAATAGCCGATGTATTCGCCGACCATCCGATCCAGCGGGGGCGCGGTGGACTTCCGTTCCGGCCGCGGAGCGAAATAGCCCCGCATCAGTTCGTGAAAGGCTGGAATGGGAACGTAGTTCGTGGACTTGGAATCATCCTGAGACGGGCGGGGATCTTCAGGTGTTCGGGGGCGCACCCAGGCGGTGCTTTCCAAGGTCGTCACCAGCAGACGCCCCATTCCATACCTCTTCCAGATCGCCGCTGGCCAGCCATTGACGAGCAGCGGGACTTCATCGTCGTCATCGACGAGCACCCGGACAAGCTTCAACGCCCGTTCGTATTCCGCCAGGTGTTCGGCGATCTGCGGGCCTGTCGGTCCACCGATGATTTGCAGATGGGTCAACGTGACCGTATCGATGAAGTGAACGCCGGATTCATCCCCGAGCAGGGCGTCGAGCAACCGGGGATCCACGCGGTCCAGCATGATCCACAGCCGGCCTCCGTCGAACAACCATTGGCGGATGGCTGACAGCGACGCCGCATCGTCCAGCATTCGATCGTCGGCCAGCAACAGCTGATCCAGCGAGCGCAGTCCCTCCACCATCGGCGGGAGTACACGATCTCCCAGCGTGGCCGTCTGACGATGCAGTTTCTGCTCCAGTCGGCCGGTGACCAAAAGGTCAAACGGCGCGACGGCCGCCGCGTCCGGTTCGGCATCCATGGGCGTAATGACGCCGGTGACCGGAGGCTGACGAATCACCTGGAGTGAGCCCCCGAGCTGCATCTTCCCAATGTCGTCGCGAACAATCTGATCCCTCGAGCCGCCCGTTTCCACGACCTGAGTGTGAAAGCCGATCTGCGTTTGCTGCGGGTCGCTCAGGGAGGGGATGCGAATCGGATGCCATGTCTGCAGCCGTGATCGTGGGGGGAGCCAGATTTGCCGGCCGTACTGGAGCGTCGGCTCCTGGTCAAAATAAGACGTGCACAACACCTCGACGGGGACGTCACGCGGGTTCGTCAACAGCACGCGCAACAGGCCCCACTGGTCAGGTTTGTAGGTGTAGACCCCGCCGGACCCCGCGGACACATAGGCGACGCGGTACTCGATGTCCGCCTCGGGCGGATCGTCGGCGGTCAGCGGCGGGCCGCTGCTGCTGGCCGCCACGACGAGCGCCGCTAACCGAATGGAAAGTCGCAACCAGTGACGTGACATGCCGACAGAATGCCGTTGGTATCGGGGAATAGCAACCCTGTCCCGCCCGCGATCAATGGGCCTGGATCTCCGGGTTGGTGGGGAGTCCGCGGACGAACCAGGGATACGTTGCCGGGACCACCAGCGACGTCATCAGGGTGGATGTGATCAGTCCGCCGATGACCACCGTTGCCAGGGGGCGCTGGATCTCGGCTCCGGCGCTCGTCGAGAGCGCCATCGGCAGGAATCCCAGGCTGGCCACCAGGGCCGTCATGAGGACCGGCCGCAATCGGACTATGGCCGTTTCCTCGGCGGAGACCCGAGGCGAAAGGCCGGTGTTTCGCAGATGCTCGGCATGGCTGAGCCAGACGAGGCCATTCAGCACGGCGACCCCGAACAACGCGATGAAGCCGACCCCCGCGGAAATGCTGAACGGCATCCCGCGGAGCGCCAACGCCATCACTCCGCCCGAAGCGGCGAATGGAATCGCCAGAAAGATCAAAAGCGCCAGCCGCGTCGAATGAAATGTGGCATGCAGCAGCAGAAAGATCATCAGCAGCACAACGGGCGTGAGGATCGCCAGGCGGAGACTGGCGGATTGCAGGTTCTCGAAGTCCCCGCCCCAGCGGATTTCGTAGCCGGGGGGCAACTCCACTTCAGCGGCGATTCTCTGCTGCGCCTCCTGAACGAACGAGGCCACGTCGCGGCCGCGGACGTTCGACTGGATGAATGTCCGCCGCTGCGTTGCCTCATGTTCGATCGACGGCGGCGATTCCTCGCGGATCAGGTCAGCCAGTTCGGACAGCGGCACCTGTCTGCCGGATGCCGAATACACCGGAAGCTGGCCCAGCAACTGCGGGTTCTCCCGCCAGGAGCGGGGGATGCGGATGACGATCGGGAACCGCATTCGGCCGAGGAAGACCTGCCCCGTATCCCGACCGCCGAGCGTGGCCACGGCGTCCATCACCCGCGAGGCTTCGATGCCATATCGGGCCAGCGCTTCCGGACGCACCTGGATGCGCAGCGTCGGCAAATTGGCCTGATGTTCCGCCTTGACGTCCACCGCGCCTTCAATCGCGTGCAGCACCCCTTCGATTTGCTTCCCCAGCCGGGCCAGCGTCCGCAAGTCGTCGCCGTACAGCAGCACGGCAACGTCCGCCTTCACGCCGGCGACTAGTTCGTCCACGCGCATCTCGATCGGCTGCGTGAATCCGAAGATGGCCCCGGGAACGTTCTCGTTCAGGACGGCCGACATCTCCTCGATCAACTCGTCTCGTGTTTTTTCCTGTGGCCAGTCGCGAACGGGATGCAACAGCACCCACACATCGGTCTGATGCACTCCCATCACGTCGTTGGCGATCTCCGGGCGGCCCGTTTTGCAGAACACCGTCCGCACCTCCAGAAACCTGCCCATAAGCTGTTCGATCTGAGTCGTCAGGGGTTCGGCGTCCTCCAGCGTCGCGCTCGGGAGCCGCAGGCATTCGATGAGAATGTCCCCTTCGTCGAGACGGGGCATGAACTCGGCTCCCAGCCGGCTCCCGATGGGAATGCCTGCCAGGAGTACGGCCGCCGCGAGGATCACCGTCACGACGGGATGATGCACGGCCCGGTCCACCACGGGGCGATACACCCGGTGGATCAGCCGGATCAGCCAGATTTCCTGGTCCTGCATCTTCCGGGGCAGGCTCATGGCCGCCATCGCCGGCATGAACGTCAGCGACAGCACCAGCGACCCGGCCAGCGCAAACAGGACAGTGAGCGCCATCGGCCGGAAGAGCTTGCCTTCCGTTCCCTGCAATGCCAGGATCGGCAGGTACACGACGGAGATGATCAATTCGCCGAACATCGTCGGCTTGCGGACTTCGATTGCGGCATCCCGCACGACTTCGTCGTGCGGCCGTTCGCCCCGGTACATGGCGATCCGACGCGTGCAGTTCTCGACCATGATGACCGAACTGTCGACGATCAGGCCGAAGTCGATCGCCCCCAGGCTCATTAAACTGGCGGTGATGCCGGTCGCCGCCATCATGTTCGCTGCAAACAGCATGGACAGCGGGATGGCCAGGGCAACGATCAGACCGGCCCGCAGGCTGCCCAGCATCAGAAGCAGGACGATGATGACCAGCGCGCCCCCCTCCAGCAGGTTCTTCTCGACGGTGTGCAGCGTCCGTTCAATCAGTTCGGCCCGGTCGTAAGTGACCTCCAGCCAGACGCCGGGCGGAAGCGTGGCGTTGATCTCCTCAATGCGCTGCTTCGCGGCTTCGACGACCGCGCGGGAATTGGCGCCAAACAACATCATCACCAGCCCCGTGACGGCTTCTCCCCGACCGTCACGAGTCACGGCGCCCTGGCGCGTGAGCGGAGCAATGGCCACCTCGGCGATGTCGTCCACCAGGATGGGACTGGCGGCCGTTTCGCGCACGACGACGTTCCGCAGATCGTCGATGCTCTTCAGCAGCGCCTCGCCGCGAATGAACTGCTGCTCTCCGTGATGCACGACGTAGCCGCCGCCGGCAATCGTGTTGTTCTCCTCCAAAGCGCGGAACAACTCTTGCAGCGACACGCCGTTGGCGACCAGCCTGTCCGGCAGCGGGCGGACTTCAAAGCTCTGGTAATACCCGCCATGCGTGTTGATGTCGGTCACGCCCCGCACGTCCCGCAGCCGCGGAGCGATTTGCCATTCGAGCATGGTCCGCAGCTCCATGGGCGAGTATCCCTCGCCGCGGACCTCGAACTGCAGGATCTCGCCCAAAGCCGTCGTCAGCGGTCCAATCTCAGGTACGCCGTAACCCGCGGGGATTTGCTTGGCGGCATCCACCAGCCGTTCCGCCACGAGTTGTCGGGCGCGATAAATGTCGGTTCCTTCGTCGAACACGACGGTCACGATCGAGATGCCGAACTTGGAGACGCTGCGCAGTTCCTGAAGCCGGGGCAGCCCGGACATCGTCCATTCAACGGGGTAGGTGACGTACTGCTCGACTTCCAGTGGAGTCAGCGTCCCGCAGTCGGTGACGACGGTCACCTGGGTGTTGGTCATGTCGGGGACGGCGTCGATGGGCAGGTGGAGCGCGTTGTACGCGCCTCCGGCGGCCATCAGTCCGACGAGCGACAGCACCATGAACCGGTTCTTCAGCGAGAATTCAATCAGTTGTGACAGCATGACGAGGGCCCATGGTTCCAAGAGAGTGGTCGACGACTTGGAGGGAGATCCTGTTACTCTTCCGGTTCCAGCAGCAATTCGCTCTTCAGATAGAATGCCCCCCGGGTCACCACGCGGTCGCCGGGAACGGGACCGTGGAGCAGGGTGACCTGGTCGCCGATGACTTTGCCCGTTTCGACATCCACACGCTCGAACTCGCCCGGCCTCCTTTCGACGAATACAAACTGCGCGCTCTCATGCTGCTGCACGGCGGTTGCCGGGACGGTCACGGCCTCGTGGGGCTCCCCTTCGGCCAGCGCCACGCGGGCGAACAGACCCGGCCGCAGCACTCCCTCCGCGTTGTCCACCCGCACGACGACCGGTATGGCCCGAGTCTCGGAAGACTGCACCCGACCGACAAACACGACGCGACCCGTGCAGCGCCGTTCCGGCAGCGCGGGAAACTCCAATTGCACCTCGTCGTCCGTCTGGAGCCGGAGCGCCCCCCAATCGCGCTCACGGACCTCGGCCTCCACCCACAACGTCCGGGTGTCGGCGACGACCATCAGTCCCTGGCCCTGCGGCAGCCGTTCCCCCACGGAACGTTTCAACTCTTCCACGGTCCCCAGAATCGGTGAACGGACCGGCCAATGGCTCAGAGGTTCGCCCTCGCTGGACGCTCCTGCCTCTGAGACCGACGTTCCAATCAGGGAAGCCAGCCTTTCGCGGGCGATCGACAACCGCCGCGCCGCGTCGGCCGCGGCGTTCTCCGACCGCAGGAACTGCTGCTCGGACTGGAACTCCGCGTTCTCCCGCGCCGACCGATACGTCGCCAGCGCCACCTCCCGCACGCTGTGTTGTTCGATGTAGGACCGTCCCGACGCAATCCCCTGGTCGGCGAGCGGCCGCAGCCTGGCCAGCAATTGTTCGGCCGTCTGCAGCCGCGAGTACGCCGAGAACAAGGGCTCGCGAAAGTCTCCCAGCGGTCGTTCGAGGAACGATTCGTCGGGCATCTTTCCGCCCGCATCGTGGTCGAGGGCCTGCAGCAATTCCCGAACGTTCTCCTTCACCGTCGCCGCCTTGTCCCGCTCGCGGACTGCCAGCCGCCAATCAGCCTCGAGTTGCAGCACATCGGCGCGGCGTTCGCCGATTTCGGGACAGTCGACGACCGCCACCACTTGGCCGACGGCGACCGTGTCCCCCGGCCGGACCGACAGTTCCCGGACGACGCCGTCCACCGGGGCGATGATCTCCAGGTGCCGGGTGTGATCGTACGTGACATGCCCCCGCACCCAGCGGCGCGGCTGCAGTTCGCGGACTGTTACGGGCTCCACTTCCAGACGGGCGGCATTGCGCTGGGCGTCGGAGAGTTGGACTTTCCGTGCGGCCGCCTGCACCAGCGTGAGCGCTGCTTCGGGCTGGGGTGGTTCCTGAGAGGATCGGGGCCAGAACAAGTAACCGGCGCCAGCGATCACCAGCAAGGACAGCCCAGCCAGACTCCAGGGGGCGATGCGTTTCATGGTCGTGTGCCTGTCAGACAGCGCAGCAGGGAACTTGGACAAAGAGGACTGCGCTACGGGAGAGTGGCGCGAAACCCGCCGAGGGGCGTCCGTTCGCATGACCCCGGGAGAAGTGGCTCAACCGGGAGTCATCCCGGGAGCGGCCGACTCAGCAGGTGAGCCGGCAGAGAGTCGGCTGTGGAGAACGCGTCGGCAAGAAGGTCGACAGCAACGCATTGCACTCCGGTGCGGCGAAGGGCGCGAGGCATGCGCCGACGGCAGGAGTGCAGACGTCAAATCCGACGGGGAAGTCCGTTGCAGGATGGGTGGCCGTCGTCGCAGGGACTGCGGCGTCGAATGCCACGGTCGTGGCGGGACCGGAGCCGCCGCCAGGACAGGGGAGGGGAGCGGGGTGACCCCAATCGGGCAGGATCAGGTGCCAATGCCAGCCAAGCTCCAGGCTCGCGTCGTGCGGATGGAACGCCTGCAAGTGTTCGGCCAGATTCTCGGCGCCGTCCCGATGAAAATGCCCCCACGGGATCGGCGCGTGCCACAACGAGACCGCGAGCAGCAGGCGACAGACCATCGCCCCCAGCGGAAATCGCATGGGTGGACACGTAACCATGAGAATCGCCTGAGAAACAGCTACACCCTCACAGTATCCGTCGGCCGCCCGCGTCGTCAATCCCCTCCGACGGTTTCGCGGAATTAATCATTGACAGTTCGGAAACTTCCGATATTATTGAGGGTGGAGACCAACGATTATGGGACGCAAACAACTGCACCTGACCGACCTCGCTGCCCTGGGGCAGGCCGCGGAATGCCTCCGCGTGCTGGCCCACCCGCACCGCCTCCGAATGATCCAGATGTTGCTGCAGGGGGACTACACCGTTGGCGAGCTGGCCGAGGCGTGCGAACTTCCGACGGCCATGGCGTCCGAACACCTGCGGCTGATGCAGCGCTGCGGCTTCCTGTCCAGCGAGAAGGACGGCCGCAAAGTGTTCTACCGCGTCATCGAGCCGCACCTGAAGAACATCCTCCATTGCATTGAGCAGCGGTTTGATTCCGCGGCGTGACGGTCGGCGTTTTTTTATTCCAACAGTTCGACGTATTCCGACATATACGATATAGATGAGCACAACCTCTCTCCCAAGGAGCCGGCCATGACGGTCACGTCCATCTCTCCCAAACAGTTGCACGATCTTGTCCAGTCCGGCGCATCCGTCGAGCTGATCGACGTTCGGACCCCCGTCGAGTTTCGGGAAGTCCACGTCGACTTCGCCCGCAATGTCCCGCTCGACCAATTGGACGCCCCACAGTTCGCCGCCAGCCGTCATGGCGCAGGGCAGCCACTGTACGTCATCTGCCGCTCGGGCAATCGCGGCAAACAGGCGTGCGAGAAGCTCCTCGCGGCCGGCTGTCCGAACGTCATCAATGTCGCCGGGGGCACACAGGCCTGGGACGAAGCCGGCCTGCCCGTCGTCCGGGGCAAAAAGGCGATCTCCCTCGAGCGGCAGGTCCGGATCGCCGCCGGTTCGCTGGTGCTGATTGGTTCTGCGCTCGGCGCGTTCGTCAGTCCGTACTGGATCGGCCTGGCGGCGTTCGTCGGTGCCGGGCTGGTGTTTGCAGGCGTCACAGACACCTGCGGCATGGGGTTGCTGCTCGCGCGGATGCCCTGGAACCAGGTGCCAAAACCGGCGACGCCCGCTGCCACTTCACCGGCCGGTTCGTCGCAATCCCCCAAGGCCTGTTGCCGGTAAGGCTTGATGACGACGGGGCGGCAACAAATCAAGCAACAGACAGGAGCGGATCATGATCCTCAAGCAATACTATCTGGGATGCCTGGCCCATGCGTCCTACCTGATTGCTGACGAACGGACGAAGCAGGCCGTGGTGGTTGATCCCCAGCGCGACGTCGAACAGTATCTGCGCGACGCGCAGGCGGGAGGCTACGCGGTCAAGTACGTGGTGTTGACGCACTTCCACGCGGACTTTCTGGCCGGCCACATCGAGCTCCGCAACCGGGCCGGCGCGCGGATTGTGATGGGTTCTCGGGCCCAGGCCGAGTTCGATTTCCAGCCGATGCGGGACGGCGATCGGATCGACCTCGGGGACGTCCGGCTGCAGGTGCTGGAGACTCCGGGGCATACGCCTGAAGGGATCTCGCTGGTGGTCTATGATCGGGCCCACAGCGACACGGTTCCGCACGCGGTCCTCACGGGGGACACGCTGTTCATCGGCGACGTCGGGCGGCCCGACCTCCTGGCGTCCATCGGCGTCACGGCGGACGAGCTCGCCGAGATGCTCTACCACTCGCTGCACAAGCTCCGCAGTCTGCCGGACACCACGCGGGTCTACCCCGCTCACGGCGCCGGTTCGATGTGCGGCAAGAGTCTGAGCCAGGAGACCGTCTCGACGATCGGCGAACAGAAGCGTTTCAACTATGCTCTGCAGCCGATGAGCCTCGAGGAGTTCAAGGCCCTGGTCACCGCCGATCAGCCCGAGGCGCCGGACTACTTCGTGTATGACGCGATCAAGAACCGGCAGGAACGGCCCGATCTGGAGGCGTCGCTCCGTTCGTCGCTGCGGGCGCTGGAAGTCGAGGATGTGTTGCGGCTGAAGAACCAGGGGGCGCAACTCGTCGATGTCCGCGACGCGGCCGACTTTGAAGGAGCGCACCTGGTCGGCGCAATCAACATCGGCCTCCGCGGGAAGTACGCCACCTGGTGCGGCTCGATGCTCAGTCACGAGCAGCCGATCGTCGTGATCGCCGATCCGGGGAGCGAGGAAGAAGCCGTGATGCGGCTGGGTCGCATCGGTTTCGACAACGTCACCGGTTACCTCCGTGACGGCATGGCGGCCCTGGAGTTTCGACCGGAGTTGATCCAGACGGTGCCGCGGATCACCGCGGCCGCATTGGCCGAGCAGTTGACCGGGCCAGACGTGCCGTTCGTGCTGGATGTCCGGACGGAAAAGGAATGGCGGTCGGGTCACATCGCCGGCAGCCACAACATTCCGTTGACACATTTGCGGGAACGGCTGGCCGACGTGCCGGTGGATCGCCCCGTCGTTGTGCATTGCGAAGGAGGCTACCGGTCAGCAATTGGCGTCAGTCTGCTCGCGGCGGCAGGGCGGACGAACGTGTCCGATCTGGTGGGCGGGATCAAGGCGTGGTCCGCTTCACAACTCCCTTCGGCCGCGGAAGGCGTGGCCTGTTGTGACCGCTAGTTTCGTAGAGATCTGTCGAAAGGGGACCAACCATGTCGCCGCTGAGCCTGCTGTTCGGAGCCGTGGTGGGTTTGTCCCTGGGACTGACCGGTGGCGGCGGTGCGATCTTTGCGGTGCCGTTGCTGGTCTACGGGTTGGCGGTTCCCCCGCGCGAGGCGGTGGGAATCTCCCTGGCCGCCGTCGGGGCGACGTCGCTGGTGGGGTTTCTGATCCGCTGGCGGCTGGGGCAGGTCGAACTGCGAACCGGTCTGCTGTTTGCCGTCGCCGGAATGCTCGGCGCCCCAGCGGGAATTTGGATTGCCGGTCGGTTGCCCGAAGCGCTGCTGCTGCTGTTGTTCGCCGGCCTGATGGTGGTCGTGGCGGTGCGGCTGTGGCGGCAAGCCTCGCGGGCAGCGCCGATCGTCAATCCGTGCCCGCTGCCCGACGAACGGGAAGGCCCCACCTGCCAGCGTGACGACAGCGGC
>Ga0073934_10012466_pt1 | contig 10009 bp, 8 predicted proteins | sample LarsenN4metaG_FD_76834 | JGI IMG/M metagenome (GOLD analysis project Ga0073934, IMG submission 76834) | Hot spring sediment bacterial and archeal communities from British Columbia, Canada, to study Microbial Dark Matter (Phase II) - Larsen... ... | reverse complement strand
TGCCGCTCCAACTCCATCAAGGGAAGAGTGGAGAACTCGGCCTTCAACTTCAGTCAGTATCTGGATGTCTCCGGCCAGATTAACGGCTCTCTGACCAGTTTTTGCCAGAGCTTAAGTCTCTCCGGTCAGGTGGGCCGCAATCTCACCTCCTTTTGTGCCACCTTACTGGTGAGTCGGGAGGCGGTAATTGAGGGAGAGTTGATTGCTTTTAGCGGAGACCTGGACCTGGAAGGAGAGGTCAAAAAAGGGGTTTTAGCCCACTGCGATGAGGCCATTATCTCCGGCCACATCCAGGGGGATGTCAAAATAGAGGCCGATCGTCTGGTTATCTTGGAAGGGGCGGTCATAGAAGGAAACCTGAGTTACAAGTCCCCCAAGCAGGCCAAGATTGACCCCAAAGCCCGGATAACCGGAGAAATCAAGTGGAAAGAAAAAGCTGCAAGAAAGAAAGGGGGAGGCATTTACCGGAAGATTGGCTTATTTAACACTTCCCTATTTGCCGGCAATCTGGTCACCGGTTTAATCCTGATTGCCCTGTTTAAGCCGAGATGGAACCGCTCTCAGGCGGTTATTAAAACCTCCTTTTTAAAATCCTTAGGACTCGGCTTTGTCTTGGCGGTCTGCGTGCCGATTGCGGCCATTATTCTGGCCATAACTCTTTTGGGAATACCTTTAGCCCTCCTCTCGATGGTGGGATATTTGGTGGCCTTCTATCTGGCCAAGTTAGTGGCCAGCACCACCCTGGGTGTCTGGCTGCTTAGATTCTACAAGAAAGAAGGTCAGATCTCTTTGTTCTGGGCCTTCCTGTTCGGTTACCTAACTTTCTGGATTTTGTCCGGATTTCATATCTTGGGGACGATTCTCTACATCTTAGCTTTCTTTGTGGGCTTTGGAGGTTTAGTCTTGGGTAACCGGGAGAATGGCAAGCCTGCCCAAGTAACTCCGCCAGTAGCTCCTACTGCAACGTCTTAAAGCTGTAGATTTTCCATCCCTCTTTGGTCTTCTTCAGCCCCATCCGGTTGTAATACTGCACCGACTTGGCCGCATCGATGAAGGAGACCTCTACTTCAGCTGAGTCCCCCTTCTGCATTACCCGGCTGACGATAATCTGGTGGGCTAACCAGCGCATGTTCAATTCTCCTCTGGCGTTCAAATCCGAGATTAAAGAATCAGCCGTATACCTCTGAGCCCGGAGAGTATCTCCGACTGCAAGCAGGTCATTTTTCCTCTCCTGAAGAATCGATTCCTTATCCAATTTGGCTAATATGGCCGAGGTGTCCGAATTAGGGAGGTCTTTTTCCAAAAATTGAATCACCACTTTGTTCGGCGCCGGCGGCCCGGAGGAGCAAGAGATTAAAGTCAGTGAAACCGCCGTGGCCCAGATTAAGGCAATCAAGATAGAGTAGCCCCAGGCTGCCCTCAAGCTGGGTAAGATCTTCAACCAACTCCAGTTTCTTTCTGTCGACGAGAAAAAGCTAACCCTTCTCATTTTACTTCAGTGAACCCGAAAAGGTGAACCGATGCACTCCTCCTAAAGAGGCAAAAGAGGAGTAGGCATAATCCATTTTGAGTCTCTGCCACCTCAAGCCCACTCCGAATCCGAACCCGGCCCACTTGTCCGAATCCTCCCCGATTTTCAAGTCTGAGCCGGAGGAGCTCCACCCGGCTCTGAGCAGGAGGGGCTGAATCTGGGAGATTTCTGCCCCGAAGTTGAAAAAGAGGTCGTTATCCACTGGCTTATTGGCCTCCGCAGAGAATAGAATCCGGCTCTCTTTCAGGACATGCGAGAGGCCTAACTTGAAAACGGTAGGCAAGCCTCCCTTTTTATCTCCAACGGCATCCATCTCCGAGCCTAGATTTTGCACCACCCCGCCGATTTTAGTCCTTCCGTCAGCAAGAGTGTACAACCCTCCTAAATCGACCGCTAATCCATACCCGGAAAAGTCCTGGATTTTTTCATAGACCACTTTTCCGGTTGCGCCCAACTTGAACTGGGGGTCGACTGACATGGCATAGCTCAGGTTGAAGGCCAAGTCAGTAGAGCCGAAGGTTCCCAATCTGGTGCCGAAACGGTCGGTCTCCGGAATGTCGCCGTAGGTGAAATAGGTCACTGAAGCTCCGATGACCGAGTTTGCCAGAAGCGGCCTTAAATAGCCCAGGAAACCGGATTGAATGTCGGACAAGTAATTAGCGTAAGTAGCAATGATGGCTGGCTGCTTGAAATTAGCGATTCCGGCCGGATTATAATATAGAGCGGCTTCGTCATCGGCCACCGCGGTAAAAGCTCCCCCCATGGCCGCCGAGCGGGCGCTGGTGCCGATTTTCAAGAATTGATAAGATTTGGTTCCAGCTGGCCAGCTTTCATCTGCTATGAAAAGCAACAGCGCTAAAATTAAAACTGCCCCTCTTAGGATTCTTTCTGACATGGTGACTCCTTTACCATGATTTTACCGTTCGGTTGACGATATCTTCCCCTAATTTGGCAATTGCTCTTTGTCTTCCCTGTTCTTCGGTCTCCGGCTGCAGGGCCGGGTTATTGGAGTCCCCCACGATCCGGAAGGTTCCCCACCCTTCCATTTTTTCCGCCTCCCAGATTTTGGATTTGTCTTTATTTTTCTCTAAAAAGGCCTTGACGTAAATGCGGATGATGTATTCGGTCACATTTTCCTGCCGGTCAAAGCTGTTGGGCTTTCTCTCATAGCCGGTGATGATGCCGACTAAAACCGCATCCGCCTTTTCCCGGGTGGTGACTTTCAGGGAATTGTCCTGGATGAAGCCGTCAATGATTCCCTGGGTCAAGGCCTCGGTAATGCCCGCTTCCTGAGTCTGATTTTCAAATAAAGGTACCGCAATACTCTTTATTTCTCCGGTATGCGATGAGGAAAAGGAATAATAGCCGCATCCCAGGAAAAGTGCCGTGGTCAAACTGGCTGCTAAACTAAACTTTCCTTTCACAGACAACATCCCCATCTTTTATCACCGTTTCCACTAAATTTACTCCATAATGATACGCTATTTCCCGGTAATCTTCAACCTCCCATAGGAGTAAATCTCCTTTTTTATTCGGCTCAATACTTCCCATTTGTTCGCCCCGGTCTAGAGCATAAGCGGCATTGATAGTGGAAGCTACCAAAACTTCTGCGGGAGTCATTTTTAACTGCAGGCACGCGATGGTCATGGTAATCTGCATCGACTCAGTCATGTTGCTGCCGGGATTAAAATCTGTGGCCAAGGCCACCGCTAATCCTCTCTGAATCATTTCACGGGCCGGCGCATATTTTCTCGAGCCGACAAAGAATGAAGTTCCCGGTAACAGAACTGCCACAACTCCTGCTTTTTTCATCTTTTCAATGTTAGCCACCGTAGCGAACATCAAATGATCCGCTGAAACCGCTTTAACCGCAGCTGCAACTTCTGAGCCGCCTGAACTGGCAAATTCATCCGCATGAATCTTGGGCTTTAAGCCGTATGTCTTCCCAGTCTCCAAAATCCGTCTGCTTTCTTCTGGGGTAAAATATCCCTTTTCGCAGAAGACATCGCAAAATTCCGCCAATCTCTTTTTGGCCACCTCCGGAATCATTTTTTGACAAATTAGATTAATATACTCCTTTCGTTTACCCTTATACTCCTCCGCCAGCGCATGCGCCCCTAAGAATGTTGGGATTACGCTGGCCTTAGGATACTTTCGTCTCAATTCTTTGACCACTTCCAAGATTTTGATTTCATCTTTCAAGGTCAATCCATAGCCCGACTTAATCTCCACCGTCGTAGATCCATACTCCACCATTCGATCCAATTTCTTCCAGCTCGATTCCACCAACTCTTTTTTGCTCGCCCTCTTGAGCGCCTTAACCGAAGATTTTATCCCTCCGCCTGCCTTCGCTATCTGCTGGTAACTCTTCCCGTTAATCCTCATTTCAAACTCATTGGCCCGATTTCCGGCAAAGACCAGATGGGTATGTGGGTCAACTAACCCGGGAGTGGCTACTCTCCCATTAGCGTCAATCATCCTGGTCTTGACGTCTTTTTTAACCTGACGAAACAAATCCTTCTCCGGCCCCACTGCTAAAATCAGATTGCCGGAGATGGCTATGGCGGCTTTTCTGACAATTCCTAACTCAGATTGATATTTACCAGCCCGGGGCCCGCTAAAAGCTGAACGCAAAGTGACCAGCTCCCCGATGTTGGTGACAATCAAGCTGGCGACTTGCGGATACAAAGTTTATACTTTGACCGTCTTCTTGCGAATTTCTTTGGAAGAAGCGGCCGGCTTTTCTTCCTTGACCACCTTCAGCATCGGAATCTTAATCGCCTTGCGGTAAGCCATGTCAATCGCCTCCCAGTAACCGGCATCCGCATGCCGCGCAATTCCAATTCCGGGGTCATTGGTGAGCACTCTTCGTAATCGGATTTGCATCTCATCACTCCCATCCGCCACCACCACCATCCCGGCATGAATTGATTTTCCGATTCCGACTCCTCCGCCCTGATGGATGGACACCCAAGAGGCGCCGGAAATGGCATTCAGCAAGCCGTTGAGCAAAGGCCAGTCCGCAATAGCATCCGAGCCATCTTTCATCCCTTCGGTTTCACGATACGGGGAAGCGACCGAGCCGCAGTCTAAATGGTCCCGGCCAATCACAATCGGAGCCTTGATTTTTCCCTTTTTGACCAGGTCGTTAATGATTAAGCCGAATCTGGCTCTTTCGCCGTAGCCCAGCCAGCAGATTCGGGCTGGCAGCCCCTGAAATTTTACCTTCTCCTGAGCCAGCTGAATCCAGCGCACTAGAGACTTATCATTCTTGAACTCTTTCTGCACGACTTCATCGGTAACGTAGATATCCTGCGGGTCGCCGGAGAGAGCTACCCATCTGAATGGCCCCCTCCCTTCGCAGAAAAGAGGGCGGATATATTCCGGAACAAATCCGGGGAAATCGAAAGCATTCTTGACCCCGTTTTTCAGAGCCTGCCCCCGGATGTTGTTGCCGTAATCGAAGACAATCGAGCCTTTTTTCTGGAAGCCGAGCATGGCCTTGACATGTGCGGAAATCGAATCCATCGCCCGCTTGATATAATCCTGAGGATTCGTCTTTCTTAATTCCAAGGCTCCGGTGAGAGACAGACCAGCCGGCACGTAGCCATTCAATTCATCATGGGCCGAAGTCTGATCTGTGACTACATCCGGAATTATATCTTTTTTCAGAATCTCCGGCAGAACCTCTGCACAATTGCCGGCCAAGCCGACCGAAAGCGCCTTTTTATTTTTTACCGAGTCCAAAATCAAACGCAACGCCTCATCCAGACTCTTGGTCATCTTATCACAATAGCCGCTCTTGATTCTTCTTCTGATTTTGGCCTCATCCACTTCCACGCACAGGATGGAAGCTAAATTCATCGTCGCCGCTAAAGGCTGGGCTCCTCCCATCCCCCCCATCCCGCCGGTCAAAACCCATCTGCCGGACAAGTCGCCGTTAAAGTGTTTTTTCGCCAGGGAAGCCAAAGTCTCGTAAGTCCCCTGCAGGATTCCCTGAGTCCCGATGTAAATCCAGCTTCCGGCGGTCATCTGGCCGTACATTATTAGACCCAATCTTTCCAATTCACGAAACTTCTCCCAAGTGGCCCACTCTGGCACCAAATTAGAATTGGCGATTAAAACTCGTGGAGAATAAGGATGAGTCTGAAAAATCCCCACCGGCTTGCCGGATTGAATCAGAAGAGTCTGGTCATTCTTGAGTGACTTCAATGAATCGACAATGGCGTTGTAGCAGTCCCAGTTGCGGGCCGCTTTGCCGGTCCCGCCGTAAACGATTAATTCCTGAGGGTTTTCTCCTACTTCTTCATCTAAATTATTCATCAACATACGCAGAGCCGCTTCCTGGTGCCAGCTATTACAGGAGAGCTTGTCGCCCCGGGGAGCCTGGATTGGTAGATAAGTCATTTTACCTCACCTCTTCTAATCTTTCGCCTTTACTGCTGACCATTTTCGTCCGGCATGCAGACGATTTCTTACATTAACTCAACTAAAATAAACTTAATGGAGAATTTGAAGTAAGTCAACAAGAAAGCTGCTGTCTCTTCTCCTTTTAGGGGAGGGATAGCTTGGGGTCTGGTCTTATTTGCGGCGTCCGAATTTCAGGGGGAGCCTACCCACTCGCAGGCTTTCCATGAACACGGAGCACTCTGCTCTGTTATAAAGGCAGAATTCGTAATACCTGAGCTACAAGAGCTCTGGAACGGACTACTGATTGAGGAAATCTGTATCTGTTTTCTATTTTTTCTTTATGGCTAATCCTCGCACTATGGTTTTAGAGGAACTAAAAAGTCCCAATATGGAGGTGGATCTTACATCTGCCACACAGTTGACCAGCCCGTCGGCATTTGCCTTGGAGAGAGCATCTTCTACTGCTTTAATGTAGCCACCATTTCCGAATGAAAATATTCCCAGGACATTTATATTACCCGAGGTTCCCTCTACCATTCCGACTGCCGTGAAGCTGTCCGGATAGGCGGCGTAAACCTCGTTGATGTTTAGCAAAGCCGGGTTGGACGTCATGCCTACAATGCCCCCCGGAAAAACCTGACCCGGACCGGGCATGGTCGACGCACAACCTAAGAGCATTGTCCCTACTGCAACAGCACAGAGTACTATAAGAAGAGACCTCATTACGCCTCCCGCGGTTAAAATTGTGGTTGAGTTATAGCCTGAATCCAAAAAGCAAATTGACAGCATCTAACTTGCGGTTGAACTCTTCATACCTCCCTAATGTCACGTCGTACAGTTTATCAACATTGTAGTAAGTTGCATGTTCATACTCTAAACCGACCTCAAAAGGAAACGAACCAGCCTTAAAAGAAACGCCCCCGCCGAAGGACAGGGCAGTTTTAGTTTTCGTTTTTCCCTGTGCGTCAGCAAACACAACAAATCCCCCAGCTACTTGCCCAAAAGGCCGCAGCGAAAAATCTTGCCTTGAAGCAATATTCAGTCCGATATTAGCTCCGGCTAAGGCTGGAAAACTCAATCTATGTTCAAGTTGATTCCAATCAAAATTGTCCAAGTTGTCAGCGTTAAAGTCAAACCCCAGGCGCATACCTACCCGCTGGTCAATTGTCAGGGAGGAACCAGCCGGTATCTCTGTCACAATAAAGCTGACTCCGAATTTCATTCTGGCATTATTGTCTTTGTCCTTAATAGTACCATAAAAGGAGTAATCCTTCGATTCAATCCTGGAATAGCCCAAAGCAAAATCAATAATCAGTGGAGAGCTTTTCTTTTCGGTTTTCAGTTTTGATTTCTGATCCGTCCATCCCAGATTTCCAATCTGGGCCCAGCTGGCCGAGTAAATCATTAAAATGAGAAATGATACCCCAAAAAATATACCCTTTTTCATCCTGACCTCCTATTCGTAGCTATTAGTAAGACGCAATTTGCACTATTTTATGGAATATGATTCTAATTGTCAAGCCTAAATTTCAGCCCTAACTTCTGATTTTAATCAAGTGTCATTATCCCGACTTTTCTATTCACCCCTCATCGTCTTCTCAATCGAATTATAATATCTCTCCCCCATCTCTTCACAGCTTACACTTATCAACTTCTGATTGCCAATTTCAATCCTCAACTTCTGTTCATAATCCACACTTCCCATTACCTGACCAGGAATTTTATTCTTCTTACAAATCCTCTCCAACTTTTTCAAATCTTTTTCTGCCAAAGAGACAATTATCCTGGACTGCGTCTCTCCAAATAAGAGTGCATCTGTTCTGATTTTATCCGGCAGGGCAATTTCCGCCCCCGGCATTTTATCCTGATTGCCAATACAGCACTCAGCTAAAGCAACCGCCAGACCCCCCTCCGAACAATCATGCGCCGATTTAATAATTCCTGCTCGAATTGCTTCCAAGCACGCTTTCTGCAATCTTTTTTCAAACTGCAAATCAATCCCGGGCGGTTTTCCTTTGACCAAATTATGAATCACTTTCAGATATTCAGACCCGCCCAGTTCCTCTTTGTTTTTGCCTAAGAGAACAATCATATCTCCCGGCTCTTTGAACCAGGCGCTGCTTACATGACTGACATCTTCTAACAGACCCACCATTCCGACTACCACAGTCGGATAAACCGCGCTTTTCTTATCCAAATCTTCATTGTAGAAGCTGACATTGCCTCCGGTGACCGGAGTCTCCAAGATTTTGCACGCTTCCCCCATCCCCATCACCGATTCGTAAAAAGTCCAGAAGACCTCCTTATCATATGGATTGCCGAAATTCAGACAATTGGTGATTCCTAAAGGTTTCCCGCCGGAGCAGACCACATTCCGGGCCGCCTCAGCCACTGCAATTTTTCCACCATTTCTGGGGTCAAGATAAGTGTAGCGGGCATTTCCATCTGTTTTGATAGCTATGGCTTTATCAGTGTTACGAACTCGTAGGACTGCCGCATCCGAGCCCGGCCCTAGGATAGTATTGGTGCGCACCGAAGTATCATACTGCTGATAAACCCATCTCTTGTTGGCGATATTGGATGAAGAGAGCAACTTTAAGAGAACTTCATTGTAATCCTCAGGCTCTGGAATATCTGTAAGCTTTAGTTTCTGCACGTTATCCAAATAACCCGGCCTCTTCCTTTCTCTTTGATAGACCGGCGCTCCCCCACCCAAAACCAGTATGTCCGCCGGAATATCTGCCACAACTTGTCCGTTATTTCTGACCAGCAGCTTATTCCCACCTGTCACCTGACCGATGACGGTCGAATTCAATCCCCATTTGGAGAAAATCTTTTGCACCTGCTTGACCTTATCTTTGCGAGCGACGACCAGCATCCTCTCCTGCGATTCGGAGAGCATGATTTCGTAAGGGGTCATCTTTTCTTCTCGGACCGGCACCTGGGAGAGATCTATTTCCATGCCGACTTTCCCCTTGGCCGACATCTCCGAGCTACAGCAGGTCAAGCCGGCTGCTCCCATGTCCTGAATCGCGATTATGTAGCCGGTTTTCAAAGCTTCCAAAGTAGCTTCCAGGAGCAATTTTTCCATGAAGGGGTCACCGATTTGAACCGAAGGTCTTTTCTGTTCCGATTTTTCCGAGATTTCCTCCGAGGCAAAAGTCGCCCCGTGAATTCCGTCTCTGCCAGTAGAGGAGCCGACTATGAGAACCGGATTTCTCTCTCCTTTAGCCCGGGACAAAGCCAAATCCTTATTTTTGGCCAAGCCCACTGCCATGGCATTCACTAAGGGATTGCCCAAATAGCAGTTTTCAAAATAGACTTCCCCGGCTACGGTGGGAACTCCGAAGCTGTTGCCGTAATCGCCGATTCCGCGCACGACTCCATCGAATAAATATCTGGCTCTGGAGTTATCCAATTCACCAAATCTCAGCGAATTCAAGCAAGCTATCGGCCTGGCCCCCATGGTGAATACATCCCGCATGATGCCACCCACACCGGTAGCAGCCCCCTGATAAGGCTCTACAGCCGAGGGATGATTATGGCTCTCTATCTTAAATACCACGGCCAAACCATCTCCGATGTCAATCGCACCGGCATTTTCTTCTCCAGTTTTAACTAACAGTTTCTTGCCGGCCCGGGGCAGCTTCTTCAACACCGCAATCGAATTCTTGTAGCTGCAGTGCTCCGACCACATCACCGAAAAAATTCCCAATTCGGTGTATGTCGGCTTGCGTCCTAAGATTTTCAGGATCCTGGCGTACTCTTCTCTGGTCAATCCATGCTCTTTGACCAATGGCCAAGTTATTTTTGGCTCTCGGGGAATTTTACTCAGGGCAGGTCGCCTTCGGCGAACCTCGCTACTACTCGCTGGCATTTAACTCCTTCCTGATTGAAAAGCTAAAAATATCACCGGTTCCGCAAATGTCAACCTGGACTACGATTTGGTAGTGTCAAGAATGTTGTGTAAATTTGTTTACGGGAGAGGGGCATATTCTTTTGGGAGTTAATTTATTTTTTGGATTAGGGCATAAAGCCATCTGTCAGCGCTGGAGAGATTGGCAAAGG
>Ga0073934_10012465_pt1 | contig 10009 bp, 10 predicted proteins | sample LarsenN4metaG_FD_76834 | JGI IMG/M metagenome (GOLD analysis project Ga0073934, IMG submission 76834) | Hot spring sediment bacterial and archeal communities from British Columbia, Canada, to study Microbial Dark Matter (Phase II) - Larsen... ... | reverse complement strand
GCGATGCGGTCGGCCAGGCCGAACACCACGCCCATGTCGTGCTCCACCGTCAGCAGCGTCTTGCCCTCGGTGACCTCGCGGATCAGCTGCACGAAGCGCGTGGTCTCGCTGCGGCTCATGCCGGCGGTCGGCTCGTCGAGCAGGATCACGTCGGCGCCTCCGGCGATGGTGATGCCGATCTCGAGCGCACGCTGCTCGGCGTAGGTGAGGTTCATCGCCAGCACGTCGCGCCGCTTGTCGAGCTTGATCATCTTCAGCACCTCTTCGGTGCGGTCGTTGGCGTCCTTGGCGTCGGCGAGGAAACGCCAGAACGAATAGCGGTAGCCTCTCGACCACAGCACCGCGCAGCGGATGTTCTCGAACACCGACAGCCGTGTGAAGAGGTTGCTCACCTGAAAGCTGCGCGCCAGGCCCATGCGGTTGATCTCGTAGGGCGTGCGGCCGAGGATGGACTGGCCGTTGACCAGGATGTCGCCGGTGGTGGCGTGAAAGCGCCCGGAGATCAGGTTGAACAGCGTCGACTTGCCGGCGCCGTTCGGCCCGATGATGGCCACGCGCTCGCCCTGCTTCACCGACAGGCTGGCGCCGCGGATGATCTCCGTCTTGCCGAAGCTCTTGCGCACGTCCTTGAGTTCGACGGCGTTCATGACAGCCCCTCGCTCGCGGCGTACCGCTCCCGATCCCCCGAGGGGATCTCGCCCGCCTTGGGGCGGCCCGGCGGCGGGCTCGCGCGACCGCTACTCACAGAGTCTCCCTCCGCTTGATTTCCTTCTCGATCTCGGCCTGCGTCTCGCCCCATTCGCGCACGAACACGCGCCGCGCCAGCTCGAACAGGCCGGCGCCGGTGACGACCACGAACACCGCACCGAACCACACGTCGGCCCGGCCCGTGTGCAGCGTCGCGCCGAGGAACTTCATCTCGGGCCCGAGCGCCGCGTTGAGCTGCACGTGGTAGACCATCTCGATCATCGCCGCCACGCCCACCAGCAGGGTCGCTCCGGCACCGCCGAGCGCGAGGTAGGCCGTCCAGAGGCGGCGCAGCTTGCCGAACGCGGCCACGCGCAGGTTCATCATGATCAGGCTGGCCACGCCGCCCGGCGCGTACATCACCATGAAGAGGAAGATCAGGCCGAGGTAGAACAGCCAGGCCTTGGTCCACTCCGACAGCAGCACGATGCCGATCACCATCAGCACCGCGCCGATGATCGGGCCGAAGAAGAAGGTGGCGCCGCCGAGGAAGACGAACAGCAGGTACGCGCCGGAGCGCGACGCGCCGACCACCTCCGCGGTGACGATTTCGAAGTTCAGCGCCGCCAGCCCGCCCGCGATGCCGGCGAAGAAGCCGGCGATCATGAAGGCGCGCCAGCGCACCTGGCGGGTGTCGTAGCCGACGAACTCGACGCGCTCGGGGTTGTCGCGCACCGCCTTGAGCATGCGGCCCAGCGGCGTGCGCGTCAGCGCGAACATCGCCGCGGTGCAGACGAAGCAGTACAGCGCGATCAGGTAGTACAGCTGGATCTGCGGCCCGAAGCTGATGCCCAGCACCGGCTTGCCGACCACGCGGTTGCCCGAGATGCCGCCCTCGCCGCCGAAGAACTCGGGCAGCATCAGCGACATCGACCACACCAGCTCGCCCACGCCCAGCGTGATCATCGCGAAGGTGGTGCCCGACTTGCGCGTGGTGACGTAGCCCAGCAGCGCGGCCACGACGAGGCCGGCCAGCCCGCCGACCACCGGGATCAGGCTGACGGGAATGGCCAGCTTGCCGGCCGAGGCCGCGTTGAGCGTGTGGATCGCGAGGAAAGAGCCGAGCCCGGTGTAGACCGCATGGCCGAAGCTGAGCATGCCGCCCTGCCCCAGCAGGATGTTGTACGAGAGGCACGCGATGATCGCGATGCCGATCTGCGACAGCATCGTGAGGCCCAGGCTGCTCGTCCAGGCCAGCGGTGCGACGACGAGCAGCAGCGCGAAGAACCCCCACACCAGCCAGCGGCCGATGTTCCAGGGCTTGAAGTGGTAGACGTTGCTCGCCATGGGGTCAGTCCTCGCGCTGGCCGAGCAGGCCGCGCGGGCGGAAGATCAGGATCAGCACCAGCAGCAAGTAAGGCAGGATGGGTGCGGTCTGCGCCAGGGTGATCTTGGCGATCGGGTACAGCGGGCTGTCCGGCGCGATCGTCCAGCCGAACTGGGCGCCCAGGTTCACCAGCGACTTGTCCACCGTCAGCGGCAGGGTCTGCAGGATGCCGATCAGCAGCGAGCCGACGAAGGCGCCGGGCAACGAACCCATCCCGCCGATCACGATCACCGCGAAGATGATCGGCCCGATGTTGGACATGTTGGGCTCGGTGACGAAGGTGATGCCGCCGGTGACGCCCGCCAGGCCCGCCATCGCACAGCCGGCGCCGAACACCAGCATGAACACGCGCGGCACGTTGTGGCCGAGGGCCTCGACCATCTCCGGGTGCGTGAGCGCGGCCTGGATCACCAGGCCGATGCGCGTGCGCGTCAGCATCAGCCACAGCGCGACCAGCATCAGCACGGCGACGGCGGCGAGGAAGGTCCGGTTGAGGGGGAAGCGCGTGCACTGCACGATGACCTCGCCCGTGCCCTTGCACATCTCCGGCGGCGCCACGCCCCACACCATGCGCAGCGGTTCGGCCGTGGACTGGATGAACGTGAAGGCCGTACCCTGCAGCACCTCGGGCGGCGTGAACGGCACCGAGGTGCGGCCCCAGATCAGCTGCACCAGCTCGTACAGCACGTACGACAGGCCGAAGGTGACCAGCAGCTCGGCCACATGGCCGTACTTGTGCACCTTGCGCAGGATGGCGCGCTCGAACAGCGCGCCGCTCGCGCCCACCAGCAGCGGCGCCAGCACCAGTGCCGCCCAGAAGCCCACGACGCCGGTCATCGAGTAGGCGAAGTACGCGCCCAGCATGTAGAAGCTGGCGTGCGCGAAGTTCAGCACGCCCATCATGCTGAAGATCAGCGTCAGGCCCGCGCTGAGCATGAACAGCAACAGCCCGGAGCTGATGCCGTTCAGCAGGTTGATCAGGAACTGGTCCAAGGCCGCCCCGGAATGCTCGACAGGAAAGACAAGGCCCGCGGGAGACGGCTCCGGCGGGCCTCGCGGGGATCAGGCGATCAGGCGCCCGGACGCTTCATCTGGCACGAGGTGGGCGTGCTGGACACGTAGGGCTCGAACACCCGGTCCTGCACCCAGGTATAGCCGGTGCCCTCGGCGTTCCACTGCTTCTTCGGGTCGGACAGCTTCTTCCAGGTGGCGATGTACAGCGGCTGCTGCAACTGGTGGTCGGCGGCGCGGATGGTCACGTCGCCCGAGAAGCTCTTGACCGTCAGGCCCTCCATCGCGAACGCCACCTTGACCGGATCGGTGCTCTTGGCCTTGGCGATGCCGCCGGCCAGCGCAGGCAGCACGTGCATCGTGGTCAGCAGCGACAGGTCGTCCTTGAACTTGGCCTGGTACTCGGTGGCCAGCTTGAACACCTCGGGAATGTTGTTGTGGCCGACGTAGACGAACTTCACCTTGCCGTCCATCGTCGGGCCGATGGCCGACGGCGTGCCGTTGGCGCCGCCGTAGTAGGTGTAGAAGTTGGCGTCGAGGCCGGCGTCCTTGGCGGCCTTGATCAGCAGCGACAGGTCGGTGCCCCAGTTGCCGGTGACCACGCTGTCGGCGCCGGAGGCCTTGATCTTGGCGATGTAGGGCGCGAAGTCCTTCACCTGGCCGATCGGGTGCAGGTCTTCGCCGACGATCTGCACGTCGGGACGCTTGCGCGAGAGCGCTTCCTTGAAGAACTTGGCGACCTGATGCCCGTGAGCGTAGTTCTGATTGATCAGGAAGACCTTCTTGACGTTCTTCTCGTCCTTCATGTAGGAGGTCAGCGCCTCCATCTTCATGGACGTGTCGGCGTCGAAGCGGAAGTGCCAGAAGCTGCACTTGCTGTTGGTCAGATCGGGGTCGACGGCCGCATTGTTGAGGAACACGACCTCCTTGCCGGGGTTGCGCTCGTTGTGCTTGTTGATCGCGTCGATGATCGCGCCGGCCGCACCCGAGCCGTTGCCCTGGGTGACGTAGCGGATGCCCTGGTCGATGGCGGCCTTGAGCACCGTCAGGCTCTCCTGGGGCGAGGCCTTGTTGTCGAACGAGACGACCTCGAACTTCACCCCGGCCGGGTTGCCCGCGTTGAGCTTCTCGGCCATGAACTGGAAGGTCTTCAGGCTGTTCTGGCCGATGTTGGCGAAGGGGCCCGACAGCGGGTCGATCCAGGCGATCTTGACCGTCTCACCCTTCTGCGCCCAGGCGGCACCGCTCAACAGCATGGCACCGCACAGGGTGCCGAGGACGTGTTTCGTGAAGTTCATCGAGCTCTCCGGAAGTGAGGTCTGTCTCAGCAGGACAAAGCCTTCGGACGGTAGCGGATCGCTCCCGTGTCGGGTTTTAGGGACTACCCCGAACGCCCTTGTCACTGCGGGGACAAGCGTGCGTCATGAGTGCGTCAGGCGCTCGGCAACTGATGGTCCTTGAACATCTCGCGCAGCTTGAGCTTCTGGATCTTGCCGGTGGCGGTGTGCGGGATCTCGGGCACGAAGGCCACGTCGTCCGGGATCTGCCACTTGGCGATCTTGCCCTCGAAGAAGGCCAGCATCTGCTCGCGCGTCAGCTCCGCGCCGGCCTTCCTCACCACCACCAGCAGCGGCCGCTCGTCCCACTTCGGGTGGCGGCAGGCGATCGCGGCAGCCTCCAGCACCGCCGGGTGACCCATGGCGATGTTCTCCAGGTCGATCGAGCTGATCCATTCGCCGCCGGACTTGATGACGTCCTTGCTGCGGTCGGTGATCTGCATGTAGGCGTCGCCGTCGATCGCCGCCACGTCGCCGGTCGGGAACCACTCGCGGCCACCCACCTTGACCAGCGGCGACTCGGGCCGCTGGAAGTAGCTCTGGATGATCCAGGGCCCACGCACCACGAGGTTGCCCGAGGCCTTGCCGTCCCAGGGCAGCGCCGCGCCGTCGTCGTCGATGATCTCCATGTCGACGCCGAAGATCACCTTGCCCTGCTTCTCGAGGATGCGCCGCTGCGCCTCCACCGGCAGCTCGGCGTGCTTGGCCTTGAGCTTGGACAAGGTGCCCAGCGGCGACATCTCGGTCATGCCCCAGGCGTGGATGACCTCGATGCCGAACTCGTCTTCCAGCGTGCGCATCATCGCCGGCGGGCAGGCCGAGCCGCCGATCACCGTGCGCTTCAAGGTGCTGAACTTCAGCTTCTGTCCCTGGGCGAAGTTGATGAGGCCCAGCCAGACCGTGGGCACGCCAGCGCTGAAGGTGACCTTCTCGGCCTCCATCAGCTCGTAGAGCGACTTGCCGTCCAGGTGCGGCCCCGGAAAGACCAGCTTGGCGCCGATCATCGGCGCCGCGTATGGCGTACCCCAGGCGTTGACGTGGAACATCGGCACCACGGGCAGGATCACGTCCTTGCCGCCGACGCCCATGCCGTCGGGCAGCGCCAGGGCGTAGGTGTGCAGCAGCGTCGAGCGGTGGCTGTAGACGGCGCCCTTGGGGTTGCCGGTGGTGCCCGAGGTGTAGCAGATGCTCGAGGCGGTGTTCTCGTCGAACTCGGGCCAGTGGTAGAGGCCGTCCTCGGCTTCCACCAGTTCCTCGTAGCACAGCAGGTTCGGAATCGTGGTCTGCGCCGGCATGTGGCTGCGGCCGGTCATGGCCACGAAGTGCTTGACGGTGGTCAGGGCCGGCGCCAGCTTCTCGACCAGCGGCAGGAAGGTCAGGTCGAAACAGAGGACCTTGTCGGCCGCGTCGTTGGCGATCCAGGCGATCTGCTCCGGGAACAGGCGCGGGTTGATGGTGTGGCACACCAGTTCCGACCCCGAGGCGCCGTAGTAGATCTCGAAGTGGCGATAGCCGTTCCAGGCCAGCGTGGCGACGCGGTCGCCGCTTGCGCAGCCCAGCCGGGCGAAGGCCTGGGCCAGCTTGCGGGCGCGCAGTTCGGCGTCCTTGTAGGTGTAGCGGTGGATGTCGCCCTCGACGCGCTTGGAGACGATCTCGGTGTCGCCGTTGTGGCGCGCCGCATGCACCAGCAGCGAGGAAATCATCAGCGGCATCTGCATCATCTGGCCCATCAGGCGTGCCATGGTCTTGCTCCGTCTCGGAAAAGTGATTGGTGGTTTGGGGGCAGCGCGCAATGCTGCGACGCAGCGATGATAGGAAGCGCCGGGCTCCCCCATGGCCTGCGGTTTACCCCTAGCGGTTTCGCGGGCGGCATCGCTGGCTACACTGCGCCGCATGAGCGAGTACAAGGTCAAGAAGTCGGACGCCGAGTGGCGAGCGCAACTCGATCCGATGCAGTACCAGGTCACGCGGCACGCCGCCACCGAGCGGCCCTTCACCGGCAAGTACTGGGACCACTGGGAACAGGGCCAGTACCGCTGCGTGGGCTGCGGCACGCCGCTGTTCGAGTCGGCCACCAAGTTCGACGCCGGCTGCGGCTGGCCGAGCTACTGGCAGCCCATCAACAGCGAGGTGATCGAGCGCGTGGTCGACAAGAGCCACGGCATGGTGCGCATCGAGGTGCGCTGCAACCACTGCGGCTCGCACCTGGGCCATGTCTTCGAGGACGGCCCGGCCCCCACCGGCGAGCGCTATTGCATCAATTCCGCTGCGATAGACTTCGCCGCCAAATGAAGCTGCTGTTCGATTTCCTGCCCATCATCCTGTTCTTCGGCACCTTCAAGGTCGCCGAAGGGCGCAAGGACTGGGCGGCCCAGTTCGCGTCTGACCAGTTCGGCTTCATGGTCAGCGGCGGCGTGGTGGGCCCGAACGAGGCGCCGGTGCTGCTGGCCACGGTGGTGGTGATCCTCGCCACGCTGGCCCAGGTGGGCTGGATCATCGCCCGCGGCCGCAAGGTCGACACCATGCTGTGGGTGAGCCTCGGCCTCGTCACGGTGTTCGGCGGCGCCACCATCTGGTTCCACAACGAGACCTTCATCAAGTGGAAGCCCAGCGTGCTGTACTGGGTGATGGGCATGACCTTCTGGCTCAGCCAGCTGATCTTCCGCAAGAACCTGCTGCGCGCGCTGATCGGCGAGCAACTCACGCTGCCGCCCGGCGTGTGGCAGCGGCTGAACTTCATGTGGGTGGCGTTCTTCGCCTTCATGGGCCTGCTCAATCTCTACGTGGCCTACAGCTTCAGCACCGACACCTGGGTCAACTTCAAGCTGTTCGGCGGCATTGGCCTCATGCTGGTGTTCACCGTGGCCCAGGGCCTGTACATCAGCCGCCACGTGCAGGACGACGACGGCGCCGGCGAGGCCCCGAGGGCCTGAGCATGGCCGTCACCGCCGAGGCCATCGAGGCCGCGCTGCGCGAGGCCTTGCAGCCCGCCGAACTCGCCGTGCAGGACGACAGCCACCTGCACGCCGGCCACGCCGGCGCCCGCGAGGGCCGGCATTTCAGCGTGCGCATCGCCTGCGCGCGCTTCAACGGTTTGTCACGGGTCGCCCGGCATCGCCTCGTTTATGATGCCCTGCACAAGCTCATCCCCCAGGGCGTCCACGCCCTGGCCATCGACGCCCGGTTGCCGGGCGATTCCTGATCTTCCCCTCCCCGCCATGAAGAAGCACCCCTCCCTTCGCCTCACTTCGCTCGCGCTCGCTGCGCTGCTGGCCGCGCCGCTGGCCGCGCAGGCGCAGAACATCGCCATCGTCAACGGCAAGGCGGTGCCCAAGGCGCGCGCCGAGGCGCTGATGAACCAGGCGGTCCGCTCCGGCCAGCCGAAGACGCCCGAACTCGAGCAGCAGGTGCGCGACGAGGTGGTGCTGCGCGAGATCTTCCTGCAGGAAGCCGAGAAGCGCGGTCTGGCCGCCACGCCCGAGTACAAGCAGCAGATGGAATTCGCCCGCCAGACGCTGCTGATCCGCGAGCTGTTCGCCGACTTCCAGAAGAAGAACCCGGTCACCGACGCCGAAGTCCAGGCCGAGTACGACAAGTTCAAGGCCCAGTCCGGCGGCACCGAGTACCGCGCCCGCCACATCCTCGTCGAGAAGGAAGAGGAAGCCAAGGCGCTGATCGCGCAGATCAAGGGCGGCGCCAAGTTCGAGGACGTGGCCAAGAAGAACTCGAAGGACCCCGGCTCCGGCGAGAACGGCGGCGACCTCGACTACGCCGCGCCCGGCGCCTACGTGCCCGAGTTCTCGCAGGCGATGGTCAAGCTCAAGAAGGGCGAGATGACCGAGACGCCGGTGAAGTCGCAGTTCGGCTGGCACATCATCAAGCTCGAGGATTCGCGCGAGGCCAAGTTCCCGCCGCTCGAAGAAGTCAAGAGCCAGATCCAGCAGCGCATCGGCCAGCAGAAGCTCGGCGAATTCCGCGACTCGATCCGGGCCAAGGCCAAGACCGACTACAAGTTCTCGACGCTGAACTGATTCCTTCGCGTCCCGGCGCGCGGCGATCTCACATCGCCATCGCGCCGAGGTCGAGCCGCCCGGCCTCGATGCGCAGTTGCCGGTCGCAGCGCGCGGCGATGCCGCGGTCGTGCGTCACCAGCACCAGCGTGGTGCCGGCCTCCCGGTTGAGCTCGAACATCAGCTCCATCACGCGCTCGCCGGTGGCGAAGTCGAGGCTGCCGGTCGGCTCGTCGGCCAGCAGCACCGCCGGCTGCACCACGAAGGCACGCGCCAGCGCCACGCGCTGCTGCTCGCCGCCCGACAGTACCTTCGGATAGTGGCGCAGCCGCTCGCCGAGGCCCACGCGGCCGAGCATCTCGGTGGCCAGCGCACGCGCATCACGGCGTCCCTGCAGTTCCAGCGGCAGCATCACGTTTTCCAGCGCGGTCAGGTTGGCCAGCAGCTGGAAGCTCTGGAATACGAAGCCCAGCTTCTGCGCGCGCAGCGCGGCGCGTGCATCCTCGTCGAGCGCGAACAGGTCGGTGCCGGCGATGCGCACCGTGCCGCTGCTGGGGGTGTCCAGTCCGGCGATGATCGACAGCAGCGTGCTCTTGCCCGAGCCCGACGCGCCGACGATGGCGGCCGACTGACGTGCCTCCAGGGTGAAATCGATCTCGTGGAGAATCGTCAGCGTGCCGGTGGAGTCCTGCACCTGCTTGGTGACACGCTCCACGGCGATGATGGGTTCGGACATGAATCAGCGTGAGATGAAGGCGGCGACGCGCCGCGACTGGCTGGCGCACTGTAGCCTGCTCGGCCTCGGCCTGTGGTCCGCGGGGGTGAAGGCGGCCGCGCCGCGCGCACCGGCCACGCTGCTCGTCGTCGGCGACAGCCTCTCGGCGGAGTACGGCATCGCCCGCGGCAGCGGCTGGGTGGCGCTGCTCGAGCAGCGCCTGGCCAGGGAGAAGATCGCCGCCAAGGTGATCAACGCCAGCATCAGCGGCGACACCACCTCGGGCGGCCGCTCACGGCTGCCGGCGCTGCTGCGCCAGCACCGGCCCACGCACGTGCTGATCGAACTGGGCGGCAACGACGCACTGCGCGGACTGCCGCTGTCGATGACGCGCGACAACCTGGCCGCGATGGTGAAAGCCTCGCGAGACGCCGGCGCCCAGGTGCTGCTGCTGGGCATGCAGGTGCCGCCCAACTACGGCCGCAAGTACGGCGAGGACTTCGCCGCGCTGTTTGCCAGCGTGGCGAAGGCCGGCGGCGCCGCGCTGGTGCCCTTCTTCCTCGAAGGCGTGGCCAATGCGGCCAACGCAGAGGCGATGTTCCAGACCGACCGCATCCACCCGGTGGCCGAGGCGCACCCGGTGATGCTCGGCAACGTCTGGCCGGTGCTCGCGCCGCTGTTGCGCTGAGGCGCGGTCAGAACTCCTGCCGCGGACCGCGGCCGTTCCCGTTGCCCCGCTCGTTGCCGGCGTCGGGCCGGTCACGGAATGCGCCCGGCCCGCTGCCATTGCCGTTGCTTCGCACCTGCGGCGCCGGCTGGGCCGGCTGCGGTTGCGGCATCGGCTGGCGCAGGATCGCGGCCG
>Ga0073934_10012463_pt1 | contig 10010 bp, 10 predicted proteins | sample LarsenN4metaG_FD_76834 | JGI IMG/M metagenome (GOLD analysis project Ga0073934, IMG submission 76834) | Hot spring sediment bacterial and archeal communities from British Columbia, Canada, to study Microbial Dark Matter (Phase II) - Larsen... ... | reverse complement strand
GGCATCGGCACGGCCTCGCCCTCGATCTCCTTGTCGAGGCCGGCCATGATCTTGAGCAAGGTGCTCTTGCCCGAGCCGTTGAGGCCGAGCACGCCGATCTTGGCGCCGGGGAAGAAGGACAGCGAGATGTCCTTCAGGATCTGCCGCTTCGGCGGCACGATCTTGCCGACGCGGTTCATGGTGAAGACGTACTGGGCCATGGGAGGGTAGAAAGAAAAACGCAGGCCTCGTGCCTGCAACGGAGTCTATTGTCGCCGGTTGGCGGCAGGCGCCTCGCCCGCCCCCGTGCATGCGCGGGCCACGCGCCGCCGACGGCAGGAGCCCCCTCGTTCGCGTGGCGGGTTCGACCGCAGGACGTGGCATCGGGTCGACAGATCGACGGCCCTATGGCCACACAGGCCCCACCGGCCGCGCGGCCCGTGGTCAGACGAACCCACGCGCCGACCGGGCCATGCGACGCGCGACGAATCCTGCTACGGTGCGCGCGCCATGCCGCCGCTGCTCACCTTGCTCGCCTTCGCCAATCTCGTGATCGGCAGCGGTGCCTTCCTGGTCAGCAGCATCGTCGCGCCCATCGCCGAAGACCTGGGTGCCAGCGTCCCCGCTGCCGGCCAGGCGATGACCGCCTACGCGATCTCGACCGCGGCCCTCGCGCCGGCGGTGCTGATCGCCACCGGGCGCTGGCCGCGCCGCCACGCGCTGCTGGCAACGCTGGCGCTGTTCTTCGCCGGCAACGTGGTGTGCGCGCTGGCGCCCCATCTCGCCGTCTTGCTGGCCGGCCGCGTGCTGATGGGACTGGGCGCCGCGTTCACGCCCATCGCCGCGGGCATCGCCATCGCGCTGGTCGAGCCGGCACGCCGCGGCAAGGCGCTGGCCTACGTGTTCCTCGGCATGAGCCTGAGCTACGTGATCGGCGTGCCGCTGGGCGCCTGGATCGGCCTGGCCTGGGGCTGGCGCTGGCCGATCGCCGGCGTCGCGCTGGCCACCCTGGTGCTGATGGTGCTGGTGGCGCGCAAGGTGCCGCGCGACGTGCAGGCGCCCGGCGCGAGCTTCGCCGGCCTCGGCCCGCTGTTGACGCACGGGCCGGTGCTGTGGCCGCTGGCGATGACCTTGCTGTACTTCACCGCGATCTTCAGCGTGTTCAGCTACATCGGTCCGGTGCTCGAGGCGCTCAATCCGATGACGCCGACCCTGCTGTCGGTGACCTTGGCGCTGTTCGGCGTGTCCGGCGCGGTGGGCACCGTGATCGGCGGCTGGGCCAACGACCGCTTCGGCTCACGCCGCACCCTGGTCGTGCAACTGGCGATCCTCGCCGCGATGATGGCCTGCGTTCCGCTCACGCAGGGCTCGTATCCGCTGACCCTGGCGGCGTTCCTCGTGTGGGGCACCGCCGGCTTCGGCATGATGGCGCCGCAGCAGTCGCGGCTGGCGGTCGCGGCCGGCCCGCAGGCGCCGCTGGCGCTGTCGCTCAACACGTCGATGCTGTACGGCGGCACGGCCGTCGGCGCGGCGGTCGGCGGCGCCGCCAGCGCGACGGTCGGCTTCGCGCACATGGCGTGGATCGGCGTACCGTTCGCGCTGGCCGGCCTCGCGACCTTGATGTTCGGGCGGCCGTCCGCACCTGCCCTCGACCGTCCCCTGGAGACGCCATGAACACGTCCACCGGCTCGCTCACCGTCGAAGCGTCCGACTCGCTCGTGCGCGTGACGCACATCGTCTACGCGCTGCACGCGCTGGGCCTGGCCATCGGCGCCTTCGGCGCGGCCAGCGTGCTCGGCTCGTTCCTGTTCGGCTGGCCGTCGATCATCGCGGTCGTCCTCAACTACGTGAAGCGCTCCGACGCGCGCGGCACCTGGCTCGAGTCGCACTTCCGCTGGCAGATCCGCACCTTCTGGTTCGCGCTGCTGTGGTCGCTGGTGGCGGTGCTGATCGCCTTCACGGTGATCGGGCTGCCGGTGACGATCGGCATGTTCGTGCTGCTCGGCCTGTGGGCGATCTACCGCGTCGCGCGCGGCTGGCTGCGGCTGAAGAACCACCAGCCGATGCCGATGGACTGAAGCCCGTACAATCCCGATCGCGCCGCGACACCAGTCATCGCGGCGCAGTCGCTTCCGACCTTCTCCCGAACCCTCCGCGCCTACCCGACTGGTGCGCTCGACCCGAGCCGCAACAGGCCGGCGATCACGGCTCCTCCGCGAGCCCGCTCATCCCGCATGAAATTCTCCGATCTCGGCCTGGCCGAGCCGATCCTGCGTGCCGTGCACGAACAGGGTTACACCACCCCCACCCCCATCCAGGCGCAGGCCATCCCGGCCGTGCTCAAGGGCGGCGACCTCATGGCCGGCGCGCAGACCGGCACCGGCAAGACCGCCGGCTTCACCCTGCCGATGCTGCAGCGCCTGGCCGCCGAACCCGCGAAGCGCGACGCGCGCGGCCGCATTCCGATCCGCGCGCTGATCCTCACGCCGACGCGCGAACTCGCCGCGCAGGTCGAAGAGAGCGTGCGCACCTACGGCAAGCATCTGCGCCTCACGAGCATGGTGATGTTCGGCGGCGTCGGCATGCAGCCGCAGGTCGACCGCCTGCGCCAGGGCGTCGACATCCTCGTCGCCACGCCGGGCCGTCTGCTCGACCATCACCAGCAAGGCACGCTGGACCTGTCGCACGTGAAGATCTTCGTGCTCGACGAAGCCGATCGCATGCTCGACATGGGCTTCATCCACGACATCCGCAAGGTGCTCGCCATCCTGCCGCCGAAGAAGCAGAGCCTGCTGTTCTCGGCGACCTTCAGCGACGAGGTCAAGGGCATCGCCGACCGGCTGCTCGATGCGCCCGCGCTCATCGAGGTGGCGCGCCGCAACGCGACGGCGGACCTGGTCGACCAGAAGGTGCACCCGGTCTCGCGCGAGCGCAAGAAGGAGCTGCTCGCGCACCTGATCCGCAGCGGCGACTGGCACCAGGTGCTCGTGTTCACGCGCATGAAGCACGGCGCCAACCGGCTGGCCGAGTTCCTGAACAAGGAAGACATCAGCGCGATGGCGATCCACGGCAACAAGAGCCAGGGCGCGCGCACCAAGGCGCTGGCCGAGTTCAAGAGCGGCGAGCTGCAGGTGCTGGTGGCGACCGACATCGCCGCGCGCGGCATCGACATCGACCAGCTGCCGCACGTGGTGAACTTCGAGCTGCCGAACGTGCCCGAGGACTACGTGCACCGCATCGGCCGTACCGGCCGCGCCGGCGCGCGCGGCGAGGCGATCTCGCTGGTGTGCGTCGACGAGCACGGCTTCCTCGCCGACATCGAGAAGCTCATCAAGCGCAGCATCCCGCGCGAAGTCGTGCCCGGCTTCGAACCCGACCCGCGCGAGAAACCCGAGCCCATCGTGCTCGGCCGCATGACGATCGGCGTGGGCGCCGGGCGCGGCGGCCGGCGGGGTGGTGGTGGTGGCGGCGGCCGCGGTGCCGATCGTCGACCGGGCGAGCAGCCCGCGCGCAGCGGCCGCGGCGAACAGCGCCCCGCGCGATCGGCCGCACCGTCGTCCAACGGCACCCGCGCCGGCCCGCCGAACCGCGGCCGCCGACCCAACCCGCCGAAGCGCTGACGCGTCGCGGTCCGGGCCGGGCCTTGCGGAGCCCGGCTCGTCGATGGCCGCTGCGTTCGGGCCGAGCTTGTCGGCGCCTCGAGCGAGGCTGCGCCCTTCGACGAGCTCGGGGCGAACCGTGCGCTGACGCGCATCCGCAGCCGCCCGTTCGGGCCGAGCCCGTCGAAGCCCCGCGCAGCGCTTAGACTCGCAGCGCATGTCTGGCGCACCCCGCACTGCCCTCGTCGCCGGCGCGAGCGGACTCGTCGGCCGCGCGCTGCTCGCGGCGCTCGATGACGATCCGCGCTATCTCGCCGTGCACGCGCTCGTGCGCCGTCCGCTCGACGGCGCGCCACGCTCGCGCAAGCGGCACGACCACGTGATCGACCTCGCCCGGCCGCAGGTGCCGCCGGGCGACGACGTGTTCATCGCGCTCGGCACGACGCTCAAGGCGGCCGGCAGCGAGGCCGCGTTCCGCGCCGTCGACTTCGACGCCGTGCTGGCCGTCGCGAAGGCGGCGCGCCGGGCGGGCGCCGCGCGCCTGGCGGTGGTGTCGGCGCTCGGTGCCGATGCGCGCTCGCGGGTCTTCTACAACCGCGTGAAGGGCGAGATGGAGGCGGCCGTGGCGCAGCTCGGCTACGAGGCCGTGCTGATCGCGCGGCCGTCGCTGCTGGCCGGCGACCGCAACGCGCTGGGTCAGCCCGGGCGCACCGGCGAGCGGCTCGCGCTGGCCGTGACCACGCCGCTGCGCGCGCTGCTGCCGGCACGCGTGCGCCCGATCGACGCCGGCGTGGTCGCGCGCGCGATGGTGCGCGCGCTCGCCGGCGCACCCGCGGGCGTGACCATCGCCGAATCGGCGCGCCTGCTGCAGCTCGGCCGCACGACGGACACGGGCTCGGCCGCATGAAGCTGCACTTCCTCGGCGGCGCCGACAGCGTCACCGGATCGAAGCACTGGGTCGAGATGGCCGGCACGCAACTGCTGCTGGACTGCGGCCTGTTCCAGGGCTTCAAGGTGCTGCGCGAGCGCAACTGGCAGCGCCTGCCGATCGACCCGAAGGCGCTGGACGCGGTGATCCTCAGCCACGCGCACCTCGACCACAGCGGCTGGCTGCCGGTGCTGGTGCGCCAGGGCTTCCACGGGCCGGTGATCGCCACGCCGGCCACGCGCGACCTCGCCGACGTGCTGCTGCGCGACAGCGCCAAGCTGCAGGAAGACGACGCGCGCCGCGCCAACCGCGGCGGCTGGTCGCGCCACGCCAAGGCGCTGCCGCTGTACACGGGCGCCGACGCGGTGCGTGCGGTGTCGCGCATCCGCACGCAGGACGCCGGCAGCACGCAGCGCATCGGCAAGGTCGACGTGAGCCTGACGCCGGTGGGCCACCTGCTCGGCGCCTGCGCCGTGAGCTTGCGCGCACGCGGCGAGACCCTGGTGTTCTCGGGCGACCTCGGCCGGCGCGACGACCTGCTGCTGCCGCCGCCCCAGCGCGTGCCGCGCGCCGACGTGCTGCTGGTCGAGTCGACCTACGGCAACCGCCTGCATCCGAAGGACCAGGTGGAGCAGCAGCTCGGCGAAATCGTTCGCCGCACCATCGCGCGCGGCGGCACGGTGCTGCTGCCGGCCTTCGCCGTCGGCCGCGCGCAGGCGCTGCTGCTGGTGCTGCAGCGGCTGCGCGCGTCGGGCGGCATCCCGCGCGACCTGCCGATCTTCCTCGACAGCCCGATGGCGATCGAGGCCACCACCTTGACGCGGCGCCATCGCAAGCTGCTGCGCGTGAGCGCGCGCGAGATCACGTCGCTGTCCGACGGCGTGCGCTTCGTCGAGACGGGCGCGCAGTCGGAGCGCCTGTCGCGCTCGCGCTGGCCCTCGGTGATCCTCTCGGCCAGCGGCATGGCCACGGGCGGCCGCGTGCTCCATCACCTGAAGGCGCTCGCGCCGCAGCCGCAGCACCACGTCGTGTTCGCCGGCTTCCAGGTCGGCGGCACGCGCGGCGCGCTGCTCGCGGGTGGCGCGCGCGAGGTCAAGATCCACGGCGAGATGGTGCCGGTGCGCGCCGAGGTCACGCAGCTCGAGGGCCTGTCGGGCCACGCCGACGCCGACGAGATCGTCGACTGGCTGCGCGGCTTTCGCGCACCGCCGCGCCAGACCTGGGTGGTGCACGGCGATCCGGCCGCGGCCGACGCGCTGCGCTTTCGCATCCAGCAGGAGCTCGGCTGGCGCGTCGCCGTGCCCGAGCACGGGCAGGTCGTCGAGTCGTGACCCTGGCCGACGCGCCGTGGGGCGGGCTGGCCGTCGCGCTCGGGTGCGGGCTGCTGGTCGGCCTGGAACGCGAACGCCGCAAGGGCCAGGGCCCCGAGCGTGCCGCGGCCGGCCTGCGCAGCTTCATGCTCGCCTCGATGACCGGCGCCCTCGCGCAGACGCTCGCCCCGGTGGCCGCGCCCGGCCTGCTGGTGGCGCTGGGCGCGCTGGCCGTGATCGCGCTGGCCGTGGCGTCCTACGTGCGCAGCGCGCCGCGCGACCCGGGCCTGACCACCGAGCTGGCGCTGATCGTGATGTACCTGGTGGGCGTGCAGTGCGTGGTGTCGCCCGCGTTCGGCGCGGCCAGCGGCACGGTGCTCGCGGTGCTGCTCGCCGCGCGCGAGCGCATGCACCGCTTCGCCACCGAACTGCTGACCGAACACGAGCTGCGCGACGCGCTCGTGCTGGCGAGCGTCGCGCTGGTGCTGGTGCCGCTCGCGCCGGCCGAGCCTTCGCGCTGGCTGGGCGGGCTGGCGCCGCGCACGCTCGTATGGCTGGTGCTGCTGGTGCTGTCGCTGCAGGCCGCGGCGCACGTCGCACGGCGGCTGCTCGGTGCGCGGCGCGCGCTGGCGCTGTCGGGGTTCCTCGGCGGCTTCGTGTCGAGCACGGCCACCGTGGCGTCGTTCGGCGCGCAGGCGCGCGGCGGCGCGATGCCGCCGCGCGCCGCCGCGGGCGCGGCCACCCTGTCGGGTGCGGCGACCTGGCTGCAGGCGCTGGCCGTCGCATCGGTCGTGCAGCCGGCGGCGCTCGGCTGGCTCGTCGCACCGGCGCTGGCCGGCGCCGTCGTGGCCGCGCTGGCCGGCGCCGCGCTGCTGTGGCGGGTGCCGCCCGATGGCGCGCCGGTCGGGCCTGCCGGCACGCGCAGCGCGCTGCGGCTGCGCGAGTCGGTGCTGGTGGCCGCGCTGATCGGCGCGGTGTCGGCCGGCGTCGGGCTGGCCCAGGCGCGCTTCGGCGCGAGCGGCGTGTTCGCCGGCGCCGCGCTCGCGGCACTGGCCGATGCGCATGCCGCGATCGCCTCGGTGCTGGCCTTGCAGCGCGCGGCGCAGATCGACGCCGCGCAGGCGCTGCAGGCCGCGCTGCTCGCGGTGAGCGTCAACACGGTGTCGCGCGCGGTGGTGGCGTGGGCAGGCGGCGGCGCGCGCTACGGCGCCGAGGTGGCCACGGGGCTCGCGCTGTCGGCCGCGGCGGCATGGGGCGTGGCCTCGGCCGCCGCGCCGGGCTGACCGCGTCGCGCCGCTCTGCGAGACTGCGCGCATGGACCCCGCATCCGCAGCCGCAGCACCCGGCGCGGCGCCGCGCGCGCCCGCCACCCTGGTGCTCGCCACCTGCAACCTGCTGAACCTCGCGCTGCCCGGCCGCGCCTTCTACGACAACGTCGAGCCGTACGGCGCCGACGAGTACGAGCGCAAGATCGCGTGGACCGGCTCGATGCTGCGCCGCCTGAACGCCGACGTCATCGCATTCCAGGAGGTGTGGGACGAGGCCGCGCTGCGCGACGCGGTGGCGGCCAGCGGGCTGCGCTATCCGCACGTGATCGCGCCCGGTGCCGAGGCGGGCGCCGTCGGCACGCCGCGCCTGGGACTGGCGAGCCGGCTGCCGCTGCGGCGCGCGCTGGTGCACGTGGGCTTCGCACCCGGCTTCGCCGTCGACGTGCCCGAGCTCGGCCCGCACGCGCGTTTCGAGCGCCCGGTGCTCGAGGCCGTGGTCGAGCTGCCGGGCGCGCGCGGCGAGCTGACGGTGCTGGTCGTGCACCTGAAGAGCAAGCGGCCGAAGTTCCTGCAGGACCAGGCCGGCAACGTGACCGAGGACCGCGACGATCCGCGCGTCGTCGCGCGCGCCGCGTTGCGCTCGCTGGTCATGCGTGCCGCCGAAGCGGCCGCGCTGCGCGCGATCGTGATCGAGCGCCTCGACGGCACGCGCGCGCCGCTGGCGCTGCTGGGCGACCTGAACGACGCGCCCGCGGCCGTCACCACGCAGATCGTCGCGTCGACGCAGGCGATCGCGTGGGACCGCGAGGCGCGCGACCACGCGCTGTGGCACGCGGTCGACGTGCAGACCGGGCACTCGGTGCGTCGCGACGTCGCGTACTCGCACCTGCACCAGGGCGAGCCCGACATCCTCGACCAGGTGTGGGTGTCCGAGGAGTTCGTCGCCGGCTCGCGCTTCGCGATCGGCGACGTGCGCCGCGTCGAGTACTTCAACGACCACCTGCACGAGGGCCGCGACCGCACGCGCTCGGATCACGGATTCGTGCGCGCGCTGCTGCGGCTGGCCCCCTGATCGGGCCGGGCCGCAGCGCTTCGACGGCACGTCAGCGCGGCTGCGCGCGGATCGACTCGACCTGCGCGATCGATCCGTTGATCCACGTCGCCGACAGGCCGGCCTTGTTGCCCAGGTCGGCCAGCTGCGCCTTCTCGGCCTGGGTGAGCGGCGGACTGCCCCGCTGCGCCAGCGCGCCGAGCTGCGCGTTGAACGCCTGGATCTGCGGCGAGTTCTGCTTCTGCAGCGCGTAGTCGTAGTCGAGCGTCGTGCGCGCGAGCTGATCTTTCAGCATCTGCTGCGTGAGCTGGTCGGCCACGGAAGTGAAGGAGGCGGTCAGCGGCGGGATCATCGGTCGTCCTTTCAGCTCAGTGGTAGAGACCTCCGGTCCATAGCACCGGACCGCTCGCCTTCAATCGAAGCGGCCAACGCATCGGCGCGGGCGCCGTCCTCTGCGTTCGCACACGCATGCCGATGTTTCACTCTGTCGCGCTCGGACACAGTGCCGCTCGCCTGCCGCTGTTACGGTCCCGCTTCAGATGATTGTTGAACCTGCTGTCGAGAGGATCGGTCCGTGGCTTGGAAGGCTTCGCAGTGGCACACCCTGTGGCAGGGGTCGTCGATCGTGCTGTACCGCGACGACGCCGAGGTCGACCGTGTCGCCGCGGCCGACATCCGGCGCGTCGTCGTCGTGTACGGCGGCGCGGGCGACACGCCGGGCGACCTGTCGTACGCGGTGATCGAGACCGACGACTCGCACGTGATCTTCCCGGCCGAGACCGGCATCGCCGGGCGCATCCACTTCGAGCGGCAGAGCTTCTGGTCGGGGCTCGACGCGATCTACTGGGTGCCCGAGGCGCAGGCCGGCCTACCGGCAAGACTGCGCCGCGGCTCGTGGCTGTCGCGGCGCACCCGGGCGCAGTACCAGCGGCTGCCGAAGACCGAACTCGCCGCGCTCGTCGACGCCTGGCCGCTCGAAGGCCCGCAGACCTGGGAACAGCGCAAGTGGGAGCGCATCGAGCGCAGCCGGCCGTTCGCGGCGGCGCCGGGCGCGGGCCACGCGCGGGCGCGCTGACGCGGCCCCGCTCGTCGGCGCACGACCGCAGGCGCGCCCCGGCCGCACGATCGGTACATCGGCCGGCACATCGGCCGCCGCATCGCCGCGCCGCCCCCGAAACGACACGACCCGCCAGCGGCGGGTCGTGAGGCGCGGAGCCGGAACGGGCGTCAGGCCGCGTTCTTCGGCGCTGCCTTCTTGGTGGCCTTCTTCTTCGCGGTCTTCTTCGTCTCGGCCTTCTTCATCGCCGGCTCGGGCGCGGCCTTCTTCTCTTCCTTGGCAGCCGGCGCGGCCGGTGCCGCCGGTGCCGCCGGGGCGGCCGGTGCCGCGGGCGTGGCAGGCGCGGCGGCCTGGGCGAACACGCCGGTGGCGAACGCAGCGGCAACGACGGCGGCAATCAGCTTCTTCATCATGGATGTCCCTCCGGGAACATGGTCGAGCAATGGCGCTCGACGGGCCCAACGCTCGCCGCTGTCCGAGCGTTGACCGGGGTCACCCGCGTCGCGCGGGACTCACTCGAAGCGCCCTTCGCGCAGCCACTTCGTCGCGACCCACTTCTCGCCTTCGAGCACCGGGGCGCCGCCGTGCAAGGTGCGCGTGACCGGGTGCGCGCGGTCGTAGCTGAAGAACACCGCATTGCCCTTGAGCGGCGCCACCTCGAGCATCACGTCGGGGAAGGTCGTGCCGCCGCCGCGCGCGGGCGTGTTGAGGTACATCACGAGCGTGCCGACGCGCTGCCCGCCGCGCTTGAGGATGACGGGCGTGCCGGGCAGCGCGGGGTCGAAATAGTCGTGGTGCGGCTTGTACTCGGCGCCCGG
>Ga0073934_10012461_pt1 | contig 10011 bp, 6 predicted proteins | sample LarsenN4metaG_FD_76834 | JGI IMG/M metagenome (GOLD analysis project Ga0073934, IMG submission 76834) | Hot spring sediment bacterial and archeal communities from British Columbia, Canada, to study Microbial Dark Matter (Phase II) - Larsen... ... | reverse complement strand
CGACCGCACCGTGCAAGCGGGGGTGCAGTACCACTTCCTGACGGCGCTCGCGGCGCTGTGCTTTGCGACGCTGGTGCATGCCATCGTGCTGACCTACTTCATGGGCACCGGGCGGTGGCTGGAAGAAACCTCGCAGGCGTATCGTCTGCCGCCGGACTTCTACGCCGAGCAGCAGCGGACCAAGTACCGCCTGATCCCGGCGATGGTGAGTTGCTTCCTGCTGCTGCTGACGACCGGCGCGTTCGGGGCCGCGGCGGATCCCGGGTCGCCGGTGCAGTTTTCGGGCTGGTGGGGGTTGAGTCCGTCGACGTGGCATCTGTCGTTCGCCATCGCCACGTTGACGATTAACCTCGCGGTGAACTACTGGGAATACGTCGCCTTGTTCCGCAATGGCGAGATCATCGCGGCGGTCCTCGCGGAGGTGCGGCGGATTCGGATCGAAAAGGGGCTGGCGGTGGATTGACCTTCCGGTATCAGCACGGGCCGCGACAGCCGCAAGCGTGGTTTGCGATCGAGATGACAGGAGCAACGACATCGGCCGACTTCGCCAACCGGTTCCCTCGCGCCCTCGCCGTGTTCGAGCAGGGCCGCGCGAAGGGGTTGCATCTCGGCGCACAGATCTACGTGTCCGTCAACGGTGAAGTTCTCGCCGACGTGGGCCTCGGCGAATCGACGCCTGGCGAACCGATGACCGCGGACCACGTCACACACTGGTTGTCCGCCGGGAAGCCGCTCACGGCGGTGCTGATCGGGCAACTCGTGGAGCAGGGCCATGCGACGTGGGACGCCGCGGTCGCGCAGCATGTCCCGGAGTTCGGCCAGCGGGGGAAAGAGCGGATCACGCTGAGACACATCCTCACGCACACCGCGGGGCTGCGAAATGCCGACACCGGCTGGCCCGATGTCGCCTGGGAAGAAACGATTGCGCGGATCTGTACGGCGCCGCTGGATGAGGGGGCGGTTCCCGGAGTCACCGCGGGTTATCACATCGCCTCGACCTGGTTTCTGCTTGGCGAAGTCCTCCAGCGCGTGACGGGGCAGCCCTATGGCGAACTGCTGCGGCAGCGGCTCTGCGAGCCGGCCGGGATGATGCGGACGTTTGCAGCGATTGACGAAAAAGTATCCGGGACGCTCGGAAGCGTCCCGGATACTAAGATCGCCCCATTGTGGGAGCGTAGCCGCGACGGACTGACACTGCTCGATTGGCACCTGCCGCCGCGCGGCACGCGGCTGTCGCCGGGCAGCAGTCACCGCGGTCCGATCCGCGAACTGGGACGGTTCTATGAGTCGTTGCTCTGTTCTTGTCCCCCCTTTGCAAGGGGGGATCCAGGGGGGGCGAAGAGGAAGATCCTGCAACCGTCCACCGTGGCAACGATGATCGACCGCCATCGCGTGGGCAGTTTCGATCAGACGCTGGGCCATATCATCGATTACGGCCTGGGGTTCATCATCGATTCCAACCGCTACGGTGCCGACACGGTGCCCTACGGCTACGGCCGGTACTGCTCGCCACGCACGTTCGGTCACGGCGGATCGCAGTCCTCGCAAGGCTACTGCGATCCCGAGTATTCCCTGGTGGTGGCGTACTTGTTCAACGGCCGGCCGGGCGAAGGCCAGCACCAGCGCCGGGCACGGGCGTTCAACGAGGCGATTTATCAGGATGCGCGACTTGCCGATTGAGAAATCGCCTGCCAGTTTCGCGTGCGGATTGACGCACCGCGAGGGGCGCGAAGCCGCACCCGTTCACCGTCTTCCCCGGCTGGCGCGGTAGCCGTATTCGGTGGCGAACCAGATGGCGTAGCGCTCGCGGGCCTCGGTGTTAGTGTTCCGCGTATCGAGCACGTGGCCCAGCTCGTGGATGAGGACGTTGTTGAGGTAGAAATCCTGCACGGCGGCTTCGGTCCAGGTCAAACGCCACTCGTTGCCGTGCTGCGTCCACACGCCACCGAACATCTGGGCTTCGATGAGTTGCTGCGGCTTGGGGGGACGGACGTAAGTCTCCACCAGCGAGGCTTCAATGGGGTAGAGATAGATGTTTGCGCCCCACTGCATGCCGTAACACGGAAACAGCAGCCGCTTGCGGGTCATGCTGCTGAGCTGCACGGTGCCGAGCGGCGCGGTAAACTCCCTGGGCAGCAGCGCAAGTCGCTCGCGGATCTGGTCAGCAGTGACGGGGTGCCAATATCCGGTGCCTGCCGGCTGGACCACCAGCGACTTATCGGAGGGCGAGACTTCGGTGTCGTCGTGCCAGGTTTCGGGGGCGCCGAAGGCGGACTTCTGCAGGTCGCGAGCGCCGCGCTGGCGGTAAGCGGCGGGTGGGCGCACCGAGCGGCGTGTGTGTCCGGCGGCGCCGCGGCCTGGTAAAGTGCGGTGGTGTCGGCTCAGGTTGGAATACATGATGGCGGCGATCATGCGGCAGCGTCTGCGGCGGTCTTGGGAGACCGAATGCCGGAGACAAGGTTTCGAGGCAGGGAGCACTGCGAGGGGGTTGCCAGGCAGGACAAATCCATGCTAAGAGCGGTTCGAGACAGGTGGCAACTGTACACCGCAAGTGACCGTCCGGCCGGGGGTTGCACGCGGAAAATTAGTCATCAGCAATCGCTGATTTGACCAATCGCGCAAAAACCGTGTGAACAGCAGTTCCTAACCGGCGCTGCCAGCGAGTGTTGCAGCGGGCCACGAGCGACCGCGGCGCCCGCCTTCAATTTGGCCATCCCGCCGACTGTTCACTAAGAATCACAAGCCGTTTTTATTTAATGACTTGCGTCGAATTGTCCGCCCGAATTTGCGGGTTGGGAAGGCCGTGCGGGGCAACCCGGTTCATGGTCCAACCGCACCGATCCAGGGTTTCTCACCAGTCTGCTGGCCGCCCACGGTGCGCTGCGGACTGTTCGGTCCTGGCGCGAGAAACTTCGCATCGCTGCGGTCGGTCGACGCGAACGTCAGCCCCGGCTCGGCGCGGCTGTTATAGAACATGGGCAGCTCGCCCGGCGGAAGGTTCGCAGGTTCCGCTTTCGTGCGGTCGGTCCAGTTCTGCTCAATGGGACCGAGCATCTGGTGCTTAATCAGCGTGTCGTTGCTGTAGTCCTTCTCGATGAACACTTCCGTCTGGCTGGTTTCGACAAACAGGTTGCGGCGGAAGGTGATCCCCTTCTGCGACGTCGGCGGCTGCTCGGAGACCAGCACGCCATAGCCGCACTTGTAGAACGTGTTCTGGATGAACTTGAACTCGCGCCAACTCGCCTTGGGGAGCAGCTTCACGCCGGCCTGACATTCGGCAAACACGCATTCGCGAAACTCGTAGTTCAGCGCATCGGCCCCGCTCACCGTGATCCCCGCCGCCAGCGGCCCCAGGAACCGGCACTGCTCGAACAACAGATTGCTGGAGTCAATTCCGTCCGACCCGCGCGACACCGCCACTCCCACCGCGCTTCCGCTTCCAGACAAATGCACGTCCCGCAGCGTCAGCCGGTCAGCCGAAAAGCTCGACGAGACTGTGCCGAGAAGCGAAACGCCGGTTTCCACAATGTCGGTGACGTTGAGTTTCTGAAGCTGGCACCGGGGCAGTCGGTCCGAGAGTTCGATCGCCACGGGATGTCCCGCGGCCTTCAACGCGAAGTTGTGAACCTGCAGCCCCTGGACATCCTTGGCACGAATGATCGGCTCGCTGCCGGACGGCTCAAGCACCGCACCGTCGGTGCCCTGGATGACGATGTTGTCGGGGAAACTGGCATCGATCACAATCCGCTCGGCATAGCGGCCTGCAGCCACTTTGATGAGGAACCGGTCGCTGCGCGCGGCGGGGCGGAAGTGCTGTTTCACGATCTGCAGGGCTTCGCCGATGGTCTTGAAGTCGCCGGTGGGGCCGACCGTGGCTTGGCGCTTGGTCTCCCACGCTGCGGCGGCTGCGGACTCGGCAGCCGCATCGGCGGATTTTTTAGTCACTGCTTTCCTGGCGGGCGACGGCTTCGACTCGGCGACCTTGTCCTTTGTTTTGGGCTTGGAGCCAACGAGTCCCAGCGCGAACGCGGCGCCGACCAGGATCGCCAGCGCCACCACTCCACCTCCGCCGATGAGGACGTACTTTTTCCGCGGCGGCGACAGTAGCGCCTGGGCGTTGAGCGATTTGACCTGTTTGACGGCCTTGGGTTTGGCCACGGGCGGTGGTGCTAGCGCTACCGCCGTCGGCGCCGCTGAGGGTGCAGAGACCGACGGGAAGGCGGGCATCGCCGCTGCTGCTGGTTCTGTGGGTCCACCGAATGCCGGCAGCGTGAACGTGGGACCGCCCGCAGTAGACGCCGGTTGGGCAAAGGCCGGTTGCGGAGTTTCGACGGCCCCCTCAAGACTGGTCGCTGTGGCCTCTTCCATCGGTGCCGCCATGGGGCTTTCGGTGAGCGTGGCCTCGGGATCGACCTCGAAATTCAGCGGCGGCTCGTCGAACTGCAGTGCCGCGGGGTCAAACTCTTGCACCGTCTGCCGGGCGGGCAGACGGGGCATTGCCTCGGGATCGTCCACAACCGTTTGTTCGTCGGCAGGATCGTGCAACCCGAACCCCAGACCGGGAGCGGCAGGCTTCGATTCCGCCTGCGCGGGCCTTGGGAATCGCGGCATCGGCTTTTGCGCTGGCTGTGCTGGTTCCGGCTTCACGGGTTCGGCGGGCGGAGGCTCCGGCTCCTTCGCCTGTGAAGCCTGAGCCGCGGGTTCCTCAACTGCGGGTGGGGAAGGAGAAGGCGGACTGAGTTGGAAGTTGCCGAACGCCGGTGGAGACTCGATGACCGTCTGCTCTGCAGCCGCGCCGAGGAACGAAAAGTCTGGACCTTTGGCAACCGCCGGGGCCGAGACCGGTGCTGGAGCTTGGACGGCGGGCGGTTCTGGCTCCGGTATCGGCTCGGCACTCTTAGGCTCCGGCGCAACTGGATCTGTGGGAGGGGCTTTCGCAACAGATGCCGCCGGAGCTGCAGGTTGAGTCAGGCCAGAAAGGAAATCAGCGAACTCCGGCTGCAATGCAGGCGACGCTGCCGGTGGTGGAGTGAAGCCTCCCGTTGGAATCGTGATTCCCGGAGTTTGCTGAGCCGAAGGAGTCGTCGGGGCTGGTGCCACGACTTTCGCCACGGGACGCACGGGCTTTGTGCTCCCCTTGGGATCACCGGGCTTGACCGGAGCGGCGACCGGCTTCGCAACGGGCTTGGCGACCAGATTGCCCGCGGGCAGCGACGTGGTCTGGGCGGCGGCTTTGATGGCCGAGCTTCCGGGGAGCTTCTGTCGCGGCGAGATCTTGGTCGAACCGACCATCTCGCCGGGCTTCGTCTTCAGCGTGAGGGACGACCCGCCGCGCGTGATTTGCGAATCACCGGGCGCACGTGCGAACCCATGCGCGTGGGTTTTGCGCCACTCTTCGCTGGCGTTGGCCGACAGCCATTGGCCCAACACCTCGGCGGTTTCGGCGGCGGTGGCGTAACGGTCGTCGGGCTTCTTGGCCATCATCTTGCGAAGGATGAGTGCCAGCGACTCGGGCGTATCGGGCCGGTCTTGCTCGACGGCCGGCGGTTCCTTCTGCTGGTGGGCCATCAGCCGCTGCGCGAGCGTGCCTTCCGTAAACGGCGGGTGCCCTGTCAGGAGGAAGTACAGCGTGCAGCCCAGGCTGTAGATGTCGGCCCGCGCATCGACCGTGTGGCTGTCGAGCGCCTGCTCCGGCGCGAGGTAATCGGCAGTGCCCAGCACTCGTTCGTCGTGCTGGATCGTGAGCGCGTCGCCGTCGCCTTCGTTTCCACCAAAGAAACGGGCCAGCCCGAGATCCAGGATCTTCACCGTCCCGTGGCGGTCCAGCAGCAGGTTGCCGGGCTTGATGTCGCGGTGCACCATTCCGGCCTTGTGGGCGTGGGCCAACCCCACGGCCGCCTGGCGAACGTAATCCACGGCATCGAAGATGGCGCACGGTTCCTCTTGCGCGACGAGATCCTGCAGGCTGGAGCCGTCCACATATTCCATCACGAGGAAGTGGATGTCGCCGCTCGAGTCGGTCTGGTGGTCCACATCGTAGGCGCGGACGATGTTCGGATGGTCGAGCGCTGCGACTGCCACCGCCTCCCGATGGAACCGCGCCAGGTACGACGAATCGTTCACCCGCTTCGTCGGCAGCACCTTGATCGCGCACCGCCGCTTCATCAGCAGGTGCTCTGCCAGGTACACCGAGCTCATGCCCCCTTTGCCAAGCAGCGACAACAGCCGGTATTTGCCCAGCATGAAGCCTTTGTGCTTGCCGAGCAGCAGCTTCTCGGCCTGCCAGCGGGTGACGATCCCCTTGTTGACGAGGTGTTCGGCGATCGCGTCCGCATTGGTGGCCGTAGGCGGACGCTCTTCGATCAAGCGCTTCAGGCGATCCGGATCGACGAGACCGCTCTTCTGAACGACGGCGATGAAGGATTCGCCGCTGAGTTGGCTCGGCATGGCGACGACAGACGCTCCACGGGCGAGGACCGGCGCAGGTCGGCGGCACGCGATTCCCTGCGTCCGACGCCGGTCGAGTGACATGACAGGATCAACTGCCACCGTAACAATCGGCGATGAGGCTTTCCAGTCCGGTTTGCCGCACACGGAAGGCGCGCGGCGAATTCCCAGACCACACGAATCTGTCACAACGAGGACGCTCCATGACTGCCCATGCCGAGCCCGCCCGGCATCCGCACGCGGGATTGGGTTCGCTCGCCTTGTTCTTCGGCGTCGCGCTGTTAGCGCTGTGCGGCATGGAAGCGATGTCGGAGACCGGCCTGACGTGGATGCCGCGGTTCTGGCACGCCAACCGGCTGTTGTGGTGGGTGATGGGAGCCGCCGCAGTGACTGGTGGCTCGCTGCTGCTGGCGCCGCGCAGTCCAGACGCCGGCGGTTGGCGGCCAACGCGGCCGGGCATCCGCTTTCGCAGCGTGCAGCTCTACACCCGCATCGGGTGCCACTTGTGCGACGATGCCGCGATCGTGCTGGAACGGCATCATCGGTGGCTGCCGCGGACGGTGACGATCGACGTCGACACCGACGCCCGATTGCGAGCGAAGTACGGCGGTTGTGTGCCTGTGGTCGTTTGCGACGGCAAAGTCCGCTTCAAAGGCCGCGTGCCTGTGGCGCTGCTGCGACGCCTGATCGAGGGCACACCCCCGCTGTGACCCTGGAAGCCCAGGGACGGCAATCCCTGGGTCGCTTACGACGTGTGGCTCGCGCGTCCCTCTACCACGGCACGCACGATTGGATGCCCTGGCTGCCGGTCCAGCGTAATGGCGTAGCACGCGAGCTTCACCCCGGCGAGCTTGCCCACGGTTTGCAGGCGATCTTCCGGCCGCGGCGACACGGTGGCGATCAACCCGCGGCCGGCGTCGCACAATCGGCGCTGCCAGGCCTCATCGTCCGTTTCGACGACCACGCGCGGGCGCAGGTGATGTTGCACCAGCCAGCGATCGATCGCAGTCCGCAGCATCGATTTCGATGTTGGCAGGATCAGTGGCGCCTTCTGCAACGATCCCGGGAAACCACGGCGAATCGGCATCGCCAGTTCCTTCTGGCCGGCCAGCACGATCGGCGATTCCACGACCAACCGGCTGTGCGTGCGAACGGCCGGGCAACTTTCGCCAGTCTCTGTCGCGAGAACGAGGTCGACTGTCTGGGCCACCAGTTGGGACAACAGCTCGTGCGTGTCGCCGCTGCGCACCGACACGGTGACGGAGTTCATGGACCATGCCGCTGCGAGCAATGGCTCGGCCAATGCCGCGGGGATCCCGTCGGCAACGCCCACCGTCAGCGACTCCGGCTGACGGCTGTCGCGCCCCTGGATCTCGGCCAGCAGGCGATCACCGAGAGTGAAAATCTGCTCGGCATAGCGGCGGACCTTGCGTCCGGTGTCGGTCAGCTCGAGCGTCCGCCCCGTGCGGCGGAACAGCCGGGCGCCCAGCGACTGCTCGAATTTCTTGAGCTGTGCGCTGACCGTCGGCTGCGCCACGTTGAGCTTCTGGCTGGCCCGCGTGACGCTCCCCTCCTGCGTCACCGCCCAGAAGTACAGCAGATGGCGATAGTTCAACTCGTCCATGAGCGGAACATAGCGCGGCGTTCGCGCGAACGCAATGAACGAGTGATCGAATGGTGGTCACTGGCGGGCTTGCGGCTCGAACCTCCGCGCCTACGATGAACTACATCGCCGGTAGGCTGAGTGAGCGCTGATCGACACGTCAACCGCTCCGCAGCCGCTCCGCCGCCTCCAGCGCGAAGTACGTCAGCACGCCGTCTGTCCCCGCGCGCTTGAAGGCGAGCAGGCTCTCCAGCATGGTGGCGGTGCGGTCGAGCCAGCCGTTGGCGGCTGCGGCTGTGAGCATCGCGTATTCGCCGCTCACCTGGTACGCGAACGTCGGCACGCCGAACTGTTCTTTCACGCGATGCACGATGTCCAGATACGGCATTCCCGGCTTCACCATCACCATGTCGGCCCCTTCGGCAAGGTCGAGAGCCACCTCGCGGAGCGCTTCGTCGCCGTTGGCAGGGTCCATCTGATAGGTGCGTTTGTCGCCCGCGCCGAGGTTCGACTTCGAGCCCACCGCGTCGCGGAACGGGCCGTAGTACGCGGAGGCATACTTGGCGGCATAAGACAGGATAGCCACGTGCTGCAGGCCGGCGGCGTCGAGGGCGCGGCGAACGTGTCCCACCCGGCCATCCATCATATCCGAGGGTGCAATGACGTCGCACCCCGCCTGAGCCTGCACGACCGCTTGCTTGGCCAGAACTTCCAGCGTTTCGTCGTTGACCACGTAACCGTTGCGCACGAGGCCATCCTGACCGTGTGACGTATAGGGATCGAGCGCCACGTCGCAAATGACGCCGACGTTCAACTTCGCTGCTTTGATGGCCCGCACGGCCCGGCACACGAGGTTTTCGGGATTGAGGGCTTCGTCACCATCGGGAGTCTTCTTGGCGAGGTCGGTCACCGGAAACACGGCCACCGCGGGGATGCCCAGGTCGGCGGCCTTTCCTACGGCATCGACAAGGCGGTCGATCGACAGCCGTTCGACGCCGGGCATGGAGGGAACGGGCGTTGCCTGTTCTTTCCCTTCCTGCACGAAGACGGGCCAGATGAGGTCGTCCACGTTGAGGTGCTGTTCGCGCACCAGCCGCCGCGACCAGTCGAACCGGCGCAGCCGGCGCAGGCGGACGGCGGGGAACTGGCCGGGTTCGGGGTTGTGGGACGCGCTCATGGCGATCTCAGTTCGGTCTGCCGTGTTGTGTCTGCTGCACGCCGTATCCCGGTCACTCACGGAACACGTCCGCCTGCGGATGGGCGGAGTGAAGTTTACCTGGCCAGCAGCCTGGCGATGAGGAACTCGTTGATGCTGGAGTATTTGTCCGACTTCGAAACTCCGGGGATCAGCAGATGGCACTCGTGGCCGGTCTGGTCCGACTTCTCCTTCAGCTTCACGCCAAACACGGGGTGGTGAATGCCGTGCCCTGCATTTTCTGATGGCAGCGTCATGTTGGCGGGATAGGTCATCAGCAGCGGCGGGTCTTTGCCGTCGACGTGATTGATCGGCGAGAATTCCTTGTACAGCGCCGCGTGCTTTTCGTAGTTCTTGAGGGCTGCGTCCATGTCCGGCTCACCGACGGCCATCCAGATCATGCGGTGCTTGAGCACGTTCGGCCCCAGCCACGGCTCGATGACTTTGGGGTCGATGGATGTCTGTCCGCTCGCAACCGCCGCAGCACACACGCGGGTCGATTCCCGCAGCACGGGGTCGCTGGCCTTGGGATCGGCCAGGTCGTCGTGCAGCAGGAGCCACATGGACGTGCACGCCCCGGCACTCCCGCCGGTCAGCGCGATGTGTCCCGTGTCGATGTTCCAGTCCTTGGCTTTCGTTCGCACAAACTGGACGGCGCGGGCGGCGTCGTGGACGGGGGCGGGGAGCGGCACCTCGGCGGTCAGGCGGTAATTGATCGACGCGACGGAGATGCCCTGATCGAGAAACGGCTGCACCTTGGCGGCAT
>Ga0073934_10012459_pt1 | contig 10012 bp, 10 predicted proteins | sample LarsenN4metaG_FD_76834 | JGI IMG/M metagenome (GOLD analysis project Ga0073934, IMG submission 76834) | Hot spring sediment bacterial and archeal communities from British Columbia, Canada, to study Microbial Dark Matter (Phase II) - Larsen... ... | reverse complement strand
TCTTATATACTTTCCGCATTTCAGGCAGTAAAGATTGGGAATATCTATGTACTCAAGTGATTCACAAGGCATTTTACCATCAAGCCTTGCCCAGCATTTCCAGCCCACCTTGCAATGTTGAATCCTGTTTTCGTAATCCGCATATACCCATCTTAGAAGTTTGTGAAAATGAAAGGGATATCTGGTATATTTGATATAGACTTCCGGCAGTCCCAGCCTTAAAGTATAAAGTTCAAAGTTTTTTTCTACAATGTCCTGTATGTGGCCTGTTATCTGAGTACAATACCAGCAGTAGCCATTTTCTGTCAACCATTTTTTTAGTTTTTCAAACATATAACCCCTGCAGATTTCAATTGTTTCGGATTTAGGTACTTTCAAAGCGGAAAAGGCACTTGAAACAATATTAACTACCTCATCCAGGTATAATTTTTTCTTTAGGTTTTCCTTGTTGTAGTATTCCACGGGAATTATATCAAAATAATATTCATTTGTCCCAGGGCGATAAATACCAATGCATGTACCTCCCACAAAGCTTCCGCTTCCGGCATCATCTATCTGTATCATTATATCTCCCTTGCATCGTAAAAGAATTAATTGATTTTTATTATTCGCCTCGGGTGAAAAAATTATATCCTGTATTAAGCGTGTTCAAGGTCTGTTTAATAAGGTGTTATAAAATAAAAAAATATGAAATGCAACACCTTGATTTTTTTCCTGCAAAATTATAATATTAATAGCAGGATGTTATTTTCTAACCCATTATCTATACTGGAAAGTATATGCGTGTTATAAAATATTATAATAATGTAATGCAATATCTTACGCTGTCAATTTCAGTATTAATATATGAAACACGAAAGTGAGGATAAAACATGGAAAGCACATCACATGACCTGATATCGTATATACAGGAAAATTTCCCTAAATTCAGCAAGGGACAAAAGCTTATTGCAAACTATATAATAAATCATTATGATAAGGCTGCTTTTATGACGGCAGCAAAGCTTGGAGAGGTTGTAGGCGTCAGTGAATCGACAGTTGTCAGATTTGCAGATGAAATTGGATATGACGGATACCCCAGACTTCAAAAGGTTCTCCAGGAGTTAATAAAAAGTAAGCTTACCTCGGTGCAAAGGATTGAAGTATCGGCAAACAGGATTAATGAGGAGAATATACTGAAAAGCGTATTGAATTCGGATATGGAAAAGCTTAAAATCACAATGGACGAAATTGATCGTGACAGCTTTAACGTGGTTGTAGAAAAAATACTAAAAGCAAAAAAAATATATATACTCGGTGTAAGAAGTTCGGCTCCACTGGCAAGTTTCCTTGGATTTTATTTCAACCTTATATTTGATAATGTAAGGCTTGTCCATACAACAAGCGTAAGTGAAATGTTCGAACAGATAATCAGGGCTGGAGACGACGATGTAGTAATCGGCATTAGCTTTCCAAGGTATTCCAAGAGAACAACAAAAGCCATGCAGCTTGTAAAAAACCAGGGAGCAACCGTTATAGCCATAACGGACAGCCGACAGTCGCCATTGGCCTTGCACGCAGACCACTCTTTAATTGCACGGAGTGACATGGCGTCATTTGTAGACTCGCTGGTTGCACCCCTAAGTGTCATAAACGCTCTTATTGTTGCAATCGGCATGCGCAAAAAGCAGGAAGTGTCCGAGATTTTCGAAAAACTCGAACAGATATGGGATGAGTATCAGGTATATGAAAAATATGATGACGTTTCAGTTAATAGAACGGTAGACTATTAAAACAGGAATACAAAACGGGCAGGTGAATAAATGTGCACCTGCCTTTTGTATGTTTTCTTGACTATATATTTCTCAAACAGTAGAATTACTGTATAAAAATAAGAAATAATATAAGGAATGAAGATAAAGCCCTTGAATAAAAAATGAATGCTTAAAACAGGAGATATAAATGAGAAAGAGAGTTATGGTAGTAGGTGGCGGTCCTGCAGGGATTATGGCTGCCGGACAGGCAGCGGAGCGAGGACATGAGGTTCTGCTTATAGAAAAAAATTATAGAATTGGGAAAAAAATTTTAATATCGGGAAAGGGAAGGTGCAATATAACAAACAGTACCGATATTGAAGGATTGATAGAAAATACACCCGGTAACGGGAACTTTTTATACTCCGCGTTTTATACTTTCTCCAATTCGGATTTGATTGAATTACTGGGAAAATACGGGCTGGAGACAAAAGTGGAGCGGGGAGGAAGGATATTCCCGGTATCCGACAGTTCCGGAGACGTTGTAAATACCCTGTTCAAATATTTAAAGGACAAGGGAGTTAAAATACTTTATAAAAAAACTGTAAGTGATATAAAAGTCGGTGACAATCAGGTAAAAGGGATAGTTGTAAATGATTCGGACTTTATGGAGTGCGACTCGGTAGTACTGGCAACAGGAGGTGTTTCATATCCGGGAACCGGTTCATCGGGGGAGGGGCATAAAATCGCTGAAAAACTGGGACATTCGATTGTGGAATTAAAACCATCACTGATACCGCTTGTTACAGGAGAGGAATGGGTGAGGGAACTACAGGGACTTTCATTGAAAAATGTTGAGGTTACATTCCTTAATAAAGCAGGGAAAAAGATATATAATGATTTCGGCGAGATGCTTTTTACTCATTTCGGAGTTTCCGGTCCTGTAATATTAAGCGGAAGCAGGCATATACTTGATTACAATTACAGGGATATAAAGCTTGTTATAGATATGAAGCCTGCATTAGATGAAGAGAAGCTGGACTTAAGAGTACAAAGGGACTTTGAACAGTTTTCAAGAAAACAATACAAAAACTCACTGGACGAACTACTTCCACAGAAGCTTATACCGGTTATAATAAGGCTTTCTGGGATTGATCCAGAAAAGGCTGTAAATCAAATCACCAGAGAGGAACGGAAAAGGCTGGTAAAGCTTTTAAAAAGGCTTGAGATAACAATTACGGGCTGCAGACCTATAAGCGAGGCTATTGTTACGGCGGGAGGCATCTTTACGGATGAAATCAATCCATCCACCATGGAATCAAAAAAAATTAAAGGGTTGTACTTTGCAGGGGAAATCATTGATGTTGATGCTTATACAGGGGGCTTTAACCTTACAATAGCGTTTTCTACCGGATATCTGGCCGGAATGAACTGCTGAATAAGAAGCTGTTTCCGGTTCAGGCCGGACAATATATTATTTGTATTACTTTTGATACACCGTAAGTGATTAAAAGGCTTCAATTGGAAATGCTTCTTTGTTTAGCAATAAATGTGTATTTTCGGATATTCATGGGCATATTATTAATTAGGCTTAGTGCTCAATAATTATATGCGGAGTGAACCAAATGAAGGTTGTGATGTACAGGGTAAAGGGAAGAAATGATAAAAAGGGTTTAATTAGCAGCATATACCTTGAAAAGATATTATTTCTTTCCTTTGTTGTAGTTTTTTTGATTCTGGTTTTTGCACAAGTGCTGTTAATTAGCCCTTCGGTCGGAACTTTTGCCGGTCAAAAAAATACTCCTGAGGGCAGAATGTTGGGAGATGAAGAGTATTTATACAGGCAGGGGAAGATAACCATAGAGCTTTTAAATAAAAAAGCGGATGAGAATATCAAAGTCCTGCTCAATGGTGATGAGGTCAGTACTTTTGAAAGCAATTCCGTGAGTCTGGATGTAAAAAACGGTGATGTTATTGAAATAGATGGAAGCACGGTACAGGAACCCGTAGAGGTAGCTATAATCAGAAAGAGCGATAATATTAGTCAGGAGTGTATCAGCAGTGGTATAACGGTAGATTCCGAAATAAAACTTCTTGCACATATCAGATTAGTTGATGAGTGAAGCAGCCATGTACGTTACGTTTGCAGGCTGTATGCACATCTTAAAATATACTTAAAATATATTGTTTATAGTGCGGTCATACTATATAATAGTATTTAATGAAAATTAACAACCACCCGGCTCTGTTACTTTCATTAAATACTTTTATATTTGGCGGATTTTCCAAACTGCCAAAATGCAACAAAATAACGATAAACAGGAATGGTATGAGATGGGAACAAATTCGGACAACAAAATTTTCGGCAGCAAGGAAATAGCATCTGCAGCTATTAGAATAGCATTGACTACGGACAGGCATGAAGAGAAAAAAATGCAGTCTGAGTATAACGAAACCGGAATAATGACTGCAGCTGTAGACTATGGTGGGGAATTTATCACCTCTGTAATGAAAATAATTGAGAGGGCGGTTGTGTCTGCAAAGCGTGAAGGCGTAATAAGTGACAGTCATGTCGAGGAAGGTGCTGTTGCAGGTGCTGCAAGAGAAGCCATGACCCAGATTATGCCTAAGGCTTTGGGATTGAATGTGGGAGGCAAAATAGGAATTGCACGTTATAAGGACCATGTAAGCGTAGCTATATTTTTCGGAATAGGACTGCTGCACTTAAATGAGGTTTCGATTGGCCTGGGACACAGGGTGGTGTAAAAACAGTGTACAGTTTACAATTTACAGGTTTCAGTTACAAAATAAAAAGTAAGAAAAAAATATAAAGTTAAAAGCAAGTAGAATACAATTTAAAAGATAGAAAAAGTATTTGGAAGTAGAAATTAAAAGCACAAAAAACATATTTATACAGATGAAGAACGGCAGAACGGAGGATAGTTGAATGTTTGTCAGGGCAGTTAGAGGAGCAACAACAGTTGAGAATAATGATGCATTGGAAATAATTGATGAAACAAGAAATTTACTTGAAGAGATGATTAAAAAAAATGAAATAAAACAGGATGATGTGGCAAGTGTGGTGTTCACCGTTACAAAAGAACTGAATGCTGCATTTCCTGCCGTAGCGGCACGACAGATAGGATGGACCGATGTTGCACTTATGTGCATGTCGGAAATTGATGTTCCAGGCAGCCTTGAAAAGTGTATCAGGGTATTGATACATATTAATACTGAAAAGAAAAACAGTGAAATACAAAATGTTTATCTGAAGGGTGCAAAAATACTAAGGCCGGATTTGGCGGCTGAAAGTTAAATATAAAAGATAGCACTGGTTAAAATATGTTATTTGCGGTATTTTATGAAATAACAACGGAGGAATTGATTTGGAAAGAATAAGCATTGCAATTGACGGACCTGCTGGAGCGGGCAAAAGCACAATAGCAAAAATTGTATCAAAGACCCTGGGAATAGTATATCTTGATACGGGAGCAATGTATAGAACCGTAGCATTGAAAGCGATTCGGGAGGGCATAGACACCTCTAACAGAGAAAAGCTTTCTGAAATAGTGAAGAATATAAGGATTACAATTACATATTCAAACAATGAGCAGAGGATTTTTCTGGAAGATGAGGACGTCAGCAATAAAATACGTACACCGGAAGTTTCACTTGGAGCTTCCAATGTAGCAGTAGTACCTGATGTAAGGATAAAAATGGTGGAAATGCAGAGGCAAATAGCCCTCGAAAGCAGTGTTGTAATGGATGGCAGAGATATAGGTACTTATGTGCTTCCAAATGCGGATTTTAAGTTCTTCCTCACCGCTTCAACAGAAGAAAGGGCGAAAAGAAGGTATAATGAGCAGATAGAGAAAGGTATAACAGGAATATCATTTGATGACGTTAAAAAAGATATTGAGTACAGAGATAAGAATGACAGCAGCAGAGACTTTGCTCCCCTTTCCAAAGCTGATGATGCCATCGAAGTAGATACCACATCTCTGACAATAGAACAGGTAGCGGAAAAAATACTGGAAATAATAAGGGATGGGAAATAATTTATATGCAATATATTGTAAGATTTCTGGCAAGGCTGGTATTTTTCGTACTATATAGAGTAGAAATCGTAAACCTGCATAACTTACCTAAAAAGGGAGCTGCCATCCTATGCGCAAACCATAACAGCGAAGTGGATATGTTCTTTATAGGATATAAAACAAAACGACTGATCAGGTGGATGGCAAAGGAAGAATTGTTTAAGTTCCGACCCCTTGGTTTTGTGCTTTCCAGACTTGGAGCCTTTCCGGTAAAAAGGGGAAAAGCTGATGTTGGAGCTATAAGAAAGGCACTTCAGCTTTTGGAGGAAGGCCATATTGTCGGCGTTTTTCCTCAGGGTACCCGGACAAGGGGTCAGGGAAGGAATTTAAAAGCAAAGTCGGGAGTGGCAATGCTTGCAGCAAACTCAAATGCGCCGCTTATCCCGGTTGCTCTGGAGGGAAGTGCAAAGCCGTTCAGTAAAATAAGGGTTGTTTATGGCGAGCCGTATTACCTCAATATTGAAAAAGACAGGAAACACTCGAATGAAGAGCTTAATGAAATGAGCCAATTGATATTGGATAAAATATATATGCTTTTGGAGGCAGGTAAATGAAGGTGGTTGTTGCCGACACAGCGGGATTTTGCTTCGGTGTAAAAAACGCTGTTGATAAAGTAAAAGAGCTTCTTGGCAGTGATGAACAAATATACACCTACGGTCCTATCATACACAATACACAGATGGTTGATTATTTTATGGAAAAAGGAGTCAGAGTAGCCAACTGTACCGACGATGTCGATAGACCCGGTAAAATAGTAATACGGGCTCACGGTGTTATGCCGGATGTATATGATGAATTGAGAAATAAGGGAATGGATATTATAGATGCAACATGTCCGTATGTAAAAAAAATTCAGATGCTTGCCAAGGATCACCATGAAAAAGGTTTTAAGATAATAATTATAGGTGACAGGGAGCATCCTGAGGTAATGGGCATAAACGGCTGGTGTGAAAACTCGGCAGTTATACTTGAGAACGAAATGGATGCCGAGGGGCTTGAAGGCGGTGAGGAAAAAGTTTGTGTTTTGGGACAAACAACGTTAACCAGAGAAAAATGGGAAACAGTAAATAAAATGTTGAAAAATAAATTCCATAATATTATAATGTATGATACAATTTGTAGTGCAACAAGTGCAAGACAAAAAGAAGCGGAAGAAATAGCCAAAACAGTAGATGCCATGATAGTTATTGGGGGGAAAAACAGCTCCAATACCAATAAACTATATGAAATATGTAAAAAATACTGCAACAATACTTTCAGAGTTGAAACAGTAGGTGATTTACTGCCTTTAGATATTAAACACTGCAACAGGGTAGGAATAACTGCCGGGGCGTCAACACCGGACTGGATTATCAAGGAGGTAATTAAAAAAATGAGTGAGCTTAGTAAACAGGATAACGGAATGAGCTTTCAAGAGATATTTGAAGACTCTCTTGTTACCCTGAAAACAGGACAAATCGTCAAGGGAAAGATTATTGGGTTTAACAATGCAGAAGTTTATATTGATATGGGGTTTAAGTCTGATGGGATAATTCCCATGGAAGAGTTTACCGATGACCCGGATTTCAAACCTGAAGAATCACTGAAAACAGGCGAAGAGATTGATGTGTTTGTTGTAAGGGTCAATGACGGTGAGGGAAATGTAATTTTATCAAAGAAAAAGGTAGATGCTGTCAAAGGCTGGGATAAGATTGAAGAGGCATATGAAAACAAGACTCCCATAAAGGTGAAGGTTCTTCAGATAGTAAACGGAGGCCTTATTGCAAGCACTTTCGGAGTAAGAGTATTTATCCCTGCATCTCAGGTCAGCGACAGATTTACCAAAGACTTAAGCGAATACGTCAACAAGGTTTTTAATGTAAGAATTATTGAATATAATAAAGCAAAAAAGAAGATTGTAGGTTCACAAAGAGTAATTCTTGAAGAAGAAAAGTCCCGTTCTGAAGGCGCAGTGTGGGATAATATAGAAGTTGGAAAAGAGTTCACCGGTGTTGTCAAGAGCATAACGGATTTTGGAGTTTTTGTTGATATTGGCGGAGTTGATGGACTGGTCCATGTATCCGAACTTTCCTGGACAAAAATAAAACACCCGTCTGACATCATGAAGATCGGCGATAGTGTCAAGGTAAGAGTCTTTGACTTTGATAAGGAAAAGAAAAGGATATCACTTGGCTACAAGAGGAAGGAAGACAATCCATGGAATAAAGCTGCTGCTAAATATAATACGGGTGATGTTGTTAAAGGCAAGGTAGTCCGTCTTGTTCCGTTTGGTGCTTTCCTTGAGCTTGATGAAGGCGTGGATGGTCTGGTACACATATCACAGATTTCAAATACCCGTATTGCAAAACCAAGTGATGTTCTTCAAATAGGGCAGATAGTTGAAGCGCAGATAACAGAACTGAATCTGGAAGCAAAGAAGATAGGTCTTAGCATTAAAGCTGTCAATCCGATTGATCTGGTTTCATCTCAAAAGGAAGACGCAGAGGAAGTAAAAAATCCCGAGGATGAGGTTCCTTCCGAGTATAAGGAAGATATGAATATCAGTATTGGTGATTTGTTAAATACCGAAAAAACTGAAGAATGATCATACCATATTTAAAAAGGCAGTAAGCATCCGCTTATTGCCTTTTATTATTATCTTTAAATTTTATGTTGCCTTTTGCAGAATTATTTCTTTAAACAGGGTAAAAAATATGTTAAAATATCAGCAAATAAGAAGGGTGAGGAAAGACATGAGTATTGAAAAAAGTCTTGTATTATTAAAGCCTGATGCAGTGGAAAGAAAGCTTGTAGGCGAAATAATAGCCAGGTTTGAAAAAAGGAACCTGGAAATCTTACAGATCAAGATTGTCAGGATAGACAGGAGTGTGGCTGAAGAGCATTACAGCCATGTAAAAAGTGAACCTATTTATGAAAGCATGATTGAATACTTCACGTCAGGTCCTGTTGTTGCACTTGTGCTGCAGGGAGAAAATGCCATTAAACTTTTGCGAAATATGATTGGCAAAACAAGCTCACTGGAGTCTCCTTCAGGTACAATCAGAGGTGATTATGGATACCACCGCTTCCAGAACCTTATTCATGCTTCCGATTCGGTAGAAAACGCGGAGATTGAGATAAACAGATTCTTTCCCGAGCTGCTGCAGTGAGGCGATGGAAGTTAAAAAATTCAAACAATTGAAAATGGAGAGGCTATACTTATGATGGATTATGAGGGGTTCAAAAAAGTAATTCTGGATTTAACAACTATTGACCTTAACAGCTACAAGGAAAAGCAAATGAAACGAAGGATAGATTCCCTTATAAGAAAGAACGGATATGATACATACGATGAATATGTAAAAGTCATTAAGGTAAACACTATTCTATACAGTGAGTTCATTAATTATCTCACAATTAATGTTTCGGAATTTTACCGCAATCCGGAGCAGTGGCGGGTTCTTGAAAGTGAGATTATACCCATTCTGATAAAAAAATTCAAAGAAGTGAGGGTATGGAGTTCTGCCTGTTCAACAGGAGACGAGCCGTACACCCTTGTAATGGTTTTGAATAAATTCATACCTTTAAACAATATAAAAATATTAGCCACCGATATAGATAATGGAGCCCTGGAAAAGGCAAAAGCCGGAATATATAGCTCAAAAAGTCTTGAAAATCTGCCGGAAGAGTTTAAGAGAAAATTCTTTACTCAGAGCGGTGATACTTATAAAGTAACCGACGAACTGAAGAGGTGTGTTGAATTCAGACGGCACAACCTGTTGAGAGACGCCTATCCGCAGGATTTAAACCTGATTGTGTGCAGGAATGTACTTATATATTTCACAGAAGAAGCAAAGGTTGATATTTATAAAAAGTTTAATAGATCACTGGTAAACGAAGGAATACTTTTTGTCGGAAGCACTGAACAAATTATTCTGGCAAATAAATACAACCTGAAGCCGGTTCGTACTTTCTTTTATGTAAAGGATGGAAATATATAAAGTTATTAAAACTCAGGTGAAGACTAAACCGGATAAAAGGTAAAGGCTTCAACCAGTGGTTGAAGCCTTGGTGCGAGAGGCGGGACTTGAACCCGCACGTCCTGACGGACACTAGAACCTGAATCTAGCGAGTCTGCCAATTCCACCACACTCGCGTTTGACGCAAGAAATATTCTACGACAAACAACACATAAATGCAAGT
>Ga0073934_10012458_pt1 | contig 10012 bp, 5 predicted proteins | sample LarsenN4metaG_FD_76834 | JGI IMG/M metagenome (GOLD analysis project Ga0073934, IMG submission 76834) | Hot spring sediment bacterial and archeal communities from British Columbia, Canada, to study Microbial Dark Matter (Phase II) - Larsen... ... | reverse complement strand
CAGGCGGCGCAAACCCCGTACCGACTTTCGCAAGTCAGCGGAGAACGAATATTGACCTCGGTGATCCCGGCTTTCTCAATCGCTTCGGCAACCGCGGCGCTAATGAGCTGATTTTTCCTCACCATCACTTTCCCGCGAATTCTAATATCCTCCGCCGCCACTCGCCCATTCAAACGGCGGGCGAAGGTGATCAGAAAAGTTTCTTCTTCCTTGGCGAAAGAAATAAAGTTCTTGGTTTTACAGTCCTCCTCTCTAATTAAGACATCTTGGGCCACATCCACCAACCGGCGGGTAAGATAACCCGCGTCGGCAGTCCGCAAAGCGGTGTCGACCAAACCTTTGCGGGCCCCCCGCGCGCTGACGAAGTATTCAAAGCTCGTAAGACCTTCGCGATAGTTGGAACGAATCGGCAACTCGACTACCTTCCCCGTGGGGTCAACCACATGCCCCCGCATTCCCGAAATCTGCTTCACCTGATCGCGGGTAGCGCGGGCCGCTCCCGAAGCGATAATCAGCTTGATCGGATTTTCCGGCTCCAGCGCGTTCCACGCCAGGTCATCCAAATTACCCGTGACCTCGCTCCAAACTACGCGGGAAAGTTCGCGCCGTTCCGCGTCGGTAATCAGCCCCCGGCGGAAGTTTTGATCGATCTCGATCACCTTCTTTTCGGCCTCGCTCAACACTTTCGCCTTCTCTGATGGGACAACTCCATCAAAAACGGAGATGGAAGCTCCGGAGCAAGTCGCGAAGCGGAAGCCCAGTTCTTTGATCGCGTCAACCAGCTCCGAAACAACCTCATCACTCTCTTGGGCGAGCACGCGTTCGATGAAATTCTTGACCTCTCTTGCACCGACCCTGTCGTTATAGAAACGCAGGAAGTCCGGGAGCACGCGGTTGAAAATCAAGCGCCCTACCGAAGTAGTTAAAATTTGACCACCCACCGCCACTTTGATCCTTTCGCGGAGACCCACCTTACCCAACTCCTGCGCCAATAAGGCTTCCTCCTCGCTACCGAAGCTCTTCAATTGATCATCGGGACGGTTCTCCTCGGAAGAAGGAATACTGGTAAGGTAGTAAGTTCCTAGAACTTGCTCTTTGTTGGGGAAAACAATCGGCTCCCCCGTCGCTGGCCGAAGAAGATTACTTGTAGAGATCATCAGCTTCTTAACTTCCTCAATCACCTTCTTGGAGATCGGCAGATGCACCGCCATCGCATCCCCATCAAAATCGGCATTAAAGCCGGAGCAAACGTTCGGATGCAGCTGGATCGCTGACCCGTCCACAAGGACCGGATAAAACCCCAAAACCGAGAGGCGGTGCAGGGAAGGAGCCCGGTTCAAGAGAACCGGATGGTCAACAACCAGTTCCTCCAAGATGTCCCAAACTTCGTCCGAGCGCTCTTCCAAATAGGTTTTAGCGCTACGGAGATTGGAAGCAAACCCGCGCTGAAGAATCTCGCGCAGAACGTAGGGCTTCCAAAGCTCCAAGGCCATTTCGCGAGGAATTCCGACCTGGTTCAACTTCAGGTTCGGACCCACCACAACCACCGAGCGGCCCGAGTAGTCAACTCGTTTACCGAGAAGGTTCTGCCGGAACCGGCCTTGTTTTCCGGAGAGAAGATCGGCAAAAGATCGGAGGGTCTTTTTGCCGCGCCGGACTTTCCCGCGCCGGGCCTTGGAGGAATCAATCAAGGAATCGACCGCTTCCTGCAACATCCGCTTTTCGTTGCGCACGATAATCTCGGGGGCCCCCAGCTCCAAAAGCTGGCGCAAACGATTATTGCGGTTGATTACGGTTCGGTAAAGATCATTGAGGTCGGAAGTCGCAAACCGGCCCCCCTCTAATTGGACCATCGGACGAAGGTCGGGAGGAATCACTGGCAAAACCGTGAAAACAAACCAGGAAGGTTCCACTCCCGCCTTCTTAAGGCCTTTAATGATCCGCAGCCGGCGGCGGGCCCAAATCCCCCGCTCCCCGCGTTTCTCCTCCACCAACTTGCGAAGCTGCGCCGCCGCCTTTCCCAAATCGATGGTGGAGAGGGCCCGTCGAATTGCCTCTGCCCCCATCATCACCTCGGCAAACTCCTTTAGATAGGGAGCAACGATCTCCACTTCCCTTTCGGTCAGAACCGTAAAGAGCTTGACGCTTTTGAGAACCTCCAGCCCTTCCCGCTTGGCATCCATAAGTTTCGCCTTGGCCGCCGAATCCGGCTCGCTCTTGATTCGTTGAGTGAAGTCCCGCTCAAAATTTTCCAAGGCCGTGGCTCGCTTCTCCCGGTCGAATTCGGTTACTAAATGGCGCGAGAAATAGATCACCCCTTCGATGTCGCGCGAAGAAATGCCGAGAAGAATACTAATGAGCGAAGGGACGCCGCGGAAGAACCAGATGTGGGCGACCGGCGAGGCCAAGATAATATGCCCCATTCGCTCGCGCCGCACCCGCTTGCTGGTAACCTCCACCCCACATTTATCGCAGATAATCCCCTTAAAGCGCGCCTTTTTGTATTTGCCGCAGTAGCATTCGTAATCCTTAGTGGGACCAAAGATGCGCTCGTCGAACAGACCGTCTTTCTCCGCCTTAAAGGTGCGGTAATTGATCGTTTCCGGCTTGGTTACTTCCCCGTACGACCATTCTTTGATCGTTTCCGGCGAAGCCACCGTAATCCGCAAAGCGTCGAATTGTCGAAAAGCTTCTAAATCACTGGGCATTTTCTTGCTCCTCTTCGGCAGCCGGTTGAACCTCGGTTAACTCTCCCGCTTTTAAGGATTCGGTAGCGGCCTCCGCAAAGGCACTCTCTTCCGGCAAAGCAACTACTTCAGGAAAAGTCGGCCCCGTCTCACTTTCGGCAGGTTCCTCTTTACCACCCTCCTTCAACGGCTCCACATTCAAGCCGACTCCGTTGAGTTCCCGCACCAAAAGTTTAAACGACTCCGGCAGGGTCGGCTCGGGAACATCCTCCCCTTGGATAATCGCCCGATAAGCTGTCGAACGCCCTACCAGATCATCGGACTTGATCGTAAGCATTTCCCGAAGAGTGGATGCCGCCCCGTAGGCCTCGGTCGCCCAAACCTCCATTTCGCCAAACCGCTGCCCGCCAAACTGGGCTTTCCCGCCCAACGGCTGTTGAGTAATCAAGGCGTAAGGACCGGTAGAACGAGCGTGCATTTTGTCCTCGGCTAAATGCTCAAGCTTAAGAATATAAGCACTGCCGACTACGACTTCCTGATCAAACGGTTTTCCGGTCCTCCCGTCGAAGAGCTTTACCTTGCCGGAAACCGGCAAGCCGGCCTCCTGCAATTCTTTTTCCAAAGTAGATTCCTCGAACTTCTCAAACGCCGGCACCGCGTATTTCCGACCGAGTTTCGCTCCTGCCCATCCCAAGTGAGTTTCCAAAAGCTGTCCCAAATTCATTCGATTGATGACGGAGTGGGGAGCCAAAATGATATCCACCGGCGTGCCGTCCTCGAGATAGGGCAAGTCCTCCACTGAAACGATTTTCGAAATTACTCCTTTATTTCCATGCCTCCCCGACAACTTGTCTCCGACCGTAATCTTACGGATCTGGGCCACCCGAACGTAAATCTCCTGCAAAACCCCTTCCGGAAGTTCCGCCTCCCCCCGATTAAGAATCTTCACCCCTACCACCGTTCCCCATTCCCCGTGGGGAACCCGCAAGGAAACGTCTCGAACCTCCCGGGCCTTCTCGCCGAAAATTGCCCGCAAAAGCCGCTCCTCGGCGGAAAGTTCCGTTTCCCCCTTAGGAGCAATTTTTCCCACCAAGATATCCCCGCCCTTAACCTCGGATCCGACGACGGCAATTCCGCCCTCATCGAGATTGCGCAAGGCCTCCTCGGAAACATTGGGAATATCACGGGTGATTTCCTCCGGACCGAGTTTCGTTTCCAAAACCTGAATGCTGTGCTCCGAAATATGGATCGAAGAAAGGAGATCCTCTCGGCGCAGGCGATCGGAGATTACAATCGCGTCCTCGTAACCGTACCCGTCCCAATACATATATGCGATTGTCAGATTGCGGCCGATCGCCAGCTCTCCGTTTTCGGTCGCCGGCCCGTCCACCAAAATCGTCCCTTTGCGAAAAGCCTGCCCCGGCTCTACCCGGATACGTTGGTTGTAGCAGGTTTCATCATTGCTCTTGACGAACTTTTGCAACTCATAGTGCTTCTTACCCCGACCTTTATACAAAACCTCAAGCCGGTCGCCGTCGGCCGAAACCACCCAACCATCCTCCTCCGCCACAATTGTCAATCCCGAGTGGACCGCTAAATCGCTTTCGATTCCCGTTCCGACAATCGGGGCCTCCGGTGAAACCAACGGAACCGCCTGCCCCACCATGTTCGAGGCCATCAAAGCTCGATTGACGTCGTCATGCGCTAAGAAAGGAATCAGGGCCGCCGAGGCGGAAACGATCTGCCGAGGGGTGACATCGATCAAATCCGCCTCCCCGGCTCCGCCGAAAAAGAATTCCCCCTTGTGCCGCAGTGGAATTCTCTCACCCAGAATGTGTCCATTTTTGTCCAACTTTACCGAAGCGTCTGCAATCAAATATTGATCCTCCTGGGAGGAGGTTAGGTAAACGAGCTGATTGGTAACCATCGGCCTTCCGGTTCCCTTTTTAATTTTTCGGTAGGGGGTTTCCAAAAATCCAAGCTCGTTCACCCGCGCATACAAGGAGAGGTGCGTGGTTAGCCCGATCGAAGTTCCTTCCGGCGTCTTGATAGGGCAAACGCGCCCGTAATGAGTGTAATGGGCATCACGGACGGAAAAACTCGCCCGCTCGGCCGTTAAGCCGCCGGGACCCTTAACCGAAAGCCGGCGCAGATGCTCCAAACCCGCCAACGGGTTTATCTGCTCGTGATATTGCGAAAGCTGGGAGGAAGCAAAGAAGGAATGCAGACGAGCTTCTACCGGGCGGGTCGAGATGATCGCCAAAGGCTTAGGCAATTGGTTGCGGGCCTGCAGACTCATTCGCTCCTTCACCACCCGCTCCAGCTGGATAAATCCAATCCGCAATTGGCCCTGAATCAACTCTCCAACCGTCCGCACCCGCCGGTTGCCAAGGTGGTCGATGTCAGTCGGCTCCCCTATCCCATGATTAAGTTCGATCAGCATCTTCAAAGCCGATATCAAATCTTCGCGGGTGAGCAGCCGGTTTCGCCGTTCGTCCAGCGATAGGTTCAAACCTAAAACTTCATTCAGCTTGAAACGCCCCGCTTTCCCAAGGTCATAGCGGCGCGGATCCAAGAAAATGCGCTCAAAGGTCAGCTTAGCGGTATCAAGCAGGGCCGGTTCGCCGGGCCGAACTTTGGTAAAGATTTCGAGAATGGCTTCCTCGTAGGACTTGGTCGGATCCTTTTTGAGAGTTTCTTCGATGAAGGCCCGACTAGGATCGGTGTCCACATCGGCAAAAGCGGCCCGGATATCATCGTCGCGGGTTAAACCAAAAGCGCGCAGCAACATCGTCGCGGGCATTTTGTGGTAGTTGCTGATTTTAACGGTAAGGTAATTGCGCCGCGCAGTATTGAACTCCAGCCAAGCACCGTTTTTGGGAAGGATCCGCGCCGAAGAAAGAAGGGCCCCCGTGGTAGGATCCGTTTCCTGGGCGAAATAAATCCCTTCTGAACGCAGAAGCTGATTAACCACCGCCCGCTCGACGCCGGCGATAATAAAAGTTCCCCCTTCAGTCATTTGGGGAATCTCTCCCATATAAATTTCTTGATGGACGGTTTTGCCGCTCTTGACCTCCTTAAGCTCGGCGGTCAAATACCAAGGAAAGGAAAAAGTCAAACCCTTCTTGATCGCTTCTTCTTTGCTAATGCGGGGTTTACCGTAGCGGGGTTTGAAAAAGCGCAGCTCCCAGCCGCGCCCCGTGTAGTCCTGAATCGGATTAATTTCCTCCAAAACTTCCAAGATCCCCTCTTTAAGGAGACGTTCAAAAGATTCTTTCTGGACCGCCGAGAGATCCGAAAGGGGCAAGGCTTCTGCGGTTTTACCAAGCCATTTCCTAGTCATTAAAAAGAAAACTAAAGCGCACAAAAAGGACACCCACGCGCTTTTCAGGAAAAATATTCACTTAACGTGGTTAATTTAGCAAATGGAATCTTCAAAGTCAATACGCTACCGGCTCTTCAAGTCTTCGGAGGCAAGAAGAAACAGATAAGCTCCCTTAATAGTTTCTACCTTGTTAAATTGGAGTTTCCAATTCTGAAAATTTCTCGTGGTAACGTCTCTAAACTCACCTTCTGTCATAAACAGCCCTCCCCGATCACCTAAGAATTTCCTGTAGTATGCATTCCAAAACTTTGCCCTTCTTGTAGACCGAGTCGGATCCTCCACCTCTACAATCAAAACTCGCTTCCCAACCCTTTTCAACGAATCAATTAACCTGACTAGTTCTTTGTAGTTGTGCATATGATGGAGAGTATTTTTACAAATAACTAAGTCGAATTTTTGAGAGAATGGCAGATTGGTTGCGTCGTGATTCGTGAAGATAATGTTTTTGGGAAGATTTCTGTCTCTCCTCAAAGTCGATGTAACAGATCTCGAGATATCGTTTGCCACGCAAAGTTCAACACTCCTACAAACTTCAAAGATAAACTTATCGTCCCCACAAGAAACATCTAGTACCGTCTTAGCCGAACCGACGTAAATTTTCATAAGTTTTTTAATCCTGTCAGAACTAAATGCCCTTAATAATGGGGCAACCGTCAACTCGTGAACTAGATAATTGAGTCTTCGATCCAGATTTACGTCTATTTCGTCATGCGCAGTTAACAACTGTTTTCGGGAGAGTTTTTGTTGAGCCAATTCTAAGATTCTCTCATTGGCATACATTAGACCTTTGGACACAGATTTGAAGTTGTCAACAAAAGCAAGAGAAATCTCGGAGTCCCGAAGCTTTCCCCTCGCCCTAACCAACCAAGCCAAACCGCGGTGTACAATTTCCCTGTTCCCGTTAACAAAGTGGTTTTCTATAACCGCAATTGGTTCAGTCTCGTCTGTTTCCAAACCAGTTTCCCTCTTTACGATTCTAAATAAAGCGTCCTCCAGATTTTCTCCAGGTGCAACAGATCCGCCCGGAAGTTCCCAACCACTTTGTTTATTGGGATTACGCAAAATTAAAAACTGGTAATTCTCGTTAAAAATAGCCGCGACTATAAAGTTGACCGATTTCCGCGAATAGTGATGCAATAGACTTAGAGGAACAGTTTGCCTTTCCTTAATAACATCAATACCGTAATAGTCAACGTAAAAATCCAGAATCCGGTCAAAATTACCACCATGCGAATAAACCTTCCTGGTATCTAATTTTTTTATAACTGCTATTTCTTTCGCCCATGATTAAAAAGGGCTAAGCGCAACTTACTTGCTCAGCCCTTCGATTATATACCGAATCTCCTCAACAACCTGAGGGACAGTTTTGAATGTGTTGTCCACCAAAATATATTCGCTCTTGTATTGTCGGTAGGCTTCGAGTATCCTCTGTCGGACATGATCATTATCTGTAACTTCATCACCAACAGAACGACCTCGTGAACCTAAGCGCTGTTGCCGAACACCCTCGTCGTTTATGGCGAGAAAAATGGTTAAGTCTGGACGACGAATACCCTTAGTGTAATTAAGATGCACTGGTAAACCTAAACCTCGATGGTAACAAACTGTATCAAGGAGATATCGAACACAATAGACGTTACCGCCATTCTTCAAAAGTTTGGAGATTATGCTGGATGCATGGTAGATTGAAGCCAAATAGAAGTAATAATGCATCCAAGGGTGTTGCATGGCAAGAGCGTCCATCTCGGAACGCGCTGGAATAAACGGATCCGTAGGCGTCTTCACTAAGTACGATCCCGGATCCAATCCCTGTAAGGCCGCTGCGACGGTATCCTTACCGGAGGCATCAAGGCCTGTTATGACGATGAGCTTGCCCACGCTTTTCTCTCCTTTATTTGAAAGAGTTTGTCTTATTATAAGATACTTGTATCTGGAAAGCAAAAGGGAGGGTCAGTTAATCTCGAGAACCTCTATCTGCACCGATCCGCCTGGGGTAATCGCTTTAACTTTTCCCCCTGCTTTGGCTCCCAACAATGCTTTGCCTATCGGAGAAGTATAAGAGATCTTCCCACTAAGAAGGTCGGATTCACTCTCGCCCAGAACCGTAAAGACTTTCTCGATCCCGTCCATTCTTACTTTCACAGTACTCCCGATCACAACGTGGTCGCGAGATGCAGAGATTTCAGCTATCTGCGCGGTTGCAATCTGATTTTCCACCTCGCCAATGAGCCTAATCAACATAGACACGTCACTTTCGGCTTGCTCGAAGGCCGCGTTTTCATGCCAGAGACCCTCGTCACCAGCAGCTTCACCTACCCTTCTTTTCGCCTTTTTCAACTCCTCCTCCAATTGTTTCTTTTTCAGCAAGAGCTTTTCGTAGCCCTCCTTAGTGAGATATGTTTTTCTTGTTCTAACAGTCATTACGGGGTATTATACCCGACCCCCGATAGTTCCTCAATTAGACAAAAACCCAGAAGGGTGTTATAGATTGTACAAACCAGATAGCATCGGTAATTCGAGAGAGGAGAGATGTTTTACTTTCTGCGAGAGGACCTCGAAGATCTCGATATTCGGATTGCAGAACTCCGCAGTTGGTTAGAAAACACCGCCCAATCGATTGGCCAAAGCGCCGGTGGAGAGGGCGCTTGGCACGACAATTTTGCTTTCGAAGAAGCTCATCGTCAGCACAGTATGCACACCAAGCGCTTGGAAGAACTCCAAAAAATCCGAGACCAGGCCCAACTCGTTGATCCAGAGGTATCCACGGAAGCGATTGCGATCGGGAAAACCGTAACTATCATCGATGAGGAGACTGACGAAGCACGATCATTCCAAATCGGCAGTTACATGATTCTTGACAAGCATAGAACCGCTGTGTCATACGCCGCTCCACTTGCCCAACTGATCTATGGAGCAAGGATTGGCGAAGTACGCGAAGGTGTAATTGGAGGAACACTAAAGCGGTACAAGATTATCGAAATCAGATGAATAGTAAGCGCGGATTGCCTCAACTTTCCGCGCTTTTTAAGTTCCTAAAGTAGATAACGAACGTTTATCTCCGAGCTTGCGAGGAGACAAGGTTCTTGAGCGCAGAGAAAGGTTCTTACTTCAAACACGCTTTGTTGGCGTTATGTTCCTCCAAAGTGGCCGCATACTTGACTTGACCGTCCTGGCAGTGAAGGTAGAACCAGTAGGGAGATTCGCGGTAATTCACCGTCGCCAAAAGCGTATCAAGTCCCGGATTGGCAATCGGGCCCGGCGGCAAGCCGGTGTACTTGTAAGTGTTGTAAGGCGAATCGATTTTTTTGTCCGCCGCAGTAATGCTGTCTTTCCACCACTCCCATCTCCCCTTCTCGGCATTCCAATCGCGTCCTAAAATGTATTGAATAGTCGCATCTACATCCAACCGCCAACCGGATTGCCAACGCTTGACCAAAATTCCGGCAATCATCTCCATCTCCTCCTTGGTTTCCCGCTCTAAAGTCTCCCGCTCCAGGAGCGAAGCTATAATTAGGATCTGCCCCTGCGTCAAGCCGCTTGCGACCTCGGCTGGAGTAATGCTCTCCTGGTATTTCTGGTCAAAATTAGCCCGCAGGATTTCGACCAATTCCGCGGCGCCGATATCGATCGGAACAACATAGGTGTCCGGGAAGAGACGGCCCTCTAAATTCTCGGTTGCCGCTAAAAACTCCGGGGAAAAAACCCCGTCGTCCACCGCTAAATTCTCCAGCGCATATTCCAAAAACTGCTCGCGCCGCCAACCTTCCAAAAAAGTTAGGCGCACATCGAAAGTTCCGTGCTGGAAAAGCTCGACTACTTGGACCGGCGTAAGGGTCAGCGGAATTTCGTAGCGGCCGGCCTGAATCTTGGAGGTTAAATTTTTAGAACGCACGTAAAGAACGAAGATCGCGGCATCCATCAACCCGGCCTGGTCCAGTTT
>Ga0073934_10012457_pt1 | contig 10012 bp, 9 predicted proteins | sample LarsenN4metaG_FD_76834 | JGI IMG/M metagenome (GOLD analysis project Ga0073934, IMG submission 76834) | Hot spring sediment bacterial and archeal communities from British Columbia, Canada, to study Microbial Dark Matter (Phase II) - Larsen... ... | reverse complement strand
CCAATGGCAATACCGGCGATCACACCCACCATGCCAATCAGGGTACCCTCCAGAATGAAGGTTGTGGCGATCTCGCGCGGTTTGAGCCCCATGGCGCCCAGCAGACCGATCTCGCGCGTCCGTTCGTAGATAGCCATCAGCAGCAGGTTCAGGATGCCAATGCCGGCGATCATCACAATGATGACACTGAAGATATCCATGACGATGTTCTTGCGGCCAACAGCATTGCCGAGTTCGGGATAATTATTGGCCCAGGATTCCACTTCATAACCCGGCAGTGCAGAAGAAAGCGCCGCGACCACGCGCGCTTCGCTCCCAACCTGTTTCAAAGTGATCTGCACTTCAGTGGATCGACCGGACAGGTCAAAGAGATTTTGTGCTTCGGTGAGTGAGATGTATAGTGTGCTTTTTTCGATGCTTGGAATCCCCACGTCATAAATGCCGATCACCGTCATGGTGCGCTGGCGGTTCTGTTTGTGAACATCACTACCGACCATCGTAATGCGATCGCCCACTTCCAGAAGAAGTGCATCTGCCAGTCCCCTGCCGATCAGGATTGCATCTTCATCGGTTGATTCCAGATAACGCCCGTCCACGATGTGTTCGGCGATCAGGCTGACCGGCGCCTCAACCTCGGGTTCGACGCCGATGATCGTCAGCGGAAAGGCGCCCTCGCTGTTGCTGACCAGTCCGCCCGTTTGAATGCGTCGCGCGGCAGCGACCACATCTGGTTGAGCCAGGGCAGCCTGAACAATGGCTGCGTCGTCTTCCAGTGGAAGGAGCGGGTTGCTATCGACCTTTGCGCGATACCCCTGGGCATGCACCTGGACGTTTCCTCCCAATACCCGTACGGCATTGCCCGCGATGGCCTGATTGAAGCCGTCCATCAAGCCGTCGTAGAACATCATCATGCCAAGCGAAAGCCCCATGGCCAGCACGATGATCAACGTGCGGCGTCGATGCCGCCAGATGTTGCGCCATGCAAGACGCAGATACAGATTCATGTCAGTCCCTTTCCTTAAAGGCCCTTGAAAATTCAGATTCGGTCTTTCGCAGGCCATATTCCATCACATAGAGCAATTTATCGATCTTTTCCTGCGTTTTTGCAGACCGCATCCATTTCATGATGTCCTTTTGCTTCATGCCTTCATTCATGATATAGGTGGTGATCGCGGTTGACCAGGTGTCCATCACCATGACAGCCAGTTCCACATCGATACTCGGGTCCACCTCCCCATTTTTAATGGCCTGCCTGATCATCATGGCGAGCGCATCCGTGAGCCTCTTGTGATACTCTGCAAAATAAGACCCGTAATACATGCCTTCCACGAACAGGACGCGAACCATCGCCTGTGCCAGGCGGGGATGGGCGGAATTGAACTCCATGCCTGCCTTGATCATCCAGTGAAAATACTGGAAGGTGTCCATGTTCCTACCTGGTGGATGCCTGTCTTTAAAAAACTCCTCCTTTTCACGGGCGATCATATCGAGCAGATAATGAAAAAGGTCATACTTGTCTTCGAAGTACTGGTAAAAACTCCCCTTGGAAATGCCGCTGCCTGCCACAATGCGATTGGTGGAGGCCTTCTCCAGACCGTGGTTCGTAAACTCATCCACAGCGGCGTCGATGATCGCGTTGCGTTTTTCTTCAGGGAGGTTGAGAAATGTCTGTTTGGGCATGCCGATGTGACCAGATAGTCACATGACCATCTGGTCACATTATAGGCCGATCCATCCCGCTGTCAAGATGCAATTTCACGCCTCTTCCGGGACCGTTACCACGTGCGGTTTCGATGGGCCGAATCTCCCCCACATCCGTTTCAGCATCAACCCCGCGCGCCAGAAGGCGACCGCGGCCATGCCATGTGCCAGCACAGCGAAGAATGGAGGTGTTTCATTTGTGTAGTAGGTCCAGCATTCGCGGGTGGTCCCCCAGACCTCAAGAAAATAGCCGAGCCCGGTACCAGCAACAAATGTAAGAAACGCATAACGATGATCTGCGGGGGTGGCGATCAGCAAAACACACAGGAGCGTGGCAAGCCAGGTATAGGATTTGTCGAATGTCGGGGAAACGAAGGCCAGCATCAGGGTCAGGAAGAAGACGAACGTCAGCCAGTAAAAAATGGAGAATAGATATTGAAGTCTCGTCGAGGAGAGTCTCCGAGTGGTGAGATCGATCATCGAATTGAGATACCGCGCGATGCGGTCAATGGACAGGCTGGCGATCGGCCAGGCAGGGATGATCCACAGCGGCGGCCGTTCGGCTGTGTAGTAATGCCAGAGATTTGTTTGCGTTCCCCATGATTCGATTGCGAGTCCCCCGCAGATCCCAACGAATACGATCAACAAATCGGTTTTCAAATCGGCGCGGGCCACGATCGTGATCGACATGAAAAGGAAGATACCGATCAACAGCCAGTCGATGTAGCGCCACCAGGCACCCTTCCAATCGATCAGGGCAAGGTATTCGGTTGCGAGCGGCCACCAGATGTAAATGATCAGGAAGATGGTGACGAAGAATCCGCCCATCAGAATGCCGCTGTCGCGCGTCCAGAAACGTCCGCGTTGATTTTCCATGCGGCGGATTATATTGTATGAATGTCCCGCCAGGACAGTCCTTTTGCGCCATCCTTCATGGACATGACGGATGCACGATAACAGGCGTCATAATATTCAGCATTGATGAACGGATGCATTGTGCATCCAACAATCATCCATCTTCGAACGTGGAAAGGACAGACCCATGGGTTTCTTCAGAAAGATTCTCGAAAAACTGGGCCTTGGCGGGGATGACAAACCGGCCTCGGCCCGCAGGTGCTTCTAAGCCTGTTGCATCGGTTGGCGCACAGGCAGGGGGCAAGCAGGGCATGGATAAAGGCGAAAGAGGTGACGCCATCAGCAGGCTGGGCGCAAACAAAGCCATCGCAGAGGTCGATGTGGTCAAGCAGCTCGAACAGAAGGCTGCCGGCTCGGGCCTGAACTGAAAGACATCCATCGTGGACCTGCTCAAGATTCTAGACATTGACTCCAGCAAAGAGGCCCGCATCGAACTCGCCAGGGAACTGGGCTGCCCTCCCGAACTGATCAGCGGCGATTATTCGAAAATGAACACCTGGCTGCACAAGACCGTGCTCAAAAAGATCGCCGAGAACGGCGGCAACATTCCAGCCAGCCTGCTGGACTAGTACTTCAAGTAATACAAAACAGCGCCGATCTTTGGTCGGCGCTGTTTTTCTATCGAATGACCTATCGAAGCGCATCCTCCACCACCTGCCTCACCGCGGTGGTGTCGAGATCCTTTTTATCGAGAAAGGCGATGGCGCCGGCAGATAAAGCTTTGCGTCGAAACTCGCGATCCGGGTAGGCACTGATCAGCACCATCCGGGTCAGCGCAGAAACTGCCCGCAGGCGCCGCGCACACTGGATGCCATCCTCATCCTCCAGCACGACATCGATCAACGCCAGCTGCGGCTGGATCTGCTCTCCCAGCGTTAATGCCTCTGCCACATTCTCCGCTTCATATATCAGTGAGGACGGGGAGATCTTGCCGATCAAACGGCTCAATTGCTGCCGATAGCGCGTGTTGTTGTCCACGACCAGCACGGTCAACTCACGTCCATCGGGCGCGGCTTCCGGCTCGGTCATATCTCCCCCGCTTGTGGCAAGCAGCTCAGGATGTTGCAGCGCATAGTTCAATGCCTTGAGACGGCTGTCCACTCCCAGCACACGATACAGAGCAGTGAGATGATTTTCCACCGTCTTCACGCTCAGGTCGAGAGTCGCGGCGATCTTGCGATTGTCCGCCCCCTGTGTCAGCAACCGAAGTAATTCGCGCTGGCGACGCGTCAGCCATGGCGTGGCTGCTGAGGCGCTGGCGGGTTTGCGATTGATCAGCTTGTCGATCAGGCCGCTGGAAATCCAGCGCTCGCCATTCAAGATGCGCTGTGCAGCAAGCTGGAGATCTGACAGCGGCTGGTCCTTAAGGTGATATCCATTGACACCCGCCCGCAGGAGCCCCACCACATAGGTGTCATCATCATACGCGCTCACGATCAGGATCTTCAAACCCGGGCGCTCGGTCTTGATCTGCTGCACAGCAGAGAGAGGCTCGAAATCCGGCATGCTGGCATCGAGCACCAGGAAATCCGGATCGGTACGGGAAATAGCCTGCATCAGTTCGGGGCCATTCCCCACCTCCCCCACGATCTCCAGGCCTGGCAGACTTTCGAGGGCATTACGCAAGCCGGCCCGCACCACGGTGTGGTCGTCAGCCAGCAAAACTCGAACAGATGACATCAATCCATTATGCCGCAAATGACCCCAACCGGCTAGGAAGCTGCTGCCTCATCACTTTGTGACACCCGTCATCAACAAAAGGTTTCTTCAACGCAGATCGGCTGCTTTGCACTGAAAACGGTTAAAATGATTTTATGACCGAGCCGCTTCTCGAAGCCAGGGGATTGTCCAAGAATTTCGACCGCCTGCCCGTGCTGAAGGATGTCAGTTTTTCCATTGCACCCGGCGAGGTGCTGGGCCTGGTGGGCCGGCAGGGCGCGGGAAAATCCACGTTACTGCATCTGCTGGGCGGCACCATGTCTCCATCCACGGGGACGATCTACTTCGATGGAAAGCCCCGGCATTTTGCGAACCGCATGCAGACACAGAAGCTGGGGATCGAAACGGTCTACCAGACCTCCGGCCCGATCAACCGCTTCGACATCAGCAACAACCTGCTTTGGGACCGCGAGTTGAATGTGGAGACCGCCCGCAGAGCATCCGGGCTGGTGGAACAATCGGACGTGACCTACAACATTTTGCTGGGACGTGAGATCACGAAAGGTCCTGGCTTTGGGTTCATCGACTGGGCGCGCATGATCGAGGTGGCACAACGTCTGCTCGGTGAATTCGATTTTCCTCCCGGCCTGGCTCATGAACAGGTACGAAATCTCTCAGATGAACAACGCCAGGTGTTGATCCTGGCGCGCGCCTTTTATCAGCCCTGCCGCCTGTTGCTGCTCCATGACGTCATCCCCGCCCTGAGCTTTCATCGGCAAAAGATCCTGGTGGACAAGATCAGAAAGCTGGCTACGCAGGGCACATCCATCATCATCATCAGCGATGACCTCAAGCATTTGTTCACCATCACCGATCGCATCCTGGTTTTATATGAAGGAAAGCTGGTCGCCGATCGTCGCACAGCTGCATCATCCCCGCGTGAGATCGTGGAACTGATCGTGGGCTCTTCCGGACAGGAACAGGTATCTCCGTTGATCTGGGCGCTGGAAAATTATCATACCGCCCAGAATCAAACCGAGGAGCTGCGGCGCAAACAGGCATCCCTGCAGCAAAGCCTTGAGGCACGCGACTCTCTAAATCGTCAACTGGTGGAGCGTCTGGGCAATCAACTGGTGTCGCTTGATCAGTTGAATGCGGCCCTGCAGGCTACACAGCGAAGATTGATCACCGAACGTGAGGATGAACGCAAGGCGCTGGCCCGCGAACTGCATGATCAGATCATTCAAGACCTGCTGGGTCTGAATTACCATCTCGAAGAAGCGGAAGAAAACGAAAAATCCCCATCCTTGAAACAGGAACTTGCTGCGATCCGTCATGGCATCCGCAATGTGGTGGGCGAACTTCGCCAGGTATGCAGTGACCTGCGCCCGCCGACCATCGACCACCATGGGCTGTCGGCCGCGATCGACTCGCTGGCGCACGAATGGGCGCAGCGAAACGACATCCAACTGCAGCTGGAGATCGACCCGGCCCTGGGTCGCCTGCCCGAGACCATCGAGTTATCGGTCTTTCGCATTGTGCAGGAGGGATTGAACAACATCCGCAAGCATGCCGACGCACGGCATGTGCGCCTTTCCCTGCAACGCACATCCTCCGCCAACCTGCTCGTCCATCTGGAGGATGACGGGCGCGGCCTGTCCGCGCCGGCGGATCTGGCTTCGTTCTCCATCAGCAAGCATTTCGGCCTGGTGGGCATCAGCGAACGGGTGGCGCTGCTCGGGGGTCAAATGAACATTGAGTCCTCCAAGGGTGGCGGGATGATCCTGCATGTGGAAATTCCCAGTCCCTACCCGATCGCTCCATAGAGACAGGTCCAAACCCGGCCAAATATCGCAAATTTGGGGGGTTTCCCCCTCCCCAAATGGGGGATAAAGGGCCCCAAAGGGGCAAGATGGTGATTTACATCAGCGGGGAAAAAACTAAAATAGCATCAAGTTCGATCACGCTGCCATTGACAATGACCCGCTCCAAAAACTGAATAGCCAGACAAGTACGAACGACCTGAAGACATTGAATTTTGCGTGCCGGTATCTCATCTGATCTCCGCCAACACCCAATGCCAATAGGATCCATGCGTAATCAATCGGTACGTCAGCAGTTCAATCTTGATTTGCCCCGGGCGAAGCACACCCTCTCCTGCCACAAGGACGGGCCGCTTCGCTGTTTTCATTTCCTGGATATTGAAAGGAGGCCACCCATTTACCATCTTTTTCTACACGATACGAAGTAACAAGAAAACCAACAAGGAGAAGAACAAATGTCCAAGAACGTCTTATTTAAACTGCTGAGCCTGCTGGTCGTGGTCATGATGGCCCTTTCAGCCTGCGCCCCGGCAGCCGACGACCAGCCCTCCTCTGAACTGGCCGTGGGTATTGTGCTCCCTACCAAGGATGAGCCGCGCTGGATCCAGGACGAAACCCGCTTCAAGGATGCTCTCTCGGCCGCTGGCTATGACGTTGAGATCCTCTTCAGCCAGGGTGACTCCTCACAGGAGAAGGCCAACGTTGAGTCTCTCATCGCCAAGGGCATCAAGGTCCTCATCATCTGCCCACAGGATGGTTCTGCCGCCGCGGCAGCCGCCGAAGCTGCTCGCGAAGCCGGTGTGAAAGTGATCTCGTACGACCGCCTGATCCGCGACACGGAAGCTGTTGATTACTATGTAACCTTCGACAGCATCGCTGTGGGCGCCGCACAGGCTCAGTACCTGGTCGATCACGCCTCCGGCACCGGCAACCCGCTCTATCTGTACGCCGGCGCAGCCTCCGACAACAACGCCTTCCTCTTCTTCGAAGGCGCATGGAATGTCCTCCAGCCCAAGATCGCCGACGGCACCTTCGTCATCAAGAACTCCAGCGAAGCCGTTGCCCTCCAGGACAAGGCCACCCTCACTCGTGACGAGATGGGCAGCATCATCGGCCAGATCACAACCAACTGGGACTTCAATACCGCCAAGACGCTCGCTGAATCGAACCTGACCGCTGCCTCCGCAGAGGACAAGGGTGATGTGTTCATCCTCGCCCCGAACGACGGCACCGCCCGCGCCATTGCGGATGCCTTCGCTGCTGACAGCGATGTCTCCAGCTATCTCGTGACCGGCCAGGACGCTGAAAAGGCCTCCGTCCAGTACATCATCGACGGCAAGCAGTCCATGACCGTCTTCAAGGACGTCCGCACCCTGGTGGACGACGCAATCGCCGCCGCTGTGACATTCCTGGAAGGAAACACGCCGGAGGCATCGACCTCCTATAACAACGGCGCCATCGATGTGCCAGCCAATCCCACCGTGGTGATCACTGTAACCAAGGATAACGTCAAGTCCGCCTTGATCGACTCTGGTTACTACCCGGCCAGTGACTTCACCGGCCTGCAGTAGGAATGTAGAATTTCGTAACAAGAATAGTGGTGGACTAGTCCACCACTATTCTTGTATAATTTACCATCCCTGAATTTCGGAGCTGTCGTGGCTACTCCCGTCCTGGAAATGAAAAATATCACCAAGGAGTTCCCTGGCGTGAAAGCCTTGAACGATGTCAGCTTTCGCGTCGCCGAAGGGGAGATCCACTGCCTGGTAGGCGAAAATGGGGCCGGTAAATCGACCCTCATGAAGGTACTCAGCGGGGTCTATCGTCATGGCGAATATTCCGGCGATATTCTCCTCAGGGGGGAGGTTCAGAAGTTTGGCAGCATCAGCGACAGTGAAAAAGCGGGCGTTGGCATCATTTATCAGGAACTCGCCCTGGTCCCTGAGATGACAGTATATGAAAATATCTTTCTTGGAAATGAGATCAAGAAGGGCATGGTGGTGGACTGGAACGAGACCATCAAACAGGCCACCGCGATCATGAAGAAAGTCCGATTGAACGTGAACCCCACCACGAAAGTCCGTGAGCTGGGTGTGGGCAAGCAGCAATTGGTGGAGATCGCCAAGGCGCTCAGCAAGGATGTGAAGCTGCTGATCCTGGATGAACCCACCTCTGCGTTAAATGAGGATGACTGCGAGAATCTGTTCGGGCTGCTTCGTGATCTGAAGAATCACGGCGTGACCTGCATCCTGATCTCGCACAAGTTGAAGGAAGTGATCGAGATCGCGGATACAGTCACCGTGCTGCGCGACGGACGTACAGTCCGCACCTTCAGCGCGAAAAAAGGTGAAGTCACTGAAGCCGCGCTGATCAAGAACATGGTGGGGCGTGAAATCGATAGCATCTATCCGAAGAGGAAACGCAAGGCCTCCAAAGAGGTGGTGCTCGAGGTCCGCAATTGGACCGCCTACGAGCCCTCCCTTGGGAGGTTCATCCTCAAGGATGTTAACTTCAATGTGAAAAAAGGCGAGATCGTTGGTTTTGCCGGGCTGATGGGGTCCGGGCGAACGGAGCTGGCGCTCAGCATATTCGGCAATCCGGACGGGTATCAGATCAAGGGTGATCTGTATCTTAAAAACAAAAAGGAACAATTCCATCACCCGCAGGACGCCATCCGCGCAGGTGTGGCCTATGTCACTGAAGATCGCAAAGGGGACGGCCTGATCCTGATCCAGGACGTGAAACAGAATATTACGCTCGCGAACCTCAAGGCCATCGCGAATCGCAGTGTGGTGGACGACAATGCCGAGGTCCAGGTCGCGAACGAGTACAAATCCTCACTGAACATCAAGACCCCGAGCGTGGAGCAAAAAGTAATGAACCTGAGCGGCGGGAACCAGCAGAAGGTCTCGCTGGCCAAGTGGCTGTTCGTCCAGCCGGATGTGTTGATCCTGGATGAACCCACGCGTGGCATCGACGTGGGCGCCAAATTCGAGATCTATAACATCATGACCCGTCTCGTCGAGCAGGGCATGAGCATCATCATGATCTCCTCCGAGCTATCGGAGGTGCTGGGGATGAGTGACAGGATCTATATCGTTTCCTCCGGCCGGGTGACGGGTGAACTGCCGATCGCCAGGGCCACGCAGGAAAAGATCATGCAGCTTGCAACCAATTGAGGAGACCAAGGATGTCTTTCATCACGGATTTACAGAAGGTACTGCGTCAGAACATCCGCGAATACGGCATGTTCATCGCCCTGTTCATCATCATGGCGATCTTCACCGCCACCACGGACGGTATTTTTATTTCATCCCGCAACATCAGCAACCTGTTGAACCAGACCGGTTACATCGCTGTGCTGGCGGTGGGCATGACGCTGGTCATCGTCATTCGTCATATCGACCTCTCAGTGGGGTTCCTGGCAGGTTTCCTCGGCGCGGTGGCGGCCATCGCCATGGTCTCCTGGGGGCTGCCTGTATACGTGGTCATTCCAATGGTCCTGCTGTTGGGTGCGCTGGCCGGCTGCATCACGGCCTTCCCAGTCGCGCAACTGGGCATTCCATCCTTCGTGGCATCCCTGGCAGGCTGGTTGATCTATCGCGGCGCATTGCTGCTGGTCACACTGCGCACCGGTACGATCATCATCCCAGACGATGCCTTCAACGCCATTGGCAACGGGTACATACCGGATTTTCCGGATATGGGTTTTCTACCCGAACTTCACAAGCTGACACTGCTGCTGGGCCTGACGGCAATGGTGCTGTACATCATCGGCGAGGTCAACAATCGACGCAAGAAGATGGCCTACAAGTTCGAAGTGCTGCCGGCCAACATTTTCATTCTGAAACTTGTCTTCATCTCTGCACTGTTCGCCCTGATCACCTGGGTGCTGGCCGGTTATAACGGCCTCT
>Ga0073934_10012456_pt1 | contig 10012 bp, 5 predicted proteins | sample LarsenN4metaG_FD_76834 | JGI IMG/M metagenome (GOLD analysis project Ga0073934, IMG submission 76834) | Hot spring sediment bacterial and archeal communities from British Columbia, Canada, to study Microbial Dark Matter (Phase II) - Larsen... ... | reverse complement strand
CGAAATCGAGGCCATGCAGTTCTCACGGCCACCGGAGCTGTCCCTCCAGGTCCGCGCCGACGCCGCCGACACCAACGACTTCCTCGTCCACTTCACCCTCGCCGCCGCCCAGGCCCGGACCCGCTGGGGCCGCGTCCGCGATTTGCGTTTCGATCTCCCGGTGACTCCCGCCGCCGGACCCGGCCTCGCGCAGACCCGCGCCACCTTTCAATTCACCCGCCTGGATTCACCACAGGTCAACGCCGGCCCCACCAAGCTCGATGTCCACGCCATCCAGTCTGTCACCAACCCGCTGCCCGACAAGGTCGAACTCCATCTCGTCAGCCGCCAGGTCGAGAGCGCCCAGGCCGTCGCCGCTGAACTGCGCCTCAAGGCCCAAGCCAGTCCCGCTTCCAATCACTGGCAGACCGCGCTCCAACTGGACCTGCAACAGCTCCAGACCAAACCCGTGGAACTCGCCACCGTCGCCCTGAGTGGCAATGTCCGCCACACCCTGACCCACTTCAGCCTGCTCGACGTGGCGCAACTGGACTTGAAGACCAGCGGCGTGAAAACCAAATGGGCCGAGGCAAAGGAAGCCCGCCTGGTGAGTGAACGGGTCGGGTTCACCAACCGCTTCCTTCCCGCCACGGCCGATCGACTGGTGCTGTCATTGGACGCGCCACAGACGAAGTGGGGTAGCGCCGGTCAGGCGCGCGTGGCGGGTGACTTCAGTTGGAACCGCCAGACCGCTTTGCCCTCGGAAGCGACCGCGCTGGCCGGCTGGACCAATGCCTGGCCGTTCACCGCGCTGGCCACGCTGCAACTCACGAACATCATCACCCCGCAGATCCAGCTCGCCGCCGCCACGCTCGGCCTCCAGTGGTCGGCCCCCAAACTCCAGCTCACCCGTTTTCAAGGGCGCCTTTACGGCGGATCGCTCGACCTGGACGCCGCGCTGGACGCCGCCACCCGCGAGGTTTCACTGAAGGGGACGGCCGATTTCGACGTGCTGAAGGTCACCCATCTCTTCAAGCCGCAGACACAAAAGTGGCTCGGCCAGCATGAATTCACGAAGCCGCCGGACCTGACCTTCGACGCCCGCGCCACCCTGCCCGCGTGGACAAACCGCGCGCCGGACTGGCGGGCCGAGGTGCTGCCCACGACGCTCGTGCGCGGGACGGTGAAAGCGGGCGAGGGGAAGTTCCGCGCGGTGCCCTACCTGTCCGCAGCATCGAGTCTGCGGCTGGAGAACACCACCTTCGAGATGCCGGACTTGACGGTGCGGCGCCCCGAAGGCGTGGGCCGGGCGCATTATCGCTCGGACATTTTCTCGCGCGACTACTACTGGAAGCTGGACACGACGGTGGACCCGAAGGCGGTGCTGCCGTTGCTGGGCCAGGGCGAGGCGAAGGTCATCAACGAGTTCGAGTTCACCACGCCGCCGGGCATCCGCGCGGAAATCTGGGGGCGCTGGTATGCGAAGGAGCGGACCGGCGTGCGCGGTGAGGTGGCGCTGACGAATTTCGTTTATCGCGGCGGAAAGTTCACCCGGGTGGCGGCGGCGGTGGAATACACCAACCTGGTGGTCCGGGCGGCGGACGCGCTCGTTGAGAACGGCGCGCAACGTGTCACCGCCAGGGGCGTGACCGCGGACATCGGCGCGCAGCGGCTCTTTTACACGAACGTGTTCAGCACGTTCGATCCCTACGCGTTCACGCGGATGATCGGGCCGAAGACGGCGAAGGCCATCGAGCCGTACCAGTTTGCGGCGCCGCCGACGGTGCGGCTCAACGGCTCGATGCACTTCAACGACGAGAAACAGGTGGACTTGCGGTTCGACATCAGCGGCGGACCGTTCCGCTACTGGAAGCTGAACTTCGACCATGTCGCAGGGCAGGTCCACTGGGTGACGAACACGCTGGTCATCACGAACCTCAACGGGCGCGGCTACGACGGCGACGTACGCTGGAGCGGCTTCTTCGACTTCGCGCCACCCGGGCGCACGGATTTCCGCTTTCACACGGACTTCACCGACCTGGACGTGCGGCGGTTGCTGGCGGACCTGCACCCGCGCACGAACAACGCGGAGGGGCGCTTGAACGGCACGCTGACCATCACCGACGCGCGCTCCAACGACACCAACAGCTGGCAGGGCTTCGGGCACGTGCATCTGCGCGAAGGGCATCTCTGGGACATCCCCCTGGTGGGCATGCTGTCCGGCCCCTTGAACGCCATCATCCCCGGCCTGGGCAAGAGCAAGGTGAAGGAGGGCGAGGCGGACTTCATCCTCACCAACAGCGTCGTCCACACCAGCAACCTGGAACTCAAGGCGCCCACGATGCGCCTGCAATACAAAGGCTCGGTGGATCTGACGGGCCGCGTGGACGCGGAGGTCGAGGCCGAGCTGCTGCGTGACGCCTGGATTGTGGGCCGCATCTTCAGCCTGGCGATGGCGCCCATCACCAAGGCGTTCGTGTTCAAGGTCACGGGCACGCTCAACGAGCCGAAGAGCGAGCCGCTTTACATCCTGCCCAAGTTCCTGTTGATGCCACTCAAGCCGCTGAAGCTGTTTAAGGATATTTTCACCGACGAGAGTAAGGAACTAAAACCTGCGCTGGAAAAGAACGCGCCACCGGGGATGGAGAAATGAGGGTGGCGGGCTTGCCCCTTGCGCCCGGTCGCCGGGTGTCTAGCATCCCCGCCAATCCGGCGGCCGGATTTGACCTCCCACATCGGGCGCATGACCGAGCTGACTGAGACCCATGTCCTTGGCGCCGCCACACGGCAACGGGTGGTGCGCGCGGATGATCACGACCCGCGCCCCTGGCTGGCGGACGCGCCGGTCTGTCCCGCGCTGGCGCATCATCAGATCGCGCATGTCGGCATTTGTGAGGCGCGCAGCCCCTACCGGGTCGTCCGCACGCATCAGAGCGGCACCTATTTCCTGGCCTGCTTTGGCGGCGAGGGGCGCATCCTGGTCAACGGCCGCTGGCAGGCCTGCCGGGCGGGCATGGCCTGTTTGCTGCCGCCGCATGTGCTGAATTCCTTTCACGCGTTGCCGCGCAAGTCCTTTGACTTCGCCTGGGTGCGCTACGAGCAGCCCCCACAGCAACGTCCCGTCTGCACCGCCGGTTCGCCGGTGCTGGCGGAGTTCAACGCCGGGCCGGTGCGGGACGCCATCAACGGCCTTTGTCACGAGTGTGAAGGCGCGAGCGCTCCGGCGGCGATTCATCACTGGGTGGAATTGATCCAGCACTATGTCACGCGCTTCGCCCAGCCCTGGCAAAGTGACAACCGCCTCTGGCGGCTCTGGGAAGCCGTCTCCGCGCGCCTGGCCGATCCCTGGACGCTCGAGAGCCTCGCCCGCCACGCGCACCTTAGCGGCGAGCACCTTCGCCGCCTCTGCCAGCGCCAGCTTGGCCACAGCCCCATGCAGCACGTCGCCCATCTGCGAATGCAACGCGCCGCCGAACTGCTCGCCGCGACCGACGACAAGGTCGAAACCATCGCCCTGGCCGTCGGCTATCAGAACCCCTTCGCCTTTTCCACGACGTTCAAGAAATGGACCGGCGTGCGCCCTTCCGGCTACCGTGCCCGGAGTGGAGGCTGAGGCGATGAGTGAGCGCGGCTTCAGCCCGCCGCCATGTGATTGGGCCGGACATCGCGCATGATGGAGCGTGAACGTCGCGCTTCCGCCCGCGTGGCATCAAGGGCACGCCACGCCGTCTCATTTCACGGGCTTGTTGCCTGCCCTGTCGCCGGCCCGCTTCAAATCTGTGTTCAAACGCGCTCATTCATGTTTCACTTCGCGTGTGAAAGCCGCCTTGTCCGCCCTCCTGGCCGCCCTTGCGTTGGTCCTGCCCGCCTTCACCCAGGCACCGCCCGCCAAGCCCAACATCCTGCTCATCTACATTGACGACCTCGGCTACGGCGACGTGGGCTGCTACGGCGCGACCGCCGTGAAGACGCCCAACGTGGACCGGCTCGCGCGCGAAGGGCTGCGCTTCACCGACGGGCATTGCACCTCCGCCACCTGCACGCCGTCGCGCTACGCGATGTTCACCGGCGAATACCCGTGGCGCAAGCGCGGCACCGGCGTGCTGCCGGGCGACGCCGGCCTCGTCCTCGAACCGGAACGCGGCACGCTGCCGTTGACCTTGCGCGCCGCGGGCTACACGACCGGCGCGGTGGGCAAGTGGCATCTGGGCCTCGGGCCGCAGGGCGGGCCGGATTGGAATGCGGAGATCAAACCCGGCGCGCGCGAGGCGGGCTTTGACTTCAGCTTCATCATGGCCGCGACCGGCGACCGCGTGCCGTGCGTTTATGTCCACAACGGCCGCGTGGCCGGCCTCGACCCAAAGGACCCGATTGAAGTGAGCTATCAAAAGCCCTTCCCCGGCCTGCCCACCGGCAAGGCGAATCCCGGGCTGCTCAAGATGCGCCCCAGCCACGGCCACGACATGGCGCTCATCAACGGCATCAGCCGCATCGGCTACATGAAGGGCGGCACCGCCGCCTGGTGGAAGGACGAGGACATGGCGGACGTTTTCACGCGGCAGGCCATCGGCTTCATCGAGGCGCACAAGGACAAGCCGTTCTTCCTTTACTTCGGCACGCAAGACATCCACGTGCCGCGCGTGCCGCATCCGCGCTTCGTCGGCCGGTCCGGCATGGGCCCGCGCGGCGACGCCATCGTGCAGATGGATTGGTGCGTCGGCGAACTGCTCGCCGCGCTCGACCGCCTCAAGCTCGCGGAGCGGACGCTCGTGGTTTTCAGCAGCGACAACGGCCCGGTGATTGACGACGGCTACCACGACGACGCGGTCGCCAAGCTCGGCGCGCACCAGGCCGCCGGCCCGTGGCGCGGCGGGAAATACAGCAACTTCGAGGGCGGCACGCGCGTGCCGTTCATCGTGCGCTGGCCGGGCCGCGTGAAGCCCGGCGTCTCGGACGCGCTGGTGTCGCAGCTCGACTTCCACGCCTCCTTCGCCACGCTGGCGGGCGCGAAGCTGGCCGAGCCGCGCGACAGCCAGAACATTCTCCCGGCGCTGCTCGGTGATTCGCCCAAGGGCCGCGAGTCGCACGTCGCCAGCGCGGGCGTGCTCTCCCTGCGCGCCGGGAATTGGAAATACATCAGCCCCAGCCAAGGCCCCAAGCGCAACGCCAACACCAACACCGAACTGGGCAACGACCCCGCCGGCCAGCTCTACGATCTCGCCACCGATCCCGGTGAAACCAAAAACCTCGCCGCTGAACAGCCGCAACGCTTGGCGGAGCTGGCGGCGCAGTTGGAAAAAATCCGCCAGGCCGGCCGCTTGCCCGCCGACCCGCCCGGTGCGAAGGGCGAGAAGAAAGGCAAGCAGCAGTAATCGCTTTCACCGTCCAAAACACACATGAAAACTGTCGCTCTGTCCCTCGCAGTCCTTTGCGTTCTTTGCGGCCCATCTTTCGCCCAAGACACGCCGAAGAAAGCCGATCCCAAAGCCAAGCCCGCCGAGCCGACCAAGGCGAAAACCCCGGAGCCGCAGCGCGCGCCCACGCGGGCCAACGTGGCCTACGGCACGCACGAACGACAGGTGCTGGACTTTTACCAAGCCGACTCCGCCACGCCCACGCCCGTGGTCTTTCACATCCACGGCGGCGGCTGGGTGGCGGGTGACAAGAAAACCGTCGCCGCGCTCGAAAAGTATCTCGCCGCCGGCATCTCCGTGGTCTCCATCAACTACCGCTACAGCACGCAGGCCCAGCTTGCGGGCGTGAAGCCGCCCGTCGAGTGGCCCATTGCCGACGCCGCACGCGCGCTCCAGTTCGTCCGCAGCAAGGCGAAGGAATGGAACCTCGACAAGCAGCGCATCGGCGCGACCGGCGGCAGCGCGGGCGCGTGCTCGTCGCTGTGGCTCGCCTTTCACCCCGACCTCGCCGACGCGAAAAGCACCGACCCCGTCGCGCGTGAATCCACCCGGCTCTGGTGCGCGGCGGTCATCGGCGCGCAGACCTCGCTTGACCCGAAGGAACTGAAGGAGTGGACGCCCAACAGCCGCTACGGCGGCCACGCCTTCGGCTTCATGCCGGACCCGAAGGACAACAAGACCCGCGACACGCAGTTCGCCGCCTTCCTCGCCGCCCGCGAGTCCATCCTGCCGTGGATCAAAAGGTATTCTCCCATCGAGCACGTGACCAGCGATGACCCGCCCATCTGGATGATTTACTCCTCCGCCCCTGCGCTCGGCCAGGAGCAGAAGGACCCGACGCACACCGCCAACTACGGCGTGAAGCTCCAGGAGAAATGCCAGGCCGTGGGCGTGCCCTGCGAACTGGTCTATCCCGGCGCGCCCGGCGTGAAACACGCGCGGGCCGAGGACTACCTCATCGCCACGCTCCGGGCGAAACGCTGAGGCGCTGCAGCGCGAAGCACGGGCCTTGATCCGGCAAGTTGCGACCCAGCCATGGATGAGTTGCGGCGGCTGAGCGGCGCACGGCATCTTCCCATTCCCTCGCGGAGCGGGGAAAGGGCGTTGCGTTCAACTTCGGCTTGTTCAACAACTCCGTTTCCTGCCAGATTCAGGGCGATGAAAGCCACCGCTCTCGCCGGCCTTGCCGCCGTTCTCGCCGGAACCTCGTTTGCCGCCGACCCGCCCGCCATCCCGCCCACCACCGCCAACGTTTCCTACGGCGACCAGGATCGGCACAAACTGGACATCTACGCGCCGCCCGGCGCGAAGAACCTGCCCGTCGTCTTCTGGATTCACGGCGGCGGCTGGCAGGCGGGTGACAAGGCCAGCGTGCAGTTCAAGCCCCAGGCGTTCGTCACGAAGGGCCTGGTCTTTGTCTCGACCAACTACCGGCTGCTGCCACACGTCGAGATGCGCGCCATCTTCCAAGATGTCGCGAAGTCCCTTGGCTGGGTACACAAGAACATCGCCAAGCACGGGGGCGACCCGGACCGCATCCTTGTCGGCGGCCACTCGGCCGGGGCGCAACTCGCCGCGTTGATGTGCGTGGACGACCGCTACCTCAAGGCCGAAGGCGTGCCCTTTGCCGCGTTGAAGGGATGTTTTCCCGTGGATGGCGACACTTACGACATCCCGGCAATGATCGAAACCGCCGAGACACGGCTGCGCGTCCACGGCTTGCCGATGCCGAAGTACGGGCACCGTCTCAAATTCGGCAACGACCCGGTGCTGCACAAGGATTACTCCGCCGTCACGCATGTCGCCAAAGGCAAGGGCATCCCGCCGTTCCTCATCCTTTACGTGGCCGATCACCCGGATGTCAGCGCGCAGGCGCGGCGCCTGGAAACCGTGCTCAAGGAGGCCGGCGTGCCAGTGAAGGCCCACGGCGCGCGGGAAACCAACCATGCAAGAATCAACGCGGAACTCGGTTTGCCGGAGGACCCGCCCACCAAGGCTTTGTTCGAGTTTGTGGGTGAATGTTTGAAGAAATAGCCCCCAGCCAGTGAAAGCCTCCCTCCTTTCCCTCCTTGCGCTGCTGGCAATCCTTGGCGGCCAGTTCTCCTCGCCGGCCGCCAAGCCCAACATCCTCCTCATCCTCGCCGACGACCTCGGCTACGGCGACGTGCAGTGTTACAACCCGCAGCGCGGCAAAATCCCCACGCCGCACCTCGACCGCCTCGCGGAGCAGGGAATGCGCTTCACCGACGCGCACACCAGCAGCGGCGTCTGTTCGCCCACGCGCTACACACTGCTCACGGGGCGCTACCATTGGCGAACGCGCCTGCAGGCGGGCATCGTCGGTTACCTGGAGCGCCCGCTCATCGCGCCGGACCGGCTCACGCTCGCGGGTTTGCTGAAGCAGCACGGCTATCGCACCGCCGCCATCGGCAAGTGGCATCTCGGCTGGGACTGGGCCATCGCGCCGGAGCAGCGCCCGCTGTTCACCGGCTTCGGCGGCAAGGCCGGCGGCGGCGGGGAAGTCACCACCGCCGTCACGGACGCGCATCGCGCCGCGTGGAAGGAAGTTTATGCCAGGCCCATCGCCGGCGGCCCGACCACGCGCGGCTTTGACACCTACTTCGGCACCGACGTGCCGAACTGGCCGCCCTACTGCTTCATCGAGAACGACCGGACCATCGGCATCCCCAGCGAACTCCTCGCGCCGGCGCGGCTGGCGAAAAACCAGGCCAGCATCCAAGGGCCTGCGCTGAGGGACTGGGCGCTCGAACCCATTCTCCCCGCGCTCACCGACCGCGCGTGCGCGTTCATCGAGCGCGGCGCCCGGCAGGCCGAGCCGTTCTTCCTCTACCTGCCGCTGACCACGCCGCACACGCCGATCGCGGTGAACAAGGAGTGGCAGGGCAAGAGCGGCCTCGGCGCCTACGCGGACCTCGTGATGGAGACCGACGCCGCTGTGGGCCGCGTGCTGGCCGCGCTCGACAAGAGCGGCGCGGCGGACCAGACGCTCGTCATCTTCACCAGCGACAACGGCTGCGCGCCCTACGTTGGCGCGAAGGACATGGAGGCCAAAGGCCATTTCCCCAGCGGACCGTTGCGCGGTTACAAGGCCGACGCCTGGGAGGGCGGGCATCGCGTGCCCTTCATCGTGCGCTGGCCGGGCGTGGTGAAGGCCGGCACCCGCTGCGACCAGCTCGTGATGCAGGCGGACTTCATGGCGACCTTCGCCGACGTGCTCGGCGCGAAGCTCCCGGCCACGGCGGGCGAGGACAGCTTCAGCCTGCTGCCGCTCCTGCGCGGCGAGGACAAGCCGATCCGGCAGCACGCCATCAGCCACGCATCGAGCGGCCTGCCCTCACTGCGGCAGGGCGAATGGAAAATCATCTTCGGCCCGGCGGGCGGCGGCTATGCCGCCGCTGCGAGCAAGGCGGAACCCGTCGTGTCGCGCGTGCAGCTCTACAACCTCGCCACCGACCTGGGCGAAACCAAGAACCTCGCCGCTGACAAACCCGAACTCGTCGCCGAACTCACCGCCGTCATGGAGAAACTCGTCAGCGAAGGCCGCAGCACCCCCGGCGCGAAGCAGACCAACGACGTGCCGGTGAACTGGAAGCGCTTCCTCACCGGAGCCCCCGCCGCGAAGAAAGCCCAGCCCAAGAAAGCGAAGGAACAATGAAACCGCGAATTCGCACGGATGGACACGGATCGGGCCATGTGCCGGCGACTTGCAGTCGCCGCATGGCGAGTGGAGGGCACCAAGCCACCCAGAATGAGCCGACGCTTCAGACGGCGACTGCATATCGCCGGCACGGATTCTTTCGCGGCCATTCGCGCCTCTCGCGGCCGGCTCGTTGCCTTTTCGCCCTCATTCTCGCGCTCTTTTGCGCTCTGTGCGGCGAGGCCGCCACGGGCAAACCCAACGTCCTCATCATCACGGTGGACGACATGAGCGCGGATTCGCTCGGCGCCTTCGGCTGCAAACTGCCCGGCACCTCGCCGAACATTGATCGGCTCGCCATGCGGGGCATGCGGTTCAACCGCGCGCACGTCGTGGTCGGCAATTGCTTCCCCTCGCGCAACGTCATGTGGTCCGGCCTTTACCCGCACAACACCGGCGTGGAGGGCTTTTACCAGGTGCGCGACGCGAAGCACCCGCACCTGTCCGACCTGATGAAACGCGCGGGCTATTACACCGCCATCTTCCACAAGGTCTCGCATTCGACGCCGTACTCGCCCTACCCGGCGTGGGACGCGGATCTCACCGACAATCCCGCCGGCGGCAAACGCGACACCAAGGCCGCCCAGTCCTACGCCGACGCCGCCGCGCAGGGCATCAAAGCCGCGCGCGCCAGCGGCAAGCCCTTCTGCCTCCTGCTCAACGTGGCCGATCCGCACAAGCCGTTTTACGCCGAAGGCAACCGCGGGGAGACCATCCCGGACAAGAACGTCCCGTCGCGCGTGTTCAAGCCGGAGGAAGTGCCGATCCCCGGTTTCCTCTTTGACGACCCGGTCGTGCGCAAGGAACTCGCCCATTACTATTCCAGTGTGCGCCGCGCGGATGATTGCGTGGGCGCAATCCTGCGCGAACTCGACGCCTCGGGCCAGCGCGACAACACGAT
>Ga0073934_10012455_pt1 | contig 10012 bp, 8 predicted proteins | sample LarsenN4metaG_FD_76834 | JGI IMG/M metagenome (GOLD analysis project Ga0073934, IMG submission 76834) | Hot spring sediment bacterial and archeal communities from British Columbia, Canada, to study Microbial Dark Matter (Phase II) - Larsen... ... | reverse complement strand
GTGCCGAACTGCAGGAATTGCTGGGCGACCGTCTGGCCCGCCGGTGGCCAAAACGCAGCACTTCGCCCTGCACATGACCGACACCTCCGCCCACAGCGGTGCCCACGGGTTGTTTCCCGGCGGTGGCACTTGGCTGGTGGTGTTGATCCCCAAGCGCTGGGCGCGCCGCGCCGTTACCCGCAATACCCTGCGCCGCCAAATTTACGCGGTGGCGCGGGAGCTTGCGCACACGCTGCCGCCGCAAGCGCTGGTGGTGCGCCTGCGCAGCGGTTTTGCACGCGACCAGTTCATCAGCGCAACGTCTGATGCGCTGCGCAGTGCTGCGCGTGCCGAACTGCAGGAATTGCTGGGCGACCGTCTGGCCCGCCGACTGCGGCAACAGGCCGTGGCAGGGGAGCCCCATGCTTGACTGGCCGCGCCGCGTGCTGATTGGTATCGTCAAAGGCTACCGCCTGTTGCTGAGCCCTTGGCTCGGCTCGTCCTGCCGGTTCGAGCCCACCTGCTCCGCTTACGCGCTGCAGGCGCTGGAGCGCCACGGCGCGCTGGCTGGCGGCTACCTCACCCTCAAACGGCTGGGCCGTTGTCATCCTTGGTGTGACGGCGGCTGCGATCCCGTGCCTGAACAGGTGCGCAGGCCGTTCTCCACCCTCACGTCCGCAACGACTGAAAAGAAACCGTCATGAGCGACATCCGCCGATCCATCCTCTGGGTGATTTTTGGTTTCTCGCTGATCCTGATCTGGGATCAGTGGCAGATTTACAACGGCCATCAGGCTACCTTCTTCCCTTCCAGCAGCGCGAAGAAGGCAGCGGTGACCCAGCCTGCCGCCAAGGATGCCGGTGTGCCCCAGGCAGCAGCCGCTGCGGCAGGTGCATCTGAAGTGCCTTCTGCTGCACCCAGCATTCCGCGCCAGACGCATGTCGTCACGACCGACGTGCTCAAGCTCACGTTTGACAGCGAAGGCGGCTCCCTGGTGGGCGCGCAGATGCTCAAGCACGCTGCCGTGACCGGCCTGAGCAAGGACAAGCCCCTGGAGCCGCTGCAACTACTCAACCAGGACGAGAAGCACACCTATGTGGCGCAGACCGGCCTGATCGGCGGCAGCTTCCCGACCCACAAGACGCCGATGCGTCTGGTGTCTGGCGGCACGCAACTGGCCGACGGCGAGGACAGCCTGACCCTGCGCTTCGAGTCCGAAGCCGCTGGCGGCCTGGTGCTGGCCAAGACCTACACGCTCAAGCGCGGTGCCTACGACATTGGCGTCAAGCATGAGGTGATCAACCGTGGTGATACAGCTGCAACGCCGCAGCTGTATCTGCAATTGGTGCGTGATGGCGCCAAGGCCGAGAGCGAGACGCCCTTCTATTCCACCTTCACCGGCCCGGCCGTTTACAGCGAAGCCTCCAAGTACCAGAAGGTGAGCTTTGAGGATGTGGACAAGAACAAGGCCACCTTCCAGAAAACCGCCAGCGACGGTTACGTGGCCATGGTGCAGCACTACTTTGCCAGCGCCTGGCTGCTGGGCCAGGGCACCGAGCGCGAGAACTTCGTGCGCAAGGTGGGCAACCTGTATTCCGCAGGCATGATCACTGGCGTGGGCAGCATTGCCCCTGGCGAAACCAAGGCACTGGATGCCAGCCTCTTCGTGGGCCCGCAGGCTGAGAAGACGCTGGAGAAGCTGGCCCCCGGCCTGGAGCTGGTGAAGGACTACGGCTGGCTGACCATCCTGGCCAAGCCGCTGTACTGGTTGCTGGAGAAGATCCACGGCTTCGTGGGCAACTGGGGCTGGGCCATCGTGTTGCTGGTGGTGCTGATCAAGGCCGCGTTCTACTGGCTCAACGCCAGCGCCTACCGCAGCATGGCCAAGATGAAGGCGATCAACCCGCGCATCATGGAAATGCGCGAGCGCCTTAAGAACAACCCGCAGCAGATGCAGCAGGAGATGATGAAGATCTACCGCGAGGAGAAGGTCAATCCTCTGGGCGGCTGCTTCCCCATCCTGATCCAGATTCCGGTGTTCATTGCGCTGTACTGGGTGCTGCTGTCCAGCGTGGAAATGCGCAATGCACCGTGGGTGGGCTGGATTGCCGACCTCTCCACGCCTGACCCGTACTACGTGATGCCGCTGGTGATGGCGTTGACCACGGTCTTCCAGACCGCGCTGAACCCGCTGCCGCCCGATCCGCTGCAGGCCAAGATGATGTGGCTGATGCCCATCATGTTCTCGGTGATGTTCTTCTTCTTCCCGTCTGGCCTGGTGCTGTACTGGATCACCAACAACGTGCTGACGATTGCCCAGCAGTCGTTCATCAACCACCGCATGGGTGTGCCGTTGAAGTTCAACATCCCCAGCTTCAAGTGACATGACGGGGCCGCGAATGCGGCCCCTTTGCTTTAGCCCTCATGCTGCCACGCCACCAGGACCCCATCGTTGCCATTGCCACCGCGCCTGGGCGGGGGGCGGTGGGCATTGTGCGGGTGTCGGGGCGCGGGCTGGGTGCGCTGGTGCAGGCGCTGTGTGGCAAGGCCTTGAAGCCGCGCGAGGCCACCTACCTGCCGTTTCGTGATGCCGATGGCTCGCCCATCGACCACGGGTTGGCCATCCATTTCCCGGGGCCGCATTCCTACACAGGTGAAGACGTGCTGGAACTGCAGGCCCATGGCGGCCCGGTGGTGTTGCAATTGTTGCTGGCGCGCTGCCTCGGTGCTGCTGCCGAGCAGGACGATGCCACGGGCCGTGCGCGGCTGCCAGGTTTGCGTCTGGCGCAGCCGGGCGAATTCACCGAGCGGGCCTTCCTGAACGACAAGATCGACCTGGCGCAGGCCGAGGCCATTGCCGACCTGATCGACGCCAGTACCGAGGCGGCGGCGCGCAGCGCGTCGCGTTCGCTGTCGGGGGACTTCTCACGCGAGATCGGCGAGCTGCGTGACGCCTTGATCCACCTGCGCATGCTGGTGGAGGCGACGCTGGACTTTCCCGAAGAGGAAATCGACTTTCTGAAGAAGGCCGATGCCCAGGGCCAGCTGGAGCGCCTGCAGCAGCGCATGGGCGAAGTGATGCGCAAGACGCGCCAGGGTGCCTTGCTGCGCGAGGGCATCAAGGTGGTGATTGCCGGGCAGCCCAACGCGGGCAAGAGCTCGCTGCTCAATGCCCTGGCCGGGGCCGAGCTGGCCATCGTCACGCCCATTGCTGGCACCACGCGCGACGTGGTGCAGCAGACCATACAGATCGAGGGCGTGCCGCTGCATGTGATTGACACCGCAGGCCTGCGCGAAGGCGAAGGCATTGACGAGGTGGAGCGCATCGGCATTGAGCGCGCCTGGGGGCAGATAGAGGCAGCGGACGCGGTGCTTTTTCTGCACGACCTGACGCGCCTGGGACAGCCTGCCTACGACGCGGCGGACGCTGACATTGCGACGCTGCTGGACGCACGCCTGCCCGCGAGCGTGACGGTGATTGACGTGTGGAACAAGGCGGATGTGTCGGAGGACGGTAGCCCGCACACGCCGCAGAATGTGCCTTCAACCGTGACTGCACCGGGCCATGCCACGCACGAAAATCTGCGCCTTTCGGCCAAGACCGGAGATGGGCTGGATGCGCTGCGCCAGCGCCTGCTGCAATTGGCAGGCTGGCAGAGCGGCGCCGAGGGGCTCTACATTGCCCGTGAGCGCCACGTGCAGGCGCTGCGCCAGGTGGATGAGCACCTGGAGCTGGCTGCGCTGCATCTGGCGGCGCAGGCCCAATCGCTGGACCTGCTGGCCGAGGAACTGCGGTTGGCGCAGAACGCCTTGAACGAGATCACCGGTGCCTTCAGCTCCGACGACTTGCTGGGGGTGATTTTCTCGTCGTTCTGCATCGGCAAGTGACTGAGCGTCCCACAAGTTGCTCTGCAGTTTTTTCGAGGCTTCTGTTCTTGCTATTGCCTCTGGTCAGTCTGTCTCGTCTTCCAGCGACTCACCCCGCATAACCCTTGCGACCGCACTTTCTACCGCATCCAGCACATGTGGCTGCACGCGGTCGGCATAGCGTTTGCGCCGGTTGTTGGACAGTGTTCCGCCGTTTTGGAAGATGGTCACAATGAGCGTGGACAAATCGCTGCCTCGCAGGTCATGGCGCTCATTGATGTGACGCTGAACCCGGTCGAACAGCTCCAGAAACGCCACTTCTTGGCGCATGTGTGTGTCCAGCGAGGCTTCTGCCATGGTCAAGGTGAAGGTGACCGCTTCGGTCAGGTCCATGTAGCGGAACCAGATATCGGCTTGCTCCTTCCATGCGTAGCTGTAATGCTCATCACCGCCCCAAGTCACCTGGCAAAGCTGGCGTGCAGGCTTGCTGAAGGCGGTGAGCGCCTGCAGGTAATCGCCCTCGTGCTTCTTCATGGCCACGGAAATAGGCAGCAAGAACTGCTGTGGCAAACGGCCCGACTGACCCAGGCAGTGGTGCATGAGAAAGCGGGAGAGACGTCCGTTGCCATCCATGAATGGGTGAATGAAAACGAAGGCGAACGATACCACCGCAGCGTGAACCAGCGGGTCCAGCCCTGCTGGAGGGTGGTTGGCCAGACGCATCAATCCGTCCATCAGCTTCACGACCAGCTCGGGCTCTGGAGGTACATAGGTCACCCCCGCCGCGCCGGGGGCGTCCCGTTGCAGCCGGTTCTGCTCGGTACGGAACTGCACGGCCTTGTCGTACGGGTTCGAAATGACGGCGTTCTGCAACTCCACCAGCATTTCCTCCGTCAGGGGGCGCTGTTCGTGGGCTCGTCTGAGCAAGGCAGCAAACAGCGTTGCCTTGTTGGCAGTGGGTGTTTCGCCCTCAATGGCAAAGGAGCCCTCTGTCTCGCTCAGGTAGGCCCAGTTCAAGGCGCGCTCCAGCATGGCCTGATCCACCGATTCGGCAAAAGCCTGCGCTTTTCCCAGAATGTCCTTCTCGATCAGGGCCATCAATGCTGGCGTCTTGCGGACCACGGGGCAGAAATGCATGTCTCCCAGGCCGTTGAATTCAATGCGCCATCGGGCATCGCGGAAGGTTGCACCCACAAAATAGTCGTCGGGGTCAAACAACGGGGCGTAGGCGGACGCCACGCCGGGGTCCTTTAAGCCGGGCAAGTGCTGCTGGTGAAGGCGTTCCCACAGGTGCCCAAGTTTGCGGCCATAGATGCTGTTGGGGGTGGCCTGCACCCAAGCCACCAGTTCTGTTGGCGGAATGCGGCGCAAGGCGCTCACCAGCAAGTCCAGTCGAACACCTTCGTGCTTGATGGCGAACAAGGCCTGATGCAGCAGCGTGGTTTCAGGTGCGAGTTTGTGTGGGACCAGCAGGGCGCCATCGCTCAATCGCTCCAGACGGCTCACCGGCGCAAGTCGAGCCCGGCGCGACCCCAGAAAGTCCGGGGCATCCACCATTTGGGCAATCCAGGCATATCCGACTTCGCTCATGTCATAGAAGGGTTGACGGCCAGAAAAATCCTCAGAATGAAAGAATTATCTTCAGAAATGCCGACGTGACTGATTTTTTCTTTAGAGGTGGTTGCTTGCCATCCATGCCCTCGACTTGAATCCTCTCGTCATCAGTGAAAAATCGTCAGCCATCAGACTTTTTATTCAGCAACGAGATTGCGGCACACTTTTTTGCCAGGTCACCATGTGTGGCTACAAGGCGTGATTCGTCAGCCAAGGGCTTCGATGCGCCAGCGCACGTCCAGCCGCATGGACTGCCCTTGCTCCAGTACCCGCAGCCCTGGGCGCCCGTCGATGTGGAACGCGTCGATGGGGTGGGTGATGGGCTCGAAACAGAAGCTGTTGCCCACCGGCGGGCGATACACCAGGCAGAAGCGTTCGCCCGTTTGGGGCTCTAACTGCTCCAGCGTCACACACAGGCCGCGATCGGGCCATTCGATGCGGGCAGTGCCTTGCCAGCCGGTGTAGCCGTTGTCGATCAGCGTGCCGGTGGCGGGGATGCCCTGGTTCAAGTCCCAACTGTCTGGGAAGGTGCGGCTGTGGCTGGTAGGCATGGGGTCGGCGCCGCTGAGCCATACGCCGTCGACGTTGGCCTGGACGCGTGTGTCTGCGGCGCGTGGAAACCAGGGGTGCAGGCCTAGGCCGTAGGGCAGGGGCGTGGCGCCCAGGTGCTGCACTTCAATGCTCTGCTCCAGCCCGCCGGGCACCAGCGCAAAGCGCTGCTTGGCCCGATAAGCGTAAGGCCCGCCCGCATGGTGGTGGGACTCCAGCGTCATCTCGATAGCGCCAGGGCTGGTCTGGTCCCATTGCCAGGGCTGCAGCCAGCCGTCGCCGTGGATGGGGTAGGGCTCGCCAGCTCGGTTGGGGTGCATGGGGTGGAACTGTCCGCCGCACTCAATGCCCTGTTGCCCGATGCGGTTGGACCAGGGCACCATGGCGAACGAGGCCAGCTGGTACATGTCGGCGGTTACCCCGTCCCACCGGCGCCACAGGTCGAGCGGCTCCTGGGCGTCGCGTTCCAGCTGCCAGGCGGCCACGCCGCCGCCAAGTGTTGGGAGCACTGCCAGACGCTGTTTGGCGTGCTGGAGCCAGATGGGTGTGTGCGTTGGGGTCATGAAGCTGATCGATGCAAAAAATGTTACCTGTCTTTTTTCATGATACCCAATTCGATATGCTTTGTGGGCCTTGCTTTCAAGGCCGGCGGCGTTAAGGTTTGTGGCCGTAAACCGGCAGGCTGGCGGTGCGCAAGGCGTCCATCAGCAAGGCCGCGCCTGGGGAGAGCTGGCGGTCGGTGCGGGTGACGAGGCCGAAGTCGTCCATGTGGCAGGGCAGCTCCACCGGCAGGATGCTGACGATGCCGTGCGATGCGTAGTAGCGTGCGACTTCTGTTGCCATGACGCATAGGAAGTCGCTTTGCTGTAGCAGGCGCGTGATGAAGAGCAGTGCTGCGGTCTCCACGATGTCGAACGGCGGTTCCAGGTCGGCTTCCCGGAACATGAGGTCGAAGCGGTGGCGCAGCACGCTGCCGGTGGGGGGAACGATCCAGCTGGCTTGCACCAGATCGGCCAGTTGCAGGTTGGCAGCGCTGGCCAGCGCGTGGCCGGGGCGCGCCACGGCACAGATGGGCTCGCCCGTCAGCCTTTCGTAGCGCAGGTTGGAGCGGTCTTCTCCCTCGAAGATGCGCCCGACCATGATGTCGAGCTTGCCTTGACGCAGGCGTTCGAGCAGAACGGGGCTGGTTTCGATTTCCAGCACCACGCGCAGACTGGGCTGCTGGCGTTTGACGGCGGTGATCACAGGGGGCAGCAGCGCGAGCCCGGGGGAGGTGATGGCGCCGACGCTGACCTGCCCGTAACGCCCGGCTTTGAGTGACATGACCTCTTCATGGGCCTTGCTCAGGCTGCCCAGTGCCTCGCGCGCATGGCGCACCATGGTTTCGCCGTACCAGGTGGGGCGCATGCCACGGGGCAGCCGCTCGAACAACGGGACTTCCAGTACGTCCTCCAGCTCCTTGAGCAGCCGGGACGCGGCAGGCTGCGTCATGTTGAGTAGGCGTGCCGCGCCATGGATGTTGCCCTCTTCAGCCAAGGCGGAGAGCAGCAGCAACTGGCGCGTCTTGAGGCGAGCGCGCAGAAACCAGTGGTTGTGGTCGGGGGCGTCTGTCATGTAAGGGTTTACCTGATGTGGTTATTGATATCTATTCTGCCTAAAAAACTATTTGATTGATGTGATTTGTGAATCCATACTTCGCCCCGTGTTTGATCTACAACTTGATGAATGGAGACCGTTGTCATGCCAATTTCCCGCAGATTGCTAGTTACGTTCGCCCTGGGGGCCTCGGCCGCCGGGTTGGTGTCTGCTCCCGCCTGGGCGCAGAAGAAGATCGTGGTGGGTTTCAGCCAGGTGGGGGCCGAGAGCGAATGGCGCACGGCGAACACCGAGTCGATCAAGTCGGCCGCTAAGGAGGCGGGCATCGAGTTGAAGTTCTCTGACGCGCAGCAGAAGCAGGAGAACCAGATCAAGGCCATTCGCGCCTTCATCGCGCAGAAGGTGGACGTGATTGCCTTCTCGCCCGTGGTGGAAACCGGCTGGGACAACGTGCTGCGCGAAGCCAAGGCCGCGAAGATTCCCGTGGTGCTGACCGACCGCGCCGTGAGCACCAAGGACACGTCGCTCTACGTGTCCTTCATGGGCTCGGACTTTGTGGAAGAGGGCCGCAAGGCGGGCCGCTGGCTGGTGGACAAGATGAAGGGCCACAACGGCGAGGTTCGCATCGTGGAGCTGCAGGGTACCGTGGGCTCGGCGCCCGCCATTGACCGCAAGAAGGGTTTCGAGGAAATCATCAAGGCCGACCCGAAGTTCAAGATCGTGCGTTCGCAGACCGGCGACTTCACCCGCGCCAAGGGCAAGGAGGTGATGGAGGCCTTCCTGAAGGCCGAGGGCAAGAGCATCAACGTGCTGTACGCGCACAACGACGACATGGCCATTGGCGCCATCCAGGCCATCGAGGTGGCAGGGCTGAAGCCCGCGAAGGACATCACCATCATCTCGATTGATGCGGTGAAGGGTGCGTTCGAGGCCATGATGGCTGGCAAGCTGAACGTGTCCATTGAGTGCAGCCCCCTGCTGGGCCCGCAGTTGATGACTGCCGTGAAGGACATCATGGCTGGCAAGGCTGTGCCCAAGCGCATCGTGACGGAAGAGGGCATCTTCCCGATGGAGACCGCGGCGGCCGAGTTCCCCAAACGCAAGTACTGAGCCGGGCATGGGTGTACGCATGGAACTCCCCGTGCCAGTGCTGGAGATGCAGGGCATTGGCAAGCGTTATGGCGATGTGGAGGTGTTGCGTGACGTGAAGTTGCGCCTGTACCCTGGGGAGATCCATGCGCTGATGGGCCAGAACGGCGCGGGCAAATCGACATTGATCAAGGTGTTGACGGGTGTGACGCCCGCTACTGCCGGGCAGATGTGGTTGGCCGGTGAGCCGGTCTGGCCCGAGTCGTCTGCCGACGCGCAGGCCTTGGGCATCAGCACCGTGTACCAGGAGGTGAACCTGTGCCCTAACTTGTCGGTGGCCGAAAACGTGTTCGCGGGGCGCTACCCGCGACGCGGCTGGCTGCAGGCGGGGCGCATTGACTGGCAGGCGGTGAACGAAGGCGCCCGTGCGTTGCTGGCCCGTGTGGGGCTGGACATTGACGTGACGCGTCTGCTGGCCAGTTACCCGGTGGCGGTGCAGCAACTGGTGGCCATTGCGCGGGCGCTGGCCGTTCGCGCCAAGGTGCTGATCCTGGACGAGCCCACTTCCAGCCTGGACGACGATGAGGTGAACCAGCTCTTCGGGGTGATGCGCCAGTTGCGCCAGGAGGGCATGGCCATCGTCTTCGTGAGCCATTTTTTGAACCAGGTGTATGCGGTGTCGGACCGCATTACCGTGCTGCGCAATGGGGCTTGGGTGGGCGAGTGGCCGGTGGGCGAACTGCCCGCGCCAGCGCTGATTGCCGCCATGGTGGGCCGGGAGCTGGAAGCGGCAGCAGCGCGTTCAGAGCCACCCGCTGCCGCCACGCGGGACGTGCCGCCGCTGCTGAAGGCGAAAGGCCTGGGGCAGAAGGGGCAGTTGCACCCCATGGACCTGGACGTGAGGCCGGGCGAGGTGGTGGGTCTGGCAGGTTTGCTGGGAGCCGGACGCACCGAGCTGGCCCGCCTGCTGTTTGGGCTGGAAACGCCAGACCGGGGGCTGCTGTACGTGAGCGGGCAGGCGGTGCATTTTGCCGACCCGGCCGATGCCATTGCGCAGGGCCTGGCGTTGTGCCCGGAAGAGCGCAAGACGGACGGTATTCTGGCCGAACTGTCGGTGCGCGAGAACATTGCCCTGGCCTTGCAGGCGCGCCAGGGCGTGCGCCGCCACATGGACCGTGCAGAGCAGACGCGCCTGGCCGAACGTTTCGTGGCCGCGCTGGGCATCAAGACCGCCAGCGTGGACACGCCGATCGGCCTGCTGTCGGGCGGCAACCAGCAGAAGGCGGTGATTGCCCGCTGGCTGGCCACCGAGCCGCAG
>Ga0073934_10012454_pt1 | contig 10012 bp, 8 predicted proteins | sample LarsenN4metaG_FD_76834 | JGI IMG/M metagenome (GOLD analysis project Ga0073934, IMG submission 76834) | Hot spring sediment bacterial and archeal communities from British Columbia, Canada, to study Microbial Dark Matter (Phase II) - Larsen... ... | reverse complement strand
CTGTACGGGTGGACGTTCAGCGCGGCCGGGCTCGGGCAGTTCGCGGCGATCCCGATCGCGGGGCACGCGATGGACCGCTTCGGCGCCCGGCGGCTGCTCGCGGCCACGCTCGTCCTGTACACGGCGGGCCTCGCCCTCGCGGCGGCGGCGCCGAGCATGCTGGTGCTGGTCCTCGCACGGCTGATCCAGGGCGTCGGCGGCGGGGCCGTGTACGCGGTCTCGCTCGGTACGGTCGCCAAGACCTACCCGGAGGAGATCCGTCCCCGCGTGCTCGCGCTCCTCGCGGCGATGTGGATCGTGCCGGGGCTGCTCGGCCCCCCGCTCGGCGCGGCGATCGCGAGCACGATCGGCTGGCGCTGGGCGTTCGTCGCACCGATCCCGGTGCTGGTGCTCGCGGCGGTGCTGGTCTTCCCCGCGTTGCCAGAGACGATGGCCGACAAGGCGAAGCGGATCGCCCTGCTCCCGCCGCTCGTCCTCGCGGTCGGCGCCGGGGCGTTCCTGGCCGGGCTGACGAGCGTGAACGCGTGGTCGATCCCGCTGGTCACGGTCGGGCTGGCGGTGGCGCTCCCGGCGCTGCTGCGGATCGTCCCGAGCGGGACGCTCACGGCCCGGCGCGGGATGCCGGCCGCGGCGGCGATGGCGTTCCTGCTGTCGGTCTCGTTCGTCACGGCCGACGCGTTCCTCACGCTGATGCTCACGGCGGTGAACGAGACCACGCTGGCGGAAGCCGGCGTGGTGATCACGCTCGTCACGATCGCTTGGTCGCTCGGGAGCTGGTGGCAGTCGAGGGTGGCGGTGTCGAGGGACCTCGGCGGGCTGGTGACCTTCGGCACCGTGCTCGTGATCGCGGGGACGCTCACGGCCGCCGGGGCGCTCCTGCACTGGCCGCTGGTGCTCCCCTACGTCGGGTGGAGCGTGGCGGGGTTCGGGATGGGCGTGGCGTTCCCCTCGATCCCGCTCTCCGTGATGAACGCGTCGGCCAAGGGTGAGGAAGCGAGCGAGCTCTCCTCCGTGCTGCTGATGGACACGCTCGGGATCGCGGTCGGCGCGGGCCTCGGCGGGGCGAGCGTGGCGCTCGCCGAGCAGGCGGGGGCCGAGCTCCGGCTGGGGATCGGCGGCGCGTTCGCGATCGGGCTCGTTGCGGCGTTCGTGCTGCTGTTGATCGCGCGGCGCCTGCCGATCCCGAACGAACGGTCGTCGGTAGACTCGGCGGCCTGATGGAGATCTCCGAGCTGCAGCGTTCGCTCCGGCGCACCTACTACCAGCGCGACGCCAGGCGGGGGCGCGACGCCACGTTCCGCTGGTTCGCCGAGGAGGTGGGCGAGCTCGCCAAGGCGCTCCGCCGTGGCGGGCAGGAGGAGCTCGTCCACGAGTTCTCGGACGTGCTCGCGTGGCTCGCCTCGCTCGCGAACCTGTCGGGCGTCGACCTCGAGGAGGCGATGTCGCGCTACGCCGACGGATGCCCGAAGTGCGGCGCCTCGCCCTGCACGTGCGGGTTCGTCCGATGACCGAGATCGGCACGCCGTCCGAGGAGCACCGCGGACAGGTCGCCGAGGTGATGCGCGTCTCGCTGAACCTCTCGCACGCGTTCCTCGAGCATCGGGCACCGATCCTGCCGCTCGAGCGGTTCCGCTGCGGGTTCGTGGACGGCCGCGTGATCGCCACGGCCGCGGACCGCGACCACGTCCAGTGGTTCGGCGGCCGGGAGGTCCCGATGAGCGGCATCTGGGCGGTCGCGACGCTCCCCGAGCACCGGGGCGGCGGCCTGGCGACCGGCGTGGTCAGCCGCCTCCTCCACGAGGCCCGCGAGCGCGGGGTGCCGATCAGCGCCCTCTACCCGGCGACCGTCCGGCCGTACCGGGGCCTCGGCTACGAGCTCGCCGGCACGTTCACCGAGCACGAGGTCCGGCTCGACGACCTGCCACGGGGGCGGGGGAGCCCGCTCGAGCTCCGTGGGTACGAGCCCGACGATCTCGAGGCGGTCCGCGCGTGCTACCGGCGGGCGATGGCGCCGCACAACGGGCCGATCGACTCGGACGACCCGCAGTGGTGGCCCGACCGCATCATGGGACATGGCGACCCTCAGGACCTCCATCGGGCCGTCGTCGTCCTCGGCACCGACGGCTCCGTCGAGGGGTACGCGTCGTTCGTGACCCAGAAGGCCGACGGCGACCTCGACGTCTCGTTCCGGCTCGCGTGCAAGCAGCTCGTCGCCTCCACGCTCGAGGGCTACGCCTCGCTCCTCGCGTACGTCCGCGGGTTCCGGGGCCTCGGCCAGGCGCTACGGTTCACCGGACCTCCGGCCGACCCGCTGTCGATGCTCGTCGAGGAGCAGCGCGTGGGGCCCGTGTGGACATTCCGGTGGATGCTCCGGCTGCTCGATGTGCCGCGGGCGCTCGAGGCGCGGGGATACCCACCGGTCTCGGGTGAGGTGATCATCGCGGTCGAGGACGGGCACTTCCCGGACAACCACGGCCCGTGGCGCATCGTCGCCGAGGAGGGCAAGGTCCGCGTGGAGCCCGCGGAGGGCGCCGAGGTCCGTCCGATGCAGGTGGGGACCCTCTCGTCGATGTACACCGGGTACCTGTCGCCGTTCGACGCGGGCAGGCTCGGGCTCGTGGCCTCCGACGACCCGGCGATCCCGTTCCTCGCGCAGCTGTTCGCCGGGCCCCCTCCGTTCATGCTGGACTTCTTCTGAGCCGTGGAGCTGGACTACGTCATCCGAGACGCGGTCGTCGGGGACTGGCCGCAGGTGGCCTCCCTCCTCGTCGAGCTCGGCCGCGACGTCTCGCCGTCGGCGGCGACGAACCCCTCGTTCGTGATCCGCTTCGGGGGGCACCTGGCGCTCCGCGAGTCGCGCACGCTCGTCGCCGAGCAGCTCGGCGGGCGGCTGGTCGGGTTCCTCGACATGGAGTTCCGCCAGCGGCTCGGTCACCCCAGGCCGCAGGCGTGGATCAACGACCTGGTCGTGGCCGAGGGGTACCGGGGCAAGGGCATCGGCACCGCCCTGCTCGGACGGGCGGAGGAGCTCGCGCGCCGGCGCGGGTGCTTCCGGATGTCGCTCGAGACCGCCGGCTGGCGGACCGACGCCCACGGGTTCTACGAGCGCCAGGGATGGACCGACAACGGCAAGTGGTTCCTGAAGCTCCTCGACCCCGGCTGGGGACGGGCGGGTCTCAACGAGTAGCCGGGCGGGGCCTCAACGGATGGCGGCGCGGAGGCGTTCGGCGACCTCCGCGAGACCGCCGACCACGGGAGCGTGTCCGGCGGCGTACCGGGGGATCAGGTGCGCGTGCAGGTGCATGATCTCCTGGCCGCCGAGCCGGCCGTTGGCCTCGCGCACGTACAGCCCGTCCGGCGAGAACGCCTCCCGGATCGCCAGCGCCACGCGCCGCGTCGTCCGCCAGACCGCCTCCCAGTCCTTCTCCGAGACGTCGTAGACGTTCACGGCGTGCGTCCGCGGAACCACCAGCGTGTGGCCCTCGCCGGCCGGATGGATGTCGAGGAACGCGACGGTCCGCTCGTCCTCGAGCACGCGCTCCGCGGGTCGGTCCCCGGCGACGATCAGACAGAAGATGCACATGAAAGTGCCTACCTTGTCCGCTTCCTCTTGCGCAGCAGGTATCGGGTGCCGCGTCGTTCACCAGCGCGTTCCAACCTGCCGGACTTCACGAGCCGATCGAGCAGTCGAAGCGCTTCGATCCGGTCCAATCCCGTCGCCTCGCGGACCGATGCGTTCGTCACTGGCCCACGTTGGGCAAGCTCAAGGACGAACTTCTCGAGGTCGGCCGGCGTGAGCCGGAACGACGGTGGAGCGGCGATCCCTCGAGACAGGACGTAGGATGCACCGCCGCGCTCTCCCACCTGCTCTAGGAACCCAGCGTCCCTCAGTCTCGTAAGCGAGCGTTTGGCATCTCTGCTGTCAACAGAGAGAAGCTCCCGCACCCGGGCGTTCGTTAGCTCACCACCACGAGCCGCATGAACGAGGAGCAAGCGATCGGTCGGATGGATCTTCCCTCGACGTTCGACTTCCAGCACCCATGCTCGCTCCTGCGGACTGATGGTCCCTCGGATGGGTAGGACGACGCGGACGGAGTGAGCTTGGTCTTCGAAACGTGGGGGGTCGAGCAGTGCCTCCGCCATCGAGTCCTGGATGACATCGACACCGCGGCCGATGTCTTCGGCGAGTCGGAACCGCCGGGAGGATGCTCAGAACGGTGGAATTCCGGGCCGCCTGCGTATCTCGGATGTTCTGTTCGGTCACGGGCTCAGGGAGCCCGCCCGGCGATGTGATCTCGACACGGTCGGGGTACACATCGATGCGGATCGAGCGCCCGATGTCTTCATAGATCCTGTGCGCAACGGCATTCGCCACCGCCTCTCGAAGCACGACGTCCGGCAAGCGGGGTAGTTCGTAGCGACGAAGGCCCGAAACGACCGCATCCGTCCCGAGCTCGTCGATGAGGAATGCGACCGCCTCCGCCACCTGGTGCTGGACCGGGCCACGGACCTCTATCCGACGGTCGTACTCGGTGCTCCCGGGCGGGAACCGGAGGATCTCGATGAAGGCCTTGCCGAGTCGTTGGGCGGGGTCAGCCAGCAGACACAACGCGCCCCCGATCGTGAGCCGCTCACCCTCCGGCAGTGACAGTGCGAGTCCGTACGATCTGAGATGACCAATGTCGGGCAGGTTCTTCAGTCGGAGCGCGTGCTGAAGCTCGGCGAGTAGATCGGGGTCTGCCCGCGCGAGCGGCACACCCGAGTCAGCGACATCGAAGCGCTCCAGTGCCCGCTCGGAGATGAACCTCTGGAGCTCGGCGCCGATGAGAGGGACGGAGCGAGCGCCTCGTCTGACCAGCACCTGCCCATCGGACGTTTGGGCGAAGCCCTGTGATCGGCGCTCGACCGACACCACGGTCACCGTCTTGCCGTCCACGAGGCATTCGTGGATCCAGTACCGACCGGGATCGTGCGCGGCCTGGGCCGCTTCGTGGATCGCGGTCAGAACACCTTGGGTCGCCGCCCTTCCCAAGACACTCCCGTCGTCCGCCACCCCCAGAAGGAGGACACCACCGTCCGAGTTCGAGAACGCGACGATGGCTCTCTGGAGAGGCCTGAGCCCGGTCCCGGTCTTCCGCTCCACGTAGTCCGACTCCGCGGAGAACTCGCTCCGGAACTCGGCGATGGACATGACCATCGGCGGCTGGCCTGCGCGTGGGTGGAACGGCGGATAACGGCGTTTTGACATACTTCGTCATCGCGTGAACGGTTGGACGAAGTATGACATAACTCAGACGCGGAACAGCCTAGGCGGCGACGACGTGCTCGGCGATCTGGACCGCGTTCAGGGCCGCGCCCTTGCGGAGGTTGTCGCCGCACGCGAACAGCAGGAGCGCGTCCTCGCGCCCCTCCGGCTGCCGGATCCGCCCGACCAGCACGTCGTCGAGCCCCGCCGACTCGAGCGGGCTCGGGTAGATGCCGTACGCGGGGTCGTCCCGGAGCTGCACGCCGGGGGCGCCCGAGAGCACCTCGCGGGCCTCGGCCACCGAGATCGGACGGTCGAACGTCGCGTGCACGCTCACGCTGTGGCCCACGGGCACCGGCACCCGCACGCACGTGGCCGAGATGTCGAGCTCGGGCAGCGAGAGGATCCGCTTGGCCTCGCGCTGCATCTTGATCTCCTCGAACGTGAACCCGCTCTCCTCGTCGAACACGTCGATCTTCGCGACCACGTTGTAGGCGATCGTCTTGCCGAACACCTCGCCCACCGGCAGCGCGTCGAGGTCCGGACGCCCGAGCTCCTCCTCCATCCCGTGGAGCTTCTCGACCTGCTCGGCGAGCTCGCGGAGGCCCCTCTGGCCGGCGCCGGAGACCGACTGGTAGGAGCTCACGATCAGCGAGCGCAGACCGGCCGCACGATGGAGCGGCGCGACGGCCATGAGCGTGGTGATGATCGTGCAGTTCGGCACCGCGAAGACCTTCGCGCCCGAGCGCAGCGCCTCCGGGTTCACCTCGGGGATCACGAGCTCGGCCCAGGGCTCCATCCGGAACGCGCTGGAGTTGTCCACGCACACGGTCCCGGCCTCCGCCGCCGCGGGCACCCAGGTCCTGGCGATCGCGCTCCCGCAGGACGAGAGCGCCACGTCGACGTCCTCCAGCGCCTCGAGCGAGAGGACGCCCACGGTGTGCTCCCGCCCCCGGAAGGACAACCGCGTGCCGGCGGTCCGCTCGCTGGCGAGCGGGATCAGCTCGTCGACCGGGAAGTCCCGCTCCTCGAGGATCCGGACCATGTTCCGGCCGACGGCCCCGGTGGCTCCGACGACGGCGACGCGCATGTCCGACCCATGGTACCGGCCGACCGCCCCCGGACCCGGCGGCTCAGCGGAACTGCCAGGTGGCGAGCATGTCCTCGAACACGGCCGCGGTCGTCGCGAACCGGTCCGAGAGGTCGTTCAGGGTGATCCGCCAGCCGATGTCGTCGCGGACGGCCACGACCTCCCGCATGCGGAAGGTCTCCTCCTCGGTCTCGACCGTCACGTCCCACTGGAGGGCGTCGACCCCGTCGAGCGAGGTCTCGCTCGACGGCCCCGGCACGAGGCCGGCCTCCTCGTCGCGCTCGCGGACGAACTCCGACCACGCCTCGAGCTCCGTCCCGAGCTCCAGGTCGACGGCCTCGACGACGACCGTGGCCGAGTCGGTCGGCGGCGCGAACTGGTCGAGCGTCACCGCCTCGCCGAACCGCGCGAGGCCCGCCTCCCAGCCCTGCGGCACGAGCACGCAGTAGCCGAAGTTCTCCGATGCGAAGTTCGTCCCCTCGCACGGGTCGGGGCGGAAGAGCAGGTACGCGCCCACCGCCGCCACCACGGCGACCGCCGAGGCCACGACCAGCGGGGCTCGCCACTTCGACGGCTGCTTGGGCCGGCGGATCTCGATGGGCGGGCGCTCGTCCTCGGTCCGGCGGACCGGCAACAGCGCGGTCTGCCCCGGCGCGAGCGAGGTCCCACACCGCAGGCACCGCTCGGCTTCCTCCGGGTTGACGTGGCGACAGCTCGGGCAGACGACCACGGCTAGCCTTCGGTCTCGAGCACCGGCCCCTCGAGCCCGAACCGCTGGTGCACCGCCCGGACCGCGCGCTCGCCCTCGCTCGCGCGGACCACACACGAGATCCGGATCGAGGAGGTCGAGATCATCTCGATGTTGATGCCCTCGGCCGCGAGCGCGTCGAACATGTCCGCGGCCACGCCGGGAGAGCTCTTCATCCCGGCCCCGACGAGCGAGAGCTTCGCGATGTCGTCGTCGGCGGTGAAGCCCAGCGCGCCGATGTCGCTCACCACGCCCCCGAGCACCACCTCGAGCCGCGGAAGGTCCGCCTTCGGCACGGTGAACGAAAGGTCGGTCTTCCCGTCGTGCGACACGTTCTGCACGATCATGTCGACGTTGATCCCCTCGGCGGCGACCGCCTTGAAGATCGACGCGGCGATGCCCGGCCGGTCGGGGACGTCATCGATCGTGACCTTCGCCTCCTCGTCGTCGAGCGCGACGCCGCGGATCAGGACCTGCTCCAACCCTTCCTCACCCTCCTCGCCGACCCACGTCCCCGGCGCATCCGAGTGCGCGTGCCGGACGTGGATGCGCACGCCGTTCCGTCGAGCGTACTCCACCGACCGGAGCTGGAGGACCTTCGCCCCGGCCGCTGCGAGCTCCAGCATCTCCTCGTAGGAGATCCGGTCGATCTTGCGCGCGCCCCGCACGATCCGGGGGTCGGCCGTGTACACGCCCTCGACGTCGGTGTAGATCTCGCACACCTCGGCGCCGAGCGCGGCGGCCATCGCGACCGCGGTCATGTCCGAGCCGCCTCGCCCGAGCGTCGTGATGTCGTAGTTGGTCGACAACCCCTGGAACCCGGCCAGGATCACCACGTTCCCCGCCGCGAGCGACTCCTTGATCCTGCCGGGGCGGATCTCGACGATCTTCGCCCGCCCGTGCTGGGTGTCGGTGATGATCCCCGCCTGCGAGCCGGTGTACGAGGCCGCCTTGCAGCCCCGCGCGTTCACGGCGATCGCGAGCAGGGACATCGCGATCCGCTCGCCTGCGGTGAGGAGCATGTCGAGCTCGCGGGGCTCGGGGATCGGCGTGATCGCGGTCGCCATCGCGAGCAGCTCATCGGTCGAGTCGCCCATCGCCGAGACCACGGCGACCACGTCGTTGCCCGCCTCGCGGCTGCGAACCACACGGTCGGCGACCGCCTGGATCCGGTCGGGGTCCTCCACCGATGTCCCGCCGTATTTCTGCACCACGATGGGCATGCGAGCAGGGTAGCAGCGGCTCTCCCCGGGGCGGGGAGGCGCCGCGGAGGTCCCGGAGGCGGCACCGGGCCTACACGCCGAGCGCCCGGCGCAGGAACCCGAGCTGGACCCGGAGCACGTTCTCGGTCACGGCCTCGGCCCGCGACAGGTGGGTGAGGTTCGGCAGGACGACGAGCTCGTGCTGGCGTCCGGCCTCGAACAGGGCGGCCGAGAGCCGCAGCGTGTGGGCGGCGAACACGTTGTCGTCGGACAGCCCGTGGATCAGCAGGAGCGGGCGCTCCAGCCGGGGGGCGTCCGCCAGGATCGAGCTCCGCTCGTAGGCCCCCGGGTCCTCGTCGGGGTGTCCCAGGTAGCGCTCGGTGTAGCCGGTGTCGTACAGGTGCCAGTCGGTGACCGGCGCCCCCGCGACCGCGGCGTGGAACACGTCGGGGCGTCGCAGGACCGCCAGCGCCGCCAGGTACCCCCCGAACGACCACCCGCGGATCCCGACGCGTGAGAGGTCGAGGAACCCCAGGAGCTCGGCCGCCGCGTGCAGCGCGTCGACCTGGTCCCCGAGCGCCACCGTGAGGTCGCGGCGGATCTCGCGGTCCCAGGCCGGCCCCCGGCCGTCCACCCCGCGGCCGTCGGCCACGAGCACCGCGAAGCCGTGCTCGGCGAACCACTGCGAGGCGACGTGCGCGCCGAGCGCCTTCAGGACCCGCGCGCCGTGCGGGCCGCCGTAGGGATCCATCAGGACCGGCAGCGTCCCCTGCGGCTCGCGCCCGCCGGGGAGGAACAGGGCCGAGCGGACCTCGCGCGGGCCGAGCGAGAGGAACCGCGGGCTCGGGCTGACGACCGGCGTCTCGCCGAGGTTGGCGATGGCCCCCGCGTGCCACACGCCGCGCGCGACCGTGATCAGCGGCAGGGGCGCGTCCATCGTCGTCGAGGTCCTGACGAGCACGCCCCCCGCCTCGACGCCGGCGTGGACGCCGGCCTCCTCGGTGAGGCGGACGGCGCCGGCCTCGGGCGTCCACCGCCACAGGTGGATCTCGGTCGGCTCCTCGGACGCCCGGAACAGCACGCCGTCGCCCGCCGAGAGCACACCTCGGACCTGGAGACCCGGCGGCGTGACGGGCTCGCCGTCCACGGTGAGGCGGTTCGTGTCGGTCGCGCGGTCGGCGACGATCGAGACCACACGCCCGTCCGAGAGCCGCGTCGGCGCGTCGTCGTGCAGGTCGACCCACTCCGCGTCCGAGTCCTCGCGGACGAGCGTCACCGCGCCCGTCCGGTCGTCGGCCTCGAGGAGCCAGGCCCGCCGCTGATCGCGCGAGAGGACGAGCAACGCGAGCGAGCCACCCTCTCGCCAGAGCACCCGGGCGAGGTACGGGAAGGCCTCACGGTCCCAGCCGATCTCGACCCGCTCGCCGCTCTCCACGTCGAACACGAAGAGCGTGACCACCGCGTTCGCCGTGCCGGCCGCCGGGTAGCGGACGGCGCGAGGCTCGGCGGCGGGGTCGGTCGGGTCCGCGATGTGCCAGACGAGGACGGAGCGCTCGTCGACGTGCGTGGCCGCGAGCCGGGTCCCATCGGGCGCCCACCAGTGCCCGCGCAGGCGGCCGAGCTCCTCCGCGGCGTTGAACTCCGCGAGACCCCAGAACGTGTCGGGGTCCTCGTCCGCGGCGAGCACGCGGTTCCCGCCCTCGACCTCACGGACGTGGAGTGCCCCG
>Ga0073934_10012453_pt1 | contig 10014 bp, 9 predicted proteins | sample LarsenN4metaG_FD_76834 | JGI IMG/M metagenome (GOLD analysis project Ga0073934, IMG submission 76834) | Hot spring sediment bacterial and archeal communities from British Columbia, Canada, to study Microbial Dark Matter (Phase II) - Larsen... ... | reverse complement strand
TGGGTCGATCCCGCGATCGGCGTGAAGCCGAGCGTGGACCGGGCGCCGGCGTTCATCGACGGGGTGCGGCAGAGCTGAGCTGCGCTCCCTGAAGCGTTCCGCGCGCGAAGGGAAGGGGAGGCGCAGAGGATCACCGCTGCTCGATCCCCGGACACCCCCGCATCGCCTCGGCCAGCAGCCCCTCGTCCGCGAGCAGCTCCGGCCAGAACGGCCAGGTCCGACAGCGCTCGGGCCGTACCGGGTAGATGCCGCACGCGGCCTCGCCGCCCCGCTCCTCGAGGAACACGCACCGCCCGCCCAACCCCTCGCGGAGGCGCTCGCCGGACGGTGCCACGAACCGGCGGCGCGCGGCGGCCTCGCTCAGGCCGAGGTGTGCCGCAAGGGCCGCGATCTCCCCGAGGCGCAGCAGACCTACCTCCGCCAGATCGACCGGACCTGCCGCGAGATGATGCGGCTCATCCAGAACCTGCTCGAGATCAGCAAGCTCGAGGAGGGGAAGATGCCGGTCACGCGCGAGGCCATCGTGCTCGCCGAGCTGGCCGACGAGGTGGCGCGCGAGTACGGCTCGGTCGCGGAGCAGGCGGGCCGGCGCCTCGGGATCGCCGTCGACACGGCGCTGCCCCCCGCGTCGGCCGACCGCGCGCTCCTGAAGCGCGTGCTCGTGAACCTCGTCGTGAACGGCATCCGTCACAGCGGCAGCGAGGAGGTCCGGCTCGAGGCGACGCCCGGGCCGGCGGCGGGCGAGGTGACCGTCCGGGTGATCGACTACGGACACGGCATCGCGCCCGAGGACCAGGCGCGCATCTTCGACAAGTTCCGGACCGTGCGCCGCTCGCCGAACGACGACCCGAGCACGGACACCGGCCTCGGGCTGCCGTTCTGCCGCCTCGCCGTCCAGCGCATGGGCGGCCGGATCGGCGTCGAGAGCGCCCCGGGGACCGGCACCGTCTTCTCCGTCGTCCTCCCGGTCCACGCGCCGTGACGCGCGGCTCCCGCTGCGCCGCGTGACCGCTCCCCGCGCCTTCCGGCTCCGCCGCCTCGCGATCGACACGCTCCGCGAGCACGTCGTCTTCATCCACGAGGCCGCGGTGCACGCCGGCGAGCTGGGGCTCCAGCCGCTCGACCGCGTGCGGGTCGTCGGGGTCGACGCCGCGGGCGGGCTCCGCGAGGTCACGGGCATCCTGAACTTCTGCCGCGACGCGATCGTCGCGGCCGACCAGATCGGCCTGTCCGAGGAGGCGTTCGCCGACCTGGGGCTGCCCGAGGGCGCGCCGGTCCGGGCGACGATCGCGCCGGCGCCGAAGAGCGTCGACCTGGTGCGCGCGAAGCTCGCCGGCCGGCGCCTCGACCGCGCCGCGTTCGAGGCCATCCTGGGCGACGTCGTCCGCCGCCGGTACTCCAAGGTCGAGCTGTCGATGTTCGTGCTCGCCTGCGCGCTCCGGACGCTCGACGTCGCCGAGACGGCCGACCTCACGCGGGCGATGATCGCCACCGGAACCCGGCTCGACTTCGGCCCGGGTCCGATCGCCGACAAGCACTGCATCGGCGGCGTCCCGGGGAACCGCACCACGATGATCGTCGTTCCGATCCTCGCCGCCTGCGGTCTGGTCGTCCCGAAGACGTCGTCGCGGGCGATCACGAGCCCGGCCGGGACGGCGGACACGATGGCGGTCCTGGCGGAGGTCGCCCTGTCGCCGGCGCGCCTGCGGGCGGTCGTGGAGCGGGCCGGCGCGTGCATCGCGTGGGGCGGCGCGCTCGCCCTCGCGCCCGCGGACGACGTCCTCATCACGGTCGAGCGGCCGATGGAGCTCGACACCGAGACCCAGATGGTGGCGTCGATCCTCGCCAAGAAGAAGACGGCCGGCGCGACCCACGCGCTGGTCGACGTGCCCGTCGGGCCGACGGCGAAGATCCGGAGCGCCGGGGCGGCCGCCCGGGTGCGTGCGCTCTTCGAGGCGGTCGCGGCCGAGATCGCGCTCGACGTCGACGTCGTCGTCACCGAGGCGCGCGGACCGATCGGGTTCGGGATCGGCCCGCGGCTCGAGGCGCTCGACGTGCTGGCCGTCCTCCGGCGCGCACCCGACGCCCCGGCCGACCTGCGCGAGAAGTCGATCCTGCTCGCCGCGCGGCTCCTCGAGCGCCTCGGCGCCGCCCCCGCCGGCACCGGCGCCGCCCGGGCTCGTGCCGTGCTCGAGTCGGGGGCGGCCGAGCGGGCGTTCGACCGGATCGTCGCCGCGCAGGGCGCGCGCGCGCTGCCGCCGGCGGCGCGCCATCGGGCGGTCGTCACCGCCTCCGCCGCGGGCCGCATCCGGGAGATCGACTGCTGGGAGATCGCACGCGTCGCGAAGCGCGCGGGGGCGCCCGCGAACCCGGCGGCCGGCGTCCGGCTCCTCCGCACGGTCGGCGACCCGGTCGCGGCCGGCGAGCCCGTGTTCGAGATCCACGCCGAGAGCGCGAGCCAGCTCGACTTCGCGCGCGCCTACGCGGCCGAGCACGCCGGGCTGGTGCGGCCGTAGGCGCACGCGGGATCGTCGCCGAGCAGCGCGCCGCGGGCCGCGAGCGCGCGGGCGCGCGAGCCGCCGCAGATCGCCCGGAAGAGGCAGCGCCCGCAGCGCCCCTCGAGACGAGCGGCGGCGCGCAGCGTGCGGAAGAGGCGGCCGTGGCGGTAGACGTCGACCAGGCGGTCGGCGTCGACGTCGCCCGCGCCGAGAGGAAGGTACTCGCTCGGCTGGATGCGACCCGACCGGCTCACGTACACGAGCCCCTTCCCGTCGCCGAGCGGCAGCGGGTGAGGGTGCCGGATCCCGGACGACAGGAGGACGCGCCGGAACGCGGGCGCGTTGGTGGTGGCGACCGGCACGCCCGTCCGGCGGTGCCACGCGACGAGCCGGCGGAAGATCGCCTCCGTCGTCGCCGCCGGGAAGTCGTGGACGCCGGGCGCGGGCGGGACCGTGAAGACCACGCGCCAGAGCACCGGGCCGAGCGCGGCGGCCACGCGTCCGGCGGGGTCGACGAAGGCGGCGGTCGCCGGCCGGAGGGTCGTCTCGACCTCGAGCGCGAGGCCGCCGGCGTGCACGGCCGCCGCGGCGTCCGCCGCCCCGGCGTCGTCCGGCGCCGCGAGCGCGAGGACGATGCGCGCCGCGCCCGCCGCGGCGACGCCGCGGACGTACGCCGGCGTCGCGGCGCCGGGCGGGACGCGAACGGCGACCCGCAGGCCCGCGTCCGCCGCCGCGGCGACCACCGCCGGCGGCGGCGCGCCGCCCGGCGCGACGAGCAGGAGCCGGTGAGGCGCCAGCGCGACGAACGCGGGGACGCGGCGGAGCGCGGCCGCCGGATCGCCGGCGACGTCCCAGGCGGCCACCCGGGGCGTCCGGGCGAGGTCCGGGCGGGCGCCGGGGCGGCGGGATCCGCTGCGGGCGTCGCGCGCCGCGAACCCGGCGTCCGCGCGCACGGCCGCGTCAGCCGGCCGCCGATCGCATCGCGAACGGTGCGACCGACACGGACCGGCACTCCCGGCCGCAGGCGACCGGCACCTCCCCGGGCCGCAGCGAGCACCGGAACACGTCGACGGGGAAGGTCCCGTTCTCGCTCCGGAACATGAAGTCGACGAGCGCCTGCCGGCCGTCCGCGGGGCACGTCACACGCCGTGGCTCCAGCCGATACCGGCGGCCGAGGCGCGGCATGAGAAACACCATCGCGGCGATCACGAGCAGCATCAGGAGCGCAAGTGCGAGGCCCGACCACAGGAGCGACGCCGACGCAGTCATTGGGCACCTCCGCCACCGTGCGTTGCAGCCGCCATGCCATCGGTGTCGGACCGCGAATCGGGAGGCGGTTCGCAGCCCTGGGAACCGCGGCGTCCACCGGCTCCCTCGGGTGCGACGGCGGACGTGGCACGCGCCGTGCTGGTCCGGATTCGCGGGAGAACGCGTGACCACGGTAGCCGCCGCAGGGTTCGGCCCGGCGCCGCCGGCCGGGCCGGTCCCAACGGCCGTGAGGCCGGCGCTCGCCGGCCTCGCGGCGGCGGACGGGGATCTCCGCTCGACCGTGCGGCCGCGGCGGCGGGGGCGCCGGGTCGCGTAAGCGCCCTCCCCTCGCTCACCTTCCTCGGCGGCGCGGGCACGGTCACCGGCTCGAAGCACCTGGTGTCGACGCCGGGCGGCCGCCTGCTGCTCGACTGCGGGCTCTTCCAGGGCCTCGAGCCGCTCCGCCGGCGCAACTGGGGGCCGCCGCCGGTCTCCCCGTCGTCGATCGACGCGATCGTCCTCTCGCACGCCCACATCGACCATTCCGGCGCGCTGCCGCTGTTCGTCCGGCTCGGCTTCCGGGGCCCGATCTTCGCCACGCCGCCCACCCAGGACCTCCTCCGCATCCTCCTCCTAGACGCCGCGCACCTCCAAGAGGAGGAGGCCGACGCGGCGAACCGCCACGGGTGGTCGAAGCACCACCCCGCGCTCCCGCTCTTCACCGCCGCGGACGCGGAGGCGGCGCTCGCGCGCGTCGTCCCGACGTCGTTCGGCGCGGAGTTCGCGGTCCTCCCCGGCGTGTCGGCCCGGTTCCGGCGCGCGGGGCACATCCTCGGCGCGGCCAGCGTCGAGCTGGTCCTGCGCGACCGCCGGCCGACCACCGTCGTCTTCTCGGGCGACCTCGGCCGGCCGAACCGCCCGCTCCTGCACGACCCGGAGCCCGTCCGCCGGGCCGACGTGCTGCTGGTCGAGTCGACGTACGGCGACCGCCGCCACGCCCCGGCGGCGGAGGAGGCGCTGGCGGCCGTCGTCCGCGCCGCCGCGGACCGCGGCGGCGCGCTCCTCGTGCCGGCGTTCGCCGTCGGCCGGGCGCAGGAGCTCCTCTGGCACCTCTACGTGCTCGAGGCGGCCGGGAAGATCCCCGCCCTCCCGACCTACCTCGACAGCCCGATGGCGATCGCCGTGACCGACGTCTACGCCCGACACCCGTCCGAGCACGACGAGGCGCTGCGTGCCGCCGTCGCGGCCGCGGACCCGCAGCTCCGGCGCCGGGTGACGCTCGTCCGGCGCGCCGAGGACTCGAAGGCGCTGAACGACGTCGCCGGACCGATGATCGTGATCGCGGGGAGCGGCATGGCGACCGGCGGGCGGATCCTGCACCACCTCCACCACCGGCTCGCCGATCCGAGGACGACGGTCCTGCTGCCGGGCTTCCAGGCGGCGGGCACCCGCGGGCGTTCGCTCCAGGACGGGGCCGCCACCGTGCGGATGTTCGGGCACGACGTGCCGGTCCGGGCGCACGTCGCGGTCCTCGACGGCCTCTCGGCGCACGCCGATCGGGAGGAGATCCTGGCGTGGCTCGCGCGCTTCGCCGCGCCGCCGCGGGCGGTGCACGTCGTCCACGGGGAGCCGCCGGCGGCGGAGGCCCTGGCCGCCGCGATCCGCACGCGCCTCCACTGGCGGTCGGTCGCCGTGGCGGCCGACCGCGCGCACGTGCCGCTCCGGCCGTGATCGGATCCCGCGCGGCGGGGACGGGCGCGCAATGGCGGACGGCGGAACGGAGCCTCCGCCGCCCTTCGCAGGCGTGCGACGGGCGCCGCCCGGCGTCCCCGCGGGGCACGTCGGCACCCCGGCACGTGGCTTGCTCCGCCGAACGGCAATGGCCGACCCGTGGGTGCTGATCCTCGCCGGCGGCGACGGCACACGGCTCCAGGTCGTCACGCGCGCGATCACCGGCGCGCCGATCCCGAAGCAGTATTGTCCGCTCCTGAACGGCCGGTCGCTCCTCGAGACGACCATCGCGCGCGCCCTGGCGCTGACGCCGCCCGCGCGCGTGCTGGTGGTCGTGAACCGCGACCATCTGCCCGTCGCCACGCCGCAGCTCGGGCCGCTCGGCGCCGCCAACGTCCTCGTCCAGCCGCGGAACCGCGACACCGGCCCCGGCGTCGCCTTCTCGCTCGCCCATCTCGCGCGGCGGGACCCGGCGGCCGCCTGCGTCGTCTTCCCGAGCGATCACTGGATCACCGACCGGAGGGCCTTTCTGGCCTACGTCCGGGAGGCGCTCCGGATCGTCGCGCGGCTCCCGGCGCGGGTCGTGCTCCTCGGCGTCGAGCCGGATCGGCCCGAGCCCGGCTTCGGCTACATCGAGCCCGGCGCCGCCGTCCGGATCCCCGACACGGCCGGCGTCCACCGGGTGGCCGCCTTCCGCGAGAAGCCCACCCGGGCGGACGCCGAGGCGCTGGTCGCGCGCGGCGGGCTCTGGAACTCGTTCGTCATGGTGTTCCGCCTGCCGGCCGTGCTAAGGCTCCTCACCCGGCTCCGGCCGGCGGACCTCCAGGCGATGCAGGCGCTCGTATCCCGACCCGCCCTCGCGGACGCGCTCTACGAGCACGCCGTTTGCGGGTGGAACTTCTCGGCCGACTTCCTCGCCCGCATTCCACGGCACCTGGTGGTTCTCCGCACCGCGGGCACGGGGTGGAGCGACTGGGGCACGCCCGAGGCGGTCGCCCGGACGTTCGCGCTTCTCCGCCGGAGGCCACCCTGGCCGGACGCCGGGTCGCGCACCGCGGTCGCGTGACGCCTGCCGGGCGGAAGGAGGAAGCGATGGACGGAACGTTCGTGCGAACGGGGCTCGCGATCGCGGCGGTGCTCGCGCTGGCCGGGTCGGTCCCGGCGGCCGGCCAGGAGGCGGCGGCGGCGAAGGCCGCGTACCTGAAGTACTGCGGCGCGTGTCACGGCCCGGGCGGCAAGGGCGACGGCATCGCGGGCACGTTCATGCGGCCGAAGCCGACGGATCTCACCCAGATCGCGAAGCGGAACGGCGGCAGGTTCCCCGTCGAGCCGACCCTGCGGGCGATCGACGGGCGGGACACCGTGCGCGCGCACGGCGACCCCGACATGCCGGTCTGGGGCGAGATCTTCAAGCGCGAGGCGGTGAGCCCCAGCGCGCACGCCGAGGTGCAGGGCAAGCTCCTCCTCATCACGAAGCACCTCGAATCGATCCAGGAGAAGTAGCGCCCCCGCCGTCCTCCAGCTGGTAGCGGCTCGCGAGCGTCAGACGGATCTCGTCGCGCACGGCCCCGCTGCCGAGCGTGGTCGCGGTCCGCTCCAGCTTTTGCAGTGCGGCGGCCAGCGCGCGGTCGCCGAGGACGTCGAGCGCCCACCGGGAGAAGTCGCCGTGCGCCAGGTGATGGCGCAACGACGCCTCCGGAACCGCCCCGACGAGCGCGTAGAAGTCGGCGACCGACCGGGCTGCCGGTACGCCGGGTCCGGCCCCGAGGAAGCGGAACGCCTGGGCGTCGGGCAGCCGGGCATCGACGTACTTGCGGGCATGGTGCGTGTGGGCCGTCGTACGGCCCTCGGGTCGGAACACGCGCCACGACGGCCCGTCCGGGCCCTCGACCAGGAGCCCGGCGCGCGGCGGGACGAGCGCGGCGACGGCGGCCGCGACGTCGAGCCCCCGCGGGCCGCGCGACCGCAGGAGTCCGTCGACGAAGTAGCGCTCGTCGTCGACCTGCGTCCGGGTGACGAGGTGGGCCGTCACCCGGTCGTGCACCACCTGCGCGACGACGGTCGGCCGGTAGGTGACGAACACGTGGCTGCCGGTGTCGGGTGTGAAGCGCCGCGCACACGGGGAGGCCTCGTGGAAGAAGTAGTGCGCCTCGTCGATCACCGTCCAGTGCGGAATGCCGGAGCGGACGCGGAGCGCGTCCAGACCGCAGAGCAGGGTGTCGACCCAGGTCACCTTCTCCGCGAGTCCGAGCGCCGCGAGGTTGAGCACGAGGCTCACCGGCTCGTCGCGAAGGATGCGCGGCACCGCATCGGCGGGGGGAAGCGGGAGGTCGTGGCCCAGGACGAGGACGCCGGGTCGGGGTCCGAGACCGAGGTGGTCGCCCTCCGGATCGATCAGGCAGAGCCGATAGCCGTCGTCCAGCAGCCGCTCGACGACGAGGCCGGCGAGCCACGACTTGCCGGTGCGCGGATCGCCGCTCACCAAGACGTTCACCCCGGACGCCGGCAGCCGGGCGGGCCGTCCCTCGTCGTCGCGGCCGAGCTCGAGCGCGCGCCGGGCGGGCGTCGGCACGACGCCGCCGGCGCCCACGACGCGGGCCACGACGCGGGCGATCCCCGCCGCGCCCGGCTCCACCGCCACCTCGTCGGCCGCCGCGCGCGCCGACGCCACGGCGTTCCGCGCCGCGACCGCGAGCTCCGCGACCGCGAACAGCGGCAGGTCGTTCTCGGCGTCGCCGAACGCGATGAGGTTGCGCGGGGACCGGCCGAGCTCGCGGAGGGCGCGCCGCACGCCGGCCGCCTTGTTCACGCCGCTCGGCAGCACCATCGCCGCCCCGCGGTTGAACGCGATCTGGACGTCGAGGCCGAGCCGCCGGATCACCCCGAGCACCGTGGCGGCATCGTGCGCGCTCGCGCCCACCACGACCGCACCGCTCTGAAAGGCGACGCCCGCGCTCCGGAGCGCGCCGAGGAAGTGCTCGGGCGGGGGCCCGCCGAGACGGATCGTCCGCCGGCGCCGCGGGAACCACACGATGGCGCCGTTCTCCGCCACCACGGCGTCGAACGTGCCGAGCGGCACCCCGGCATCCTCGAGATCCGCGAGCACGCGGCCGGTGACCAGCAGGACGACGTAGCCGCTGGCGCGCGCCGCCGCGAGGACGTCGGCGATCTCCGGCGCGAGCTGGCCGGCGGTCGCACCGGTCCCGTCGAAGTCACAGGCGAACGCGCGGCAGTACATCGCCCGTCCTCCAGCAAGCCGCCGGCCAGGCTCCGGGCGCGGCGGCGGGGCCGGGATCCCGGGGGACGCGACCCCGACGCGCCGGCCTTCCGGCGGGTGGGAATTCGCGCCCCGCGGGCGCCGCCGGCGGCGTGGCAAGCCGGTTGCTGAAGCCGGCATGAAGACCCGGGGACGGATCCGGAGCCTGAGCCGCCGCGGCACCCGGAGCGACCGGAGCCCCCCGGTCGCCCGCAAGGGTGCGGCGCCGCGCGCGGGGAGCATCTGCCGGCAGTGCGGTGCGGTGTTCTCGCGACGGACCTGGCGCCGCGACCGGCCGCTGACGCACGCCCGGCTCGCGGCCGCCGTGTGGACGACCTGCCCCGGCTGCGCGCAGGCGGGCGCCGGGGAATACCACGGCCGCGTGCTCGTCCGGGGACGCTGGCTCGCGACGCACGAGGACGCGGTGCGCCGCCGCATCGCCAACGTCGCCGCCCGCGCGGGCGCGAGCCAGCCGCTCCGCCGGCTCGTCTCGATCACCCGGGAGCCCGACGGGCTCGAGGTGCTCACCACCTCGCAGAAGCTCGCCCACCGCATCGTCCGCGAGCTGAAGAAGGCGTTCCGCGGCCGGGCGTCGTACGCCTGGAGCCCCGACGGCGGGCTCGAGGCGACGTGGACGCGCGACGGAGGCTAGTCGGACCGTCGCACCCGCGCTACGACGCGGACGCCGTCGTCCACCCGATCGCCGGGATGGAGGACGACGACCTCGCCGGGCACGAGGCCGCCCCGCACCTCGGCGTCGAAGGCGCCGCGGGCCCCGACGTCCACCGCCCGCCGCCGCGCCCGGCCGCGATCCACGACGAAGACGTGCCAGTCGTCCGCGTGCCGGAAGAGCGCGCTCGCCGGCACGCGCACCACGTCGTCGGCCTCCCACGTGACGATCCGGACCTCCACCCGGTAGCCGTCGCCGAGGCGTCCGGGCGGGTCGACGAAGTCGGCGACGACGTTCACCCGCTGCTCCTCGACGCCGAGGGCGGAGATCTTCGTGAAGGCCGACGGCTCGACGCGCCGGACGCGGGCGCGGAGCGTGGCGCCGCCGCCCCACTCCTCGACCAGCACCGTCGCGCCCGGCCGCACCCGCACGGCGTCGGTCGAGAGGACGTCCGCGACGATCTCGAGATCGCCGGCGTCGCCGATCTCGAGGAGCGGCGTGCCGGCGGCGACCGTCCGCTCGCTCTCCTGGAGGACGCGGAGCACCTGGCCGGCCGCCGGCGCACGAAGCTCGAGACACGGCGCGTCCCCGGCGCACGGCGCGACCCGGAC
>Ga0073934_10012452_pt1 | contig 10014 bp, 5 predicted proteins | sample LarsenN4metaG_FD_76834 | JGI IMG/M metagenome (GOLD analysis project Ga0073934, IMG submission 76834) | Hot spring sediment bacterial and archeal communities from British Columbia, Canada, to study Microbial Dark Matter (Phase II) - Larsen... ... | reverse complement strand
GCGCACGCCACTACCGCGGCTGTGTGCCACCGGCCGGCATGCCCATCGAGCGCCCGAATGCTGCAGTACAGCGTGAGCAGGTAGAACAGCCCCATCAGCGACTCGGTTCGCTGCGTCACGTAGTCGATCGTCTCGGTCTGGATCGGGTGAAGCATCCACACGAGCGCGATGACCCATGCCAGGTTCGTCGCCTGACTGCCGAACCGTGGCGCCAGCGACGGAAGCCGCAGCGAGTGCCGGACGACGGCGAAGAGCGTCAACGATGCCAGCAGGTGAATCAGCAGGTTGGTGAGGTGATACCCCCTGACATCGAATCCCGAGAGTGCATAGTTGGCTGCGAACGTGAGGTTGGTGAGGGGACGCCCCGCCAGCGGCGTGTCGCGCGGCGGCGACAACGGAATCGACAGCGGCCAGAGCTGCCGGATCTGCGGGTTGTCGAGAACCGCCGTGACATCGTCGAAGATGAACGGGGCCGAAAGACTGTTGGTGTAGACGCTGACGCCCGCGACGATGATGACGGCCGCACGGATGGCCAGTCCGCGCGCGTGCGTCACCTCGGCGCCGCCTCGGTCCGTTTGTACAGGCGGAGCGCGCGATCGAGATTGGCCCGGGCGTCCGGGTTATCGGGCATCAGCATCGTGACGCGCGTCAGCACCTCGATGGACTCATGGCCGCGCCCGCTTTCGCCGAACGCGATACCCAGGCGGGTCAGCACGTCTGGGTCGTCGGGGCGCATGCGCAGATACGCCTGGTAATGATGCACGGCCTCTTCGGGCCACCTCATTCCCATGATCAGGGCGTCGCCAAGTGATCGATGCGTATCCGGAGGCAGGTCAGCGATAGACACATGGGGCCATTCGTCGACCCAGTATACGCGCGTCGAGTTGTCGATCACCGCCACCGGCTCGCGATCCCAGAATGCGCGGTAGAACGCGCGCCACGTCGCATCGAGATAGACGCCCGACAGCACCGTACCGCTGATCGCGACGTAGCCCGGAAGGCGAGGCTTCGTAATGAGGTCGGCCGCGAACGTCGGAGACCCGGGAAGGTAGGTACAGTCGATGCCGTAGTAGCCGGGGTCGCCGGATCCGAAGTAGGCAAAGTTCACATGCGTGACGCCGTTCCGATCCATCCAGCCCTTGAGTGCCTTCAGGTTGCCGCCCCACGCGAGATTCGAGTCAGCCAGGTAGCGGAACCCGTTCTGCGGTCCTCCGGCGAGCACGCTGAAGAACGTCAGCGGGCGTGGATACGCTCGCGCGGTCTCCGCGCCCGAGGCAAGCAATACGATCACGGCCGCTATCCGTGCGACTGTGTGACGGGACGCAAGGATGCGCGCCGCGCCTGCCGCAGTGATGAGCAGAACGAACGGGTAGATCGGCAGGATGTGCCGGACTCCCATGTTGATGCCGCTCGCCATCGCAGCCCCGAGAAGCACGAGGATGGGCACGAGCGCAAAGGCGAATCGCGAACGTCGCCTCGCGAGTATTGCTGTGCCGGCGATGAAAAGAACGACGATCGCCAGAGGCGTCTTGAGCAGAAATGCCACCGGGAAGTAGTACCACCAACCATTCGTGCTGTACTGTCCCGCGAGAAACGCCGGCCACCCTTGGAGCGATGCCTGGCTGAGAAGTATGCCCTGGGTGAAGGCGCTGGGAAGAAGGCGATGTCCCTCGATCCAGGCGACCGCGCGGGATAGAACGGGTGTTCGAGCGGCGAGCGGGGTGTCCTGCAGCTTGAGCATCCAGTCGTCGTGCGGCCCCGGCATATAGCGGAAGCCGTACGCTGCCCAGATCGCCACGAACGCGGCCACCCCGAGCAGCGCGGCAATGAGCACGGCGTTGCGTGCGCGTAATCGGCCGTTGTGCACCGCGAGTGCCAGAAGAGCGAGGACGATTGGACCGAGCAGAACCCCGGAGAACTTGGTGAGCAGCGCCAGGGCGACGCACGCATTGAAGGCAGCGAGGTTCGCAACGGTCGGCTGGCGGGTGACGCGCCACAGCGCATAGACTGCGCCGAAGATGAAGCAAGTTGCACCGAAGTCGGTCGTGACGAGGCTGCCGTGCGCGAGCAGGTTGGGTTCGAGCGTATAGAGGGCCAGCGCAAGCACCGCGCCACCCAGTCCGTACCACTCATACGCCCAGAAGAACAGCAGCACGCCGAGCGTCAACCCAACGATGACCACCATGAAGCGCGCCGCATTCAATACGCGATCGGCGTCGTTGTACACGAAGAGGAATTGGCGGGCGAAATCATAGCCTTCGGTGAGCCATTTATTCGCTGGAGTCGAATCGATGACCGCCATATCCGGATCGCGCACGTCCAGAGCCAGCAGCGGCAGCGACGACCACATCCGGAAAACGGGCGGGTGTGACGTATCGACCCGATGATCGGCGCGGGTCAGCGCTACATAGCCCGCGGTCAGATGCATCGGCTCGTCCCACGTCGCCGATCGCCGGGTGTAGCTGTTGATCTGGAGAAATGAGTACACAAGCACGAAGGCGCCGAGGATGGCTGCCACAGTGCGTGGTCGCACGGCCCGGACCTTACCAGTCAGGCACCCGACGTTCTATCCTGTGAACCAGTGAATTTTGCCAGCGACGAGCCTGGAGCCCGACATGCGCGAGCCTCTCGTACAGCTCATCGCCCGCTATGACGCGGATTCACCGCTGGCGCGGGCTTCGACGATTCCCGCGGCGTGGTACGTCGATCCGCGTGTGTTCGATCTCGAGCTTCGCACTGTGTTCCGGCGCTCGTGGCAAGTCGCGGGCGATCTTCATCATCTGCGCGCCTCCGGCGACTACGTCAGCTGTGAGCTGCCGGGAGGCGAACCCATCATTGTCGTTCGCGGCGGCGATAACGCGTTGCGCGCGTTCTTCAACGTCTGTCGCCACCACGCGGCCGCGGTGGTCACCGACGCCCACGGCACGGCGCAGCAGTTCAGGTGCCCCTATCACGGCTGGACCTACGGCATCGACGGCGCTCTGAAAGGGACGCCTGACTTCGCCGGCGTCTGTGACTTCGACCGGTCGACGAACGGCTTGGTTCCCCTTCCGTGCGGGGCGATCGAGAAGTGGGCATTCGTCAGACCGAGCAGCAGCGGCATCTCGCTCGAAGCCTTTCTCGGGGCCGACCTGACCGCCCATCTTGCCGCGCGCGATCTGGAGCAGTATCACTGGTTCGAGCGCCGCCACTACACGCTCGGGTGCAACTGGAAGGTGTTCGTTGACAATTACCTCGACGGGGGTTATCACGTGCCGCACGTGCACCGGGGTCTCGACAGCGTTCTCAGTGCTCGTGACTACACCATCGAAGTCGGCGACAGGTTCTGCCTGCAGTGGAGCCCGATCGTCTCCGAAGGGGCGGAGGAGCGAACTGGTGCAGTGCGGCGGGGCGAGCGGGCGTTCTACTACTGGCTCTATCCCAACTTCATGATCAACGTCTACGGCCGGGCGATGGACACGAACCTCGTGATCCCACGTGGGGTGGACCACACCGACGTCATCTTCGATTTCTACTTCAGCGATGTGTCGGACGGCGCGCGCGCCGAAAATCTGGCCAGCATCGCCGTGAGCGAAGAGATTCAGGACGAAGACGTGGCAATCTGCGCATCGGTGCAACGCGGCCTGCGCTCGCGCGCTTACGATGCCGGGCGGTTGTCCGTGCGGCGGGAAGCCGGCGAGCACCTGTTCCATCGGTTGCTGCACGCCGATCTCACGGCGGGACTGTCGTCAACTCCGTAGAGCGGGGGTTCAATCTGCGCGCACGCGCAGGGCCAAAGCCCGCGCACGACGCCTCGGTTCACCATCGCGACAAACCGTTCGGGTGTGAACGTCCCGTCCCACCTGCGAACAGCAGGTCTGTCGAACAGAGTTGATTCCGGGAGCCACGCGGGCAGGCTTCTTTGGCACACCGTTTGAGTGAGACACACGTAGACTTCCACCGCGGTATTCACCGCGGGGTAGAGGGGACACGTGGCTGGCGAGCATCACGGGACAAAGGAACTCGCGTCGGCAATCCGGGCAGGAGCCTCCCGGCGTCCCGAGCAGGCCTTCGGCGACTATTTCATCGGTCGCCGCGCATCGTGCGCGCTCGGCGCCGCGTACGAAGGGATCTATCGGTTGGCGGCAGACATGGGGGGCCAGCGACCGACCAGGGATCTGACGGATTTCTTCGATTGCCTCGAAGGCACGGTCCGCTCCTGTCCGGTCGACGGCTGCAGGAAACGGCTGCTGCTGTCCGCGATGATCGTGCACCTGAACGATCACCACGCGTGGTCGCGCGAGAAGATCGCAGACTGGCTGGAAGAGAACAGCGCGGCGAAACCGGATTCGGCCGCCGATCAGCCGCGATAGTTGCCGAACTGAAGCGCGACGCCGAAGTCCTGCTCGCGCAGCTGCCGCATCGCCTCCTGCAGATCGTCTCTTGAAGGCGAGGTCACACGAACCTGATCGCCCTGAATGGACGCCTGCACTTTTTTCATCTTAGCGTCCTTCAGATATTTGACGATGTCCTTGGCTTTTTCCGATGGGATGCCCTGCTGGAGCGCGATCTCCTGGCGCACCGTGCCGTTTGCTGCCGGCGTGGCGGTGCCGCGCGTCAGGTTCTTCACAGGGACGTTACGCCGCACGAGACGCGTCTGCACGATCTCCCACAACGCGTTCAACTTGAACTCGTCGTCGGCCGTGAGCACGAGTTTCGACTCCTTCTGATCGAAATCGATCGAGGCCTTGGCGCCCTTGAAGTCGTAGCGCTGCGCAACTTCCTTGCGCGCCTGATTCAACGCATTGTCCACTTCCTGAAGATCGACGTTCGATGTGATGTCGAAGGAGCACTGCGTGGCCATGTGCGCTCATGTTAACTACGCCGATCGATTCCTTCAAGCATCTTCAATGTCCGTACAATGACGTTGTGGCTGGCGATGACGCTCGTCCTCGTGTCGGCATCTCGCGTTGTCTCCTCGGCGAAGAGGTGCGATACGACGGTGGACACAAGCGGGACAGCCTGGTTCTGTCATCGCTCGGATCGCTCGTCCACTGGGTTCCTGTGTGCCCGGAAGTCGAAGCCGGCATGAGCACGCCGCGAGAGCCCATTCAACTGGTCGCGGACGAGAACGGCGTGCTGGTGGATCGTGTCCGCGTCAGGCTGCTCGGCGTGCGGAGTCTCACCGACTGGACAGAGACGATGGCGATGTTCTCGGACGCGAGGGTGAGCGAATTGGCCGACCAGCAGCTCGATGGCTACATCTTGAAGGCGGATTCACCGAGCTGTGGGCTGCATGAGGTCCGCGTGCATCGCGGTGATGCCGTGACACGCTCCGGTCGCGGGCTCTTTGCGGAGGCGCTCGTCAGGGCTTTACCCGATCTGCCGGTCGAGGACGAGGAGCGGCTTCGCGACCCCGTGATTCGCAGGAGCTTTGTCAGCCGGATTCGGTGGCATCAGCAGCAACGTCTCGATCGCTCGCGCCGGTAGCCGGGGCTTCGGTTCCGAAGCCGGGTTCCCGAGCTGGTGGACGCAGCTGCAGCCCCATCGCAGTCGAAAGGAATCCCTCTTCGATGAAGAGCCGCGCCGCGGGGTGGCTGGTCGCGGGAAGACCGTCGATTTCCGCGATCAGCAGGCCCCGGCGTCCGGCTTCGCGCCCGGCCGACATTCTGACCAGCGCCTGTGCCACTGCGCGCGTGGCATGCGAGCGCGTCGGTTCGGTAGAAGCGGCAAAGAGCAGCAGCTCACGTTCCCCGCGCCGCAGGTAGGCCCCGGCCGATCCGTCCACCAGGACGACTACGGCGCCGGCGGTGCGTGTGGGGCCGCGGCCTCCATCCGACATCGCTGCATCGGCCCCTTGAGCAGGTGCGGGGGGTTCGATCCATCCACCCGCCGGCCACTTGAAAAGCGAGCCGTACGGACAGGCGGGATCGGTAGCCGAGAGCACGGCGGTCCTGAAGGTCTCGGGCGGCTCGCGCAGCGAGCGGAGCAGATCGATCGCGCCAGGCATCGCAAACTGCGCAGCGCCAAGGCCGAACACGAAGTACCCGCGGCGCACGCGTCCGGCGTCTTCCATCGCCTTCAGCACGTGATACACGTTCGAGAACCCTCCGGCGACCGGTTCGTGCGCAATGGTTTCGCGAGTCACGACCCCATGGCGCGCGAGCAGTTGCTGGGCGATCATCGCAGTCCATTCGGTTGTGGACGCGCGTGACGCGCGCGGTGCTTCTACGAGCGACCATCGGCCTTCTGCCGTCGGCGGGACCAGCCGCCGCGACTTGAATGGCGCAGGCCGGCCCCTCCTCGCGGGCACGTCGCTGTTGTATGCGCGAAGTGCGTGGAGGGTGTCGTTGGTCGCCAGGCCTTGCCAGACCAGGTCCCACAGCGCCGACACCGTTTCTCCGGGGAACCCCCCGCCGGTGCCCTCGTGGATCGCGGCGAAGAACGATGCACCGTGCAGTCGGAGATACGAGACGATGTCGGCGGCGCGTCCCTCGACGTCGGGTGGCGTTGCGGCGGCGGCCGGTGGACGCAGGCGCGCCATGTGATCGGTAAGATACAGGGCGATTCGACCGTCGCGATCGCCGAGCGGTTCGACACCGGTCCAGACGACCTCGCCTGCTCCCATCAGAGTGTCCAGCATCGCCGGCTGATAGCCGGACACGCGCGCCGGCAGGATCTCGCGCTCGAGGACCGAGAAGGGAAGCGGCGCACCCTGCAACTGCTCGATCGCGTCGAGCAGCGCTTCAAGGCCGCGTCTCTGATTGCCGATGCCATGCCATGCCACCAGGAAGCGCCCGAGCGCATCGGGCGGCACCGGTTCGACCTGACGCCGGAGCTTCGCGAGCGACCGGCTGCGCAGCCGTCGCAGGACGTCAGCGTCGACCCACTCACGATCGACGCCTCCGGGCCGGAATTCTCCCTGCATCACGCGACCCGATTCCGCGAGACGCGTCAGCAGCGATTGCGCGATCGCCGTGCCGAGACCAAGCCGCTGCGCGAGGTCGGCGGACGTGAACGGCCCGTGCGTGCGCGCGAATCGCAGCGCCAGATCGCCGGCCGGATCGCGAACCGGCTCGAGCAGCGCCGGCGGAAGAGTCGGCGGCAGCGCCGTGCCGAGCGCATCGCGATAGCGTGCCGCGTCCTCGACAGCGATATAACGGCGCTGGCCGCCAACGTGAACCGCGATGATGCGTCCCGCTTGCTCGAGTCCGGCGAGTGCCGCAGCGATGTCTGGCACCGCTGCACGCGCATCGATCTCCTCGCGCGTGAGATCGCCGATGCGCAGCAGCAGATCGTGGAGGCCGTCCACCGTTCTCGCGCGACGGCTCTCGTCGAGATGCTGCAGCTGTTGCTCGACGGTCTCGAGTCCCCCCGGATCGAGCAGCTCGCGCAACTCCGCGTCGCCGAGCAGTTCGCGCAGCTGTCCCTGATCGACCGAGAGCGCCTGCGCGCGCCGTTCGGCAAGGGGTGCATCGCCGTCATAGATATAGTTGGCGACGTAACTGAACAGCAGCGACGCCGCAAACGGCGACGGCGTCGTCGAATCGATGGTCGCCACCCGCAGCGATCGCTTCGAGATCCGGCGAAGGATGTCCACCAGCGCCGGGATGTCGAAGTGGTCGCGCAACACCTCGCGGTACGTTTCGAGCAGCGCCGGGAACGATCCGAATCGCGAGGCGACCGCCAGGAGATCGGACGCGCGCTTGCGTTGTTGCCACAGCGGTGTCCGCATGCCGGGCCGTCGTCTCGGGAGCAGCAGCGCGCGGCCGGCCGTTTCCCGGAAGCGGGCGGCGAACAGGGACGTGGAACCGAGTTGACGCAGCACGAGCCCTTCGAGCTCCTCCGGTTCCGGCAGGAGCAGCGCCGGATCGGGCGGCCGTTCGACTTCGGGGAAGCGGACGACGAAGCCTTCGTCGCCCCACATCACCTCGACGTCCATGCCGGTGCGGCTGCGAACGAGGGCCGTCGCGGCCATGGCCCAGGGCGCGTGTACGCGGCTGCCGAGCGGCGACAGCAGGCACACGCGCCAGTCGCCGAGATCGTCGACGCACCGCTCGATGACAATCGTGCGATCGTCCGGGACGGCGCCGGCCGCGGCCTGATCGTCGAGATAGCGCAGCACGTTCTCCGCCGCGATGGCATCGAGATCGTGGAGGCGGATCAGGCGATCGATGGCGGCGTTTCTCGGCGTGGCCCTCAGATCGCGAACGAGCCTTCCAACGGCCATCCCGAGTTCGACCGGGCGCCCCGCCTGGTCGCCATGCCAGAACGGCGTCTTGCCCGGTTCGCCCGGTGCGGGTGAGACCAGCACGCGATCGTGCGTGATCTCCTCGACCCGCCACGTGGACGCGCCGAGCGTGAAGGTGTCGCCGACGTCTGTTTCGAAGACCATCTCCTCGTCGAGCTCACCGACCCGGGTGGGACGATCGGCGCCGGCCAGAAAAACGCCGTAGAGGCCGCGGTCGGGAATCGTGCCGGCGTTGGCGATTGCCACCCGTTTTGCGCCGGCCCGCCCCGAGATCACCCCGCGCACGCGATCCCACGTGATGCGCGGTCGCAATTCCGCGAACTCGTCAGAGGGATAGCGGCCAGAGAGCATGTCGAGCACGCCTTCGAACACGCGGCGACTCAACTCGGCGAACGGCGCCGCCTGCCGGACACGCGCGAAGAGGTCCTCGACGTTCCACGGCTCCATCGCCGCCATGGCCACGATCTGCTGGGCGAGGACATCGAGCGGATTGCGCGGATAGCGCGTGGCTTCGACCTGCCCTTCGTGCATCGAGCGGGTCACGGCGGCACATGCGAGCAGGTCGCCGCGGAACTTCGGGAAGATGACGCCCTCGCTGATGGCGCCCGCCTGGTGGCCGGATCGCCCGATGCGCTGCAGCCCGCTCGCCACCGACGGCGGAGCTTCGATCTGCACGACCAGGTCGATCGCGCCCATGTCGATGCCGAGCTCCAACGAGGAGGTCGCCACCAGCGCCCTGATGCTCCCCGCTTTCAGCAGCGCTTCGACTTCGCTGCGCGCGTCGCGCGCCATCGAGCCGTGGTGCGAGCGAACGAGGCGCTCTCCCGCGAGCTCGTTGAGCGCGCCGGCAAGCCGCTCCGCCAGGCGACGGTTATTGACGAAGAGCAGCGTTGACCGGTGCGCACGAATGAGCTCGAGGAGCCGCGGATGCACCGACGACCAGATCGACGGTCTGACCGGTCCGTGCGGCGAGGCGTCAGTGCCGGTTGCCTTGACGGCCAGGCGCGCCATGTCTTCGACCGGCACTTCGATGCGCAGCGACAACTGCTTCTTCTCGGCGGCGTTGACGATGGTCACAGGGCGATAGGTGATGGAGCCGCGCGGTGACGTCAGCTCGTCGCGAAGCTCTTTGACCGCAGACGGTGCCGTGCCGCGTTCCCGGTCGCTGCTCCTGACGTGACTTGACCGTGGCCTGGCGGCCTCTGCGCCTCCGAGAAAGCGGGCGACTTCGTCGAGCGGCCGCTGCGTCGCCGACAGCCCGAGGCGCTGCAGCGCCGGCTGCCCCCGCGAGCGGAGGGCCTCGAGCCGCTCGAGCGAGAGCGCCAGGTGTGCCCCGCGCTTTCCCGGAACGAGCGCGTGAATCTCGTCGATGATGACCGTCTCGAGGCTCGTGAGGCGTTCGCGCGCATGTGACGTCAGAAGAAGGAACAGCGACTCGGGGGTGGTGATGAGAATGTCGGCCGCCTCGCGTCCGAATCGCGCGCGTGCGGCGGCGGGCGTATCGCCGGTTCGGACAGCAATGTCAGGAACGGTCACCTCGGTGCCGCGCGCGCGTGCGACCCGGGTGATTCCCGCGAGCGGCGCTTGCAGGTTGCGCTCGACATCGACCGCGAGCGCCTTGAGGGGCGAGATGTAGAGCACGCGGCACCGCGAAGGACGCGCGGGGGGCGGCACGAACATCAACCGGTTGAGGCACCACAGAAACGCGGCCAACGTCTTTCCGCTCCCGGTTGGCGCCAGCATCAACGTCGACTCACCACGCGCGATCGCCGGCCAGCCGAGCT